>Ga0210032_1001927_pt1 | contig 10479 bp, 5 predicted proteins | sample CryGeyCG2114_250_2_FD_185458 | JGI IMG/M metagenome (GOLD analysis project Ga0210032, IMG submission 185458) | Groundwater microbial communities from aquifer - Crystal Geyser CG13_big_fil_rev_8/21/14_2.50 (SPAdes) (version 2) | ecosystem: Environmental > Aquatic > Deep subsurface > Groundwater ... | reverse complement strand
TGGGCGCTAACTTGCGCGCTGATGTGGATCCTTTGAATGCCACCAATTTTTTCACCGAAAACCTCTTTGGTATTTTTGTCACCCAAGGATTATCAACCCCGGGTGAAGTCCTGCCTTATTTTTTACAAGGTGGACTAGGAATGCCAGAGCGTGAATATTATTTATCTTCGGATCCCAAAATAGCCAAAATTCGCACCACTTATAAAGCTTATATTGAAGAATTACTGACTAAAGCAGGTATCAGTAATGCATCGACCAAAGCAGTGCGCATTTTTGCTTTAGAAACTAAAATTGCACAAGCTCACGTTAGCAGAGAAGAGAGTGAAGATTTTACCCAATCATCTGCAATTTGGAGCAGGGCCTATTTTGACAGCAAAGCACCAGGCATAGACTGGTCATTATTCCTAGAGGCTGCCAACCTAGGCCATCAGCAAAAATTTGCAGCCTATCATGCTCATGCCATAACCACTCTAGCGGCTTTAGTTGCCTCAGAGCCATTGGATTCATGGAAAGACTGGCTAGTTTTCCATCAGATCAACTCACATGCTTCAGTATTACCATCGGCCATTGATCAAACTCATTTCGCTTTTTACGGCACCACCTTATCAGGCACACCTCAACAAAGAAGTCGTGATAAAAGAGCATTGGCGGCACTAGATGTTTATTTAAGCGATGCTGTCGGACGTGCCTATGTTGACAAATACTTCCCTGCTTCTGCTAAAAAAGAAGTCTCCTCTATGGTGGAGCAAATTGTCACCGCTTTTGGCAAACGCGTACAAAATATCCAATGGATGGCTGACACCACTAAAACTGAAGCACTAGCAAAAGTCGCTTCATTGGTCGTAGGTGTAGGATATCCAGATCATTGGCGAGACTATAGTCATTACAGGGTAGATGCCAATAGCGCTTATACCAACATGATCAACGGAGAGAAAACGGAATACGCTCATCAACTGGCTAAAATTGGTCAGCCCATGGATAAAGGCGAATGGTGGATGTCACCTCAAGTCGTCAATGCCGTGAACTTGCCCGTACAAAATGCTTTAAATTTCCCAGCCGGTATTTTACAACCCCCCTTCTTTGATGCCAAAGCAGATGCTGCTTATAACTATGGTGCTATTGGTGCGGTCATTGGTCATGAAATTAGTCATAGCTTTGATAACAATGGCGCAGCATTCGATTCTACTGGGGCTATGCGTAACTGGTGGACAAAAGATGATTTTGCCCGTTTTGCTAAACAAGGACAAGCGTTGGCCGATCAATATGATACCTATAAGCCCTATCCAGATATACATGTCAATGGCAAACTAACTCTAGGCGAAAACATCGCAGACGTGGCAGGCCTTGCGGCAACCTATGATGCCTATCGCGCCTCATTAAATGGTCAACAAGCACCTGTCATTGATGGATTTACTGGTGATCAACGTTTCTTCATTGGCTACGCGCAAACTTGGGCTTCAAAAATGCGTGAAGAAGCCATGAGAGCCAGAATTGCCACCAATGGCCATGCGCCTGGACAGTATAGAGCTTTGACGGTTCGCAATATTGACGCTTGGTATACAGCTTTTAATGTTCAACCCAATGATAAGCTTTATCTTGCACCAGAAAAACGCGTTAAGATTTGGTAAAAAACACCTAAATTAAGGGCAATAGAAGAAAGTCTTTCTTCTATTGCCCTTAATTTTTTCTTTCCGATGAGTACAACCAAACTCATCTCAAAAGAGATTCTTTGCCTCAAGTTTGCGATTCCCTTCAGATAACCCTAAGATAGACTCACACTTATCACAAAGATTGTCTCGGGATATTCATCATGCTTAGGTTAAAACTCGCCATTTTGTTCTCCTTTTTATCTTTTTTTATCTCACCAAGTGCCCAAAGCGCCCCCGATAGAGTGACAGGTTTGAATTTCGCCACGCGTTCTGAGGTGATTGCTCAGCATGGTATGGTTGCCACTAGTCAGCCATTGGCTACTCAAATTGGACTAGATATTCTAAAAAAAGGAGGCAGCGCAGTGGATGCAGCTATTGCTACCAACGCTGCTTTGGGCCTAATGGAACCGACGGGTAGTGGTGTTGGAGGAGATTTATTCGCCATTATTTGGGATAACAAATCTCAAAAACTATATGGTTTAAATGCAAGTGGGCGCTCACCTCAAGGTTTAAGCTTAAAAATATTAAAGTCGGAAATTTCTAAATTAGGAAAAACGACTATTCCTCCCTATGGCATGTTGCCCATCTCGGTTCCGGGGGCGGTAGATGGCTGGTTTGAAATGCACAAAAAATTTGGCAAACTCAATATGCAGCAAAATCTACAACCCGCCATTGATTATGCTAAAAATGGTTTTCCCTTAACGGAGTTAATTGCTTATTACTGGAATAAAAGTGTCCCAAGACTCTCTCCACAGCCTGGCGCTTTTAAAGAAACCTATACCATTAATGGACAAGCACCACAAAAAGGGCAAATCTTTAAAAACCCCGATCTTGCCAACACCTTATCCCTTATCGCGTCCTTTGGACGCGATGCTTTTTACAAGGGGGAGATCGCTAAGAAAATCGATAATTTTATGAAAAAAAATAATGGTTATTTACGCTATCGAGATTTGGCGGAACATCATTCCACATGGGTTGAACCCCAGGCAACTAACTACCGTGGCTATGATGTTTTTGAACTACCGCCCAATGGTCAAGGTATTTCTGCCTTGCAAATGCTCAACATCCTTGAATTATATGATCTAAAAAAAATGGGCTTTTTAAGTGAACAAGCTTTACATATTATGATTGAAGCCAAAAAATTAGTGTTTGAAGATAGGGCTAAATTTTATGCTGATATGGATTTTTTTCAGGTGCCTTTAAAAGGGTTACTCTCTAAAACATATGCCAAGGAACGCGCCAAACTCATTCAAGAAAAGGCAGCAAAAAGAGTCGATAACGGAAATCCTGCATTGTATCAGGGAGATACCATTTATCTCACCACTGCCGACAAAGATGGCAACATGGTTTCTTTAATACAAAGTAATTATCGTGGTATGGGATCTGGTGTTGTGGTCCCAGGTTTGGGTTTTATTTTTCAAGATCGGGGAGAACTTTTCTCATTGGAGGAGTCTCATGCCAATGTATACGCACCAGGAAAACGTCCATTTCACACCATTATACCAGCCTTTATCATGAAAGATGGCCAACCCTTTATCAGCTTTGGCGTTATGGGAGGTGCAATGCAACCTCAAGGGCATGTACAGATCATTACCAACCTGATTGATTTTGGTATGAACCTACAAGAGGCTGGAGATGCTACCCGTTGGCAGCATTTTGGTTCAACAGAACCTACTGAAGAAAACGCTAAATACATTGAAGATGGTGGCATTGTCGCTTTTGAATCAGATATTCCTTACCAAACTATCAGGGGATTGATGGACAAAGGGCATAAAATCGAATTTGATAGTGGTAGTTATGGCGGCTACCAAGCCATTCAATATGATGCTATAAATAAGGTCTATTATGGTGCTTCGGAATCACGCAAAGATGGTCAAGCGGCGGGATATTAACAAGATCGCTATAATCATTATAAAAACAGGATCTCTATGAAAAAAATTATTGCCCTAGCAGTTTCTGGTTTAACTTTAATATTGACCAGTCAAAATGCTGTAGCCCAATGCCAGTTATATCAAAATATTAAAGGGTACACACCAACCAGCCACACGCTGAAACTCACTCAGTTTGACTGGTTGGCTTTTGATCAGGGAAAAGTGCTTGCAACAGGTATCAAAGGGACCACCAATCCTTATCAACATTGTCAACCTATTGATGGTCATCAACAATTTATGTTGCCGGGACTTATTGATGCTCATGGCCATATCGCAGGTTTAGGTTTTGAAATGCTCAGTGTGAATCTGAGAGGTATTGCTTCAGAAGCACTTGCAGTGGATGCTGTTAAAAATTTTGCGACAAAAAATCCAGCCTCTCAATGGATTAAAGGAGGAGGTTGGAATCAAGTTTTATGGCAAAATAAACACTTTCCTCATAGGGACTCACTCGATAAGTCTGGTATTAAAAAGCCCATTCTTTTAGAAAGAGTAGATGGCCATGCGGTTTGGGTGAACAGTCAGGCGCTAGCCCTTGCTGGAATCAACAAAGAGACGCCTGATCCGCAAGGTGGTAAAATTGAACGTGACGAGAATGGAGAAGCAACAGGCGTATTAATCGATAATGCCATGGAGTTTGTTCGAAGCAAGATCCCACCTATCTCGGCCGCCGAACAAGAAATTGCATTGGATAAGGCTTTCGCTCATTTGTTATCTCTAGGCATTGTCAATGTGCATGACGCAGGGGTGGATGAAAAAGTCATTAACTCTTACATAGAACGAAACAAAACTGACCGGCTTCCCATTCGCATCTATGCCATGCTGGATGGTTCAAGCCAAAAATTAACTCAATGGTTAGACCGTGGCATTATTTCAGACCATAAAGACTTTTTATCCATTCGCAGCGTTAAGCTCTATGCAGATGGCGCTTTAGGTAGCCGAGGCGCAGCTTTGTTAGCCCCCTATTCAGATGATATCCAGAATACAGGATTATTACGAACGCCAACATCCGATCTTGATACCTTAGTACATCATATCCTCAGCAAAGGATTTCAGGTCAATGTTCATGCTATCGGAGATAAAGCGAATCGTTTAGTGCTAGATGCTTTTGAAAAAGCCTACAAAACCGTAAACGCCAAAAGTTTACGGAATCGAATTGAGCATGCACAGGTAGTTTCTCTTAAAGATATTTCACGCTTTAAAAGCCTTAATATCATTGCATCCATGCAGCCTGTTCATGCAACCAGCGATAAAAACATGGCTGAAGATAGGCTAGGAAAAGAACGTTTAAAAGGAGCCTATGCTTGGTATAAGTTTTTACAACAAGGCACGATTATCGCGTCAGGATCAGACTTCCCTGTTGAATTAGCCAATGTTTTTCATGGATTGCACGCAGCCATTACTCGCCAAGATCATACGAATCAACCCAAGGGGGGGTGGTTAGCCGATGAAAAAATGACACCGGCTCAGGCTTTGAGAAGCTTCACCCTCGATGCGGCTTATGCCGCGCACCAAGAAAAAACCTTAGGTTCGCTGGAGACAGGAAAATGGGCCGATTTTGTTCTGATAAATCAAGATGTTATTCATGGCAAGATGGAGGATATTTGGAAAACCCAGGTGTTCGAGACGTGGGTTTCTGGTGAGAAGCGTTATACTAAAAACTAAGAGAACAATGTAATTTTTTTGGGTTATTTCTACAGTTGTTAACTATCCTATACCCATCTCATCCAGATCATTGAATTGGGATGCGATGAATAAACATGCCAGAAATAATCAATTTTTTTCAAAACCTAAAGAATTTCGAAAACGGATCGCTTTTTCGACATAACGCTCCCTGACATTGCGGAGCCATTAAATAGTACAATCACCGACAATTTTCAAAAACCGGGATCGGCTACTTCTGCATTTTGAAGTAGCATTGGTGTATCAAGGTACTTATTCTCAGAATCAGTCGCCTTATCAGATTTTAGCTCTTTACTTAATCCTTAGATGCTAGTAAAAGTAAATAATCCAACCCACCTATAATGGCGGCTACTTGCGCTTTAACACAATCAGTCTCACTGACTCTTGGGCTATCGGGATAAACTTCGGTCGTTGTACAATATGAATTGTCCGAAAATCCCGTACAAAGCCCTAGCTTTTTTGTCTCATAATTAATCACACCTTCTTGGGTTAGCAACTCTCCAATAATCCGGCCTTGTTCATCCGCTGGCGCTATATGAGTGACTTTTTTCACTGACGCTATCATAGCTTTTTGAAAATCTGATCTTGGATTGTCACTATCTCCCACCAAATAAAAGCCATCTGGGATATTCCAAACTTTTTGTTCAATACCATCTCTTGCAGCCAAAGCTGGTCGAAATACCCTGTTATCGGTATCGGTCGTTTCATGCAAATCAAAATGAGCAAAAACTGTTGTTTCTAATGAGGCTATTTTCGCCATCAATGCCGCGCATTCCTCCGCCGGAGAATCTTTATAAAATGATCGATTGGGATCGATAGCTTGAGGGTTCCATCGATTAATGGTTTCATAACCCCAAGGGCTAATACAGGGCGCAACCACAATATTCCAAAATTCGCTATAACGAAGTGCTTCTGTTTTAAGAAAAGAAAGTGCTCCCTGAACGCCGCTGGTTTCATAACCATGAACACCACCCGTCACCAGTATGGTTTTCTTTTGACTATCCCATGGTCTGGTTTTAACTAAAAAAAGAGGGTATTTCTCTGGCTCCAGTGAGAGAGCGCCATATTGCTCAACTTGAAAATTGATAGCAAGTAATTGAATTTTTTTGACAACCTCATCCCAATAACTACGCTTAACAAACTGTTGCGCCAACCATTGATGCCTCTGCAAATCACCCCATTTTTGAGGTAAATTGCCAGAAGCGTGTGATTGATTTTTAATCATAAATTCCCCTTAGTTTTAATGCTTAGATTATCACAAACGCAGTGACCACAAACACAGTCACAAACGCAGTGACTGTCATGGCTAATAGTATATGACTTCTTTGCCAACTTCACCCTACTGCTTATCCTGATCCGCATCACTGGAGTCATTGTCTCTATTCGATGACACAATGAAAAACTCGTAAATCCAATGATTACGGGTAAAAAGGACTAAACCCCAAGGTTATCCCACAAGTAAAAGGTTATCCCCCGAAGTAAAGGTCACTAAAAACTAAGCAGGGTTTTTAGCGGCCTTTCACATGAATCATCCTATCTGGCTTTTTTATGGCCTGAGCATCATGACCTCTGACCACGAGCAAAATAGAAAATATCTGCTAGAATTTACATATCAACTTCTATTCTCCACTTTTATTGTAATAACAAGGGCTTATTTGTGGACTCATTGCGTAATAGTTTGAGATTTAGAGTCATCATCGCTTTCTCTTTTTCTCTATTTTTAATTCTCTCATCCCAGCTCATTGTGCGCTTTGTTTGGACTATCCCCGAGCTTAAGAGCATGGAAAATATTTCTGATGAAAAAGATGTCCAAAGAATTCATGGAGCGATCGATTCCATCTTAGAATCACTGGCACTGGTCAATTATGATAATTCTGTTTGGGATGATCCTTATAATTACATGGTAACTCATGATCAGGCCTTCTTAGAAGCCAATTTTATCGAGGATGTTTTTCGAAGTATCAACCTAGATGGCATTTATCTCTATGATCGAGAAGGTGTTAAAATTTGGGGAGAAACCAGATCTCATGACAACTTTCAATTAATCCATTTTGATAGCTTTGACACGCCTTCTGATAAAGTTAAAAAATTCATTTTAGTGAAGCCAGAGGAAGTCAAAACAAAACCCATCACTCACGAGGGTTTTATCCGATTGGAAGGCAAAAACATTCTCTTTGCAGCCACCAGCATTATGCCTTCTGATGCCCGAGGAGAACCTCGTGGCACCTTGGTTTTTTGGCGATATTTTTCTGATTCGACTGAAAAAGCCATTGCCAATAAAGTCAAACTGCCTATAGAGTTTCAATGGCTGGATGGTCAGATCCAACAACCCGTTCAAGAAGAAACACCTTCTATATTCAAAATGCTCTCGGGACGCAATCATCTCCGAGATCAGCACAATATGATCAGCACAGACTTGTTTAGTTTTGATAATAAAAGATTACTAAAAATCAAATACCAAGCGAGTGCCAGTTTATACAATGATCAATTATTTGATATTTCACTTGTAGTGGGTACTTTACTATCCCTGACCAGTCTTATTTTCTTGCTATTATTCTTAGATATACAGTTATTGAAACCCTTTAAACACTTACATGCTTTTATGAATAAGGTGATTGAATCAGATAGTTTTCAATTACGGCTTAACTCAGATCGCAAAGATGAGTTTGGCAAGTTATCCCAACAATTTGACAAAATGATTGCGCACATCCAAAAACAGAATGACTTATTAAAATTACACAATCTTAAACTAGAAAAATTGAGCTATACAGACAAGTTAACGGGCGTGGCAAATCGAGCGGCTCTTGATGATTATCTCAACACTATTTTTACTGCTTATAGAGATGACACACCCATTTCATTATTGATGGTTGATATCGATTTTTTTAAAAGTTTTAATGAGCATTATGGGCAACAAAAAGGGGATATGGCGTTGAAATTAGTCGCTACCGCTATAAAACAAAATACTCGCAATGAGACCGACTTATTAGCTCGATATGGTGACGATGAGTTTATGATTGTGCTTCAAAAAACCAACTCTGTCGGTGCGATGTTAGTGGCCCAAAAAATCTTATTAAGCGTACCAAACTTAATGATCTCTCATATTTATTCAGGCTGTAGTAAAGTGCTGACGGTGAGCATAGGCGTCACCACATTTATTCCCCATGCCAAAAGCTCTATTGAAGAGGCAATAACCGAAGCGGAGGAGGCTTTATCTCACGCCAAAACTCAAGGACGTAATACCTGTATTATGTCTGAAAAGAGCCAATGGTACGGCTAGCCGACACATTGTTCACATCTGTAGGTTCATTCAAGCCTTAAACAAAGCAATAGGGGTGATATGCATTCGCACTCCACTCAGTTTGGAGGCGGTCTGCACCGCTCCCAAACCAACGCACCTTCTTGCCTGGCTTCGCTCGCTTTGCATTGCCAAGCTTCGGCTGCGCATCTTCTGTCCTGATCAAAGCTTCAGTACCGAAAATGGCCAATATCCATAGGTATTTGAGTTACAATCACTCATCCCCCTGATATCAATGATACTTTATCATGACTAACCGTTTTTTCAACCTATCCATCACTCAATGTCAGCAAGCCCGTTTAGCGAGAGATTCTCGCTTTGATGGACACTTTTTCATTGCAGTTAAAACCACAGGGATATTTTGCCGTCCTATTTGTCCCGCCACCGCTCCTAAAGAAGAAAATGTCGAGTATTTTGGAAAAAGCGCTCAGGCCATACAAGCTGGTTATCGTCCATGTTTAAGATGTCGTCCAGATAGTGCCCCCAACTCATGGCCTTGGCTTGGTGTTGAAACCACTTTTCAACGAGCGATACAACTTATTGAAAATGGTGAGCTTAACTCGACAAAATTACCTGACTTATGTGAGCGACTTGGCATAAGTGAACGCTATTTAAGACAATTATTTCAACGACATTTAGGACTTCCCCCCAAAAAATATGCATTATATCAACAAGTAATGTTTGCTAAACAACTTCTGCATAATAGTCAGTTACAGATACAGGATATTGCCTTTGCTTGTGGTTTTAATAGTATCAGGCGTTTTAATGATGCATTTGTCAAAACGTTTCAACTTACTCCCAATAAAATGCGTAAAAACTCGACAGCCAGCGCACATCAATCCACACTATCTCTGAGTTTTAGACCACCATTCAACTGGGCACATCTACTCAACTTCTATCGACTACGAGCGCTTGAAGGCATAGAAGAAGTTGGTGAACATTATTACCAGCGCACCTTCCAAACTGATCAGGCTAAAGGTTGGTTCAAAATCTCCATGGGGAAAAATAATACCCTAAATGTCGAGTTTGAAATTTCAGATATCAAACAGTTACATGCTTTAGTGGTTAATATCCGTCGAATTTTTGATTTAGATGCTGATATTCAAGTGATTGAAGAGCACCTTTCTAAAGCGCATTTACCCATTCCTCCGATGCAATCTGGCATCCGAACTCCTGGAGTATGGAATACTTGGGAAGCTGGGATCCGCGCTATCTTTGGTCAGCAAATTTCTGTCAAGGCAGCCATTCAGCAGCTGAATAGTTTTGTGAAACAATTCAATCCCCACAACAAAATATCAGCTCAGTTTTATTTTCCCACCCCATTGCAAGTCGCCTCGACAGACTTGAGCGTTTTAAAAATGCCACAAAGCCGAAAAAATACAATAAAAAATTTTGCTAATTACATGATCGACCATGGGCATGAACATCCAAATACTTGGTTGGCAATTAAAGGGATCGGCCCATGGACGATTGAGTATGCCAAACTAAGAGGATTATCCGATCCAAATTGCTTTTTAAACACAGATTTGGTGATCAAAAAAGTCCTTGAAAAACTCCCCCTATTCAACGAAAAAACTGTTGCTCCATGGGGAAGCTATGCCACATTTCACTGCTGGAATACAGAATGCTAAGCTTTTTTAATGATTACCAAAGCCCCATCGGGAAAATGACGATCCAGGTCAATGATCAGGGTCTCATGGGCGTTTGGTTTAGCACACAAAAAACCATACCCAAAATCTTAGGAGTTAAATCTGAATCAAACGCTTTAATCATTGAAACTCAATCTCAACTAAACGATTACTTTAAAGGCTTACGCCGTGAATTTAACTTGCCTCTATTTTTACAAGGAACCTTATTTCAACAACAAGCTTGGCAAGCCCTAAGGAAAATTCCTTTTGGGGAAACAAGAAGCTATTTACAA
>Ga0210032_1001923_pt1 | contig 10498 bp, 8 predicted proteins | sample CryGeyCG2114_250_2_FD_185458 | JGI IMG/M metagenome (GOLD analysis project Ga0210032, IMG submission 185458) | Groundwater microbial communities from aquifer - Crystal Geyser CG13_big_fil_rev_8/21/14_2.50 (SPAdes) (version 2) | ecosystem: Environmental > Aquatic > Deep subsurface > Groundwater ... | reverse complement strand
GTGATCTTGTCGCTGGCCGGTGGGCGCAAAACCATGAGCGCCGATTTGCAGGGCGCCGGGGCTATTTTTGGCGCCGCAGCGTGGCTGCACGTGGTCGGGCCAGAGCCCTTGCCAGCCCCTTTGGCGGGCCGCGATGCGCTACTAAAACAACAGCAGCCTGCGCTGTTTTCATGCGCGCTAGCGACCGATTTGGCCAACAGCATCCGGCCGCTGGTGGCCGGCCGTGGCACGCGCAGCGAACTGCTCGACGTGGCGCTGGAAGACGGCGCCGGCCCGGTCACCGCGCAACGCTTTGCCCTGCCGCTGGCCGCGCCCGGCACGCCGTGCCGCTGGGCCGCGCCTGCTTCCCAAGGTGCAGCGTGGCTCGACGCCGAGTTGCGCCTGCGCCAACGCCAAGGCAGCCAACTGATGGGCAACTTTCTGGCGCAAGTGGCGCAAACCGAGCACCACGACAACTGGCGCAGCCTGTACCGCCTGCCCCCGGCGCAGATCGAGCACCTGCGCCGCACGCCCGTCAGCGCCGAGCACCTGGACTGGCTCACCGCCCTGCCCAAAGCCGACCTGCACCGGCACCTGGGTGGCTGCCTGGACATTGCCGCGCAGCGCCAGGTGGCAGAACGCATCTGGGCCAGCATTCCAAAGCAAAACAGGCTCCAGCGCTTAACGGACATAGGCTGGCTGCTATCAGAAGATGGGGCGTCCGATGCAAGCGATGCGCTGGATGACGCCGACTATGACTTGAACGACGCACCCGATGCGTCGCAGGATTGGCCGTGGGACTGGCCGCAGCGGCTACAGGCACAGCCGCCCCAGCCGGGCGATCCCACCGGCGCCATCCTGCGGGCCGAACGCTGCGCCACCCTGCTGCGCAACGCCAGCGCCCCACAGTTGCAGCGCAACCTGTATGGCGTAACCGCGCCGCGCATCGCCCTGAAAACCCGGCACGCGCACGGCTTTGCCGCTTACGAGCGCCCGGGCGAGTTGAGCGGCTCGGCCCTGCTGGGCCACCCGGCCGCGCTCAAACCCTACGCGCAGGCCATCGTGGTGCAGGCGCGCGCCGAAGGCCTGGTTTACCTGGAACTGCGCGGCAGCCCGCACAAATACCGCCCCAGCGATCCGGCCGGCTTTGTGTACGAGCTGCGCGCTGCGCTGGCCGCTGCCGGGGCAGACGTGGGCAAGACAGGGCAAAAGCCTATGGCGCCGGGTGCGAACGCGGCCATGCCCCGCATCGGCTTTATCTGGATTCTGGATCGGCGCGACCCCGCTACGCTACAAAAAACAGTATTGGCTGCGCTGGCTGCACAAGCGCTGGCACCCGATTTCTTGCTTGGCCTGGACGTGGCTGGGGACGAGGCCCAGCCCCTCACCGACGCGCTGGTGGCGGCCTTTGAGCCGGCCTTTGCCGCCTGCCTGCCCATCACCATCCACGCTGGTGAAGGCGAGGACGCCAGTCGCATCTGGCAAGCCGCCTACCGCCTGCACGCCGACCGCGTGGGCCACGGCCTGAGCCTGGCCGACCACCCCCAACTGGCCGCGCGCCTGCGCGACCGCAGCGTGTGCCTGGAGCTGTGCCCCAGCTCCAACCGCGAGGTGGTGGGCTTTGCCGACCCCAGTCAACCGGCAAGCTTCGGCCTGCCCACCTACCCCTTGCAGCGCCTGATGGACCTGGGCCTGCCGCTGACGCTGTGCACCGACAACCCCGGCATCAGCCGCACCACGCTGGCCGGTGAATACCTTGCCGCAGCGCGCATGACGCCTGGCGGTCTGACGCAGTGGCAGGCGCTGGCGCTGCTGCGCCAGGCCTTTGTGCACGCCTTTTTGCCCGCCGCGCAGCGCGAAGCCTTGCTCAAGGCGGTCGATGCCGCCGTGTTTGCCCAATTGATCGCGCCCGCGCCCTGAACGCCACTGCATCACCCGCTGATCACCACCCCCACTTCACCCGCATCATCCCATGCAAACCTGCACCCTCCACCTGTGTCTGGTCAGCGACCAGGCCACCCCAAATCTGCTGCCGCTGCTCGACCCCGCCTGGCACCCCGCCACCGTGGTACTGGCAACCAGCGAGCGCATGAAACACAACGCGCTGGCGCTCAAAAGCGTCATGCAAACCAAGGGCCAGGGCCTCAAGATCGAGCTGCTGGACCTGCCCGACGCCTTTGACTACGGCGCGCTGGCCGACGCTTTTTTGAACTTTCTGGCCGCGCACGAGGGCCAGCGCGTGGCGCTTAACGCCACCGGTGGCACCAAGCTCATGGCGCTGGCCGCACAAGAAGTGTTTCGCAGCCAGGGGTTGCCGGTGTATTACGTCAACGTCGAAAACGACACCGTGGTGGTCCTGGGCGAGCGCACCCCGGCGCCGCCGCTGCGCGCCCAGCTCAAGGTGCACGAACTGCTGCGCGCCCACGGCCACACGGTGGATGTGCCCGAGCAACCCCAAGTGACAGCGGCGCTGCGCGACCTCACGGCACGCTTTATTGACCAGATCGAACACGCCGGGCGCGCCCTGGGCGTGCTCAACTACCTGGCGCTCCAAGCCCAAGATGCGGGCGGCTTAAGCGCCAAGCTCAGCCCTGAACAACTGGGTAGTGAAGCGCTGGGCGAACTGATCGGGCAGCTCTCGGATGCCGGTTTGGTCCGGCAAGCCGGACTACAGTTAAGCTTCAAAAACGAACTAGCGCGCTTTTTTGCCGCTGGCGGCTGGCTGGAATGGCACGTGCTCGAGCAAGTGCAAAGCCTGCGCGGCCAAATGCCGCAGGCCCTGACCGACGTGGTCTGCGGCCTGAGCGTGCGCTTTGCCAACCCGCCCAAGGGCCGCGCCGGACTGGACAAAAACGAGATCGACGTGGCGTTTTTGTACCGCAACACGCTACACATCATCGAATGCAAAACCGCCAACCTGGCCGCCAGCGACGCCACCGGCACACGCGCCAGCGCCGCCATTTACAAGCTTGAATCGCTGCGCCGCCTGGGCGGCCTGCGCACCCGCGCCGCGCTCATCGACTACCGTGGCGCGCTCGCCCCCGGCAGCGTGGACCGCGCCCGCGCCGAAGAAGACGGCCTGCTGGTCATCAGCGGGCGCGAGCTGCGCGACCTGGCCGGCGTACTGCAACGGCGCTGGCTGCAAGGCGGCGCCTGAAGTCAAAACGGATAGCCCCAACACCGCCATGACACACCCCACACCATCTGCCACAGACCAAAGCCCCCCCCTGCCCATTGCCCGCTACCGCCTGATTGCCCAGGTGCAGGCACCGCTGGCGCTGCCGCCCTACGCCGGCTCTTTGCTGCGCGGGCAGTTTGGCGCGGCGCTGCGCCACCTGGCGTGCATGACGCGCGCGCCGCGCTGCCCCGGCTGCGCGCTGCTGGCCACCTGCCCTTACACGCGTATTTTTGAGGCCACGCCACCCGACGCCGCAGTGGGTGGCGCGGCTACCGAGATCAGCACCACGGCGGCGACCAGTGCCTTGCCGTCGGCCAGCGCCACACCCGCATCGGCAGCGCACAGCCACCGCCCGCAAGCCTTTAGCGCCCTCCCCAACGCCTACGTTATCGAGCCGCCCAACCCTGGCGCGCGCACCTTGCAGCCAGGCGACGCACTTGAATTTGGCATTGTGCTGATCGGCCCAGCGCTGGCGCAGTCTGCGCTGGTGTTGCTGGCGCTGCAACGCGCCCTGGCGCGCGGTCTGACCACCAGCCGCAGCCCCTGCGAGCTGCAGCGCATCGACTGGCTGGCGCCAGACGGCAGCGCTGCGCCGATCTGGACCGCCGAGAACCCCCGCATCGCGGATCACCCCGCGCAACTGGACTGGGCCGCGTGCATCACCGCCACCACCACAAGCAACAGCGCAGCGGCGTCTGAGCGTGCCACTAACGCTACATCAAACATAGCTGCCAGCGCACAACCGACAAGCGCTACAGGCCAATTAAATGCTAAAGAATCTGGCCAGGCATTGACCCTGCACCTGCACACCCCGCTGCGCTTGCAGCACCAGGGCCACGCGCTGCCTGCGGGCAAACTTGATGCGCGCACGCTGCTTATCCACCTCACGCGCAGGGTGCAGTTGGTGTTGCAGTTCCACGCCGGCATCACCGGGCTGGACGCCGCCGCCAGCCAAGCTATCACCGCGGCAGCCACGCTGCAAGACGACAAAGCCCTGCGCTGGCTCGACTGGACGCGCTATTCCAGCCGCCAGCAGCAAGAAATGACGCTGGGCGGCGTGGTGGGCACCTGGCGCCTGCACGGCACGCCCGAAGCCATCGCCACTGTGGCGCCCTGGCTGTGGCTGGGCCAATGGCTGCACGTCGGCAAAAACGCCACCATGGGGCTGGGGGGCTACACATTCGGTCGCTAGGTGCGCCCAAATAATGCCATCCATGCCTCACGCGGGGTCACAATTTTCATCATGCCATCGACCCGCTTGACGGCTTGCCAACCCAGCACCCGCTTGTCACCCGTAACAAAAAAGTCCATGCCAGCACTGGCTGCGGCATTCACCAGCCGCTGATCATTGTCGTTGGGCGGCTCGGCGGCATCGTCAACCCATTGGGCCACCTGCCAAGAAGCATCAAACAACTCGCACGCATTCAGACACTGAGGAAACTTGCGCGCCAACACCTCATGTGCCTCCATCTGGATCAGAGGGCTGCCAAACAGCCAGTCGCGATCAGCACATTGCAGAACCAGCTCTTCACACAAGCCCGAAAAAATGGTGGCTGACACCCACACGTTGGTGTCCAAAAACACCTTCATGACACGTCTTGCAACACATCATCTTCCGTCAGCCAGCCTGCGGCGCGCGCCAACGGTGCCAATTGGGCTTGGCTTTGACGCAGCGAATCTCGTAAGCGATGTGCACGCAGTGCCTCACGCACCACCTCACTGCGTGACTTACCGCTGTGATGACATAGCATATCAAGCCCTTGGGTTTCTGCATCTGACAAGCGAACGGTTAACGTGGTTTGCATCGTAATTACCCCTTTTGTACGACAGTGTAATACGCGCACAGCAAGCTTGCCGCACCCCACAAAACCGGCGCGCCGCCCAACAATAGCGGCCATGACCCAACGCCTGCTGCACCTGGCCTGCTACGACATCGCTGAACCGCACCGGCTGGTGGCCGCGCTGAAGCTGGCGCGCGTGTATGCCACCGGCGGGCAAAAGTCGGTGCACGAACTGTTTTTGAGCGTGGCCGAGCGCATCACCCTGATCGACGACATGCGCGCCCTGCTGGACCTGGGCACCGACCGCTTCATGCTGCTGCGGCTGGACCCGCGCAGCCGCGTGCATACCCTGGGCAAAGCCGTGCAACCCGCCGACCCGGACTATTTTTATGTTGGATAAAAGGATAAAAGGGTGAGGATAAAAGGGGACGCTACCCTTTTTTGACCCTTTTTTGACGAAAAAAGGGTAGCGTCCCCTTTTATCTTTATCTTATGAGCACACTTGTTCTGGACCGCGCGCAGCTTGAAGTCAAATCCGAAGGCGACACCCTGGCCCTGTACGAGGCCGGTGTGCGCCGTGGCACCGTGCCCATCAAGCTGATCGACCGCTGCGTCATCCACGGCGCGCAAACCCGCCTGGACAGCGGTGTGCTGATGAAGCTGGCCGAAGCCGGCGTGACCACCGTGCTGATGAGCCCGCGCCAGCCGCGCCGCGTGGCGCTGGTGCTGGGCAGCCAGCACAACGACGCCGCCGTGCGCCTGGCGCAGGCCCAGCGCGTGATGGATGAGGCCGCCTGCCGCCAGTGGGCACTGGCCCTGGTGCGCAGCAAAATCACGCGCCAGCGCCGCACCCTGCGCACGCTGCAAGCGGCGCGCCCCGATGCACGCAAACCGCTGTTTGACGCGCTGCAAAGTCTGGACGGCATCCTCAACACCCTTCGCAGCGAGGGCGCAGCTCCTACACAAAACCAACCCCCACAGAACCTGCCAAACCTGCCCACCCTGCTGGGCCTGGAAGGCGCTGCCGCACGCGCCTACTTTGGCGGCCTGGCCGGGGTGTTTGCCCCGGCGCTGCAATTTACCGGGCGCAACCGCCGCCCGCCGCGCGACCCGGTCAACGTCTGCCTGAGCCTGAGCTACACCATGGTGCACCTGCAAGCGGTGCAGGCCTGCGTAGCCGCCGGGCTCGACCCCATGCTGGGCTTTTACCACCGCCCCAGTTTTGGCCGCGAAAGCCTGGCCAGCGACCTGATCGAACCGCTGCGCGCCGCCATCGACCTGTGGGTGTGGGAGCTGTTGCGCAGCCGCACGCTGCGCGAAGACCACTTTTCCATCGACAAAGGCGCGTGCCTGCTGGGCAAGGCCGGGCGCAGCATCTATTACGCCGCATGGGAACAAGCCAGCGCCCCGTGGTGGCGCTACCTGCGCGCGCAATGCCAGGCGCTGGCACGCAGCCTGCGCCAGCAGGGCCTGGTGTGGCTGGCCAACCCCGACGACGAGGACGAATTGTGCTGAACACGCGCCACCCCAAACGCAGCGCCCAACCCGGCCCGGGCGCGCGCGCCCTGTACCTGGGCGGGCGCGAGCACAAACGCGTCACCTGTACCGACGCCGCGCTGGTGGTCACCAACGAGCGCGCGCAGGTACTGCGTTTTCCGCTGGCGCGGGTGGCACGCGTGGTGAGCAGCGCCGACGTGGTGGACTGGAGCGGCACCGCGCTGGCCCTGTGCATGCGCGCGGGCATTGGCATCACCTGGCTGGATGCGCGTGGTCAGGCGCTGGGCAGCCTGTATGCGCAACCGCGCCAAAGCGCCAGCCTGGCCACGGCGCTGGAGCTATGGAGCGAGCGCGCCGACGGCCCCGAGCGCTATCAAAACTGGCTGCGCGCGCGACGCATGGACACACTGGTACGCTGGCAACAAGAGCATCAGGATACGGTGACACCGCAGCAATGGGAAGCCACCAAGCGCGACTACGTCTATGGCGGCCACGTCCTGGTGCACCTGAACCCCGAACTGCGCAGCCTGTGCCTGGCCTATGTGGCCGCGCAGCTCAACAGCCACGGTTTGACCCCGCAACTGTGGGGACCGCGCCTGCAAGCCATGAATCTGGACGAAGACCTGTGCAACCTGCTGTGGGCCGAGATGAACCTGGGTGCCGGCACGCTGGCCGACCAGACCACTGACAGCGCCACCGCCACCGAACTGTTTGAACGCTGGAGCGCGCGCAACGCCAGCGCCCTCACCTTGCACCTGGTGCACCTGCACCGCACGGCGCTTAAAGCCATGCACACCTGAGACAAGCACCATGGCCGACAACCAAACCGCCCGCTACCTGGTCACCTACGATATTGCCAACCCCCGGCGTCTGGGCCGCGTCTTCAGGTTTCTAAAGAAGCACGGCGTACCGGTGCAATATTCGGTCTTTCTGGTGGAAAGCAATGCTGCCAAAATGTCCGAACTGATGGTCAAAATAGCCAAGTTGATCCACCCCGACGCCGACGACGTGCGCGCCTACAAACTGCCAGACAACGGCTGGCAGATCAGCATGGGGGCCAGCATCCTGCCTGAAGACGTGCTGCCCGGTGGCTTGCTGATCAGCAGCGAGCACCGGCGCAAATAACCCCCCAAACCATGTCTAAAAAGTACATTTTTATAGCTACTGACGCAAGTGCAGCAAGCGCTAGAGGCTATCTTTGCACAGAGTCCCAAAGCGCATGAAACATCATCTATCATTGTCAAGGAAAGTTAGCCTTGCAAGCACCGTTAACAAGCGTCAACCACCCAGCCAACCCAATGACAACATTGATGATTTTGGCGGGTGCCGAGTAAATACCAGCCCTGAATTCAAAGGGATTAAGACGCGATATATTCTATTATTAATAGTAACTTCTGAGAGTAAATACCAGCCCTGAATTCAAAGGGATTAAGACAATAATATTATCTTCAAGCATAACACGCCATGTGAGTAAATACCAGCCCTGAATTCAAAGGGATTAAGACCTGTATGGAAACCTCAAGATACTGCAGAATATGAGTAAATACCAGCCCTGAATTCAAAGGGATTAAGACGATGGTGTAGGCTCGGCTCTCTGGTTTACGCACGAGTAAATACCAGCCCTGAATTCAAAGGGATTAAGACACTCGACTACTTTACTATTACTTAATTGCCTATGAGTAAATACCAGCCCTGAATTCAAAGGGATTAAGACCTATACGGCCGGCTTGCAGCGCCGTACCCCGGACGAGTAAATACCAGCCCTGAATTCAAAGGGATTAAGACGCCCTATCCGTAGCGCGGTTTTGCGCCACGAGAGAGTAAATACCAGCCCTGAATTCAAAGGGATTAAGACTTAAAGCGTTGGTGCCTAATGGATAAGCGTCCGAGTAAATACCAGCCCTGAATTCAAAGGGATTAAGACGCCTCGTCTTTATCGTCAAAGGCTACGTTTAAAGAGTAAATACCAGCCCTGAATTCAAAGGGATTAAGACTGTTGGCATGAGTTGGTAGTCACGCCCCTGCAGAGTAAATACCAGCCCTGAATTCAAAGGGATTAAGACGTCATCGAAATCGCGCGCTGGCTTGGACCGTGATGGAGTAAATACCAGCCCTGAATTCAAAGGGATTAAGACCAGTGCCTCATGTTTAAATTCAAACCATGCAGTGAGTAAATACCAGCCCTGAATTCAAAGGGATTAAGACTTCTATTATTAATAGTTATTTTTGGACAGTCAAAGAGTAAATACCAGCCCTGAATTCAAAGGGATTAAGACCTTGCTGTTCGCAAGTGCCTTGAAAATCTTTTCGAGTAAATACCAGCCCTGAATTCAAAGGGATTAAGACTCAACGATGCGCGCCGTCTCTGCCAGCAGGGTCTGAGTAAATACCAGCCCTGAATTCAAAGGGATTAAGACCTGGACAGTAGCCTAGGTGCCGCGCGATGCGGTCGAGTAAATACCAGCCCTGAATTCAAAGGGATTAAGACGTCTACAGAGGCTGCGTCGAAATCAATATCAGAGTAAATACCAGCCCTGAATTCAAAGGGATTAAGACGCTAGGATCGGTGACGCATACGCTGCGCCAGAGCGAGTAAATACCAGCCCTGAATTCAAAGGGATTAAGACCTGTCGGGTGTAGTACAGCTTGCCGTGCAGGGTGAGTAAATACCAGCCCTGAATTCAAAGGGATTAAGACAGCGCGTCTCCGCGAACTATTTCACCGTAGATGAGTAAATACCAGCCCTGAATTCAAAGGGATTAAGACCCTTGTCGGCTCCTACTTCGCTGATAAGCGCGTCGAGTAAATACCAGCCCTGAATTCAAAGGGATTAAGACTACAGCCATTTGATTATGTATAATCCCTTTCGAGTAAATACCAGCCCTGAATTCAAAGGGATTAAGACCCATCATAGTCCTCAAATATAATATCCATATCGAGTAAATACCAGCCCTGAATTCAAAGGGATTAAGACGATACAATAACATTACCTTCAAACATAACGTGGAGTAAATACCAGCCCTGAATTCAAAGGGATTAAGACGATAGCCGCAACAGTTACACCGTTTTGGTAGGAGTAAATACCAGCCCTGAATTCAAAGGGATTAAGACCATACTCCAAATTCTAGGGTTAGTATCATAGTCTGAGTAAATACCAGCCCTGAATTCAAAGGGATTAAGACTTCACCTTGGTCACGCTGTTGTTGAAGTCCCGGCCGAGTAAATACCAGCCCTGAATTCAAAGGGATTAAGACGTGAGCTGCCCTTTAATTTTGGCTTCGAGTGCCGAGTAAATACCAGCCCTGAATTCAAAGGGATTAAGACCGGGCCAAGAGCTTGTACCCAGTGCGCACCTCGGGAGTAAATACCAGCCCTGAATTCAAAGGGATTAAGACTGGCAGTGCCGAAAGTAGTGTCTGTTTCGCCGTTGAGTAAATACCAGCCCTGAATTCAAAGGGATTAAGACTTGGCTGCCTTGGCTGCAACGGCCTTATTGGCTGAGTAAATACCAGCCCTGAATTCAAAGGGATTAAGACCATCCATACTCTTTAATGCTAGAAAACACGGCAGGAGTAAATACCAGCCCTGAATTCAAAGGGATTAAGACCTTGAACCGCATTATAAGTTTTATAACATCCAGGAGTAAATACCAGCCCTGAATTCAAAGGGATTAAGACCTATATTAGCCATATAATAGTCCCCATAAGTATGAGTAAATACCAGCCCTGAATTCAAAGGGATTAAGACATTTAACTAACTCAGGGATATACTCGCAATAGGAGTAAATACCAGCCCTGAATTCAAAGGGATTAAGACCAAACAACCATAAAAAAAGCGCAGTAAGTGCAAGAGTAAATACCAGCCCTGAATTCAAAGGGATTAAGACCTTTTTGGTAGCATACTCTTTTTTCACGTACACCGAGTAAATACCAGCCCTGAATTCAAAGGGATTAAGACCGTGTTATTTCTCCGTAGCTATTGCGTGTGATTGGAGTAAATACCAGCCCTGAATTCAAAGGGATTAAGACGCGCGCTGCGGCAAGTGCGTCGCCGCGTGTTATTG
>Ga0210032_1001920_pt1 | contig 10503 bp, 11 predicted proteins | sample CryGeyCG2114_250_2_FD_185458 | JGI IMG/M metagenome (GOLD analysis project Ga0210032, IMG submission 185458) | Groundwater microbial communities from aquifer - Crystal Geyser CG13_big_fil_rev_8/21/14_2.50 (SPAdes) (version 2) | ecosystem: Environmental > Aquatic > Deep subsurface > Groundwater ... | reverse complement strand
CAAGCGGCGACTTTGATGCTTACTGGGAATTTCATAAACAGAAATCCAAACAGCGACTTTATGGTGATTTGCAAATTGATGGTGAGATTATATGATTTGCCGTCGTTTCAAAGGAACTGCACCCAAAGACATTTAATGCTAAAAATTGAAACAGTTTAAACGAATTGTTTGGTTGTATACACAGGTATAAGTATTCTTTACTGTCAGACCCGAGTGGCGTAAAATTCTCTGCTTAAAATTAAACCTGCTTCCCTGGTCTGATCATACTGTCTTATCCTGACAAGTATGATGCTTTATCTGAGTCACGTTGATAAGCTGACAGATTGAGGGGCACCAAATTGAAGAGTCTCATGAGAACACATTATTGCGGTCAAGTAGCAGAGCAACTTGCAGAACAGAATATTACCCTTTGTGGTTGGGTTCATCGTCGTCGTGATTTGGGCGGTGTCGCTTTTATTCAATTGCGAGATAGAGAAGGCATTTTACAAGTTATTTTTGAACCAGATAATCAGGCTTTGTTTGAAATTGCTGAATCCTTACGTTATGAGGATGTGATTCAAGTAGAAGGTATCGTTCGGCTACGTCCCGAAAACATGATTAATGCGGAGATGGATTCAGGCAAAATAGAAATCGTCGGTACTGGACTCACCATTTTAAATCGCGCAAAAACACCTGTGATTCCGGTCGATAAACCGACTGAGATCTCCGAAGAGCTCCGTTTGAAATATCGGTATCTCGATTTAAGACGTCCAGAAATGACCGCTCGATTCAAGTTGAGATCCGCCGTGTGTCGTACTTTAAGAGAGTATTTGGATAATGAAGGCTTTCTTGAAGTGGAAACGCCCATTTTAACCAAAGCTACGCCTGAAGGTGCGCGTGATTATTTAGTGCCAAGTCGAGTCCATGAAGGTAGTTTTTATGCATTACCTCAGTCTCCTCAACTATTTAAACAGTTACTCATGATGTCAGGTTTCGACCGCTATTATCAAATTGCGCGTTGTTTCCGTGATGAAGATTTACGAGCAGATCGCCAACCTGAATTTACCCAATTAGATATTGAAACCAGCTTCATGCATGAAGAAGGGATTATGGGGTTGATGGAGAATATGATCCGCACCACTTTCAAAAAGCATTTGGATGTTGATTTGGCGAACCCTTTCCCAAGAATGACCTATGATGAAGCCATGAATCGCTATGGTAGCGATAAGCCCGATTTAAGATTTGCCATGGAGTTAGTCGATGTGTCTGAGTTGGTTGGCCATATAGATTTTAAAGTCTTTTCAGATCCAGCGAATAGTGCCGATGGTAAAGTGGCGGTGATCCGTGTGCCTAAGGGGGCGGAACTCAGTCGTAAAAATATCGACGATTATGCTAAGTTCGTGGGCAAATATAAGGCGCGTGGATTGGCCTATATTAAAGTCAATGATATCTCCAAAGGCTTGGAAGGTCTGCAATCCCCCATCGTTAAATTCTTTGATGAAACTGCTATGACTAATCTGCTGAATAAAGTCAACGCTGAAACTGGCGATATTCTTTTCTTCGGTGCTGATAAAACACAGATTGTGAATGATGCTTTAGGTGCTTTGCGAATTAAAATTGCTCAAGATCTCAATTTGGTTGAATCTGGATGGAAACCTTTGTGGGTCGTCGATTTCCCCATGTTTGAAAGAGATGATGCAGGTGCATTGCAAGCTATCCATCACCCATTTACCGCGCCAAACATCGATGATATTGAGTTGTTAAAAGCAAATCCCGATAAAGCGCTCTCCAGAGCCTATGATATGGTGCTAAATGGTAGTGAGATTGGTGGTGGTTCAATCCGTATTCATCGTAGTGAAATGCAAAGTGCGATTTTTGATATTCTCAATATTGAAGAACAGCATGCTAAAGACAAATTTGGTTTCTTATTAGAAGCGCTTGAATTCGGTTGCCCTCCACACGGCGGCTTGGCTTTTGGGTTAGATCGACTCATTATGTTGATGTGTGGTGCTGAGAGTATTCGAGATGTGATTGCATTTCCAAAGACCACGGCGGCAAGTTGTCCTTTAACATCAGCCCCTTCACGGGTGGAAATGCCTCAATTAGATGATTTACATATTCAAGTGAAGGAAAAACCAGCACAATAATCATCTATACCCCTGAGCATTTTAATGCTCAGGGGTATAAGCAACAGAAAATAGGCGTTATATTATTCTATCGCACCCTTATCGATTTCAGAGTAAAAGCTGGAGTCAAATGTTTGTCATTCACTGTTTTGGGATTGATATATGACCAGGTTAACAGAAAATTATTGGCTAAAATCTCTGTTATGCCCATTATTCTAGGTATCGATCCCGGTTCCAGAATCACTGGGTATGGCGTGATTAAAACCGATGGACAAAAACTTGAGTACTTGGATTGTGGCTGTATTCGAGTTCAGATTGATGAAGATACCCCTTTAAGCTCTAGATTAAAGCAAATTTTTCAAGGGATCAGCCACATTATTGGCCAATTTCAGCCACAGCAGGTCGCTATTGAACAGGTGTTTTTATCCAAGAATGCCGATTCAGCCCTTAAACTGGGACAGGCACGAGGTTCGGCTATGGTGGCTGCCGCCATGCTGGGTTATGATGTTTTTGAATATTCAGCAAGACAAGTGAAACAAGCCGTAGTGGGTACAGGCGCTGCCGATAAAACCCAAGTTCAACATATGGTGACCACCTTGTTGCGTTTAAACAAAACGCCACAGGCTGATGCTGCCGATGCTTTAGCCATTGCGATATGCCATCACCAGATGAGTCAAGGACTAGGAGCTATCCTGGGTGCTACTAAAGTCAGACGCAAGCGCATGCGTTGAGATCTTGAGAAACTTGCCCCTTATTTAGGTTTAATTGAGGACTCATATGATAGGTCGAATTAAAGGTATTTTAATTGAAAAGAAAGCGCCTGATTTATTGATCGATGTACAGGGACTAGGTTATGAGGTTTTAGTGCCTATGACCACCTATTATCAATTACCCAGTGAAGGGCAAAGCGTTACCTTGCACACCCATTTTGTGGTACGAGAAGATGTGCAAATGCTATTTGGCTTCATCAATTTGGATGACAGACGCATGTTTCGTGAGTTGATAAAGATTAACGGCGTTGGCCCTAAGATGGCGCTGGCGATTTTATCAGGGATGAACACCCATGATTTTATTCATTTAGTCATGGAAAATGATTATGTGGGTTTGACTGCTTTACCAGGGGTTGGCAAGAAAACCGCAGAACGTTTAGTCGTGGAAATGAAAGATCGCTTAAAGAATTGGTCTTTTGATTCATCTGTTGTCGGCAACCAAACGCCATCACAATCAGTGAGTCCATCACAGCATCATGAACAAGATGCTATCTCTGCTTTAGTTTCCCTCGGCTATAATCCCCAACAAGCCGCCAAAACCATTGCCAAAGTGGCCAAAGAAGTGTCAACCACTGAAGAGATGATTAGACTTGCTCTGAAATCCATGTAAGATCAGCACACTGAGAAGACTTCATGCAAATAAGCTCAACAATGTGGAAGAAAAGTGTTTTTTTGATAAAAACACTTGAGTCATGCCGCTGCACTTGTTTAAATAGCGCAGTATTATTAACCAAACAATCAACAAGCTAAAAAATGTTGACTTCCATTGAGTTAAAATTGGGATTACCCATTTTCTCACCCAAAGATGTACTGATAAATTTGAAAAGCCATGATTGAAAGTGAACGCATTATTTCCAGTGCCCCTGAAATAGAAGAAGAGCGAGTCGATCGAGCGATACGGCCACTCTATCTTTGCGATTATCATGGTCAAGAACAAGTACGCCAGCAGATGGAGATATTCATTAATGCGGCCAGAAATCGCCATGAGCCCCTCGATCATACCTTAATTTTTGGCCCACCTGGCCTCGGAAAAACCACATTATCTCACATTATTGCCAATGAAATGGGGGTTGGATTAAAGTCCACATCTGGTCCAGTGATTGAAAAAGCGGGTGATTTGGCGGCATTATTAACCAACCTTCAACCCAATGATGTGTTGTTCATTGATGAAATACATCGCTTAAGTCCTGTGGTGGAGGAGGTTTTATACCCCGCCATGGAAGATTACCAGTTGGATATTATGATTGGCGAAGGGCCTGCGGCGCGTTCATTAAAATTAGAACTACCGCCATTTACCCTTGTCGGTGCTACAACACGAGCGGGTTTATTAACGTCTCCGTTAAGAGATCGTTTTGGGATTGTGCAACGGTTAGAATTTTATAATATTCAAGATTTAGCGGGTATCGTCAAACGCTCTGCGGGAAAACTGGGTCTGCAAGTTGATCCTGAGGGTTGCTACGAAGTGGCAAGACGCTCAAGAGGAACGCCTCGTATCGCTAATCGTTTATTAAGAAGAGTACGAGATTACGCCGAAGTAAAAGGCAATGGCATTATTGATGCTTTAACCGCCAGTGGTGCCTTGGATATGCTGGATGTTGATCACCAGGGGTTTGACACCATGGATAAAAAACTACTCTTGGCCATGATGCAAAAATTTGATGGTGGCCCAGTGGGTCTTGACAGCTTAGCGGCATCCATAGGGGAAGAAAAAGATACCATTGACGAAGTTTTAGAACCTTTTTTGATACAGCAGGGGTTTATTGTGCGCACTCCAAGAGGGAGAATCGCCACGCTAAAAGCTTATCAACATTTTGGTTTAACACCACCCAATCATCAATCATAGATTTAATTGAGATAAAAATAAGAGAAAATATTTAAACGATGCGGCACTTTTCTACATCAATACGAGTCTACTATGAAGATACCGATGTTGGCGGAATTGTCTACCATGCCAATTATTTGAAATTTATGGAGCGTGCTCGCACCGAATGGTTGAGAAGTATTGGTTGTGAACAACCCCAACTTTTAGCACAAAATATTGCCTTTGCCGTGGTGAGTGCCGACATCCAATTTAAAAAACCTGCACGATTTAATGATGAACTCATAGTGAGTTGCCAACTCATGAAAATTGGCCATGCAAGTTTACAGTTTGAGCAAAAGATTACCCTAAAACAGAACAATAACCATTTGTTGTCACAAGCCTCCATTAAAGTGGCTTGTGTAAACTTAGATACCATGAGCCCCCGAACTTTCCCCCCCAATTTACTTGAGGATTTAACCTGTGACATCTGAGCTTTCCATTGTCGATCTCTTTTTAAACGCCAGCTTATTGGTGCAAATTATTATGGGATTATTACTGTTTTCATCCGTCGTATCATGGACCATTATTGTACAAAAAAGCCGACTTTATAAGTCTGCTGCTTTTAGTGCTCGAGAGTTTGAAGCAAAATTTTGGTCTGGTATTGATCTGAATAAGCTCTATGCGGCTCTCGCCCATCGAAGAGATAGCCTCACAGGATTGGAAAAGGTTTTTCACTCGGGTTATGGCGAATTTATGCGCTTGCGTAAGCAAGAAGGTGTTTCAGGCGATGCGGTGATGGATGGAACACAACGTTCTATGCGCGTCACCTTTTCCAGAGAGATGGATGATTTGGAAGGCGGATTGTCATTATTAGCCACCATTGGATCAGTCTCTCCCTATGTCGGATTGTTTGGTACAGTTTGGGGTATTATGCATTCTTTTATCTCTTTAGGCAGTGTTAAACAAGCCACTCTTGCCATGGTTGCTCCCGGTATTGCAGAGGCTTTAGTGGCGACAGCGATGGGTTTGTTTGCGGCTATTCCTGCGGTAATTGCCTATAACCGCTATAGTGCTGGTTTAGAAAAGTTAGAAAATCAGTATCGTTATTTCTTTGAAGAATTCTCAGGTCTGCTACATCGTAAAGCTCATAGTAAAAATACCGCTACTTCTATTCCTGCTCATACCGAAGAAGAAATGAGCGCGGCTCAAGGACGAATTTAAGTCATGGAGTTAAAAAAACGCAGAAAACCTGTTTCAGAAATTAATGTGGTGCCCTACATTGATGTGATGTTGGTGTTACTCGTCATTTTTATGATTACAGCACCGCTAATTACTGCGGGGGTAAAGGTAGATTTGCCGCAAGCAGAGGGCGAGCCGTTGTCTACTGATGCGGAAACACCCTTAATTGCTTCTATTAATAAAGATGGTCACTATTTTTTAACCGTTGGTGACACTCAGGATCAGGCTATTAGTTTGGGTCAATTAGTAACATTAGTAAAAGCGCATCGTCAGGTTTCTCCTAAAGTGGCCGTGTATGTCAACGGTGATAAAACTATCCCTTATGGTCAAGTGGTGGAGTTGTTTGTCGCGCTGCAGCAATCTGGTGTCGACAATACCAGTTTAATGGTAGAGCCTGGGGAGAGCAAAAAGTGAAACAGCACGCTCTTTTCATTCCCATCACATCTTCCATTTTACTTCATCTTGGGTTAATTGCTCTGGTGCTTTTTAATGCGGATTTTTTAACTGAAAAACCGCAGCAAAATTCCTTGATTGTGCCCACCAATTTTAGTGAAAATAAAAAACAGCAAAATCATTATAAACCAGCCGAAACTGTGGCGATTGATAGTAAACAAGTGGATGATTTAGCCAACAGGATACGCAAAAAAAAACAGGCTGAAGAAGACAGACGACGCGCTCTTGAGAAAAAGCTGGCAGAATTAGAGGCCAAACAAAGAAGAGAAAGTGCGAAAACCCAAAATGCCATCACACAGCGTAAAAAAGCTGATGAAGAAGCCAAAGAATCTGAAAAAAAGCGAAAGGATGCCAAGGCTAAAGCATTAGAAGAAGAGAAAAAACGCCTATTAGCAGAAAAAGAACGTATTGAACAAGAACAAGCGGCACAACGTGCCACAGAAAAAAATAAGCAAGAAAGCCTCTTGTTAGAACAAAAACGTAAAGAACGTGAAGTTGAAGAGGCCAAAGCTAAAGTTCTTGCTCAGAAAAGAGAGCAAGACGAGCTTAATCGCAAGCGTCAGCAAGAGTTAGAACAGCAGATGCTAGAAGAACAAAAAGCCATTACCGCTGAGCATCAGAAATTTGTTATCTCAGAAGTGGAAAAATACCAACTTTGGATCCGTGATACAATTCGTGGAAATCTCAACGAAGGCGTGGATGCCGTGGTCAGATTACGACTGGCTCCCGGTGGTTTAGTGATTGATGCGAATTGTATTGAGGGTGCTGATATTGCTTGTCGCGATGCCTTAATCGCAGTTAAAAAATCCGAGCCTTTGCCCGTATCTCAGGATAAAGATGTGTTTGCAAAGCTTAGAGATATTCGACTCAAACTCAATAAAATTGTTCCAGGAGTAAATTAATTCTTTATGAAATATTTCCCAAAAACCTCTCGATTTTATTTACTGAGCTTAGTATTTTTGACGCTATTGCCTTTATCGGCTCAAGCAATTTTGGAAATAGAAATTACTAAAGGCGCTGATAATGCTAGGCCAATTGCTATTATCCCTTTTAAATTTCAAGGGACTGGAGCACTTCCACAAAATATTTCTCAGATTATTTTTAGTGATTTGCAACGCAGTGGTCGTTTTCGCCCAACTCCTTTAGCTGATTTGCCCGAGACTCCCTTTAACTCAGGCGATGTACACCTGGAAAAATGGAAAAGTCGTGGTATTGAAAATGTCGTTGTGGGTCAGATACAGCAAGTGGAGGCAGATACTTACAATATTAGTTTTGAACTATTAGATGTTTTTAGCGCATCTCCGGAGATTCAACCCAATCAACAAATTTTGAATGGTGAGCTCGTCATCAAAACCCAGTCCCAAATGATTTTGGATGCACGCAGCAGTCAGGTCAATGCTGCATCAATGCGTCGCTATGCTCATAGAATTGCTGATATTATTTATGAAAAGCTCACAGGTGTCAGAGGCGCATTTTCAACACGACTGGCGTACATTAACCTAGAGCCAGGTGCTAAAAATAAGTATCAACTCTTTGTCTCAGATGCCGATGGTTATAATCCAAATTTAATTCGTGCTTCAAATCAACCCATTATGTCGCCAGCTTGGTCACCTGATGGCTCACAATTGGCCTATGTCAGTTTTGAGTCTGGTAGACCGCAAATTTTTATTCAAAATGTTTATACTGGCCAACGCCGAGCCGTGACAAATTATAAAGGCATCAATGGTGCACCCGCTTGGTCACCTGATGGAAAGCGCCTTTCTATGACCTTGTCAAAGGATGGGAATCCTGAGATTTATATTCTAGATTTAGCCACTAATCGTTTAACTCGTATCACCGATCATTGGGGTATAGATACAGAATCTAGCTGGCATCCAGATGGACAACATTTAATATTTACCTCAGATCGAGGTGGAAAGCCGCAAATTTATCAAATAGCCTTAGGTGATAAAACACCAGAACGCATGACTTTTAATGGCGATTACAATGCAGGTGCTGCTTATACAGCTGATGGTAAGGAGATTGTGCTGATCCATCGTGAAAATAATATTTTCCATGTTGCCATTCGCGATCAAAAATCAGGTACAATTCAACCCTTAACAGAAACACAATTAGATGAATCTCCCAGTATTGCTCCGAATGGAAGTATGATAATATATGCCACATTGTCAAGGGGGCGACGTGTTTTGGCCGCAGTTTCAACGGATGGACGCTTTAGAACCATCTTAACAGCGAGTAATCAAGGAGACGTGAGGGCACCAGCTTGGTCGCCTTATTTAGATTAATGATGTAAACACAACAGTCACAAAAGTAACGAAAATTTATAAATAAAAGTTGTTAGAATAATAATTTATTAACTTAACAGGGGAATACCATGAAAAATCTTACTTGTAAAGCCTTGGTTTTGAGCTTTTTTGCTTTATTTTTAGCATCTTGTACCACAACGACCGGCGGACAGGCCACTGCTCCAGCAGAAACCACTACTGCTGATACAGGCACAACTGGTGTTGTTGAACCAACAGGCCCGACTGCTGAAGAAATCGCATTACAACAAGATCAGGCCTTTAGAGCTAACCGTACCATTTATTTTGATCTAGACAAATATGACTTAAAAGCTGAATACCGTGAATTGATTGAGGCTCATGCTAAATTCTTAGCTAAAAACCCTGCAGTGAATGTTAAGTTAGAAGGCCATGCCGATGAACGTGGCACTCCAGAATACAATATCGCTCTAGGTGAAAAACGTGCTAAAGCTTTAGCCGATATGTTCCGTAGTTTTGGCGTTTCTAACAGTCAAATCGAAGTAGTGAGTTATGGTGAAGAGCGTCCAGTCGCTGATGGTCACAATGACGAAGCTTGGGCAAAAAATCGTCGAGTAGAAATCAAATACAATCTTTAATTGATAGGTAATATGATGAGAAACGGACAATTTAAAACGTCCGCATTAGTAGGGTTGGTGATCATGGTCACCAGCCCTTTTATAGTTTTAAACGCTGATGCTGTAGATGTTGTAAGACCTCTATCCCTTGAGGAAAGAGTGACTCAAATAGAAAACCAATTACAACAACGAAATCAACTTTTTGTAAATCTTCAATATAAAATTTCTGATATTCAACAGGAACTAGCGACATTGAGGGGTACACAAGAAGAGCATTCATATAGTCTTAAGCAACTGACGGATAGACAAAGAGATATTTATCGAGATGTAGATACTCGGTTATCTGAAGTCCGTGAACAACTTTTAGCTTTGTCTGGTGATGGTGGACTACCCATTACCATCAGTTCAGGCACCGCAGCTTCTCAAACTCCACCGAAGCAAATGGTGTCAAATCAAGGTAACCCCACTGGTAACAAACCTGAAACAACAACACCAGCTGCTAAGAATACCAATCCGACATTAGTGGATGAGGGCATAGACAGCTACAATCTTATTTTCCCATTAGTGCGCAATAAAAATTATGCTGAAGCGATACTTGCCTATCAAAACTTCATTAAAACCTATCCACAAAGTAAATTTGTACCCAATGCCTATTATTGGCTAGGGCAGGTCTATTTTGTACAAGGCCAATTGGCTGAAGCCTTAACGCCTTTTGAAATGATCTTAAAAAATTATGCCGATTTTGATAAATATTCTGATGTTTTATTGAAAGTGGCTAATATCAAAAATAGCACGGGTGCTTTGGTTGAAGCGAAACAGCTTTTTCAAAAAATCATTGCTGACTATCCTAATAGCACAACGGCTAGAATGGCAGAGAAAAGACTGTCCGAAATCAAAATCCCAGAATAGGATCAGGATGTTAGAGAGACATTCTTTTTGAAATCCTGCGAGCTATTTATCCCGTTTCTGATGGGGTTGGAGTCCTATGAATCGATTACGAATCACCGAGATATTTTTTTCTTTGCAAGGAGAGTCAAGAACCGTTGGCTTCCCCACGGTTTTTATTCGGTTAACTGGATGTCCATTGCGCTGTCATTACTGTGATACCGAATATGCATTTACTGGCGGTGAATATCAGCAAATAGAAGATATTATCCAAACGGCTAATCAGTATAAAACTCCCTTTATTACCGTGACTGGTGGTGAGCCTCTAGCTCAACCTAATTGTTTGATCCTACTCGAAAAGCTTTGCGATAT
>Ga0210032_1001914_pt1 | contig 10516 bp, 9 predicted proteins | sample CryGeyCG2114_250_2_FD_185458 | JGI IMG/M metagenome (GOLD analysis project Ga0210032, IMG submission 185458) | Groundwater microbial communities from aquifer - Crystal Geyser CG13_big_fil_rev_8/21/14_2.50 (SPAdes) (version 2) | ecosystem: Environmental > Aquatic > Deep subsurface > Groundwater ... | reverse complement strand
ATTGATGAAAATGATTGCAGGGGTAGAAAAACCAGACATAGGAGAAATAGATAAAAAAATAAAAATTGCATATAAACCACAATATCTTCAAAATGATATTGATGCAGAAGTAATTGCATTATTAGACAAAGCCAATGGTGGTCCAATAGAAGGAAGTCAAGAAGAAGAACAAATACTTGAGCCATTAAAAATTAAAAAATTATACAATAAATCCGTAAAGAATCTGTCAGGTGGAGAACTACAAAAGATTTCAGTTGCAGCATGTCTATTGCAAAAAGTAGATCTTTATGCATTAGATGAGCCATCTGCATTTTTAGATGTTGAAGATAGGATAACGATTGCAAAGTTCTTACAAAAATTTGTTCGATCATTTGGAAAGTCAGCAATTGTCATAGATCACGATATACAATTAATGGATCTCATATCTGACTCTATGATAATTTTTGAAGGGGTATCAGGATTGTCTGGGCATGCAACATCACCAATGCCAAAAGCAGACGCAATGAACAGATTTCTAAAGTCACTAGATATGTCATTTAGAAGAGATGAGAAAAGTTTGAGACCACGTGTAAACAAATTAGAAAGTAGACTAGATAAAAACCAAAAAAGTTCAGGAAATTTCTATTACAAAGGATGACTCGAATGCTAAAGAAGGCATTGGAAAACATACTCACTACACAAGAAAGTAAAGAACTTATTTCATCTTTTGATCAGATCGGAGATATAATCATAGTTAGAATTCCAGATTCATTACTTTCAAAGAAGAAACTTATCGGTGAGACTCTTTTAAAGCAAGTAAAAATTGCAAAGAGTATTTTTTATCAAGCTTCTGCAGTTGAAGGGGATTTTCGTACAAGAAATTTAGAAATACTAGCAGGTGACAATAAAACAGAGACAGAATACAAAGAATTTGGATGTAAATTTACAGTAGATGTCGAAAATGCATTTTTTTCACCCAGATTATCTACCGAACGAGAGCGAATCGCCAATTTAGTACAGGATGGGGAAACGGTAGTCAATATGTTTGCAGGAGTAGGCATGTTTTCAGTCATGATTGCAAAAAAAAAGAAATGCACAGTGTATAGCATAGATATCAATCCAATAGCAACAAAACTTTGTGAAAAAAATATCAAATCAAATAAGATTGCAGGCAATATTATTTCAATAAATGGTGATGCATTACAAATAATTCAGGAACAACTACAAAATAAATCAGATAGAACTTTAATGCTTTTACCTGAAAGATCAGATGAATTTTTAGAATCTGCAATCAATGCAACAAAAAATGGAGGAATAATTCATTATTATTCACATATTCACGCTGATAAAAAATCAGATGCAGGAAAACTTTCTGAAGAACATTATTTACAAGTTACACCTGTTAAATCAGAAATTTTAGGATCAAAAATTGTAAGAGCTGTAGGTCCTAGATATTATCAAACTGTTGTCGATGTAAAGATTTCAAAATAATTAATCATCTGATGAGATGGATGCAGATGAAGGTTTAGTTGTTGCCATAACATATCCAATCCAAGCTACAACACCAAGAATTCCGCCTGCTATCATCAAAATGGACAATTGTAAAACAATTGGACTCCATTCAGATAGCATCAATAAATAGGCATAAAGAAAAAATGCAGTAATACATAATACAAAAATTGTAACTCCCATTCCTTTACGCTTATCCATTAAATTCAAGTTTGGTGTGAGTTATTTATTGGTTTGAACTAATCCAATTCAATTGCCATAAGATAAGCATCTTCACCATCGCGATAATATGCATTAAGTTTTTGTCTAATAGTAAATCCTAGTTTTTCATATAATCGAACAGCATCATTATTACTACATCGCACTTCAAGATAGAACTCATCACATTTTTTTAATTTAACGCCATTCACAGATTCTTCAACAAGTGCTTTTCCGATTCCTTTTTTTCTATGTTCATCAAGAACCGCAACAGATACCATATGACCTTTTTTTACAAATCCTAATTTTTTGAAATTTGAAAAACCATATTCGGTTTTACACATAATATAACCAACATGTTTTCCCCCAATTTCTGCAACAATAAACGCCTCAGGAATTTCAGCCAACAAACTTTCATAGAAATAATCAGAATAGTGTTCAGGAAGGGTTTTTAGATTAATTTCCATAACTGGAATAAGATCGCTTGGATCTGCACGACGTATATTACAATCACCCAATTGTCTGAGAATTACTTGCATACCAGTATATTTTATTATCAATATTTAATTTTAAACCACAAAACCATTTAATGGAAAGAAATAGCCCTAAAGAGAATGAGTGATCCTTCTCAAGAAGACGTAATTTCGTTGGTTAATTCGTTATTTGAAGTAAATCAGTTCAACAAAGGAACGTATGCTTTGGAGTTTAGGATTAATGATCCCAATTTTAAATCAAAATTTGAGGATTTAGCAAGAAAATTAGAAAATATGAGTTATGTATGTAAACTAGAACAAATGGATGATGGTAAATACATCATAATTCAAAAATTTACTCCAAAAAAACAAAAAAAGTGGTTAAACACATCTTGGATTCCACGAATTTTGTTTGCAATTGTTATTACTTTTGTAATGATTGATGGGTATTATCGTACTGCAGGAACAAATTCCATCATAAATATCGGCGATCCATTAGAAATGGCAGGAATCTATACACTTTCACTTTTAGGAATTTTAGGAATTCATGAACTAGGTCACATAGTTGCGGCTAAAATTCACAAATTAAAAACAACATGGCCATTTTTTATACCAGGATTACCAGTCATCGGCATTCCAACGTTTGGAGCATTTATTCAATCACGTGGATTAACAATTAATCGTGAAATTTTATTTGACGTAGCAATAGCAGGGCCAATTGCAGGACTGATAATTGCAATCATAGTTTCAATGTATGGTGCATACACTGCTCCCATATTACAAGAAGATGTGGCACAGGGACTTTTTGCAGATTCAAGATTAATGGAATGGAATCAGGGGGAGCCATTATTGATGACTGCGAGTTTGGCATTATTTGGAAAAGGCGGACCAGGTCATGAAGTAATAATGACACCAGTATTATTTGCAGCTTGGATTGGATTTCTAATTACGTTCTTGAATTTGCTACCAGCTTGGCAGTTAGATGGGGGACATATGGCAAGAACCCTACTAGGAGCTAAACGTCATAGATATGCAACATTTGGAAGTATGGCAATTCTTGTTTTGTTAAATTATTGGTTAATGGCGATGTTGATTCTTGTTTTAAGTTCAAGAAATCCTAGTGCAACGCCACTTGATGATGTCTCTCCATTATCAAAAAATAGAAAACTGGCATACATTGGAGTGATAGGATTAGCTGTTTTGTGTGCACCCATGCCATCAAATTTTTTATTTAATTTTTTATCTTAGTAAGACTCTAGCTCCGTCCATAACAACTGCAACTTTTTGTCTACTACCTTGTGTTTTTAGAATATAATCCAACGATGGTTTTATTCCAGATAATGAAATCATGTTTAACTTTTTAACATAATACTCCGGAAGAATCGAAACCAACCCAATCTGAAAATTCTTTTGAATTTCAGATAAAAACAGAAGATCCTCCATTCCAGAAATATATTTACTTGGATTTCTAAGTTGTTCAATGGTTAATCTACCCTCGATGTATTGTTGAAGTGCATCAGAACCTAAACCAGATTTACATTCCGCTACTAAGATAGAAAGACCTCCATTTTGTATTGCACTTGCACAATTCCAAAGAGATGAAAGAGATTTTCCAAGATTGTCATTGCTAGAATCTTTTCCAGTGCTAATTATCATTGATTTATGATGACCGATGTCTTTGATAGCAAATGATTCCAGTGTTTTTGTTGATGAAGCTGTTTCAGATGGATGACCGATTGTAAAATCAACAATACCTTGAGAATTTGCAACTATTTCAATTGCCTTAATTTCAAAATTGTCGGCAAATTTTTTTGCCTCGTTAAAGCTTTCTGTCATTTGCCCAGGAGATGGAAGATTATTCTTTCTTTTTGCATATGCAGAAAGCATTGATTCCTGACCAAATTTTTTAATTAACCGAGTAGAAATAGTTTCATATCCAAACAAGCCATCAAATTCTATTTCTCCAATAAAAACAAGATTGGAATTAGAAATATCAGCATTATCAAATTCATTAATTGAACTTCCTTCAGGTAAGCCAGATTTTACTAGATTCATTATTTTTTTCTCAGCTAAAATCTTAGGAAAAGGTAATGATTTTTGTTCACAGATTGTAAACAATGATGAAATAATTTTTTGAATAGATTTTGAATTATGTAATACCACGAGATCCATGGGTTTTGTTAAATCAATCATGTTCAATTTTTCATGGATTGTAGCATCTTCCAAGATTTTACCATCAGAGTCAATTTTTTGCTCTAAATTCTCTGCTCTAATATCAAGAACGACATCAGTAATACCATAATTTAACCAGATTTCAGGCATAATTATTACACAATACAAACCAAAATAAATCCATTGTAATTAATTTAGACATGGAATTCATAAAAGAATTTTCAACCTTTTTGCATCAAAAGGAAATAATAAAATTTGGAGATTTTACACTTGCAAGTGGTAAAAAAAGTTCATACTATGTAGATTTGAGGCTAGTTCCTAGCTATCCTCATCAATTTAGAATTATGATAAAAAATCTACAAAATAATATTGCAGAAACCATAGGGTTGAATAGTTTTGATTCTTTAGTATCAGTTCCTACTGGAGGTTTGGTTATCGCATCAGCATTGGCAATTGAAATAGTTAAGCCATTAATCTATGTAAGAAGTAAACCAAAAGATTACGGAACTTCAAAATCAATCGAAGGACAAATTCACGAAGGAATGAAAGTTGTAATGATAGACGATGTTGTAACAACAGGAGGTTCTGTTGTAAATGCAATAAAATCATTGAAAGATGCCAATATAACAATCAAAGACGCATATGTAATTATTAATAGAGTGGAAGGGGCAGATGAAGCACTAAAAGAATTAGGAGTTAGATTGCATTCCATTACTAATATAATGCAAATCACACAATCATTACACGAACAAAAATTCATAGATGATGATATTTTAGAAAAAGTAAGAAGACAGATTGGCGAATAATTTTTGGCAGCTCAGACAAATGCCTTTCAATCATCTTTCAGATATAACTCTGATTCTTCATTGCAGCCAGTAAATTTTGTCTGTGGTCATTTTAAAACTAATGGAAAGAATATGGGCCCAAAGGGCTTCGATCCCTTGACTCCCCGGTTATGAGCCGGGTACTCTACCAAGCTGAGTTATGGGCCCTAAGCAGATGAATTTTATCTTCAGTATAAAATGTTATGAGCTTAAACAATAAGCTTCATAACAACTATCAAGTAACAGATTTTGTGCAGAAATAGATTTATCTGCAATCTGAATCAAGTTATCTGAATCAGCTGATGTTTTTTCAAGAATATTTCTCCAAGATGCAGCATGACGAATATCAGCTTCCGTATGAAGTTTAAAGTATTCTGTAGCCTCATCATTAGATATGCCATAGAATTCTATCAAGCCATCAAGTTTTGTTTGGCTTATTTTAGGAATTTCTTTTTCAAAAGCATACATCGCACATGCTCCACCATCATAAGTACTCATTAATTCAGATAATTCTGAAACAGCTTTTCTGGTCTTTTCTAATCCGGTATAATGAGTTAATTCAGATTCAGAAATTCCCAATTCACCTGCAAATTTAATCCACGACTTAATGTGAACAGATTCCTCATGTTGGTTATCAACTAGTTCACTAATTACAGAATTTGGAGCTTTTTCGATAATAGGAGTCATAAATGATGGAACTGCCTTAACAAGTTGAAAATACTCTTTAGAATAACCAGCTAAAGAATCAAGAGTTAATTTTCCATCAGACCACATCTGATAGAATGGGTGTTTCAACAAACTTCTTTCTTCAATCATTTCATCAATTCGTTTTATTAGATTCATATCACATCTCGTAATTTGCCAATAAAAAATCTTTGTGGTTTACAAAAGATTTTATGGACAAATTACTCAATTTTGGTGGGTTCCAGTGGTGTAGACCGGTCAAGCATACTGCCCTTTCAAGGCAGTGATCCCGGGTTCAAAATCTAACGATGAAAATCCCGGCTGGAGCACCAAGATTTAATTACTAATGAGAAAGTTTTTTGAATAGACCAATATCTTGGACAGGAAAAATATTGAGATAAATCCTTTACTTGAAACATATGGTAAATATATCGACAGAGTTAACCGCGCATTAGATAGAGAGTTATCATTATATTCTGAATCTGAATTCATTGAGCCATTAAAATATTCATTAGAAAGCGGAAAACGAATTAGACCAATTATCTTAATTTTAGCAGCTGAGAGTGTAGGAAAAATTGATGATAATACTTTGGCAGCAGCATGTGCGGTAGAATTTTTGCATATGGAGTCGATCATACATGACGATATCATAGATAATGAAACTATGAGAAGGCAAAAAGAGCCATTTCATATCAAATATGGATACAATACAAGTGTATTGACTGGAGATTTTGTTTTAGGATTAATTCTTGCGATTTCTTCTAGATTAGACAATGCAAGAATTACAAAGGATTTGGCAACAACGGCTATGTTGATGAGTGAAGGAGAAATGATAGAAAGTAGATTAGAAACTAGCGAAGATGTTACTTTTGATGATTATCTTAAAGTGATTGAATACAAAACCGCTACTGCATTTGAAGTTGCTGCAAGAATAGGTGCAATTATTGCAAATGGCAGTGAAGAAGAAATAGAAGCACTTACAGAATATGGGAAAAACATAGGAATTGCTTACCAAATAAGAGATGATTTGTTAGATTGGAAGAACGAAGATAAATTATTTAATTTGTTGATCAAGAAAAGTTCTGATCCTAGAGATGTGTTTAATAAAATGGAAGAGATTTTAAAAGAATATTCTGATAAATCTAGAACTAGTTTAAGAAAAATTGCAAATAATAATGCAAAGGCAAACTTGGATAATCTTATAAAATTTACAACATTTAAGGCATAATACCTAAGCTAAACGTAGGAGCGGCAAATTCTACAAATTTGATAATTGGATCTGGATAAACACCAAATCCTACCAAGAAGACTATAGAAAATATCATGATTGCAATTATTGATTTTGGTTCTGATACTCTTTTTTCCGTTTCTCCTTCAAAGTACATTTTTCTTGTGATCCAACCATAGTAAGCTAATGATAAAGCACTGTTTAGAACTCCTGCGATTGCAAGCCAAGGTGCCCACCATATGGTTGACCCAGCATCCAATGCACCACCAAATAACATTAGTTTACTCCAAAATCCAGCAAGTGGGGGTACACCGGCTAAAGCAAATAATGAAATTACTAATCCCAATGCGGTAATAGGCATTCGTCTACCAAGTCCTTTGAGTTTATCGATATGAGTGACTGCAAGTGTAGTTATTATTCCTGTAACTGCTATGAAAGCCATACCTTTCATTACTGCATGATTCAAAATATGATAAAGAGAACCTTGTAAACCAAGAGAGCTGTAAGGCGATACAGCAAGTCCAATTAAAATATAGCCCGCGTGAGCAATACTAGAATAAGCCAACATTCTTGCAAGATTCTTTTGCATTATTGCTGCAATGTTACCAATAGTCATCGTCATTACTGCGATTACACCAAGAGCCAAAGTCCAATCAAGATTTAGTACTACCATTCCAAGAACTACTATTCTAATAGTTGCTGCAAATCCTACTTTCTTTGTTCCAGCTGCAAGTAAAGTTGTGATGGTTGGTGGTGCACCCTCATAAGTATCAGGTAACCATTGATGAAATGGTACTAGTCCCATCTTAAATCCAAATCCGGCAACGAACATTCCAACAGATAGTAAGGCCAACGGTAACAAAGAAGGTTCAAGAGTTGCATAACCTTGAATAACTTCACCAATATTTGTAGAACCTGTTAAGCCATAAGATAATGAAATTCCATAAACAATAATTGCAGATGATAATGCTCCAAACAAGAAATATTTGAGTGCGGCTTCATTTGAGCTTGGATTCTTTTTCATAAATCCAACCAAAACATATGTTGGGATACTCATAAGTTCCCATGCAACAAATAACATTACTAGGTCAGTAGAGTATGCTACTAACACCATACCAATTGTTGAAAGGAGTATTAAGGAATAGTAAACAGCAGGATAATTCTTTTTTCGCATGTAATTAAAAGAGCCAACGGTGGTGAAAATTGCAACAATTAACATCGCTATGGCAAAGAATCCCCCAAATGCATCATCTACAAGAACATCTTCTGAAAACAGTGCAGATGGAAGAATATTATCACTAACGAATTGGTATGCAACATATCCAATGGATACAATTAATGCAGAAAATGCAATAACGGCATAAAATGAGTTTGAGCCTTTTTCTTTTCTTGCAATGCTGATTATAGGCAACAAAACTCCAACAGTGCCAAGAATTGCAATTATTACCAACGGAGTTGAACTAATTTCTAACATCTCATCATATCTCCTATATCAACAATATCAGGACTACAAATAGTAATCCTGCTCCAAATACAAATAGGTATGATTGGGCTACACCGGTTTGAGTTCCTTGAACTACTTTGGCACTCCAACCAACTGCTTTTTGTAATCCATTATTCATTCCATAATCAATAACAGTCTTTTCAAAATATCTGAATACTCCTCTTGAAAGCCATAATGGAGCTACAACAAAGCACCAATAAATAATTGCATTAAGATAAAATCGATTCAAAATTACTTTATGAATAGCATAAAAGAAAATGTTTGAATTTACAAATTTAACCGGATCAACCCATCGACCAATATAAAACACATATCCTAACCCAGTTCCAATTGCAAATGCAGATAATGATGCAGTTAGCGCAACAGGATTAATTCCGTCTAAGAATCCAGGCAGTATTGAGGTTTCAATTTCATTGTGTATAGAATGAATTCCAAATGATTCTTCAAGATAATTAGTAAACAATTCATGTAATCCGCCTTCGAACGATAAACCAATTAGACCAATAGCAATTGTAAGTACAGCTAGAATTCCATATGGTACCCACATAGATAATGGGGCTTCATGAATATGATGACCTTCTTCTTCCATTTTTTGAATATGTTTACTCTTTGAACCATAGAAGATCAATCCCAACATTCTAGTTGTATAAAATGCGGTTATTACTGCAGTCAAAACAGCGATTACAAATATTGGCATTGCCCATTCATGTCCTGACGTATAGACTGCGCCAAAAATAGAATCCTTGCTCCAGAAACCAGTTGTAATAAATGGTGCGCCCATTAAGCCAAGGCCTGCAGCCCACATAAACGCATAAGTCTTTTTCATGTGTTTACGTAAACCGCCCATATCCGTCATGAATCTGGAACCTACAACATGTAATAATGAACCAGCAGCCATGAATAACGACGCCTTAAACATTGCATGTGAGATTAGATGGAAGAAGCCTGCAGTATATCCATTAACAAACTGTTCAGATAATCCAGCAATACCTAGTACCATCATCATGTAACCAATTTGAGAACCCGTAGAATATGCAAGTACTTTTTTAATTTCAGAATTAACCATTCCTTGAAGTCCTAAGAGAAGCGCAGTTGTAGCACCAACTAGGAGAATTATTTCAAAGAATTGATCTGCCAAAATGCCAGCAGCGCTTAAAGCAAAAACCAATGGTGCCAGTCTCATAACTAGGAAAACACCCGCTTTTACCATTGTTGCAGCATGAATCAAAGCTGAAACTGCTGTTGGACCAGTCATTGCTTCCAACAGCCATTCGTTTAGTGGGAATTGTGCGGATTTACCAACAGCCCCACCAAATAATAAAACAAATGCTGGAATCAATAGACCTTGTGCAGACATTGTTGTTGCCCAAGCTGTATCATGCATTAATTCTCTAAATCCAAATGTTCCAGCAAACAAGAATATCAAAAGCATGCCAGCAATCATCATTACATCGCCAACTTTTGTCATGATGAAAGCTTTCATACCAGCATGAGTTGGTGAATAATAATCTAAAAGTCCAAGAACAGTTCGTCCTTCTATACCAACATGATCTTTCTTTTTATCACGATACCAAAAGCTGATCAATGCATAAGATGCAAGTCCTACACCTTCCCAACCAAAGAATACTTGTAACAAATTATCAGATAATACAATTAATTGCATTGAACCAATAAAGAACAACATCCAGAACCAAAATCTTGTGATTGATTTATCACCTTTCATGTATCCTGTACTGTAAATCATAATGAGAAATGAAATCCATCCAACTACATTTGCCATAATTATCGAAAGCGGATCAGCTAGTACACCTGCTTTCAAACCAATAGAATCAATCCAAGATATTTGATCATGAATCTCATGTACTTCCAATGCCATTGGTAGTAGAGATGCTGCAGAAAGTGCACTCATCAAAGCAAATCCAACTGCCGCATATCCAGTTGCGTG
>Ga0210032_1001909_pt1 | contig 10536 bp, 13 predicted proteins | sample CryGeyCG2114_250_2_FD_185458 | JGI IMG/M metagenome (GOLD analysis project Ga0210032, IMG submission 185458) | Groundwater microbial communities from aquifer - Crystal Geyser CG13_big_fil_rev_8/21/14_2.50 (SPAdes) (version 2) | ecosystem: Environmental > Aquatic > Deep subsurface > Groundwater ... | reverse complement strand
AGTGGGGACACGCGAAACCGTTACCCCATCGCGCCCGCTCAAGGTAGGCCGCGCACGCGGCCTCATCCGGAAACAGTCGTTGAAACTCCGGCAGCGAGCGCGGGAACGGCAGATCGTCTCGCTCAAGTACGTCGATAACCATCGATTGCTCCTCGTTGGCAAGATACACAACATACTACCGGTAGTGTTTGTCTGTGACAACCGGATAAGCACGCGCTAAACTATAAGGTATGAAAACAAGCTTATTCCCCAAACTACGCTGCGCCACGGCCAAGCTGGACATGATCGCCCTGTTCGACCGCGTGATCTGCATGGTGTTCGGGCTCATGCTGATCTTCATCACCATCGGCATCGTGGTGGGGGTGGCGCGCCTGTTCCTCAATCTCGGCAACCTGCTGATCAACGACGACATCACCCGCCAGTACATGCTCATCATTTCGGAAGTACTGACCCTGTTCATTCTGATCGAGCTGTCCCGCTCCCTGGTGGACTATTTCAGCGCTCACCGCCTGCGCATGACCTTCATCGTGGACGCTGGAATCGTATTCGTGCTGCGGGAAATCATGATCAAGCTGTTCGAGCACAAGATTGCCGTCGAGGAAATTTATGCCCTGAGCGCACTGCTGTTCGTGCTGGGGAGCCTGCGCATCGCCTCTGTGCTGGTGTTCCAGCGAGAGAAGATGATGCACACCGAGACGTTGCCGCCCCCTGCGCCGGGCTGCACCGAAAAAACGGAGGGAGCATGAGTTATGCGGGAATGAGCGCCAGTCGGGCGGCGAAAATCAGCCGATTTTTCGGCGCAGGGCATCGGCAAACTGGTCGACGCCCATGACTCCGAACAGGGCTCGGATCATTTCATTGGCATGGCGAACCCGCAATTTCTTGCCCCCACAATTCAATCCAACCAGTACACCAACGAAATCCCCTGCGCTTACGAAGTCCACGCGAGACACGGCAGCCATGTCGAGGTAAACCTCGCTACGGGAGACGGCAAAATTTTTCAGCCCCTGCAGTTGCTGGGCGCTATCAGTCGAAACCACGCCGCTCATGAAAACCCGGAGAACGGAGAACGGGGTCAGGTCTAGCTAAATAGCATTCCATTTGCTATTGTTCGCGATATTTTTTTAGAAAAGGCGAGTGTGCATCTTAGCTAGACCTGACCCCATTCGCGCTCTGACCCCATTCGCGCTCCCTTCGCCGGCCGAATTGGCATTTCGTGAAGAAGGTGTGAAAGTAACTCTGGCTCTGAGCAAGAAGAGTATCGAGTTCTTCAAGTCGGAGGCTACAAAGCATCACACTCAGTACCAGCGCATGATTCGCCGGCTTCTCGACGCTTATGTTGATGGCCAAGCCCCAACCCGGCAGTCCACACCGGCGCTGCGCGATAAAGCCGCGCAGCGCCGGTGACTTCTACGTTGGACCTCTCAATGACGCTTTCATACCAGATTGACATGACGTACGCATTCGCGTACCATTAAGCCTTCATCGAAGGAGTGTCAAATGCAAACACTTACGGCCAGCGAAGCCCGCGCGAATCTGTACCGCCTCATTGATGAGGCAGTAGAGTCTCATAAACCAATCATCATTTCGGGGAAGCGCAGCAATGCTGTGCTGCTCTCTGCGGAAGATTGGGGCGCAATTCAAGAAACCTTGTACCTTCTTGCCGTGCCCGGCATGCGCGAATCCATAAAAGCAGGTATGGCTGAGCCCCTGGCAAAAAGCGCAAAGGGGCTTAAGTGGTGAGTTGGGAGGTTGTTTATGCCAAGCAAGCACTCAAAGATGCAAAGAAGCTTGCTGCAAGCGGCCTCAAGGCCAAGGCGCAAGAACTACTAGCGGTGCTTGCTAACAATCCATTTCAAAATCCGCCTCCCTTCAAGAAGTTGGTTGGCGATCTTGCCGGTGCATATTCGCGCCGCATCAATATTCAACACCGTATCGTGTACGAAGTTTTTACCGTAGAGAAAACCGTTCGTGTTCTGCGAATGTGGACACACTATGAATGAGCGGTCTACCCCAGCAAGAACACATTGCCGAGCCACGGCCACTGTGACCTCTGGGGCGATCCAGCTATGTCGCGTCATGGCAGGCTGATCCAGGACTTTTTTAAGCCAGTCGAGTTCCACCTTCAGCTTGCCAATCTCGCTATACAGCCGCTCCGGTTCCTGGTGCGCCGCCATCCGCTGGGGCCACGCTTGCCTTCAAACAGCGTATTCGCCTTCTCTTGGATCGCCTTCTTCCACTGCCCAACCTGCACGGGGTGTACAACCATATTCCTGGCCGATCTCGTTGATCCTCTTGACCCCTCGAGGGGCTTCCAAACCCACCTTGGCCTTGAACTCCGGGCTGTGGACCTTCCGCTTCTTCGTTTCGCTCATCTCCGCTCGTTTCCCGTGTTCGCCAGCAGCTTAAACTGCTGTCTTAAAACCGGGGTCCACTTTAGTTCACCGTGCTATCCGCGCCGACCGGCCTTCAGATTTTTGCTTGGCGTAACCGCAAGGCATTGGTCACGACCGAGGCCGAGCTGAAACTCATGGCTAGGGCGGCGATCATGGGCGATAGCAGCAGGCCGGTGAAGGGATAGAGCACCCCGGCCGCGATCGGCACCCCTAAGGCGTTGTAGAGAAAGGCAAAGGCCAGGTTCTGGCGCATGTTGCGCACCGATGCCTCGGACAGGCGGCGGGCGCTGGCGATGCCGCGCAGGTCGCCCTTGACCAGTGTGATCTGGGCGCTGTTCATGGCTACATCGGCGCCGGTGCCCATGGCGATGCCGACATCGGCGCGGGCCAGCGCCGGAGCGTCGTTGATGCCGTCGCCGACCATGGCGACGATGCGGCCTTGGGCCTGGAGTCTGGCCACCAGCGCGTCCTTGTCCTCCGGCTTGACCTCGCCATGAACTTCGTCGATAGCCAGTTGGCGGCCCACGGAATTGGCGGTGGTCAGGCCGTCGCCGGTGGCCATGACGATGGCCAATCCACTGGCGCGCAGGCTATCCAGCGCTTCCCGCGTCGAGGCCTTGATCGGGTCCGAGACGGCGACGAGGCCCGCCGCCTTGCCGGCTACGGCAAGGAACATGACACTCGCGCCTTCCAGGCGCAGGGCCTCGGCCTGGGCGCCGAGCGGCTGCCAATCGACCCCCGCTTCCTGCATCAGCGTGGTGTTGCCAATGGCCACCGCCTGCCCAGCCACGGCGCCGCGCGCGCCGATCCCGGAAGCGGATTCAAAAGACTCCGCTGTACTGAGGCGAAGCTCGCGGCGACGCGCCTCGGCGACCAGGGCCTGGGCCAGCGGATGTTCACTGCCTTGATCGAGGCTCGCCGCTATGCGCAAGACGTCCTCCTCGCTCCAGCCGGGCGCTGCGACCAGGCCGTGGAACATGGGCTTGCCTTCGGTGAGGGTGCCGGTCTTGTCGACGATAAGGGTATCGACCCGGCGCATGGATTCGATCGCCGCGGCATCGCGGAACAGCACGCCGTGGCTGGCGGCCTTGCCGGTGGCGACCATGACTGACATGGGGGTGGCCAGACCCAGGGCGCACGGGCAGGCGATGATGAGCACCGCGACGGCGTTGATCAGCCCGTAGGCCCAGCTCGGTTGTGGCCCGAACAGTCCCCAGACAATAAAGGTCAGTATCGCGGCCGCCACCACGCCGACGACGAAATATCCCGCTACGACATCGGCCAGGCGCTGCATCGGCGCGCGTGAGCGCTGCGCCTGCGCCACCATCTGCACGATGCGCGCCAGCACCGTTTCCGCGCCCACCTTGTCGGCGCGCATGACCAGCGCGCCGCTGCTATTGAGCGTGGCGCCGATCAGGGCGTCGCCGGCCGCCTTGGTGACCGGCATGGGCTCGCCGGTGAGCATGGACTCGTCCACCGCGCTGTATCCCTCCAGCACCACGCCATCGACCGGCACCTTCTCACCCGGCCGCACCCGCAAGCGGTCGCCGGGGTGGACGTGGGCGAGCGGAATGTCCTCCTCGATATTTCCCCCCTCGCCGTCATCACGCAGACGCCGCGCGGTCTTGGGCGCCAGGCCGAGCAGCGCCCGGATGGCAGCGCCGGTCTCGGAGCGGGCCTTGAGTTCCAGAATCTGCCCGAACAGGGTCAGCGAGATGATGACCGCGGCGGCCTCGAAATAGACCGCGACCTGGCCTTCGATCCGGAACGATGCCGGAAACAGGCCGGGCGCCAGGGTAGCCGCGACGCTGTAGAGATAGGCCGCGCTGGTGCCCAGGCCGATCAGGGTCCACATGTTGGGGTGGCGATTCAGAATGGAATGCACGCCGCGGACAAAGAACGGCCAGCCCGACCAAAGCACTACCGGGCTGGCAAGGGCCAGTTCCAGCCACGGCCGTGCCGTGCCCAAGAGCGGATCGAGCAGATCGCCCGACATGGCGATAGCCGTCACCACGAGGGTCAGCGGCAAGGTCCACCAGAAACGGCGGCGGAAATCCCGCAGTTCGAGGTTTCCCTCCACCTCTGCCTGAGGCTGCACCGGCTCCAGCGCCATGCCGCATTTGGGGCAGGCGCCCGGGCCGCTCTGCCTGACCTCCGGATGCATCGGGCAGGTATATTCCCCGTCCGGCGCCGGCGCCTCGGCCGGCGCCAGATAGCGTTGCGGTTCGACCTTGAATTTATCCAGGCAGTTCGCGCTACAGAATCGATATTCCTTCCCCGCGTGCATGACATGATGCGGCGAACCCGGTTTGACGGTCATGCCGCAAACCGGGTCCTTGCTGACCCCATTGTCCTGGGTGGGCGTCATGTCAGCGTCCATGCCGCGGATCGCGGCTGCCAGCCCCGGGAGGCGGGGCCGAGCAGCAGGAATGCGGCGCGGCTTTGGCGTTAGCTTCCGCGTTGGCCCGAGTCCAGGCCAGGAATGATTCACGCAGCTGTTTCAGCCAATTGATGAGCATTTCAGCCTCCTATGTGTGTGGCCCCCGGCCTCAACCTTCGCCAAGGCCGGGTGGCAAGTCCTCATTCATAGGTCATTCAACACCGAGCCATAGTTATCGCCAATACCCTTCTCGGGGCCGGCCGACGCCTTGATGTCACCGGCCTGAACGTCCAGGATCACCTGGCCATAGGTGTCGCCGACACCCCGTTCCGGCTTGGCGGACGAGAACCCGGTGCCCACGAAACCGCTGGTATGGTCGTTGAGAATACTTTGTTGCAGGTCGGAATTGCCATCCCAGTCATGGGCGAAGGCGGGAGCGGCGGCAAAGGCCAGCGCGGTAGCAAAGGCCAGTGTGGTGAAGTGCGTGCGTGTTGTCATGATTGACTCCTGATAAGTTGATGAAGGACATCACCGTCTGTGATGTTGGGATCAGTATGGCCGGTCCACCCCCACAGGAACCTGATGCGGCGATTACAAATGCGTCATCTTGGCCTTCAGGAACGGAGGTGGGCAGTGCTGGCGGAGGTTGCCCATGGCGAGGCTGTTTCCAAGCCATTTTCTCGGTTACACTGCAAGCAAACATGGGCCTGCTCAAGGCTCTGGAGACAATGAATGACACGCAGCCTGATGGCTTTGTTGTTATTGATCGCCTCGCAGTGGGGTACGGCCGCCCTGGCTCAGGAACCCGACTGGACCACGCGGGTGTTCAAGCTAACGGTCACCCGCACGGATGGCACGACGGAACTAGGTTCCGCCGTTCCCGTGGGCGGCGAGAAATTGGTCACCAATTGCCATGTATTGCGCCAGGCAGCGCGCATCGAGGTGCGCCAGGGCGACGCCGTCCGGCTGGCGCAAGCCGACTTGCGCGATGCTTACCGCGATCTGTGCTTCCTCACGCTGCCTGGACTTGGTGCGGTGTCGACGGCGATGATTGACGTGGGCGAAACCCGTGTCGGACTGGAAGTCGTGGCGGTGGGCTATTCGGCTGGCAAATACGCCGTGAGTCACGGCAGAGTCATCGGCCTGCATCAATGCGAATGCGACGGCGGCAAGGTCATCCAGACCTCGGCGGCCTTCGACCAGGGCGCCAGCGGCGGTGGCCTGTTTGACCTGCAAGGCCGCCTGGTGGGCATCCTCACCTTCAAAGCCAGATCAGGCGGCAATTTTCACTTCGCCCTGCCGGTGGGCTGGTTGCGGCATGCCGCCGTTGCCGGTATAGAAGCCATCTCCGGTGAAGAAAGTTTCTGGGAACGGCCGGGCCGGGAGAGCGGCTATTTCCTGGCCGCCTGCGACCTGGGCGCACAGCGGAAATGGCAGCCGCTCGCCAGTCTGGCGCAAGAATGGACACAGCAGGAACCGAATAATCCAGAGGCTTGGATGGCGCTGGGCCGCGCCCTTATGCGCATAGACCGGAAAGAGGCGGCGGTGGCGCCGCTACAACGGGTCTTGCTGCTGGACTCGACCCACGCCGAGGCAAAATGGGCCTTGCAGCAATTGGAGTTCGATTTGGGGCGCGATTTGACCGAGCCTGGCGGGCTTTGACCGTTTACAACGCCAACCCAGACATAAGTCGCGAACTACCTGAACCGGAACTCGCGTCCGCCACAGTCCATACGCTGAAGTGGCGGCCGGCCTTCTGCCCCACGCCGATCGCGCCCTTGTCCAGATACAACGCCCAGGCCCAATCAGGCTCATACAGGCTGGTGGTGGACGACCAGTAGGCTTCGCTTACCCCCGCGAAGGGGTGTCCAACAGGCAGGGCGGGACCGTGGGCGTCGCAGTCCACTAGGGATTCCAGCTCGTTGATGTTGGGTAGCCGCCAATGAAATGCGCTGGGTGACGTGGCATTCAAGTCGCGTACCGCCTTAATGGCCTCAAGCCAGGCGACCGGGCCGTCGGTGATGCCGGCCACACGCCGCCAGCCCAAGCCGGTAAGGGTATCGACAATGGTCTCGCCATCGATGTTGAAACGCGGCCGCGGCCAAGATCGGCCTGATCGCACCGCGCCATCCTGGCCGCTCCCCGTGCAGGGCAGCACCGCGCCGAGGGCGTTGTAGCAGCGCGTCTGCCCGGTGGCGGCAAGCACCCGCGAGTCGCCGCGCACTGGCCAGAGCATAAAGGACTGGTCCTTGCCGCCATAAAACATCCGGCCGCCGTCCATGTCCACATACCAGGCATGGGCCGGGCTGATGGCGGCGGTGGTCGAGCTCCAGTACCAACCTGCGAAGACGTTGATGAACGGGTTCGGCTTGGGTAGCGCCGGACGCCGGGTTTGGTGGCTGACCAAGCTTCTCAGCTCGCGCCGGTTGGGCAGGCACCAGTCGTCATGGCCGAGCAGGCGCGCCGCATTGAAACGCGCCACCCGATCCAGCGCCTCCGACCACATGAGCGGATACCTGGCCAGGTTGGCATCTCGCGTCCATACCAACCCGGTAAGCCGATCCAGCACCATGCCGTCCTCCGTCTTGAAGCGCGGCGTGGGCCAGGGCAGTCCGGCACGGCTCTCCCCGTCCTGGCCGCTGCCGGTGCAGGGAACGATATGGCCTGCGGTGTCGTGACAACTGATCTGGCCGGTTTGCAGATACATGGAGTGACCTCCAGTTTCGGGTTGATGTGGGTTTACTTGCCTGGCGTCTCCAAGCCGCCCTGCATGTCTTGGCCCATGCGCTCCTGCATCATCATCTGCATCATGTCCATGCGTTTTTCCATCATCTCCATGCGCTTGGCCATCATGTCGTTGGAACCGGCCATGCCCTGACCCATCATGCCCATGCCGCCCTGACCGCCCATCATGCCTCCACCCTTGGCGCCAGCCATCATGGGACACGAGCCGTCCTGCATCATGGTCTCCATATCCAGCATCTGGGCCTCCATCAGCTGCTTGCGTTTCTTGAGGTCCTTGGTGGCGCGTATTTCCATCATCCGCGCGCGCATGGCCTGCATCCGATCCTGCGCGGCCGGCGTCGTTGCCTGCGCCTGTACGGGATGGTGGTCGCTGTGTTCGTCCTTGGTCGCGTCGGCGGCCATCAGGGTGGCGGGCATGGCCAGAATGGTGACCAGGGCGAGCACCAGGGTATTGCGTTGCATCGTTTTCATGAACTTCTCCTGTCAAAAAATGGAAAAACACAATAGTTTAGGGATGTCATTCGCATGTCGGTCCTCGTGTTTTGAGTGTCGCCATGTTGGTGGTGAATGGGCGACATGAAGCTGACGCGCCGATTACAACTTCGTCATCCATCCTGGATAGCCAGCAGGTTGTGGCAAGATGCACCTACCTTCAGCCGCTGCATTGGGAACATGAAACTACTTATCGTCGAAGACGAGCCCAAAACGGGCGATTATCTGAAGCAGGGCCTCGGCGAGGCTGGCTTTGTCACAGACCTGGCGCGCGACGGTTGGGAGGGTCTGGAACTCGCCAAAGACGGCCACTACGACCTACTGATCCTGGACATAATGTTGCCCGGCCTTGATGGCTGGCAGGTATTGGAAGGGCTGCGCCGCGCCGGAGTGGATACGCCAGTGCTATTCCTGACCGCGCGTGACCGGGTGGAGGATCGGGTCAAGGGGCTGGAACTGGGCGCCGACGACTATCTGGTGAAGCCCTTCGCCTTCACCGAGTTATTGGCACGGGTGCGTAGCTTGTTGCGTCGTGGCCGGGGTGGTCTTGAGCCAACCATCTTGAAGATCGCCGACCTGGAACTTGATATTTTGCGCCGCCGGGCCAGCCGGGCCGGCCAGCGCGTCGATCTGACCGCCAAGGAGTTCGCCCTGCTGGAGTTGTTCCTGCGTCACCAGGGCGAGGTGCTGCCGCGCTCTCTTATCGCCTCCCAGGTCTGGGACATGAATTTCGATTCCGATACCAACGTCATCGATGTGGCGGTGCGCCGGTTGCGCCTCAAGGTCGACGATGGACATGGCATCAAGCTCATCCATACCGCGCGCGGCATGGGCTATGTGCTGGAACAGCGGCGGGAGGACGGCGAATGACGTCTTGGTCGTTGACCGCTCGCGTCAGCGTGCTGTTCGCCGCCGTCCTGACGGCGGTTCTGCTTGGTCTTGGCGGCCTGGTTTCCTGGTCGCTGGACCGCCACTTCCGTGACATGGATCGGCACGAACTGGAAGGCAAGCTCGCCCTGGTCCGCAATCTGCTGGCCAAGGCCGATTCTCCGGCCACTATGGACGACGTGCCGCGCGAACTGGACGATGCCCTGGTTGGCCACGAAGGGCTGTCGATCACCCTGGTCGATGGTGATGGCGCCAAATGGTTCGCCAGCCGTGGCCTGGACCATCCCGCCGCTTTTTTAAATGCCCACAAGGAAGCCGGGCTGGCGACCTGGCGTGAAAATGGGCGCGGCTACCGCTGTCTGCAAGCGCCGGTGCAATCCGGCTCAGGCCGGATGTTTAGTGCCGCCATCGTGCTCGACATTAGCCACCACATGCACTTTCTAGACGGCCTTCGCCGTACCCTGGCCGCCGCTATCGCGCTGGCTGCCCTGCTCGGTGCCGGCCTTGGCTGGCTGGCCGTCCATGCCGGCCTGCGGCCGTTGCGCCGGATAACCAAATGGGCGGCCGGCCTGTCCGCCAGCCATCTTTATGAACGTCTGCCGGAGACCGGCCTGCCATCCGAGATCGGCACACTGGCAACGGCCTTCAACGCCATGCTGGCCCGGCTCGACGAATCTTTCCGGCGGTTGTCGGAGTTTTCCTCCGACATTGCCCACGAACTGCGCACACCAGTCTCCAATCTGATGACCCAGACCCAGGTCGCTCTGTCCCGCGCCCGCACGGCGGAGGAATACCGCGAGATACTGCAATCCAGCGCCGAGGAATATGAACGGCTGGCCCGGATGATCGGCGACATGCTGTTCCTGGCCAAGGCCGACAACCGTCTAATCGTGCCGAATTGCGCAATGATCGACTTGGCCGGCGAGGTGCGCGACCTGATCGAGTTTTATGGCATCCTGGCCGATGAACGCGGCATCCGGCTCGAAGTCGCTGGCGCGGCGGGGATAAATGGCGACCGGTTGATGCTCCGGCGCGCCCTGTCCAACCTGCTCTCCAATGCCATTCGCCATTGTCCGGACACTGGCGCTGTCACCGTTCGGCTGGAGCAGAATGCCGACGCCATTGGCATCACTGTGGAAAATCCCGGCGCCATCCCAGCCAAAAATCTGCCGCGCCTGTTCGATCGTTTTTACACCGCTGACCAAGTTCGCCGTCCCGGCGGAGAAGGCGTTGGTCTTGGCCTGGCCATAGTTAAATCCATCGTTGAGGTCCATGGTGGGATGGTTGCTGCCGAGTCGTCCGATGGTCTTGTCCGCTTCATGGTCAGGCTACCGGCGGGGGACTGTTAGCGCAAAGTAATAATGTCCCCTTTCTCCCAAATAGAAATGTCCCCTGAGTAATTAAACTCAGCTTCTGTAAAAACCAGAGGCGGGCATATTCAGGATGGGCACGATGATGAGTCAGAAGGAAGCGAAGCGGGCACAGGTGATGGAACAACTGACAGCGGGTCAAATTGACCAGAAGCAAGCTGGGAAACTGCTTGCGGTGAGCGTGCGGCAGATAAAGCGTATCGTCAAACGCTACCGTGCCGAAGGGTTGCCTGGCCTGGTCAGCAAAAAGCGCGGCGTTCCCTCA
>Ga0210032_1001898_pt1 | contig 10575 bp, 2 predicted proteins | sample CryGeyCG2114_250_2_FD_185458 | JGI IMG/M metagenome (GOLD analysis project Ga0210032, IMG submission 185458) | Groundwater microbial communities from aquifer - Crystal Geyser CG13_big_fil_rev_8/21/14_2.50 (SPAdes) (version 2) | ecosystem: Environmental > Aquatic > Deep subsurface > Groundwater ... | reverse complement strand
ACTTATATCGCTGCTTTTCGTGCGCTTGACCATTCTTTACCTTCTTTTCGCTTTTGCATTTAGGGCATTTCATCTCTCTCATTTAATCCTCTTCTTCCCTTACTGTCTATCCTAAAGTAGTAAACCCTAAAATTGTGATAATTGATTTTTTATTGACTTAATTTGTAATTTTTTAAATTATTATACTCTTTAAATTTGAAGCACAAAATAATGGATAAGAGATTAATTAATAATTCAAGTAAATCTAGCAGTTTGGATCTTAATAATAAGGATACGGGTGATGGAAGTAATGTCCGGTCTGTTATTAAGGATAAAGATAGCCTAAATAAGAATCAAGTTGTTGAACTTGTTGACTCAATAACAATTGACCAACGCAATATCACTCAAATCTCAAGCGGAGTAGGGTTTGATTCCACGACAGGTACTCTTTGCGTAGACGAAGATAAACTTACCCTTAAGGAGGATATGGGACTTACTGTGCAACTCCTTGCAAGACAATGTCCTCATCTTCTCATGGCAAACTCGATTTTATCCGATGAGATGATCAAGGAAACGGATGACATTTCTAGCGAGAGGTGTAATGCACTAAAGCGCCTCCATGAAACTGGACTTATAATAAAAGACCAAAATAACTATATTCTTATGTTTTTTTCTGAGAATGAGTTCTTTGATCAAATTTCTGGACCAACTACGCCTTCCAAAGAAGTGTATACGCAAATAAAAACAGTGTTTACAGAGGGTTCAAAGCGTTTCAGCGAAGTTAAAGATCTAGTTGAATTTTTGATTAAATCGGTTCATAAAGAAGTGAATGAACTTCCAGTAATTAATTACACTAAAAATGCTAACCGAGCTGAGGAATTGATCACAGGAATAGAGAATCAGGAAAGCTCAGGTTTAACCATTATTGATCAAACCCAAAAAGATACTTACAATTCTTTTAAGACACGGGAACAAGAGAACCTAGAGAGAAAACAGCGCATAAAATTAAAAGCAATTGCGATCGAAAAATTCAGACAGCAGAAAAAAGAGACGAATAAAAAAACGCTTGCGCTGCTCGACTCATTATTTAAATGCTTCGATGTAAGTGCAGACATCCTCAAACGTGTTAGAAGTTGTCCTGTAATGGCGTATGCTTTGTATGATATGTTAAATCTTCAGTGGAATCGTTTTATCATTGAGACCGCAATGCTAAAGAAAACCGAATTTTTTAAACCTGATGTCGTAGATAACTTATATTATCATGGTGCTTTAGCATTCGCTTTGGTAATGAGCAAGCTGCGTCCTTTTGCGGAAGAGATCGCTCAGGAATGTAAGTTTGAACTCAATGATAAGTGCTACAGCAATTTTATGAAGCACAATGGCGAACTCCTGAAAGCAATTGAAGTGAAGCGTGCAAAACTCTCCAAATCCAAATTGAAGAAGAATAAGGTGGTTCAACTGAAGACTGAGAAACAGGTGCCTATTATCAAAAAAACCGAGATCGAGGAGGGGGCAACGATCGGCAAGAAGCCAGAGCTAAAGGATGTGAAAGTCGAGATTGCTGAAGAGATGAAAACTAAGGAAATGAGTCTGCCAAAGGAGGTCACGGTCAAAAAGCCTACTAAAAAGGAAAGGAAAATAAAGAAAATGCTCGAGAAATCTCAAGAGCGTAAAGAGCTGGTTGAGCAGTATAAAACCGAACAGGAGTTAGCAAAAGAAAAGAAAATTAATGAGCGGATAGCTCTTATTAAGAACGCCTATAAGCTTCCCGATGCAACTTCGTTTGCGAAAATTTCTAATGAGGTGAATAAAACACATAAAGAGATCTTCGATATTGTTTTCGGATTTAAGGAGAATAATAAGGTCATCAACCACGAAAAGGTAATTTCCCTTGCAAGGCACCTTAATCTCGTTCTATCAAAGTACGGCTTCTCCACTTGCGGAGCTGAACTTGTCGCGGAAGTCAAAAATCGAATTCACATTCGCCACGATAGTAAAGACTCAGGAGATAAGCTCCCGAAGCATTATGTTGAGGTTCTTCGTTCTTCATTCATCTTGTTCGGCATTATCCCAAACAACTGGGAGCCGCAAACTCAGGAAGATTTTGATGCCTTGGAAAAATTCAAGACACGTCAATTCTACTGGAAACTGATTAATCCAGAGGAATAATGCGGGATTGATAGTGCTACAACTTAAACGATTGAATTAAGTGACATCGTGGATCTAGATGCGCTGTACCTCGAGCTAAAGCTCGCCGATCCCAATTTCTTCAAGGACAATACCAGAAGCGCCTTCTCTCATGAAGGAGCACTCCGTCCTCCAAGAAAAGCTGGAAAAACTCATTAAAGACTGGGAAAAGCTCACCGCCGCCATCGAATAACCGCTAGCATAAGCTGCTACACTTGTTGCGCACGCCTTACTTGTTAAGGTGTGCATGTAATTTACTTTGCGCCGGAAAAGTCCCTCAGGGAGTGGCTAGCCTGGTAAAATCATTCAAATACAGGCACTTCACCAAGGTAAGTAATGTTTCTTATTAAACAGTAGGTAAATGTAAGATTTACACTTTACATGCGCTCGTTAATCATCTATAATCCATCAAATTAATAAATAAATAATATCAATAAATATGAACGTCGATATCAATAAAGGAAGTTTAATAAATAAAAACAATCAATTTAACGGTAATGAATTCTGTTTCAATAAAGACAATTCTAACGACAAAAAGCGTCAAGTCACTTCCGAGCAAAAATCAAAAGATAGCTCCTTTAGCTATTTCTCTAGCTTAACAAACTGGGCTGGCAGCTTCTTCTCCAATAATGAAGAGTCATCCAAAAGCATTTTTGATATCTATTTCGAATCACCTAATAATAACAACATAAAATACGACTCTTCAAAGTCAGTAATAGAAAATTTAGACAATTTTACTCAACAAAACCAACAAACCCGGGATTTCATCATCCAGGTCATTTCAGACGAAAATGCGCATCTCGATGCTATCGCCAAAGCCCTGGAACTCCTGGAATCCGATAACAGCCTTTTTAACAAAACTTCTCAAAAGGACTATTTCACAACGCTTACCTCTCGTCTTAAGGACAAAGAAACCATCCTCAAATCCGGCGAATACTATTTTTACGAATCCTTAAAGCACGCTTTTGAAGATGGAAATACGGGCTGGTATAACGAACATATCTCCTACAACAGCCTCTTTAAAAACGCATTAAATAGTTACTTAGAAACATTTCTAAAAGAGGAAAACAAAGCCGAACTTCTCAAACAATCAGGGCTCTCTCAGGAACAAAGTACTCACATCGAAAACATCCTCAATCAGTACGAGGATAATATAGATGGTCATAAGCTGCTCAAATACGCATTACTCAGCTCGGAGGAAATCACCTACTCGGAGGAATCCGGCATCTTTAAAAGGCTTTGGGACTTTGCGTGCAAAAACAAGGGTAAAATCGCCACAAGCATCTTTTTAAGCATGCCCCAGATCGTTAACACAACCGAAGGGAGTATGCCTACTTCCGAGAATACATTTAGTTTTGGTCGTCAAGCTGTGCCTAAAAACCAGAATCCTTTAAGCAATCGAAATACATATCCTTTAGAAACAAAAAAACTATTCCTGCCCCCACCAAAATGTCCCTATTTCCGTCAATTAGGGAGTAACTATGAATACATGCATTCGATGAAAATTGATTATTACCCCAATCACTGGCAATCGGATCTTTATAACGCATTTAGGGAAAAAAATTTAAAAAACGCAGAGTCATTACTCAGGACGAACAAAATAATGATCCAGGATGACTTTAATAACCCTATTTTAAATCAGGCAGTCCAGGTAAATTCTACTTCATGGGTAATAGGTTCGCTGATTGAGCGTAATGCTTTCATGTCCGAAGAAATGGGCAGTACCCTTCTCGGTGATGCTATTAAGGACAAGCTATGGTATGAAGCCGCGATTTTAGTAGAGCATGGTGCAAAAGAAGATCTCGATAATTCGTTACTTACTCAAGCGCTTGAATCAAAAGCAGAAGATCACGAGATAGCCCAGATAATAGACGGTAAAGCTTATTTAGGTAAAGATGCTGGCATCAACCTCATGCAACAAGCCATTAAAAATAAGCAATGGCCTATTGTAGCATCTCTCTTAAAGCGCGGGGTGAAAATTAGTACCAACGTATCCATAATTAAGCTGGCTCAATCGTCAGGCGCAAACGCATATGATATTGCAGGATTATTAGGCGCAGGTGCTAAGGAAGGATCAGATGATCTTATCCTTAAAAAAGCCATCAAACGTGGAATTAATGATCATGAAGTAAAGGCTCTAATCGATGCGGGTGCCAGCCTGGGCTCTGATAATGGGAAAAGTTTTCTCGAAGGTGCCATCAGCAAAAAGCAGTGGTTTAGCATTGCCGTACTTTTAAAGGCAGGTGCAAAGGAGGATCCAAACAACCTTATCCTCAAGCAGGCTATCGAAAGCGGAACTGCTATCTATGACATAAAGCCCCTAATCGATGCAGGTGCCAACCTGGGCTCTGATAGCGGGAAAGGTCTTATCGACCTCGCCATCAAAAAAATGCAGTGGGATAGTATTGCCGGACTCTTAAAGGCAGGTGTAAAGGAAGATCCAAACAAGCCTATCCTTAAGCAGGTTATCGAGAGCGGAACTGCTATCTATGACATAAAGCCCCTAATCAATGCGGGTGCCAGCCTGGGCTCTGATAATGGGAAAGGCCTTCTTGAATTCTCCATCAGCAAAAAGCAGTGGAATAGCGTTGCCGTACTCTTAAAGGCAGGTGTAAAGGAAGATCCAAATAACCTTACCCTCAAGCAGGCTATCGAGAGCGGAACTTATATCTATGACATAAAGCCCCTAATCGATGCGGGCGCCAGCCTGGGCTCTGATAATGGAAAAGTCCTTCTCGACCTCGCCATCAAAAAAATGCAGTGGGATAGTATTGCCGTACTCTTAAAGGCAGGTGTAAAGGAAGATCCAAACAAGCCTATTCTTAAGCAGGCTATCGAGAGCGGAACTTATATCTATGACATAAAGCCCCTAATCGATGCGGGCGCCAGCCTGGGCTCTGATAATGGGAAAGGTCTTATCGACCTCGCCATCAGCAAAAAGCAGTGGAAGATCGTTGAACTCTTCTTGAAAGCAGGTGCCACGGAAGATCCAAACAACCTTATCCTCAAGCAGGCTATCGAAAGCGAAATCTCTATCTATGACATAAAGTCCCTAATCGATACGGGTGCCAGCCTGGGCTCTGATAGCGGGAAAGGTCTTCTAGAATTCGCCATCAGCAAAAAGCAATGGGGTGTCGTTGAACTCTTCTTGAAAGCAGGTGCACAAGAGGATGAAAGTAGCTCCATTGTGGAAAAAGCCATCAGCTTAAACATAAAAGATAAGGAACTTAAAAATATTATCCAAAGCGGGGCTAAACTGGGCTCAGATAATAATAAAAATAAACTTTTCACGGATTTTGTTAAAAGAGCTTATTGGCGCTCCTCTTTCGCAATCTTGGCGCAGGATCCGTCATTGATTAACCGTGTAAAAGATCTTGATTTGGCTCAGCTCGAATCGCTCATCTTGCACTCTTCTGGAGGCGTGTCTGTACTTAAGGAAATTACGAAAATTGATGAGCGTGTCTTGAAGCATGTCAATTTAAAAAAAGCATATACAAGGGCGCTTAATGAAATTTCATACCAAACATTAAGCACTATTAAAAATGCTGGTGATGCTGAAAAATTGATCCAATCTGGTGCGGTAAATATTGATATCGTCACGTCTAAAGCTCCTTATGGCTCTATTGCGCAACTTTACTATTCGAAGGATGGCCCATGGCGTGAGCTTGCTCTCAAATATAGTGAGGAATCGCTCATTCGCGGTCTCCAAATCCTGCACAGCAAGGGTGATCTTAAGCAAATTCGCCCAAAGGGCAAAGAGCATGTCACGACTATTGGCATCGTTCATACAAATCCTTACAGTGGTTCGTTCACTGACAACGGTTATCGCCTCGCCAGAAGGATCATGAATCGCATCGACAATCTCGAATATGTCATCATCACCCCGGATCTTTTGACAAAGGAGGTCATGGCGCAACTCGATGGCGTCTACCTATCGGGTGGTGGCGATAATTATCCACAGAGCGAATTTACGCTCAATGGCTATCCCGAGATCAAACGTTCATCTCTGGAAAATCATTATCAAAATGCGCTCAAATTGGCAGATGAAGAAAAGGTTCCGGTAGTTGGCATATGCCTGGGTAACCAGCAAATCGGTTTATACAACGGCGCAAGTATAAACAAGGTAGGATTCCACAGTTCTACAACGGTGTTTGAAACCAACAGCCCAACCAATTTCTTTATGCTCACAAAACAGCAAAAGAGAAAAGCGTTGAACGATTGTAAAATAACGCAAATCAAGATAGAACGCGTCATCTCTGCGCATAGTTTCGCTGTTATAAATCCGGGTAATAAAGGACTTAAAATTTCCGGAAAATCATTAACAGGTACAAGTGAAGCCACCTACAGGGATCTGGATTTCTTCGGTACGCAATACCACCCAGAAACGGTCAGCGCCCAGGCAATCCATTATAAAAATAAACCGGAAAATAATCGCCCGCTTCAATTACGCTACATGTACGAAGTCACGCGACAATTCCAGCGTCGTAACAGGTTCTTGAAAACGGCTCGCAAGGTTGAAAAAGCAGAGCATAAAATGCAGGCTATCAGTCTCTCTAAGAAATATAAAACGTTAGCAGATCAAGCTCTATTAAAGCGCTTGGAACACTGCACAACGAAAAAAGATCCAAAATCGCAGTCAGACTGGAAGAATCTAAACGTCAAGGAATTCTCCTGGGAAGCTTTTGATGAAGCGTATTTAGTAAAGCTCGAAGAAGAAATGACTATTCTTCAAAAAAACAGAGCAAAGAACTAAAAGTAGTTTTTATAAAAAGCAAAGGATGTATTTTAAAAATAAATACATCCTTACTTTCCTTGATTTAAGTCAATGGATTTACACCTCCATATTCCAGGAATCTGGCATGTCTCACTAAAAACACATCTAAAAAAAACTCCTAACTTTCAAAAAGCTAATCTTATTCACGCCATTACAGTGCTCACTCGTTCACATAAACGAAAGAAATTTTAACTTTTTTTAAAAATCATCCCAATTATCCCAACCATCCCAATTATCGCCCGGAAAAACTCTTGACACTTCTGTATAATAGAAGAAAACCCTTTCGCAAATACCGAAACAAACCCCGCCTCAATATAAAATCGTTACTACCCCTAAGCAACGAACCCACCTTGACACTTCGAGATATAGGTAACCAGCCTGTAGCGAGACCAGAGCCAAAAATGTCTGTCGGATCCATCTGTCGAATATCAAAGAGCCAAAACACGAGCCGCCCAAACCACTACCGAACGCAAAAAAACCATTCTCACTCATATTAACGATTCACTCCCTTATCGGCATCCCTCTCTTTCCCTCCATCCATAAACTTATCACTACAACTCAACCTTTCAATCAATCATTTTAAATCACACCTAACCCTTCCCGCCACCTTGGCACTCCGAGCGCAGCAAGGTAAGAGCCAAGAGTGTCTGCCATAGCCTTGGCGTAGGCAGGTCGCTACGCTCGCATCGGGAGTCCTTGCCTACCAATCCAATTTAATCACCCAAACTCATTTCTAATCGAAACCCATACTGAACACGCCCTGCGTGACAACGATTTATCTTTTATAGCCTCCCTCCAATTTTTAAATCTCCAATTACCACAACCCCATCGCCACCTTGGCTCTTCGAAATACAGCAACCACCCCGTAACGAAACCAAAGCCCAACACATAAACCATAGCTTTAGCTCATTTAGCTCAACCAGGCAAAACCACCACGAGATTCAAAAGCAAGCCATTCTCTCAACTTAACAATCCAACCCCCTTCTCGGGCACCCCCTCTTTTTCTCCATCCGTAATACTAGCACACAACTGCAACTCCTCAATTCATTTATTTAAAAAAATCCCTTAATCACCTAACAACCCCAACCCCGCCGCTCGCTCCGCTCGCGTCAGGAGACTTTATCCCTCACCCCAAAAAACCAACATCCTAAAACTCACTCATTTCCTATGAACCAAAATCAATGTAATCACTCACTCGCTTCACCGGGAATAACCCACCCGCCATAGCGTCTCAACTCCACTCACGCCTACTCCTGATCAACGCATGACGGTTGCTAATGCCACGGGCGCGGAGGTTTTAGATCCTCGTCTGAGCATAAAATTGCAAAATATTCCTTCCTGCAACACCAGGGCATGAGGCGCCAGTCTATTCCAGCGTCTTGCCGCCAATAACCAGTTTGACCTTTTGCGCGTCATCAAAGTACTTCTGGGCAAATGCTTGTATCGAATCCTTCGATACCGCTTCAACCAGTTTGTCATAAGTACGCCACTGATTCACCGGGAGCCCATACAGGCAATTCAACGAAGCATCCAAAGTCCGCGCGCCAAGTCGCTGCAAGTTCATCTTCCGCTGCGCAAGAATATGCGTCTTACTATCCGCAATCTCCGCATCAGAAATGTCCCCACGCTTCAACCGCGCCACTTCCGCTTCAATCTCCTGAACCACCTGTTCCGCGTGTTTCGGATGAGTCCCCGCGAAAAAGAAAAACATGCTCGCCATCGTCCCAATCACCCTCTGGGATCCCACAAAATAGGCCAGCCCCAATTCTTCTCGCACACGAGAGTATAACTTACTCGACATACCACTCGTAATCTCATCCAACACCTCTCCCGTCTGAAAATCAGCATCTGTAACAGTAACATCGGGGTACGCCACAAGCACAATCGCTTGCTCACTCTCAGCAGTCTCTTCGAAAGACCCCTGCTCAGGCCCAGCAAACGCAAGCGTTTGCTTCTGAAACGGCGTTGAAGGAATCTTCTCCAACCACGCCAACTTCTCCAGCACAACATCCCGCTCAAACGACCCTGTTACCGCTACCGCAAGATTATCCGCGCAAACCAGCTTCTTATAAAACATAGCCGCATCATCCCGCGTCATCCCTTCGAGCGCATCGACCGTTCCCAGGCTCGTCACCCTAAACGGGTACTCGCCAAAAAATAGCTCTCGAAGCCGCAATGTGGCATAAGAAGTAATTTCATCCAACGTCATCTGTATCGAAGAGATCTGGCCATCCCGTTCAATCTCAAATGTGTCCTTCAAAAAAGTAGGCTCCAAAAGCGCTTGCTCAAGAATCTCCAACGAAACATCCAGATCACTTGGAAGAAACTCCATCCCAAAGCCAAACGTGTTATTGCCCGCCATCTCACTGAAATTGATCCCAAGATTTTCAGTTGCTTCAGCCACCTCCAGTGCAGAACGCTTTTGGGTATCCTTAGTAAGCAGAGTAGACATCAACGCGGTTAACCCTCGTTGCTCCACACTCTCGTATAAAGGCCCGCCCAACGAGACCACGCTCAGTTGAACCTTAGGCAAAGCAAAATAAGGCTGCAGCAAGACGCGAACACCATTCTTTAGCGTTATTTCCTCGAAATCCGGCAAGGCTAGCGGTTTTTTCACGACCACTGAAGCTTTCTTAACAGAATTGGGCTCCAATGCTGCTTTAGTAGATTGTTCTACCACAAGATACTTTTTCGCTAAATCTTGTAAATCGCCTGCCTGAACAGCCTTAAGCTTATTGAGCATATAACGTGGAAATCCTAGGTCACCTGCAACAACTTCAGCAGAACCGAGTTGCGAGGCTTGCCCGCTCATCGTTTTCCGTGTATTGATTTCGCCTATCATCGCTTGCCGAATTGCCTTATCAATAGCGGATTGTTGAAAGCCCTTTTGCATCACTTGATCGCAAATTCTATATATGCCTTCTTCGGCTACGGCTCGTTTCTCTGGATCGCAACTATATGATATCCAGAATAAACCGCTATCAACCGGTGTCCAAACCGAAGTATCTATGGAGTGAACGATATTTTCCTTTTCGCGTAATTCTTGCCACAAGAGGGAACTGATCCCTTCACCCATAGCATTCGCTAATATACGTAAGCCTGGAGTGTCATCATGCCCAAGGCCTGGAGTCTTGAAAACAACATTGCCGCGAGTTAAGTTATAATCACCGGATTGATAGAAAGAGCGCTGGGCATATTGTAGTGGCTCGGTTGCGATATAGGGAGCATTCAAGCTGCGCATGGGCAAAGATCCAAAATACTTTTCGATCTGCTCCAATAGGGTAGGAGTGTCAAATGTGCCAACAACCACCAAGACGCAATTATTGGGTGAATAACGTTTTTGATAATATTCCCAAAGATCATCACGACTAAGGCCTTCAAATATTGAGCGAATACCGATGACTGGATATTTGTAAGGGTGATTATGATAAACTGTTTTAAAAGTACCTTCAGAAAGCAAAGTGCTTGGCTCATCTAGACCCATATCGATTTCACGCAAAATTACGGATTTTTCATTAGCTGCTTCTAAAGGGTCTATATTGGAATGGAAGACTATATCGGAGAGCACATCTAGGCTCATTTCGAGTGCATCGTTGGGCCCATCAATGTAATAAACAGTGCGATCAAAGGTGGTA
>Ga0210032_1001885_pt1 | contig 10618 bp, 10 predicted proteins | sample CryGeyCG2114_250_2_FD_185458 | JGI IMG/M metagenome (GOLD analysis project Ga0210032, IMG submission 185458) | Groundwater microbial communities from aquifer - Crystal Geyser CG13_big_fil_rev_8/21/14_2.50 (SPAdes) (version 2) | ecosystem: Environmental > Aquatic > Deep subsurface > Groundwater ... | reverse complement strand
CAGATGCTACCTCAAGAATTGACGCCGAAGTCAAAGCCGCCGAAGAAGCTGCTACCGTTGCCGAAGCTGAAGTACTGAAAGAGGAGGAAGTGGCTGTTGAGGAACCGACAGTTGAGATTGAAATGGATCCAGCTACCCCAGAAGTTGTCGCCGAAGAAACACCTGCAGAGCCAGTTGAAGTTGAAGCTGAAAAGAAGGACTAAAGTTTTTCTAAAATAATTGTCGAACAAACTGAACTGATAGTTCGGTTTTTTCGTAACCCGTGACTTAGCTTGAAATTACCTTTCCTTTCAGGCATAATTGCCAAATCTCGAACAGAGAAAATATTGCCCAGGTGCTGTAACTGGTAGCCAGGCACGCTTGAGGTGTGTGTGGAGTAATCCGTGGAGGTTCAAGTCCTCTCCTGGGCACAATAAAAATCTTAACCGCACGTCAGTGCGGTTTTTGATTTTATTGTGCCTAGGAAGTGATGTGTGGGACACATCACGCGAGGACTTGAAAAGGTTGCCAGCTACTTTGCAAAAGTAGCGACAACCTGTACCGAACATGTAATGTTCAAGTCCTCACGCAAAGCACTAAATGTGCTTTGCGTGAGGGCTTGAAGCCCGATTGAGCTAGATTATGAGCTTGCGAAATAATCTAGCTAATTGGGGTACTGAACTCGTAGAGTTTAAGTCCTCTCCTGCCGACAAAAGCTAAAATCCTGACCTGCGTCAGGATTTTAGCTTTTTATACTCTCTTTTAATAATCCAAATAATAAATACATCCATACCAATAACCGCTAGTAGCATCAGTGAATGGGTGTGGAAAAACCTAAAAAGCTCATAGACAATAAAAACCACTATCATATAGATGGCGACTGGGAAGGCCCATAGCTGGTGTCGTAGCAATAAAATTGACATAAAAATATCCATTACTCCCCAAAACATAAAATAAAAAGCCAGGTAATAAGTAACCAGATAGGGGAGATGGTTTACCATTTGTATTACTCGGTCATTCGGATCTTGAATGAGTTCGTGACTCATAAGTTTTAGAAAAATATCAGACACAGGAGTTCCGACGTGTTGGAGGAGAAGAACAGCAATAATAATTCGCAAAAAACCATAAATAATACGCCACCACATTCCGAGGTGAAAAAGTATTTCTGTCCAACGATTGCTTTCTTTGGTATTCATAGCTAACGAAGTATATAGTAAGTAAGAATGTTGGGGAAATATTATGAGTATTTTCAATTGCCCCAAATCGTATTTTGTTTGATGAAAACTTCTATTTAAATTAGTTACTTTCGCCCTTTATCTAAAAAAGTAACGTTTTTAGAAAAACCGGCTATGTTACTATTGAGTGAAGTGATATGGATTATATCGATGATTTCAATGAGTTAATAAAAAAATCAGCATTAGGAAATGCGGATGCTTTTAGGACACTCTACGAACATTTGATTGATAAGGTCTTTGCGTACGTCCGTTATCGAAGTCATTCGGAAGACGACGCCACCGACATTACCCAAGAAATATTTGTAGATTTCTATAAATCCCTACCAAATTTCACTTATGCATCAAGGGAGCAGTTTTATGGCTTTGTATTTACTATCACTAAGCGCAAATTAGCGAAATACTATGCCAATAAACATACCCGAGCAATAAAAAACCAGAGCGAGTTTGACGAACAGAAACACGGAGAATTTCTCGATAATTCCTCTGTTTCAGATGAGGTCACCCGCGCTTTAGAAAAACTGGATGCTCTTGCTAGGGAAATTGTGGTACTGCACCATTGGTCACGATATACATTTTCCGAAATCGCCACACTCATAAGTATGAAGGAATCGGCCGTGAGGGTGAGACACCATCGAGCTCTCAAATCATTATCAGTTTCATTAGACTCACGATAAAAATATATGGAAAAAGACAAGATACAAACTATATTGGAATCGCATAATGTTCCGCTAACTGATCAAAAAAAGAGTGATCTGTGGTATGCTATTGAAACTGATATTCAAAAATTGCCCATTCCTTCTCCATTTTTATTCAGCTTTATAACAAAAAAATCTATGGCATCAATTATTATTGCATTAGTACTAATGCTGGGAGCGAGTGGTTCAGTCTACGCTTCAAATGAAGCTCGTCCCGGAGATATATTATTCCCGATTGATCAAGCAATTGAAAGAGTCCGTCTTTCTCTGACAAATGATGATGAGACCCGCGCTCGATTACAAGTAACTTTTGCGGAAGAACGTCTAACCGAACTGCGTTCAATTTTGGCAGAGAGGTCTGACGACAACGATGACGAAGACGGTACTAATAACACCTCAACCTCAACCAACTCCTTCGAGGCCGAAGCCGATGTCTTCTTGAATACTACGATTGTAAAAGTAGAAATCAATGATCGCAAAACTACTTTTGAAACCAGCGCCGACACTCGCGAGGAAGTTATTGCCGAAATTGTTTCTAGGTTCGGTATTGACCGTGCGACAGTAGACACAGCTCTTGATTTTGAAATTGAGGATAGGGATAGCCAGGACGATAGTGTATCTGATTCAAATGATAATGAAGATGACTCCAATGATGACCAGTCATCAAACGATGATTCAGATGACAATGCAAAAATTGAAGTACGGGTAGAAGATGGAGTGGCTGAAGTCAGGATGGAATATAATGGCAAGGTGGATGAGTTTGAATCATCCTACACCACCCGGGCGACACTCATTGTACAATTAGCCCTACGCTCCGGCCTGACTCAATCAGTCATTAGTGACAATCTAGATTTAGAAGTCAAAGATTAATTTTTTATTAAAATCAAAACAAAAAACAAATCCCGACGGGGTTTGTTTTTTGTTTCTAATGTTATATGGGCATTCCAATTGTCTGACCCATTTGGTAGATGAAAGGGAAATGTCTTTTTAATAAGAAGATTTTGGGGCGGCTACCGGGAATTGGTCAGGAGTCGATTTGAAACATAGTCGCTTCGCTCCTTGTTTCAATATCGTTCACGACCCTGACTCGTCTCTCTCTTTCTTCGCTTCACTCCGAAATTCACATGAGACTCCGTCTTTCAATTCCCGGTAGCTCGCTCCAAACAGCAACGGCCCCAAAGCTAAACGCTTTGGGGCCGGCTGATTTGGGCGGCTACCGGGAATTGAACCCACAAGTTTCTAAGTATTTTATTCATGCTTCGCATTTTAAAAATACTAAGAACTTTCGGGCCCGCCTCAGCTGTTTTTCTGACAAGGGTAAGAAAAACATGCTTCCGGCCGGTTCAATTCCACGAAAGGCAAGCAGTTGCCTTTCTCGGTAGCCACCAAAAAAACAAAACCCAAGCCAAGCTTGGATTAAGTTTTTTTGGGGCGGCTACCGGGAATTGAACCCGAATTGAGAGTTCCACAAACTCCAGTAATAACCTTTATACCATAGCCGCCATGTGATTTGACGCGGTATCATTATCGTTCGCGTGTGCATATTTATACCTATTTTTAGGGGAAAAGTCGAGGACTTCCAAAGTAACTGCTTACACCCTCGTCGTCTTTGCGAAGATTTATCTGAAGCAATCCAGAGCTTTCTGATAGTAGGCACGCTGGACTGCTTCGGTTGTGACCTCGCAGAGACGATGGTTTCCTCTGGATATTTGGGAGGTGTGAAAGGTTACCCCCCAACTTTCTATTGATTAGCGGAGTATTCAATATCTTGTATACTATAAACGCATGGATCAAGAAACACTGCTGGTCATTTTATTTTTTGTTTTTATTCTGGGCGCCGGAGTGGTTTTTTATGTTAGTGGTTTTTTATTTTAGAATCAGTAATAAAATAATTAGCAAAATATGAAAATATTTATTGAAGAGTTTAAGGCCTTTGCCATGAAGGGAAATGTGATTGAGTTGGCGGTGGCGGTAGTTATTGGAACAGCTTTTGGAAAGATTGTTTCGTCATTGGTAACAAATATCATTACTCCCTTTTTAGGTATCCTCCTCGGTGGAATTGATTTTAGTAATTTGCAGTTAGTAGTTGGTGATACCGCTATTACCTATGGAGTTTTCATTCAAAGTATTGTTGATTTTGTAATAATTTCCCTAGTAATTTTCTTGGCTATTAAAGCTGTATCACGTTTACATGAGAAAGAAGAAGCTAAACCAGTTGCCGAAAAAATTGTTGAGCCGTCGGCTGAAGTAAAATTATTGACCGAGATTCGTGATAGTTTAAGTCGATAGTAAAGTGGATTATTTCTTTTCACTTTTCACTTACCCAGTTAGAATCCTTGTCTCAGCTGGGGCAAGAAAGCATGACAATCAATGAAAACACGACGACGCTGTATTACTGCCCCATCATTGCTTGCAAAGATGACAAAAACGAACGGTGGTGTAACGGTGACGGCGTGGATTGCTTCGTAGCGACTCGCAAAGACGTTTTTTAATATTCACTTCTGAATAAATAATATTTTTTTCTTTATATGATGGACAATTGTAGCTGATAAGGACGCTGTTGCTTTAAACTACCCTAGTCAAAATCAAAATAAGTTACCTACTGTTTGGCTCAGGGTAGTTATCCACATTTAATTTAGTAATAATTTTTATTAAATCCTTATATTAAGCCACTCTGACGAAGCATAGCCATTTTTTACATTCGAGGCAAATCAAACTACTATGTATGTACCGCACGATTTTCTCCACCGTGTGTGTCCGGAGGTCAAGACACTCTCACTTGTTGGTAACAAGTGTTGGCCAGGTTAGCCGCCTGGTGTTGTCTTGACCTCACTCAAGTAAACTTGTTTCCCAAACCCAATCGACACCCCAATCCGGGTTCCACCACCAATTGTGTTTGCGAGAGAAGAAAATAATCATTGTAGAGTTATTAGTAATCGGTATCTTCTTTAAGAAGTTTAAGATATGGAAATTAAACACATTAAAAAACGTGATGGCGGAATGCAAACGTTTGATATCAAAAAGATTGAGCAAGCAATCCTAAAGGCCATCAACGAAACCAAGGAGGGTGGCTCCAAAGATGCTGCCAAGGTTGCGGAGTTAACACATAAAAAAGTCGTGGAGATGTGTGTTGACGCTAGCACTGCTACTCCTGACGATCCCAAGGCGCAGAAATGTGTTGAGGGTTATCCGACCGTAGAGGAAATCCAAGATTTAGTGGAGGCGTCCTTGATGGAACTGGATTACTTTGAAACTGCCAAGGCCTATATCATTTATCGTAACGAGCGCAAGAAAATGCGCGAGCGCGATATCTTTAAGAAGCGCGTGAACCTTAAGCCATACGAATATCCAGAACTCTATGAGTATGTTGATGCTATACGACACTCATATTGGATTCACACGGAGTTTAAATTCACTAGTGATGTAGACGACTTTCATGTACGCGTCACCGATGTGGAGCGTAGTGCCATTAAGCATTCGATGCTGGCAATTGCACAAGTAGAAGTAGCGGTTAAAACTTTCTGGGGTGATATTTATAAAAAAATGCCTAAGCCGGAAATTGGGGCGGTGGGTGCTACTTTTGCCGAAAGTGAGGTGCGTCACACCGATGCCTATTCTCATCTACTCGAATTACTCGGCCTCAATGATGAGTTTACCAGAATAAAAGACATTCCAGTTTTGCAAGAGCGTGTTAATTATCTTGATAAAATGGTCGCCCTATCGCGGACAGATGAAAATAAGCAGTACGCTCAATCAATTCTTTTGTTTTCTCTTTTTATTGAACACGTGTCACTTTTCTCTCAATTTCTGATTATTTTATCGTTTAACAAACATCGCAGTATGTTCCGCGGTACTAGCAACGCGGTTGAGGCCACTTCGAAGGAAGAACAAATTCACGGTTTGTTTGGTATCGACATCATTAATATTATTAAGAAGGAGCACCCCGAATGGTTTGATGACGAGATGAATGCAAAAATTATCCAATCTTGTAAAGAGGCCTATGAAACTGAGAGTCGAGTGATTGATTGGATTTATGAAGCCGGGGAATTGGATTTCCTTCCTTCTACCAATGTTAAAGAATTTGTGAAGAATCGTTTTAATAATTCGTTAGCCGCTATCGGACTACCTCGTATTTTTGAGGTTAACCCAGCGCTACTGGAAGAGACGGACTGGTTTGATAACGAAGTTATTGCCACCAAACATCTCGACTTCTTTGAGAAGCGATCAATTAATTACAACAAACGCAGTCAAAGTGTGACTAGTGAAGATTTGTTTTAGTGTTCATATTATTAATAGTAGATAACTCACTTATATTTTATGGAAGCATGGTATTGGTTAAATGAAAATAGTCGCACTTTCCTAGCCCGAGGTTATTTAGCTGAAGGACAGACAGCTGAAGATAGGGTTAGAGTGATTTCAGATACGACGGAAAAGTTACTTAAAAAGCCGGGCTTTAGTGACAAATTTTATGAATATATGTCTAAAGGTTGGATTTCGCTAGCGTCACCAGTGTGGTCTAACTTTGGTGTTAAAAAAGGGCTACCAATCAGTTGTTTTGGATCATATCTCCCCGATGATATGGCTGGTATCCTTCTTACTCAGGCCGAAGTGGGGATGATGAGTAAATATGGAGGCGGTACCTCTGCTTACTTTGGTGCCTTACGCCCACGCGGAGCTGGCATTTCTGATAATGGACACTCGTCCGGACCAGTTCATTTCATGCAGTTATTTGAAACAATTATTGATGTTGTTAGTCAAGGTTCAGTGAGACGGGGTAATTTTTCACCCTATCTACCTATTGAGCATCCCGACATCAATGAGTTCCTTGATATAGGTACCGAGGGTAATCCGATTCAGAAACTTACTCATGGTGTGACGGTGGGTGATGAGTGGATGGAGAAGATGATTGAAGGTGATGCGGACAAGAGAGTAGTTTGGGCCAAGATTATTCAGCGTCGTGGACAAATGGGTTACCCTTATATTATCTTCAAAGATACGGCCAACAATAATACGGCGAAAGTTTACCAAGACAAAAAGCTTGAAATTGTAGCTAGTAATCTTTGTAGTGAAATTATGCTTCCCAGTAAGGAAGACTGGTCTTTTGTTTGTTGTCTCTCGTCGGTTAACTTACACCATTATGATGATTGGAAAGACACCGACTTAGTTGAGACAATGACGTATTTCCTCGATGCTGTGATGCAAGATTTCATAAATAAACTTGAGGCGTTGCGTGATAATGATGATAAGGAAAAGCGTCTCGCCTTTACTTTTATGGAGCGAGCATACAACTTCGCTCGAGATAACCGTGCCTTAGGACTTGGTGTCCTTGGCTGGCACTCACTTTTGCAATCAAAAAATCTTAGTTTTGAAAGTAAAGAGGCCATAGTGCTTAATTCTGAAGTATTCAAGTTAATTCAAGAAAAATCATACGCTGCCTCAGAGGCCATGGCTGTAGAATATGGCGAGCCAGCCATCCTCAAAGGTTATGGTCGACGCAATACAACCACGATGTCAATCGCTCCCACTACCTCGTCCGCATTTATTCTTGGTCAGGTGTCACAGGGTATTGAACCAATCTGGTCTAATTGCTATATCAAAGATATTGCTAAGATGAAAGTGACTATCAAGAACCCAATGCTTAAGGAGTTACTTGAGACAAAGGGTCAAGATACAAAATTAGTTTGGGATAGTATTCGTGACGCGGACGGCTCGGTACAGCATTTAGATTTTCTGGATGAACACGAAAAAGAAGTCTACCGCACCTTTGCAGAAATAAACCAAAGCGCAGTTATCGAGCAAGCTGCTGTACGTCAAAAATTCATTGACCAGTCACAGTCTCTAAATGTTATGGTAGCACCAGATACACCAGTAAAAGAAATCAATCAGCTCTATATTCAGGCCTGGAAACAGGGAGTGAAGTCACTTTATTATCAACACAGTATGAATGCTGCTCAGCAACTATCACGTCGCAAGATTCAAGAGCGTAATGCTAAAAAGTAGTACCGTCCTGGCAGGAAGGATGAACAACTCACATGCTATCATCTAAAATAATCAATGCTATTTCTAATGCTGAAGCAAGGGCCTTGGCCACCTATGGTCTTAGGGGAATAAATGTAGTGCCAGTTTCGGTTGTTGCTGTCACCCCAGAATCAATCACGCTGTATGATTTTTTTATGGGTAAAACCATTGAGAATATCTTGTCCGATAGCCAGGTGGCATTGTCTTGCTGGTCTGGATTGTCTGGTGTACAAATTAAAGGCGCTGGCTCTTATATAACTACTGGTGCAGAATTTGAAAAGGCCACTACTCAAATGTTAGAGCAGTTTCCCACCAGAGTGTTGAAAGGTCTTGTTAAAATAATACCTGTAGCTGTCTATGATGTCAGTGCAGATGTCACAAAAGCTGGAATTATTCTTTCTTGATGAAGAAATGAAAGCAGTGTGCCAAGAGGGGATGTGTTTCACTCTTATCCGTCCTTGCGAGTGAGAAAGCGTGGGACGCTTTCGCAAGACCTTGCCTGCTAATTTTCGAGGTACGAGAATAATTAGTGACAAGGTGTACAGTCCCTGTTAAGGGAAAGCGCGGCAATCCATGTTGTCCGCCATGGATTGCCACGTCAGTCGTCGTACTTCCTCCTTCCTCATAAAGACGGTCAGCTACGCTGACCGTCGACGACTAAAACTTTAGTTTTAGTCGTCTTCGTGAGCTTGCGAAGCGATCCATGTCTTTACTAGGGTTCGTTAAAACTTTTATAGTCCGTAATGAATTTTTTTGATATTATTATTAAATGCGGAAAATATTCCTTATCACTTTTTTGTTATCTATTGCTTTCTCGGTAGTATATTTTTTTCAGACCAGCATTACGACAGTGTGTAATACTCCAATTCATTATCGCCTTGGCGCCTTTGATTCTCGTTTTGAGATTACAGAATTAGAGGCAAAGGAAATAATGGAACAGACCGCCACAATTTGGGAGAAGGAGACTGGTCGCGATTTATTTGTTTATGATGAGGAAACTGATTTTCCAATCAATTTTATTTTTGATGATCGGCAAGAACGAGTAGTGAATGAGGAAGCATTCCGTTTCAACCTTGATTCCAAGGAAAAAACCAGTACCGAGATCGCTTCAGAGTATGAGAACCTAAATACTAAATATCAACAATTACATAGTTCTTATGATGCCAGGGTAGCTACCTATAATGCCCGCCTGAAAAAATTTAATGACACAGTAGAGAAATACAATAAAGAAGGTGGAGCGCCCGAGTCAGTTTTTGCTAATTTGCAAAGTGAACAATTTACTTTAAAAAAGGAAGCAGATGCCCTATCTATCTTGTCAGAGAACCTTGCCCGAATTGTTTCAAATTTGAATGATCTTGGTGAGCAAGGCAATCGTATTATCTCCCAGTATAATGATGGGGTTCAGACATACAATAAAAACTTTGGTACCACAGAAGAATTCACTCAGGGTGATTATCAGGGCAATGAAATCAATATCTACAAATTTAGCAGTCAGACGGAATTAACAAGAGTATTGATGCATGAATTTGGGCACTCTCTTGGTTTGGGTCATGTTGAGGGAAGTTCATCTATAATGTATTATTTGATGGAAAATCAACCGGATACCCCAATTATTTCTAAGGAGGATTTGGCTGCTTTCACCACTATTTGTGGCGATGGTGAAGGAATGATTTCACGATTACGGATGTTGTTGAATCGTTTACTGGGTAAATAATAAATAAATATGTTAAATGTATTTTTTAGTAAGACGTATAACAGTGTCTTGTTAACACTTGTTTTAGTGGCGGTTGTGGTGTCCTTGGGTGCTTATACGAACATGGTTTTAAAACAGGCAGATCAATCTGCTATGGTTTCTCCTTCAATATCAGTAACTGGTACTGGCGAAGTGACCACTGTACCGGATATTGCTCAATTTTCTTTTTCAGTCAGAGCCGAGGGTGATGATGTCATTTCAGCACAGGAGTTGTCAGGTACAGCCATTAATGACGTCTTGGCCTATCTAAAGGATTCGGGAATTGAAGAAAAAGATATCAAGACAGAAAATTATTTGCTTTTTCCAAAGTATAAATACGAACAGCGACCATGTATTTCTATTGGATATTGTCCTCCAGGAGAACAAACGGAGGATGGTTTTGAGGTGTCGCAAACTGTCACTGTTAAAGTTAGAGCTATTGATAATGCCGGAACTATCTTAGCCGGTGTGGGACAGAAGGGGGTAACTGACATCAGTAATATTAACTTTACTATTGATGACCCTGACGCCCTCAAGGCCGAAGCGAGAAAATTAGCGATTGAGGATGCCCGAGACCAAGCCAAGAAATTAGCCAAGGATCTTGACGTCCGACTTGGTCATCTGGTTAGTTATTCTGAAAATCAGCCAAATTATCCAGATCCATATTACAAGACTGCTAGAATGGAATCGGCGGTGGAGGATTCATTTGCTGGTCCGGATATACCAGTCGGTGAAGATAAAATCATCAGCAATGTATATTTGACGTTTGAAATTCGGTAGGAGTGGCTCTTTAATCAAATATATCAAAGACGCCCGGCTTTAAGTTGAGCGTCTCGTAGTAGACAATAAATAAGTGTTACCGAAACTATCTCTTCTTTCCGTGTCGATTCACTTCATCAAACACCTTTTTCCGTCGTTGGTCAATCTCAGTACGGAGCGTCAATGGACTCAAAGACTCG
>Ga0210032_1001883_pt1 | contig 10620 bp, 10 predicted proteins | sample CryGeyCG2114_250_2_FD_185458 | JGI IMG/M metagenome (GOLD analysis project Ga0210032, IMG submission 185458) | Groundwater microbial communities from aquifer - Crystal Geyser CG13_big_fil_rev_8/21/14_2.50 (SPAdes) (version 2) | ecosystem: Environmental > Aquatic > Deep subsurface > Groundwater ... | reverse complement strand
GCAAGATGCGCTGCGTGGCCGCCAGCCCAGCAGCGTCGGGCACCGGGTGCGCGGCCTGCACGATCTCGACGCGCTGGCACGGCACGTCATAGCCGTAACGCGTGACCACCAAACCTTGCAGCGACCCGGCCCAATGGTCTTCCAGCGCCCGCGCCATGGCGGCCGAGGCCTTGCCCGCGCCAATCACGATGGTGCAACCTTTGGGCGGTGTGGGCAAGTGCGCGGGCAAGCACAGCGCCGGTTGGGCGGCGGCTATGGCGGCGTCGAACAACTGGCGCAGCAGGGGGCGGGGGGCAGGGGTGGTCATCTGGGGTTTCCAAGTGCCAAAAATTCACACATCAGGTCAGTAGCGTCATGCCCGCCGAGCGCACCGCGCCTTTGTCAAAGCTCAGAGTTTGCTCACACCCTTGGGCCTTGCCGATCTCGACAATCAGCACATCGGTGAAACCCACCTTGACACCCGCTCGCGAGCGCATCTGTTGCGTGGTGGCTTGCACCGCTTGGCGCTGCTCGATCACAAACTGGGCAGATTGGAGCAAGTCTTCTACGGTGGCCAACACTTCACTTTGTGTTACGGCATACAGGCGTTGCAACACCCAGCACACCTCCACCAACACCACCAGGCTGACGAAGCCCGGCTGAGCCGCACTTAACTCGCGTTCGATCAAGCGAGTCGCGATAGCGGCTTGTTTGACCTCGTCTTGCGTCAAATAACGCACCAGCACGTTGGTGTCCAAGCCAATCATGAGCGCTCTTTTTTCAGCGCCACGTGCCGTGCGGCGGACTCAGAAGCAATGGCTTCATCCATCTCGGCCAGACTGACAGGCTTGGCTACCCGTCCGGCAAAACGGCCTTTCAGCGATGAAACAGAGTGGCGCAAAGGCATCACTTTGAAGCTGTCTTGATCCAGCACAAAATCCAGCTTGACACCGGCGTGCAGGCCCAGGGCGGTTCGGACTTCCAGGGGAATCGTGATTTGACCTTTGCTGGTCAGGGTGGCTGTGGTCATAAAATTCCTTACGGTAAGTAAGGAACTATACGGCGTTGCAGAACACTTGGCAAGCGGTCACGTGCAGTGTCAGACCGCTTCAGTCACCCGCCACCGCATGGTGACCCATGAGTTCCAGCGCCTTGACCAATGCCGAATGGTCTTGCTCGGCCATGCCGTTGGCGGCGCAGACCTGCATCAACTGCGCCGCACCCGCGGTTTGGGGCAGCGCCAGACCGAGCTCGCGCGCGCCTTGCAGCGCCAGGCCCAAATCCTTTTGGTGCAGCTTGATTCTGAAGCCGGGGTCAAAGGTGCGCTTGATCATGCGCTCGCCATGCACTTCCAGAATGCGGCTCGACGCAAAGCCGCCCATCAGCGCGGCGCGCACCTTGGCCGGGTCAGCGCCGGCTTTGCTGGCAAACAGCAGCGCCTCGCCCACGGCGGCAATGTTCAACGCCACGATGATCTGGTTGGCCACCTTGCAGGTCTGGCCGTCGCCGTTGCCGCCCACCAGCGTGATGTTTTTGCCCATCAATTCAAACAGCGGTTGGACACGCTCAAACGCCGCTTGCGGGCCTCCGACCATGATGGTCAGGCTGGCGGCCTTGGCACCGACCTCGCCGCCGGAGACGGGTGCGTCCAGGTAGTCGCAGCCCAGGGCGTTGATTTTTTGCGCAAACACTTTGGTGTCCATGGGCGCGATGCTGCTCATGTCCACCACGGTTTTTCCCGCGCTGCCATCCGGAGCGTGCTGCACATCCGTCAGGCCCGCAGCCACACCTTGCGCGCCAAACAGAACCTGGGCCACGTCGGGGGTATCGGGCAGCATCAGGAAGATGACGTCGGCGCGCTGTGCCACCTCTTGCGCCGACGCACAGGCCACGCCACCGGCGGCGGTCAGCGCGGCGGGAACCGCATTCAACGTGGTCAGAAAAACCTGGTGACCAGCAGCAATCAGATGCGCCGCCATTGGCTTGCCCATGATGCCCAGGCCGATAAAACCTAATTTACTCATTTGAAATACTCCATTTCAGAAAAAATCAATGCGTGATGCGTCGCTACGGCGTGAGTTCGGTCATGCCACTGGTTACAACCCGGGTTATTGGGGTCAGATTCCAAAATTGCCGATCCTTCTATCCGCCCTTCAAGGGTATCGCAGCAATATTGGAATCCGCCCCCAAAAACCCTCGACACCTTCGCCGCATCATCAATCCAGGTACTTGTCGCGCAACGCTTGCGAGGCGCTGCGCAGCAGGCCCAGGTCGCTGCCGACACCGATGAAGGTAGCGCCCATCGCCAGGTATTTGCGCGCATCGGCTTCGGCCGAGGCCAGGATGCCGCTGGGCTTGCCCGCCGCTTTGGCAGCCGCAAACACTTTTGTGATGGCAGCCTGCACGTCGGGGTGGTTGGCGTTGCCCAGGTGGCCCAAGCCGGCGGCCAGGTCGGAGGGGCCCACAAACAGGCAGTCCACCCCGTCTTGCACGGCAATGTCGGCGGCGGCGGCCACGCCTTTGGCGCTTTCAATCTGCACCATCACGCACATTTGCGCGTTGGCCCCGGTGAAGTAATCGGCCACCGTGCCGTAGCGGTTGCTGCGCTGCGACACCGACACGCCGCGCATGCCCTGCGGCGGGTAGCGGGTCGCGGCCACGGCGCGCGCGGCCTCGTCGGCGCTTTCCACAAACGGCACCAGAAAGTTATAAAAGCCTGCGTCCAGCAGGCGCTTGAGCTCCACCGCGTTGTTGCAAGACGGGCGCACCACCGGCGCACTGACACTGTCCTTGAGCGCCATCAGTTGCGGGATGTAGGTGCCCATGTCGTTGGGCGAGTGTTCGCCGTCGAGCAGGATCCAGTCAAAGCCGGCCACGCCCAGCACCTCGGTGGTGATGGCGTTGGACAGCGACGACCAGCAGCCAATGAGCTTTTTGCCCGCCAGCAGGTCGCGCTTGAAGGTGTTGGGGAAGGATTGGTAAGGGGTAGTCATGGTGGCTCGCTTGGTTAGTGAGAGGTAAAAGACTGCACGAGTGCAGGATGCGCGTTGGTGTGGTCCGCAGAATTGGGGTCAGAGCCCCATTCGGAGGAATGGGGATCCGACCCCAAATCTGCTACTGCCCAGGTGAAATGGCTATCGCAGGGCTGCATGTCACGTCACCGGGGCCGGGTTGAACAACACCAGCGCGTTGTGCAGGCCCCAGTGCTCGGCCCAGGTTTTTTGGCGCCCACTGGCCACCTCGAGCAGCAGGTGAAACAGCTCCCAGCCCAGGTCTTCAATGCTGGCCTCGCCGTCGGCAATGCGCCCGGCGTTCAGGTCCATCAGGTCGTGCCAGCGCCGCGCCAAATCCGTTCGCGTAGCGACCTTGATCACCGGACAGGCGGCCAAACCATAGGGCGTGCCGCGCCCGGTGGTGAACACGTGCAGGTTCATGCCGGCAGCCAGTTGCAGCGTGCCGCAAATGAAGTCGCTGGCAGGTGTAGCGGCGTACACCAGGCCGTGCGTGATGCCGTTTTGGCGCAGGCTTTCACCCGGCGACAACACCGCGCTGATGGGCGCGCTGCCGCTCTTGACGATCGAGCCCATGGCCTTTTCAACGATGTTGGACAGACCCCCTTGTTTGTTGCCCGGTGTGGTGTTGGCGCTGCGGTCAACGCGGCCTTGGGCCAGGTACGCGTCGTACCAGGCCATCTCACGCACCATGGCCTGCGCCACCTCAGGGCTGCTGGCACGCGCGGTGAGCTGGTCAATGCCGTCACGCACTTCGGTTACTTCCGAGAACATCACCGTGGCCCCGGCGCGCACTAGCAAATCGGTACAAAAGCCCACCGCCGGGTTCGCCGTAGCGCCCGAAAACGCGTCGCTGCCGCCGCACTGCACGCCCACCACCAGCGCGCTGGCGGGCACGGTCTCGCGCTGGCGGGCGTTGAGCCGTTGCAGGTGTTTGTCAGCGCTTTGCAGGATCGAGTCGATCATCGACATGAAGCCCACATGCTGCTCGGCTTGCAGGCAGACCACGTCCAGCGCCGCCGCCGGGATGCTGGCACGCACCGCATTCGGCAAGAGCCGCTCAGGCTGCAGCTTTTCGCAGCCCAGGCTGACCACCATGACCTCGCCGCCAAAGTTCGGGTTCTGGCTGATGTGGCGCAGGGTGCGGATCGGGATGATGGCATCGGGCGCGTCAATCGCCACGCCACAGCCGTAGGTGTGCTCCAGGCCGACCACGTCGTCCACGTTGGGGTATTTCGGCAGCAGCTCGGCCTTGATGCGCTGCACGGCAAATTCAACCACGCCCGAGACACATTGCACCGTGGTGGTGATGGCCAAAATGTTGCGTGTGCCGACCGAGCCATCGGCATTGCGGTAGCCCTCAAAGGTGTAGCCGGTGAGCGGCTGCGTGGCGGGGGCTGCAACGGTGGCCATCGGCAGGGCACTGAGCGAACGCGCTGGCGGCATGTGCAGCACCGACTCGTTCACCCAGCTGCCAGCGGGCAGGTCGCGCAGGGTCTCGCCAATGCTGACGTTGTAGCGCCGCACCACACTGCCCTGGGGCAAGTCGACCAGCGCCACCTTATGGCCTTGCGGCACGGCTTGTGTCAGCACCAGGCCGTTGGCAAAGCGCGCCCCGGCGGGCAGACCGCCGTGGTTGACGACAATCGCCACGTTGTCTAGCGGGTGCATCAAAATGTAGAGCGGTTCAGGCATATGTTTCAAGGGCTACAAGGCTATTTGATGCTTAAAAACGTGGCTTGACCTGGGCCCAGCCGGGACGAAAACGCCGCATCTGCGCTACGTCGTTGCGGGTGCGGATGCGGCAGCCTTGGTAGGCGGCGTGCAGCTCGGCCAGCTTGGCCTGGTCCAGTTCCACGCCCAGGCCGGGCTGGTCCGTCAGGTGCACAGCGCCACCCACAATCGGCACGCGGCCACCCACCAGCACCTCGTCTTGCTGCCACGGGTAATGCGTGTCGCAGGCGTAGCTGAGGTGGTGCACGGAAGCCGCCAAGTGCGTCATGGCCATCAGGCTGATGCCCAGATGCGAGTTGGAGTGCATCGACAACCCCAAGCCAAAGGTCTGGCAGGTGCGCGCCAGCGCTTGCGTGGCGCGCAGGCCGCCCCAGAAGTGGTGGTCGGACAGCAAAATCTGCACCGAACCCAGCTCGATGCTCTTCTTTAGTTCAGCCCAGTTGGTCACCACCATGTTGCTGGCAAGCGGCAAGCCGGTGGCGCGATGCAACTCGGCCATGCCTTCCAGCGTGGGCGTGGGGTCTTCGTAGTACTCCAGCACGCCGTCGAGCTTTTTGGCCACACGCAGGCTGGTTTCCATGGACCAGTTGCTGTTGGGGTCGATGCGCAATTGGTGGTTGGGGAAAGCTGCGTGCAGCGCCAGCACGGCATCGGCCTCTTCGTCGGGCGCAAACACACCGGCCTTGAGCTTGATGCTCTCAAAACCATATTGGTCGATCATCTGCTGCGCCTGCTTGACGATCTGCTGGGCATTGACCGCCTCGCCATATACGTCGGGCGCGTATTCGGGGTCACATGCGGCATCCCACTTGTAAAACAGGTAGGCCGAATACGGCACCTTGCTTCGCACGGCGCCGCCCAGCAGCTCCACCAGCGGGATGCCGATGGTGCGCGCCTGCAAGTCCATGAAAGCCACTTCAAAGGCCGAGAACGCGCTGGTGACCAGGTTGCTGGCCAGCGAGCCGGGGGCGAGTTCCATCTCGACATGGCCGGTGGCGGTTTTGGGGGCCAGCGCCGCCACGCGCGCCAGCATGGCGTTGACATCAAAGGCCGACAGCCCTACCAGCGTGGGCGCGGCGCGCGTGAGCAAGTCCAGCACTGGCGCGTCACCATAGGTTTCGCCCAGGCCCACCAGGCCGTTGCGGCCCACCACCTCGATGATGGAACGCAGGCCAAAGGGCTCGTGCACGCCAGCGGCATTGAGCAGGGCGGGGTCGCGGATGGCGATGGGAGTGACGCGGACGGCGGTGATGTTCATGACGTTGGGTGCGATTTGAAGGCTGATGTCGAGACGATTGGCGGGTGACTCAGGAAGCAACACCGCCCGACTTGCCACGGATCATTTGAACCACATGCCAGACGATAGACAGAATGGCCAGGCCAATGAACGTGCCCGAGATCGGCTGCGTCAGGAAGTCCATGAAGTTGTTGTCCGACAGCATGAGACTGCGGCGTAAATTGGTCTCGGCCATCGGTCCCAAGATGAAGCCGATGATGAACGGTGCCTGTGGCACGCCAAACTTGACAAATCCGTAGCCCACCAGACCAAAGATCAGGATCGTCCAAATGTCAAAGATGCGGCTGCCCAAACCAAATGCACCCACCACACACAGCACCAGAATCACCGGCAGCAGCACATGTTTGGGCACGGCCAGCAGCTTGACAAAGATACGCATGCCGTAGAACTCGCAGACCAGCATCATCACCGACGACACGATCAACGCCGCAAAGATGGTATAGACCAGCACACCTTGCGATACAAACAACAACGGTCCAGGCTGAATGCCATGGATCATGAAGCCGCCCAGCATCATGGCGGAGACCGCGTCGCCCGGAATCCCCAAGGTCAGCAGCGGAATCATGGCACCGCCAATGCCCGCGTTGTTGGCGGTCTCGGAGGCCACCACACCGTCATTGATGCCCTTGCCAAATAACTCGGGAGTTTTGGACTGCTTCTTGGCTGCGATGTAAGACAGGATGTTGGAGGTGCCAGCACCAATGCCGGGCAGGATGCCGATGCCAATACCAATCAGTGACGAGCGAAGAAAGTTCCATTTTTGTTCAAAGAACTCCGCCATCGAAAAGCCAAAACCCTTGATGCCTTTCATATCGACTTGCTTGATGGCAGCTTGCTTCTCGTACTTGACTTCCTCGGCCACCTTGATGATCTCGGCAATGGCAAACACACCAATCAGCACGGTCAGAATCTCGAAGCCGCTGTTGAGGTTGACCTGGCCAAAGGTAAAACGTGGAATTGCGTCCACCGGCGCAATGCCCACGGTGGCAAACATGAAGCCAATCACGCCGGAAAAAATCCCCTTGACCATCGAGCTGGTGGACAGCGAGGCAATCAACGTGAGCGAAAAGATGGCAATGCCAAAATACTCATGCGGACCAAAACTCAACGCCATTTTGGCCAGTGTGGGTGCAATGAACACCAACGCCACAATGCTGAGGATAGTGCCCATGAAGGAAAACACCACACCCAACCCAAGTGCTTTGGCACCGTCACCGCGTTCCATCATCGGGCCACCATCCCAGGTGGTGGCAACCGATGCCGGGGTACCCGGGATCTTCAGCAAAATGGCCGAAGAAGTGCCACCAATGAACAGTGAGACCAGCAGCGAAATACCCGCCGCTGGCCCTAGTCCATAGGTGATCGGCAAAAACAGCGCCACCGCCATGGTAGAGGTCAAACCGGGGATGGCACCAAAGATGATGCCCACCACGGTGCCAAACAGCACCAGGCCAAAAATTTGGAAGGTCAAAACGGCTTCAAAGCCTTGTTGAAACAGCTCAAGCATGGTGCGCCTTCGTTATTCAGTTGCAAAATCGAGCCAACCTAAGGGCAGCATCAAATCAAACGCGTGCCGGAACAGCAGGTAAACACCCGCCGCCGCAACGACAGAGACCAGTGCATACAAAACCCAGTTGGGTTTTTGATCAGCGGGGGTAAGAACGTAAAACTGCGCCATGAGGTATGCAATGGTCACCACTGGAAAGCCAACCCAGCTCAACAAGGCCACGTAGGCAACGATCAACACCAGCGTTTTCCATACTGTTGGGTAGTCCACGCTTGAGTCATTAGCATCGCTTGTTGTTACTGCCACCAGTCGAGCCGCGCCCAACAGTTGCAACACGCCCAAAACGCTGCAAATGGAACCCAGGATATAGGGCACAAACGAGGCGTCAATGCCTTCGCTCTTGCGCGGAACATTTGCAGTGGCCCACAGGTAGCCCAGGCCGACGAACAGCATGATCAGCCCCAGGAAGAATTCGTTTCGTTTTTTGTTGGCCATGACAGTTTTTGATGATGAGGGATGCAAAAGTGGCACTGCCTCGGGCGCAGTGCCACGTCACTGAAGGCTGCGCTTGCCTTTACTTTTTCTGCTGGAGCAAGTCTTTGTATTGCAGGAAATCGGTGCGCACCCTGTTCAAAACGTCGTTGGCTTCTTTCGTGTGATAGAACGAAACCGGTTGCTTGAAACCATCTTCCAACGCCTTGGCGTAGGCCGGGTCCTTGGTAATTTGCTGCATCACGTCCGCCATTTTTTTGATGATGACCGGGCTGGTTCCCTTGGGAAAAGCAATGATGTAAGGCTTGCCCATGTCCAGAGACATCCCCTGATCCTTGAAAGTCTTGATGGAGCCAAGCAGGGGGTTGGCAACATCGTTGTATTGCGCCACCATCGCCATATCACCCGTCTTGGCATAGTCCTGAACCGGTCCATACGAGATCGATGCCAAATCGATACGCCCGCCGAGCAGTGAGGTAATTTTGTCGGAGGCTGAACCGACATCGACGAATTTCATCTGGATGCCAGACTTTTTCTGGAATATCAAACCCTGTAAATGGGAATAGCCCCCCATTTCGGTACCATAAATCACCGTGTTTGGCGCTGCTTTGGCTTTTTCCAGCACCTGCGACACAGACTTGAAGCCAGATTTTTTGCCACTGATCAGAACCATCCCCTTGTCAACGGCGGGAATGCAGGCGATGTCGAGTTTGGAGTCAAATTTTCGATCGATCATGCCCGACACCTCGTTGACGATCACGATGCCGGTGTGGGCGAAAAACAGTGTGTTGCCATCGGGTGTGGCATTTTCGACTTGAGACATGCCAATCGTGCCGCTGCCGCCTTTGACGTTGGTTACAACCATGGGTTTCCCGGTAACTTTCTCAAAAAAGCGTGCCATCGTGCGCGCGTTGAAGTCGGTGTCACCACCGGCACCGGCGGGCACGATGACTTGCACCGGACGGGTTGGCCAATCGGCGGCGTGGGCAATGCCGAAGGTGGTGGTCAGGGCGGCAGCGGCAACAGCGGCGGCCAGAACGGTTCTGCGAAGTGTCATGGAAAGCTCCTTGGAAATGGGTTGAAAAAGATAGGGCAGGACCGGGTGAGCGGACTTTTGCCTCGGCATTTGAAAATTTCGCAATAGTGTTGAAGGGTTAATTTAAAGTTGCTTTTCAAAGTACAGTCTGGCACACTAACAACAGGTAAGTTGTTAGTTGTCTGACAACTTGATTGTCTCGAGGGTTTTTGGCAAAGTCAATCATTTTTATATGGAATCATGGAAAACCCCTAGTTCAACCGGTTCGCGTTCGAATCGGCCACGTGGTCTGGTGCAGGAAATCGTGAGCAATCTGAGCGACCGCATGCTGGGCGGTGAGATCAAGCCCGGCGACAAGCTGCCCACCGAGGCTGAGATCATGAGTCGCTTTGGCGTCAGCCGCACGGTGGTGCGTGAAGCACTGTCGAAACTGCAGGCCGGTGGCTTGGTGCAAACACGCCACGGCATTGGCACTTTCGCGCTGGCGCTACCCAACGCCAACAACTTCAGGCTGACCGATAGCGACTTTTCCACCATCGCCGATGTCATTGCCGTGCTGGAGCTGCGCATCAGCCTGGAAACCGAGGCCGCAGGGCTGGCAGCACAACGCCGCACAGAGGCGAACCTGGCCAGCATGGAAGCGGCACTGCGAACTTTTTACGACGCTATTGGCCATGAGTCAGATGCGGTATCGGCCGACTTCGAGTTTCATACCGAAGTTGCGCGCGCCACCGGCAATCGGCATTTTGCCGACTTGATGAGCTACCTGGGCACCATGATCATTCCTCGCACCCGTATCAACACCCCTAGCAGTGCGCCCGAAGGTCGCCTAAGCTATTTGCAACGTGTGCACAGCGAGCACGACAACATTTTTAACGCCATCAAAAATCAGGATGCTGACGGGGCCCGTGCCGCCATGCGCACGCACCTGAGCAACAGCCGTGAACGCCTTCGCCAGGCGCAACTGGGACAAAAATAGACGCCAGACAGGGTAAATCCGAATGACTTGTTAACGAGTTAGTTGTACGATGTCTGACGAATAATTTGATTTCAGTTTCAATCAACTGAACAAAGCCCACCCACTCCACTTCATCGAGATCCACCATGCCCACATCCAGCCACGCCCCCACCCCCATCGTTCAATCCATGCGCGTCATCCCGGTAGCCGGGCACGACGGCATGTTGCTCAACCTGAGCGGCGCGCACGGCCCGTTTTTCACCCGCAACCTGGTCATCCTGAGCGACAGCGCGGGCCACACCGGCGTGGGCGAAGTGCCCGGTGGCGAGAAGATTCGCCAGACGCTGGAAGCCGCGCAAAACCTGATCGTCGGGCAACCGCTGGGCCACTGGAATAAGGCGCTCAACAGCCTGCGCGTGGCCTTTGCCGACCGCGACAGCGCCGGGCGTGGCTTGCAGACGTTTGACTTGCGCGTGGCCATTCATGCCGTGACCGCGGTCGAAAGTGCGCTGCTCGATTTGCTGGGACAGCACCTGGGCGTGCCGGTGGCGGCGCTGCTGGGCGAAGGCCAGCAGCGCGCCAGCGTGGCGGTGTTGGGCTATTTGT
>Ga0210032_1001862_pt1 | contig 10689 bp, 7 predicted proteins | sample CryGeyCG2114_250_2_FD_185458 | JGI IMG/M metagenome (GOLD analysis project Ga0210032, IMG submission 185458) | Groundwater microbial communities from aquifer - Crystal Geyser CG13_big_fil_rev_8/21/14_2.50 (SPAdes) (version 2) | ecosystem: Environmental > Aquatic > Deep subsurface > Groundwater ... | reverse complement strand
CCATGCACCGCCATTGTGGGGTAAGCCAAGGTTCCGTCTTTTTAATGAATAAAGAGGAAAAATTAGAGGTTAAAGCATTTTTCCCTCCTAAAAACATTAAACCTGAAGCCACATCAATAACCTTTACTATGGGGGAGGGTATTTTAGGTCTAGCCGCTCAAGAAAAGCAGATTGTATTTATTCCCGATACTTCTGTTGACACCAGGTTTACAAGTGCTGGTTCTGAGGAGTCACCTATCGCACTATTATGTATTCCTTTGTTGGATCAGGATGTGTTGATTGGGGTCATGAATTTCAAAGGCTCGGTAACTGAGGTTAAATTTGAAGAAAATGATATGGAGTTCGCTTCTTCAGTGGCTCGATTATTAGTGATCACCATTAAAAATATCCGCATGAGAGAGGTTATTGAGGAGCAAAATCGTACCCTAGAGCAGAAGGTGGAAGAGAGAACACAAGCACTACGTGAAAAAACCAATGATATTTTAAATATGATGCAGAATATGCATCAAGGCTTATTCACCATTATGGTGGGTGGTGTTATTCATCATGAATATGCTGCTTACTTAGAGCAAATTCTGGGAACTAAAAAAATAGCCAACCACAATTTTATGGATTTGTTATTTAGCCAGTCTAACTTAGGGGTTGACCGAAAAGATCAGGTCGCTACAGCAGTTGATGCCTTGATTGGCTCTGATGAAATGATGTTTGATTTCAACGCCCATTTATTGGCTCAAGAGATTCAGTTTCAACCTAAAGAGGGCCCCAATAAAATATTGGAATTAGATTGGGATCCCATTATTGCCGATGGAGAGATTGATAAAATCATGGTAACAGTGCGTGATGTCACTGAACTGAAAGCCTTACAAGCTGAAGCGGAAGATCAAAAATTGGAGTTGGAAATTATTGGACACATCCTCTCCTTGGATGCGGCAAAATTTGAAAACTTCCTCAAAACCTCCTTCCAGTTTATTGATGAATGCAGGGCTCTTATTTCGCAAACCAAAGAAAAGGATCTCGATGTGATTGCAACTTTATTTAGAAACATGCATACGGTAAAAGGTAATGCCAGAACCTTCGGATTTAATTATATTACCAATTCTGTACACGAGGTTGAGCATCGTTATGATTCTATGAGAAAAGATGAAAATGAAGTTTGGTGTCCAGAGCAATTACTGGAGGATTTGGATAAGGCAGAAAAAGACATTAAACGTTATGAATATGTTGCCAATGTTAAGTTGGGTCGTAATGGACAACAAAGCACAGGGCAACAAATTGCCTCAGAAAAAGTGGATAAGCTGTTAAATTCATTAGCATCTGTGGCAAATGAAGCGCTTTCAGAAAAGGTTAAACGCTGTTTTAAAGAAACTTTTGAAACCCTCGTTTCTATAGAAAGTCATGAGCTACAATCCGTATTACAGGGAGTGGTTGAATCATCAAAATCACTTGCTCAAGAGGTGGGTAAACCTGCGCCTAAAATAGCTTTTGAAACCGATGGTGTATTTATTAAGGATGATGTTCATAGTATGCTGAATAATATTTTTATGCATGTTTTCAGAAACTCAATTGATCATGGCATAGAAACTGCAGAAGAACGTAAGGCGAAGAATAAGCCAGAAGTTGGCAATATACATGTCAAAGCACAATTAGATGAAAATTGCGTACGTTTTAATGTGAGAGATGACGGTAGAGGCTTGGCGATAGGGCGCCTTTTTGCAAAAGCGGTTGAAAAGGGGATTTATGAGGCCGACAAACGTCCCAGCGCCAGTGATATTGCCAATTTGATTTTTGATTCAGGATTTTCTACCGCAGAACAAGTGACTGCAGTATCAGGGCGAGGTGTGGGTATGGATGCGGTGAAACGCTTCTTGGAAAAAGATGGTGGTGGCATTGTGGTACTGTTGGATGAAGGCGATGAAATGGCTGATTTCCGATCCTTCAGTATTGAAATCAGTTTACCCAATAAGTTCTATTTATTGACTCCTCCAGCTTTCAGCTGAAACTAGGAGCCCTGTCCGAGAATAGCGATCGTAGCGAGGGCAAACGGGCTTGGCCGCAGTCGATCAGTCTATTCTTGGACAGGCTCCTAGAAGTAGCTACTTACATTCAATCTAACTCATTGAATGTAAGTAGTGCGATGAATGATACTTAGTCCTTAGATTGTAAAGAGCGAATGATTTGTTGTCCTTTTTCCGTCTGAGCGATAAGTTTCATGGTTCTACCTTCACCCAAAAAAGACAAGTATATCCCTATATCCATTTTAGGTAAAAAACCCAATCCCTTCGAAGGCCATTCTACAAAACCAATGGCTTTGTGATTGACATAATCTCTAATTCCAAGATATTCAAGTTCTTCTGGATCAGAAAGTCTATATAAATCAAAATGATAAAAATCACAATCATAGAGTTGATAGGGTTCAACTAAAGTATAGGTTGGGCTTTTGACTGTTCCTTGATGTCCAAGGGCTTGGAGCACATATCGAGTGAAAGTTGTTTTACCGACACCTAGATCTCCTATTAACTCGACCCAGATGGGGGCTAAAAGTTGTGTTGATACTAATTGCGCTACTTGAGCTGTTTGTGATTCATCTTGTAGATGAAAGGTGAGTGTATTCATGAGATTAGATCGGATTTCTTCGGCTGGGTTTTGTCATTATGATCTGTAAAGCTTCGGGTATCTTTTCAATTACATCACTGGCTATCAAGCCACTAGGGTGAGCTTTTGTGGCGAGATCCGCAGCCATAGAATGGAGCATCATGCCCGCAAAGGCTGGATTTGGCATTTCTGACTGCGCCAAGAAACTGCCGATGATGCCCGCAAGCACATCACCCATGCCTGCGGTTGCCATGGCAGGATTTCCATGAGGGCAGACATGGATTGTTGTACCGTCACAAATTAGGCTTCCACTTCCCTTCAAAATAACGATCTTGGCCATTTTTGATTGTAGCTCCATACTTACTTGATAGCGTTGTTGTTGAATTTTTGCTGTTGAAGTTTCCAGTAAATAAGCTGCTTCACCCGGATGCGGAGTTATCACACAATGCTTTAAATCCAGTTTCAAATCCTTGGCGAGGGTTAAACCATCTGCATCGACAATGGTGGGTTTTTTGAGTGAAAGAATTTTGGTTAACCAAAATTGCGCCCAATCATCTTTACCAAGCCCTGGACCAATAACAATCGCAGAGGCTTTTGCGATGGCGTCATTGGCCTGAATATTATCAGAGTCCAGCGCACCAATCACCATCACCTCTGGAGTATGAACCAAGGCTGCGAAGACGTGTTCGGGTCGAGTAATTAACGAAACTGCGCCGGCACCTGAACGACAAGCTGCGCGCGATGCCAGCAATACCGCCCCTCCCATGCCGATATTGCCTCCGATGATCAGTACTCGACCATAATCACCCTTATGAGAGTTTTGTCGTCGATGGGCGAAGCAGCAAGAGAGCTGGCTGTTATGGGCTAAGAAGCTGGGTCGGTGGGAATTTTTATCATAGAGATCTTCGCTCTTAAAATTGAGGGTAGCCAAAAATACCCGACCACAGAGATCTTTTCCATCGGCTGTGACCAGTCCAGGTTTCAGTGCTATAAAGCTTAGGGTGTTTGTGGCATTTACTGCGGTGTCAATTTGGCAGCCTGTATCCGCTTCTAAGCCTGATGGGATATCCAAAGAGAAAATAGGTTTCTGGCTTTGGTTAATCGCGTTAATGATTCCCGACATATTTGGTCTTGCTGGAGCGCAAGCCCCAGTCCCTAGCAAAGCATCCACAATAAGATCTGCATTTGCTAAATCTTGGTGGTGATAGCGCTTCAGGGGGACGCCATATTTATTGGCCTTTTCAAAGGCGATTGCTGCATCACCTTGCATGGGATGCTTTAGGGGATCAAAACTGCAGAGAATAGTAACAGCACGCCCCGCTTGATGGGCTAAAGAGGCGACTTCAAGTCCATCACCTCCATTATTCCCCGGTCCAACGACAACCACTACATTATTGGATTTTGGATAGTGTTTTTGGATCAGTGCCCAAGCACTTTCTCCAGCTCTTTGCATCAGTTGATAACTGGGGATTTGATATTTAACACAGTAACGATCTTCCAGCTGTTTCAGCAATTGCGCTTTGATAAGGGGCAATTTCTTATCAATTTGACGAATAGGAATAAAATCGGTGCTGGGTTCAGCGTTATTCATGAGATTAACCATGCCCTAGTAGAGGCGTGAGTTTTAAGGGGCGATTTGAATAAAGTGTTCACGATAATATTGAAGTTCAGCAATCGATTCGCGAATATCATCTAGAGCTTGGTGCCTACCAGATTTGCTAAAACCAGCTAATAAATTCGGACGCCAGCGTTTTACGAGTTCTTTTAAGGTGCTCACATCTATGTGGCGATAGCTAAAGTAAGCTTCTAATTCAGGCATATAGCGACACAAAAAACGCCTGTCTTGGCTAACGGTATTGCCACACATAGGTGATTTACCGGCAGGTAAATGTTGTTTAAGAAAGTCTAAAGTCATTTGTTGTGCTTGTTTTGCACTAATTTTTGAATTCCGCACTCTTTCCGTCAATCCCGAGGCTGTATGGGTTTGGGTACACCAATCATCCATTTTATCTAATACAGAATCGGGCTGATGAATGGCAATAACTGGTCCCTCAGCGACTAAATTGAGATCTTTGTCAGTGACTATGGTTGCAATTTCTATAATGCATTCACGTTCTGGATTGAGTCCTGTCATTTCCAAATCAATCCAGATTAAATGGTTGTGATTGTTGCTCATGTATGTTGCCCTTAATTTATTTGGCTTTAGCACGGGTATATGTGTTAAGTTTAACCCGAAATTAAGTCAATTACCCCCATTGGCGCAAATTTATTTGTGTCTAATGTTAAAAGGTCTCAATGGAAAAAAATAAACAAAGTGCATTAGAGGGGATAAAACCCAGTGAGTTTGTCAAAAACGCCTTAGTGGTTAGCCGATTTGGTCAAGAAGCTGATGTTGAATTAGTCTCTGGTGAGCAGCTGAGATGTCACCTCCGACGTAAGTTTCAGGATCTGATTTGTGGTGATCAAGTACTTTGCGATATTGAAGCGCCAGGCAAGGGTATCGTCGTTGAACTGCTTCCTAGAAAATCATTGTTACAACGGCCTATTCGTTATCAGGGATTAAAGCCTGTCGCAGCAAACATCGATCAAATTTGTGTGGTGGTTTCCCCTGAACCTGAGTTTTCTTGTTTGGTACTTGATAAATACCTAGTGGCTTGCGAACAAGCTCAAATAGCGCCGCTTATTATTTTCAATAAGAGTGATAGATTGACAAGTTATCCTAAAATTACGCATGAATTAAAAGTTTATGAGGATCTGGGTTACAAGATTTTGTTTACTTCGAGTTTGGGCAACCGATCAATACAACCACTGATAGATGCACTGAAGGACCATTCCAGTGTTTTTGTGGGACAATCCGGTGTTGGTAAAACCTCGTTAACTAAATTACTTTTACCACAAATTCTATCTCCTATTGGTGAGATCTCTGCGGTGTCTGGTTTAGGGATGCACACCACAACGGCTTCACGTCTTTATCATCTTCCTCATGGTGGAACAGTCATTGACTCTCCAGGTATTCGAGAATTCTCTTTAGAATTCTTAGATCAACAAGCTTTAATGAATGGATACAAAGAAATAGAACAAGCCTCTTCTCAATGTCGCTACCGAAATTGTATCCATCTGCGAGAACCTCAGTGTCAGGTAAAAAAGTTGGTCGAAGAAAAGATAATAGATTCTGGACGTTATCAACGTTACCTTAAATTAGTCAATGAGCAGATGTCTTCTTAGTCTATACCCAAGCAGTACGAATATAAATTTATTGCATTGAGGTTATTGACTGAACCCTATGAAATTCGTACCCTAGCACTGAAGTTTATATACAGGTGATAAAAACCTATCCATTTGTCATCTCTTTATTGAGGTGATTTTCTTAAGCGCTCTTTCGGGTTATCAATAGGTTAGCGCTATTCTATTTAATTTATTTAAGGTACATATTGTGAAAAAATCGACATCTTTAACGATCAAATCTCTTTTATTAGGTTATTTTTTGTTTATATTTCTGTGGTTATTGGTCACTGGTGATATTCATGGCGGGGTTGAGTTGACCATTCTTGGTATACATTTACCTCTAATGGATGGAATATTAGGCTTTATCTTAAAAGGTCTTTATCTTGTGATTGCCATGACATTGGTTTCTATTTTGAGTTTAACTCTAGGCCAGTTTGTGCTGGGTTTATTCAAGCCTAGTGGCCGTTCTGTCTCAAGTTCAGATGTGGTGAACTCTGGTAAGGTTAAATGGTTTAAAAAAGATAAAGGATTTGGATTTATAGAAATGGAAGACGGCACTGATATTTTTGTGCACTTTAAATCTATCAAAGTAGATGGACATAAAACCTTATTTAAAGGACAGGAAGTGACTTTTAACGTCACTCAAAGTGAGAAAGGGCCTCAAGCTGAAAACGTTGTACCTGTCTGATAAATTTTGCTATTTTTGGTAACTGGTTGGCTAATTTTCTAAGCCGTCAACTTGCATGCCCTAGGAGCCTGTCCGAGAATAGACTGATCTACTGCGGCCAAGCCTGATTGGCCAGATTTTCCGATGAATTTCGTTAAATAGAGTGACTATTCGCCTCAATCCATCGAAAAATCTGACTCAAACAGACTTGCCCTCGCTACGATCGCTATTCTCGGACAGGCTCCTAGCGAGATGTTAAGGTGTGCATCCAAATATTAAGCCCGTAGCATTAAAAAGGTTTCTGTAATTCAATAAAACAGATTATAATATTGCCCTCAAATCACTTTCTAGTCCAAATAGACATCTATAACCCCCTGAAATGGGTGGTTTTGAGGTAATGTAATGGGAAATAGAACACCGTTTTATCCACTTCATTTGCAAGCAAATGCCAAAATTGTTGATTTTGGCGGGTGGGATATGCCTTTAAATTATGGTTCTCAAGTTGAGGAGCACCACATTGTGCGCAATAGCGCTGGTATGTTTGATGTTTCCCATATGACTGTTGTTGATGTGTCAGGACCGCAAGCTAAACCTTTTTTGCAATATCTGCTTTGTAACGATGTGGATAAGTTAAAAGTCTCAGGAAAAGCGCTATACAGCGGCATGTTAAACGAGCTGGGTGGTGTGATTGATGATCTGATTGTTTATTATTTTGATCCTGAAAATTATCGCGTGGTGGTTAATGCTTCTACCCGTGAAAAGGATATGAATTGGATCAACAAACAGGCTCAAGAGTTTGAGGTGAACATTAAACTTCGTGATGATGTAGCAATGTTGGCTATTCAAGGTCCTGAAGCGATTGAAAAAGTTTGCTCTACACTTTCAGCGGCCGATGCTGATAAAGCTCAAAGTTTAGGCGTTTTCTTTGGTGAAACGATTGGTGAGTTATTTATTGCGAGAACAGGTTACACCGGAGAACATGGTTTTGAAGTGATTATGCCTATCGAATTGGCTGAAAGCTTTTGGAATAAAATGCTTGAAGCTGACGTGCAGCCCTGCGGGTTAGGTGCTAGAGATACCTTAAGACTCGAAGCTGGTATGAACCTCTATGGATCAGATATGGATGAAACTATTTCTCCCTATGAAGCGAATATGGGCTGGGTTGTTGCTATGGAACCTAAAGAACGACAATTTATTGGACGACATGCCCTCGAAGCTCAAAAAGAGGAAGGCATTGCTCGAAAACTAGTGGGGTTGGTGCTTGAGGGAAAAGGGGTGTTGCGCTCTCACATGAAGGTGATTGTTCCTGATGTAGGAGAAGGCGAAATTACCAGCGGTACTTTCTCTCCCACACTCAAGCAGGGTATCGCTTTAGCTCGTGTTCCTAAGAATACTGGAGACAAGGCATTTGTTGAAGTCAGAGGAAAAAATCTTCCAGTGAGAGTCGTTAAAGCAAATTTTGTGCGAAATGGAAAATCGATGCTATAAGTTATTGGTGATCCACCCTATTTTATAAAATGTATCACGACAGTATTACGACAAAAAATGCGCAGCATCTTCCAGCAAGAACAGGTTTTAGTCCCTGACCCTTAGGCTGGAATAGTGCCGCAGCCGCAGCTTTGCCCTGCGAAGCGGGCGAAGCCAGGCAAGAAAACGCCCTTGGTTTGGGAGAGGTGCAGACCCCTTCCAAACCGATAGGAGTGCGAAAGCACATCATCCTGATTGCTTTTGTATAAAATAACCTATTCAAGATTCATTAAAATTGAGGAAAATTAAATGAGCAGCAGCATCCCAACCGAATTAAAATATTCAAAGGAACATGAATGGATACGCATCGAAGACGATGGTACCGCCACTATAGGCATTACTGAGCATGCTCAAGAGCTCTTGGGTGATATGGTTTATGTTGAGTTGCCAGATGTGGATGATGAGTTGGAAGCGGGAGAAGAGGCGGGAGTTGCTGAATCCGTCAAGGCAGCTTCTGATGTTTATACGCCTGTCTCAGGCAAAGTGGTTGCCGTGAACGAAACTTTAGAAGATGCGCCTGAGCAAGTGAATGCTGATCCTTACCATGATGGTTGGATGTTTAGGTTAGAATTATCAGACACTGACGAATTGGATGGATTGATGTCTGCCGAAGAATATGCTGAATTTTTAGAAAACGAAGAATAATTCAGTTTCAAAATATTTCTGGATAGACTCTCATCGTTTATCTATGACTCAAAACCTATGAAACATCCATGAGTAGTTTTTAGTGAGAAGTGCTATTCATGGCTTTGGTTTAATAGATCATTGCATGGACTCTTATTGCTTGAGTTAAATGAACATGTAGGTTTCAGCGGGTTAAAAATCAGTCACAAGTTTTTTGGTGTTATTCTCCAAAACTTGGAGTAGTCCATTGTTACATTTTTCACAGGGTTAACATTATGAATTTAAAAGCGTCTTTTACGCTTGAAGAGCTTGAACAGTCTGAAATTTTTATTTCTCGTCATGTGGGTTCAAACTCACAGGAAACAGAGGCTTTGCTACAAGCGGTGGGGGCGACTTCTTTGGATGACTTGTCCAATCAAATTGTGCCAGAAGGCATTCGTCTTAAACAGCCCATTGATCTAGATGCTCCTCAATCTGAACAGAGCGCTTTGGCCTATCTTAAAAATGTGGCAAATAAAAACAAATTATTCAAAAACTACATAGGCATGGGCTACCACCCAACTTATGTTCCGCCAGTTGTACAACGCAATGTGCTGGAAAACCCAGGTTGGTATACGGCTTACACACCTTACCAGCCAGAAATTGCACAAGGTCGTCTAGAAGCTATTTTAAACTTCCAACAAATGACCCTTGATTTAACGGGTATGGATTTAGCCAGCGCTTCTTTGCTGGATGAAGCAACTGCCGCTGCAGAAGCCATGGCCATGGCTTTACGTCTGACAAAGAATAAAAGTTCTCAACTCTTTTTTATCGACAGTTTAACTTTCCCCCAAACCATTGCAGTGTTGAAAACCAGAGCTATGTATCTTGGTATTGAAGTGGTGGTTGATTCATTAGCTTATGTTGATCAATATGATGTTTTTGGTGCGCTATTACAGTATCCCAACAGCCATGGCGATGTGTTGGATATTTCTGCAGCGATTCAATCGGTGCAATCCAAAAAAGGATTAGTTGCAGTTTGTGCGGATATTATGGCATTAGTGGTTTTAAAATCCCCTGGTGAATTAGGGGCGGATATGGTTTTAGGTAGCAGCCAGCGTTTTGGTGTCCCGATGGGATATGGTGGCCCTCATGCGGCTTTCTTTGCGACTCGTGACCAATACAAAAGAGCCATGCCAGGTAGAATTATAGGCGTATCGGTGGATGCCAATGGTAATCCTGCATTAAGAATGGCAATGCAAACTCGTGAACAACATATTCGTCGTGAGAAAGCTACCAGCAATATTTGTACAGCTCAGGTTCTTTTGGCAGTAATGGCTTCATTTTATGCGGTATATCATGGGCCTAAAGGGTTGAAAATGATTGCCAATCGTATCCATCGCTTTACCCAAATATTGCAGCAGGGATTGGAAATATCTGGTATTCGGTCTACCAATACCCATTATTTTGATACCTTAAGTTTTGATTTAGGGGCAAGCTCTAAAGAAATACTCGCCAGAGCAGAAGCTGCAAGCATTAACTTGAGAGTTGATGCTAATGGCATGCTCGGCGTGAGTTTGAATGAAACAACCACCCGTCAGGATATTGTACAGCTATGGTCAGTGTTCTTAGGAGATAACCATGGTTTGTGTTTGCAAGAGATTAACCAAACAATAGAAACACAAAACCTCCAGAATATTCCAGCCTCTGTGTTACGAAACACCGAATTTTTGACGCATCCAGTCTTCAATAGCTATCACACAGAAACAGAAATGATGCGTTATTTAAAGCGACTTGAGAATAAAGATTTGGCGTTGAATCACTCCATGATTGCCTTGGGTTCCTGCACCATGAAGTTAAATGCTGCCGCGGAAATGATGCCTGTGACTTGGCCTGAGTTTGCCAATATGCATCCTTTTGCACCAAGCTCTCAGACAGAGGGCTATCAGCAAATGATTCAAGAATTACAAACCATGTTGATAAAAATTACTGGCTATGATGCTGTCTCAATGCAACATAATTCAGGTGCTCAAGGTGAGTACTCGGGATTACTTGCAATAAGACGCTATTTAGAC
>Ga0210032_1001847_pt1 | contig 10772 bp, 8 predicted proteins | sample CryGeyCG2114_250_2_FD_185458 | JGI IMG/M metagenome (GOLD analysis project Ga0210032, IMG submission 185458) | Groundwater microbial communities from aquifer - Crystal Geyser CG13_big_fil_rev_8/21/14_2.50 (SPAdes) (version 2) | ecosystem: Environmental > Aquatic > Deep subsurface > Groundwater ... | reverse complement strand
CATGTGGTCTGGAATTAGACCGTGACCACAATGCTGCCCTAAATATACTCAGCAAAGGATTAGGTTTAATCGGTACTGTGGGGCACACAGGAACCGGGCATCCTAGAGATGTCGAAACGCCTGAGGAGAGACAAGCCGCTGCTTGAATTCTGGAAACAGACTCAAGTAAGTTTGCTCGGTGAATCAGGAACCCCCGTCATTCATGGCGGGGAGAATGTCAGAAAGGACTCTCATCAAGAGAACCTAATGCATCAATTGGCTCTGGGCCCACTTCCACTTGAGGCGATGCTCTCATCTTCTGAAAAAGACGAAAAAATTTGGCATCAGGCCAAAACCTATGACAGTTCGTCAGTGCGATTGCAACCCTTGCTGGAATTAATTCAAGAGTTGATCGGCAAAGGATTTCCTTTTGACGCGGTCGGTAATTTCGGTTTCCGCCCGATTCACAATGCGGCCAGAACTGGTCAAGAAGAAATAATATCCCTTTTATTGCGTGCCGGTGCCCAGGTGAACAGCCCAGAAGATCTCAGTGACCCCCTCTCTCAAGCCGCTTCTATTGGAGATCTTGCCAGTGTAAAACTTTTACTTGATGCCGGGGCCCTATTAAACTATGCACCGGGTTTATCTACCGCAGCAGCCCGTGCGGCAGGTGAAGGTCAGCTAGACATGCTAAAATTTCTGCTTGATCAAGGAGCCTTGATTGAATGCAAGGGGGTCTCAGCCTTAACATCCGCTGTTCATTCCCATCAACTCGAAGTAGTGGACTATTTACTCAGTATAAATGCTGATCTGAATTACATCGATTTAAGTGATTACAGTCCTTTGGCTGCTGCTATTAAAATTCAGAACGAAGCATTGGTTAAAAAGCTCATTGCCGCAGGAGCCAATACTGACGCCTTGGATCGCGATGGCAATTTAGCTTGGGTTCACTTAATCGACCCGTACCCTCCCTATTTTCAGCATATGCTAGATTCACCGCAAAACGACCCCAATCAAAAAAAATTAAATAAGGCTGCTTTTTTACGCAATTTTGGTCAAAAAATAGATTTAGGAAAACCCAATAAAGAGGGTAATACCCTTTTGCATTATTGGATTGAACCTTATCAAACAATTTTTCTGGCCCCAGAGAACTTGCCCCAAAATCTCAATCTACCCAATCACTTGGGGCAGACTCCCTTGCATCTGGCCGTTATGGCCGGAAATTTGGAATGGACCAAAACCTTGATTGAAAAAGGTGCAGATCTGGAATTTGAAGATAAGGCTGGAAAAAGCTCTATTGATCTCGCGTTGAGCTTAGGGAACTTAGGCATGGTACAGTATTTCGCTACACTTCCTGGTCAGTCCTTAGCCTTTCGAGAACACACTTCAGCTTATTTAGAAGCTTTAACAAAATTAGATTTACCCATCCTCCAATTGCTTATAAAACAAGCTGATTGGAATCCCAATTACTACGATGACCATGGCAAGGGTCTTTTAGGCTATCTGACAGATAAATTCGCTTTTAAAGATAAAAAATTTCTGGACACACTCGCTCTTCTTCTTTCGGCAGGCGTTTCTCCTGACCAATACCTCGAACCGGTGGGTGAAACAGCCTTGATCCTGTTTGCCAGATCCGAAGCAACCGAGGCTGTTCAAATGCTTTTAGACAGAGGGGCCAATCCCAATCTGGTCAGTACTCAAAATCAAGGAAACACCGCTCGCACGAGTGCCTTACATCTGGCCGCAGAAGCCGGTAACGAAGCGCTTGTTTTACTTTTATTGAAAAAAGGAGCCGATCCCAGTTTAATCGATGGCAATGGAAACACAGCACTCCACATCCTAGCAACCAAGGGGCTCTTAAAAGCCTTACAAGAGGCCTCTGCCCAAGGGTATTCTCTACATGTTCTGGATTGGCAAGGCCAAGGTCTCTTATCAGCCTGTTTCAATATACCTTTTAAAAATGAACAACTTATCACAGCAAACTGGCTCTTACAGCAACTCACACATGAAGAAATTCTCAATGATCTTAAAAAAGAATCGCACTATTCAGAGATGATGAAACAATTTTTTAAGCTGCATCCAGAATTAGAAGCAGAGATTTTAGCAAACAAAGGCCTAAACTCATGAGAAGCACATACCGCTTAAAGGGAATTTTCTTACTTTTATTGGCAGGGTTAATGGGATGTGCCGAGAAAGACGCCCTGCCCAATGCCTCTGGAAACGTAATGGCCAAACTCAATATGGATATTTTAAGCGCACTGATTATGTCAGACAAAGCTGCTATTCAGCTTTGGCAGAAACAAGGCCATTCTTTAAATGATCCCCTGGCTATAAAAGAGCATACTCCTTTAACGGCTATAATTCAAAATTACCCAATTGTACAATTTCTACTGGAGCAAGGAGCCAACCCCAATTTATTAAACGCGCAAGGTGAAAGTCCCTTGGGAATAAGTGTTAAATCTAATTTTAATGTCACCCAACTCTTATTGGAGAAAGGAGCCAATCCCAATTTGCCTCAAAAAGATGGCCGCAGTCCTCTGCAATTAGCCCTTCATTCCGGTCATTTCACGATTATTCAACTTTTACTTGAAAAAGGAGCGACTCCCTCTATTTCTTTGGATGATAACCCTAAACTCTGTTCTCAGCCGGGTCTACTCAAGCTGCTATTGGCTAAGGGAATGAATATTCACAGCCAAGATAGAGATGGAAGCACGCTTTTACACCTTTGTGAACAAAGAGATATTCTACAAATTTTGGTAGATAAAGGCTTGCCTCTCAACTTACTCAACAAGCGTGGCGAGTCGGTTCTTTTTTCACAGAATTTAGAAAAAATTAGATATTTTTTAAATATTGATCCTAAAATTCCCTTTCAGAATAAACTCGGCAGTACACCCCTTCATATCGCAGCAGAAAACGGACGTTTAGATTTATTGAAGTTTTGGATAGAAGAACAGAAAAAGTCCACTGAAGTTTCTGACAATTCAGGACAAACGCCCTTGCATGTGGCCGTGAAGGCCAAACACCTTCATATCGTTAAATTTCTCTTGTCGGCTGGAGCCAAGGTCAACGCCATCACGCGAGCACAAGCATCTCCCCTGTTTCTCAGTATTTATGCCCAAGATATTCAGATTGCAACAGAACTACTTAAAAATCAGGCCGACGCAAGTTTTCATGATGCCTATGGAGTTTCTTGTTTAGAACTGGCCGAATCAAATAAACTCACAGCACTGGTTCCGCTACTGCGTCAATACGGTGCCAGCAACTAAATCATTCCACAAAAGAAAATGAACAGCGTGTCATTGCTTAGCCTGTGATGATTTCAGATGGAGTTGAAAACACCGCAAAGGCTGGCTCTGATGGCATCAACCAATCCTAAGAATTCATACTGCTTCTTATATGTTCGGCGACTTTTCTTTTTATTACGATATTCGGCTCATCCTCCCATCATGATCGCCATCATTCCAGGTTCCACAAGTTGACGGAAATATTCGCTCATCTTCTTGGCAGACAAAGGATAGTTGTTGTCGATCCACCAGGTCATCAGGGCGATAAACGAGCTGGCAACATAATGCGCGAGCAATTCAGGCGGGATATTTTTATTTCTCGTTGGCAATGCTGTTTTCAAGTGATCAAGTAAATAACCATATAGAAATTTCTGGACATGGGTCAGTGTGATATAGCCGCCCTTTTCTTTTTGCACTTGCTGGAACATGGCCAGGCACAATTCCCAGGGGCTCTCGTAATCGATCTCTGCGCCTGAGAAGAAGTCCTCAAACTGGGCTCGCAGGGGTTCGAATCCGCTCTGGAGGAGTTGTTCAAGGCTTTCAAAGTGGGCATAGAATGTGGAGCGTCCCACGTTGGCACGGTCAATGACATCTTGCACCGTGACTTTTTCATATCCCTTTTCTAAGATCAATTCACTCAAAGCGCTTTGTAATAGTTGCCGTGTGCGCTGGATGCGGCGGTCTTCGGTTTTTACTTTTTTGGACATGGCTGATTCCCTTTCACGAAAATGGACACGAAGTATACAAAGAGGAAATGCAGCGAAATTTTAATTATTCAAGCATGTGTGGTGCTTGTATTTTAAAAAATACTGAACAAATCGCCGCACAATGTTCAATAACGTACATATTTCAATACATTGCTTGTTGACTTCTATGGGTCATTTTCCGTATAACAAGACATAATGTTCAGAAACACATACAGTGTACGATAATTTTTTTTCGCAGAAAAGGAGCAAACCCTATGGAAAAAAGTCTGGCAAGTAAAAAACAGGTGATAGCGGTGCCTGTCGCAGAAAGACATCTGATTGAATTGCGGAAGGTATCGAAGACGTATGAGGTTGCCGCAGGGAAATTCCTGGCGCTCAAAGAAATCGACATGGATGCCGATGCTGGTGAGTTTGTTGCTGTCGTAGGCAAGTCGGGGAGCGGGAAATCCACGCTCATCAACATGATCACAGGTATTGATACGCCGACTTCAGGCGAAGTGTTCGTCGCAGGGACAGCTGTCCATGAGAGGGACCAGGAACAACTCGCAGTCTGGCGGGGAAGCAATGTGGGCGTGGTCTTTCAGTTCTTTCAATTGCTTCCTACGTTGACTGTGGCTGAGAATATCATCCTGCCAATGGACTTTTGCAACACGTTCCCTGTTCATGAACGGCGGGGGCGAGCGATCTCTCTGCTGGAAAAAGTGGGTATCGCCGAACAAGCAGACAAACTTCCCTCTGACCTCTCGGGAGGACAGCAACAGCGTGCTGCCATTGCCCGTGCGTTGGCAAACGACCCGCCGCTCATTGTCGCAGACGAGCCGACCGGTAATCTCGATTCGCATACGTCCGATGCGGTGATGGGATTGTTTGCAAATCTCGCTGCCGAAGGGAAAACTGTGTTGATGGTGACTCACGAACGTGACCTCTCACGTTTCTTCACCCGCTCAATTGCGTTGGCCGATGGAATCATCGTGAACGGTGCAAGTAAATGAACAGTCCACGTTGGCAGAAATTAGTGCGTGATTTGCAGTCTGCACAGGGACGTATGGCGATGATGGTGGTGGCCATTGGGATCAGCATCTTTGCGGTAGGGATGATCCTCAGTGCCTATACCCTCTTGAGTCGGGAAATGAGTCGCAACTATCTCGGCACGCATCCTGCCTCGGCGTTCATTCATTTGGATCGCGTGGATGATGCGCTCGTAAAAGCCGTCAGCGAAAAGCCAGGCATTTCGGAAGCCGAAGCAAGCTCCTGGGTGAATGCAAGAGCCGAGGTGCGTCCGAATGAGTGGATGCCTGTATTGCTGTTCGTTACTCCCGATTTTGAAAGATCGCATATCAGCACGGTTACTTCTGAAGCGGGTAAGTATCCGCCGGCGAATCAGACTCTGCTTGTCGAGCGTGAAGTCCTGCCGATGTTGAATCTGTCCATTGGCAATACGATCACGCTCCAAACACCGAACGGCACGAAGCAGCCGATAAAAATTTCGGGAACGGTACACGACCCTGCGCTTGCACCTGCGTGGCAAGAACAGACGGTGTATGGATATATCACGCCTACGACCTTGGCGGCGCTTGGTGAAAGCGAAACACTGCATATTCTCAAAGTGCTTGTGAGTCATGACCCTTATAACCGTGATGCCATTGATACAACGGTGAGCGAATTGGCGGCGTGGTTGAAGACACAGGGCTATGTGGTAGATGAGATTCGCATTCCGCCGCCAGGCAAGCATCCGCATCAAAGCCAGATGAATTCGGTGCTGACCTTGCTGCTGGTGTTCAGTCTGATGGCATTGATGTTGAGCGCCATTCTCACGGCCACAATGATCAACGCATTGCTTGCGCAACAGATTCGTCAGATCGGAATCATGAAAGCGATTGGCGCTCGTTCAATGCAGATCACGGGCATGTATCTTGCGCTGATTGCCATCCTTGGTTTTGCCGCATCACTCGTTGGTGTGCCGCTGGGCATCATGGCGGGTCGTGGTTTTGCTGGCATCGTCGCGCAACTGCTGAACCTCAAAATTTACAGCAATATTACACCTGCATGGGTGTATCTCACATTGTTTGCGCTGGGCAATCTTGTTCCCTTGATCGTTGCGTTGGATCCCATCCTCAAGACAACGCGTATGACGGTGCGTGAGACGCTCAATGATTATGGGATCAGTCGGGACTCAGCTGCTTCCTCCTTAAGGGACGGCTGGCTCAGCCGCATTCGGCTTTTTGACAATACCCTGATCCTTGCCCTGCGCAACACCTTCCGCCGCCGTGGACGATTGATTCTCACATTGAGTCTGCTCTCTGCCGCTGGAGCGATGTTCATGACAGGCATCAATATACAGGGTGCCTGGAATGCTTACATTGACCAATCTGCCCTTGACCGCCACTACGATCTGGAGATTCGTTTCAACACACCCGTGTCCGTGAAAAAAGTCAAGTCTTTACTTGCGGACGTCGCTGGTGTGGAAAAAAGCGAAGCATGGAATTTGACTCCCGCCGCTTTGATTCGACCTGATCAGTTGGAAATCGTCCGAACTTATCCCGATGGCGGCCATGGCAGTTTTAGTCTGCGTTCCTTACCATTGGGCAGTGACCTGATCGCAAGGCCTTTGCTCGAAGGTCGCTTTCTGCAAGCAGGTGATACGGATGCCGTCGTATTGAATCAAAATGCCAGGTCTTTATTCCCCGATGCAAAGATGGGCCACAAGATTCAATTGCTCGTCGAAGACCAGCCCAAATCCTACCGGCTCGTGGGGGTGATTCGACAAGTTCTTTCCCCTTCTGCGGCGTACGTTTTGCCTGAGACCTTTGCCAGCGCGACAGGCCAATCTGCTGAATTGACGAATGCGATCCGCGTTGTGATGCGTCAACATGATAAAGCGTCGGTAGCATCCATCACCAGGGATGTAGAGAAAGCGTTGGCGGCTGGGAACGTCAACGTCAAAGCGACGGTCTCAGAGGCATTGTTAGGTGAAGCCATCAGCGGTCACGTGTATATCTTTATCATTGCCCTATTGCTGATCTCAACAGTGATGGCTGTCGTGGGTACACTGGGGCTCGCTTCCAGTATGGGCACAAGTGTCATCGAACGGACGCGTGAGTTCGGTGTGATGCGTGCCATCGGTGCAAAGTCGAGTGTCATTCTGCGGAACATCATCAGCGAAGGCGTGTTCATCGGCTTGATGAGTTGGGTGATTGCCCTGCCCTTGTCCATTCCGCTTTCACTGGGGATCGGCTACATGATTGGCATGATGTCCTTCCGCTCTCCACTGCCGCTGACCATTTCACCTATCGGTTTGATGGTGTGGTTAGCCCTGCTTGTCGTTGGCTCGATCGCCGCAAGTGCTTATCCTGCTCAACAGGCATCACGTCTCACTGTGAGAGAAACACTGGCTTACGTGTAAAAAATAATCAAAGGAGAAATAAAATGGAACAAAATGTTGATAACAAAAAGAAGACCCTAAAAATAGTGCTCTGGGCCCTGATCATTCTTCCTCTCATGGGAACAATGCATATCCTCGTCAATTACTTCGACCTGTTTACATTCCTTCGAAAATTGCATGGAGGATAGTTGAATAAACGAGTGAGTTACATCAAATGATGATGTGGCTCACTCATCGGCGGAAAGCCTGGGTCGTGAGCGTTACGGAAAAGGTGCTCAGAAAGCATCAGGTGTGGTTCAAGGAAGGCGAACAACCGTGAATTGCCATTCAAGTATCGAAACTGTTCAGATGACATCAAAACCGGGGAGTTCTGTTGCTCCGGGATTAAATCATTCCACAATAGAAAACGAACAGAGAGTCATAGCTTAGCTTGTGAATTGACTGCCCTGATCTGTATTGAATATTTCTGGCTTATTATATTTTTGGAGAGCCTCTGCCAATCGGCAAATAGCGAATATCTGCTGACCCATCTTGTACCCACCTCAAAACCTTTTTCCTTCACGGCATGAATACTTTGCGATAGCCGTAAAAAGAATACTCCTCGTAAATCTCAAACAATGCCCGTTTTAGCCCCTGATCAAGCGTTTTGGGTCTGGGCTTCTTTTAATGTCTCTAAAACGGCTTTGGTTTTGGTTTCTGGGGAGCAGTAAACTAAGGCAGTCCCGATAAAAAAGTAGATTGACAATTAACAAAACAAATTGTTTAATGTATTCAAATTCACTTTGAGAGTATGGTCATGCAGAGTATTCCAAACTCCCCTCCAGGTTCTGTTACCCCTCCTCCTGTTACCCCTCAGAAACAAACACCAGGTCCGACTAAAACAGTTTCCAGTTCTTCCAGTTCTTCCAGTTCTTCCAGTTCTTCCAGTTCTTCTAGCCCTGGTTCAGGTCCTATCCTACATAAGAATATCGTCATTGAAAGCGATATGGCTCTGGATATGCTTGAGTATCAAAAGCTTCAACAGTGTATGAATATGATGAAAATGAAGTGTCTTCAACAGCAGAAGTTACATCCTTTTGTCCCTCAGGCTGGCTCATCTTCTAGTTCTTCTAGTTCTTCTAGTTCTTCTAGTTCTTCTAGTTCTTCTAGTTCTTCTAGTTCTTCTAGTTCTTCTAGTTCTGCTATCTCTTCTATCTCTCCTAGTGTACAGGGCCCACCTATAGATTCAAAAGTGTTCTCCTTTCACCCAAATTCTAATCCGGATAACCTGCAAAGTTCTCTGAAAAATTTCATCCAATTAGTAAAGGCAAAAGATCCCCGTATTACTGAACTTTATGAAAAAGCTTTTCAGGGCACCTGGGGCAAAACAAAAGATAAGGTAAAAAGCGCTCTTGAACCCTTGAATCTACTGCGGACTTTAACGGGCACCGGTTTTATCTTAAGCCTGGAAAAAAGCAGTGAACTGAGCGCTTCCGGCCTTATGTTCAATCAGATAGCGCATCATGCAACTAAGCTTAACAATCCCCTGGCAGAAGAGTTGGCGCTGGCACTGAATGGTTACGCCGAACACAAAGAAGAAATGCAGCTATTCAAAGCATCCTTTTCGGCTGCGATGATCATTATGAAACCCCTTATCCCAGATTTGCCCACACCGGATATCTCAAATTCTGTTGGGCAGGGATTTGTGGATCAGAGCCTTCGTTTAGGTAAAAATATGGGTAAAATGGGCATGAGAAAAGTCATTTCAGACACAGTTGAAGGTCAATTGATGTCCATGCCGGATAAAGGAACAAAACCGCAAAAAAAAGAGATCACGCTACAATATCTTGAGCAAAATGTTCATACCTCCAAATTTGCCCGTATTCTATTGACCTATCTTGCCCCTGCCAGGGATGACACGAAGTACGGTAAGGACATTGAAGACTTGCGCATGAACTTGCGGCATACCTTGGGTGCAACTAACGATAACCGCCATTATTCAATGTCAACTGAAGAACGGGATGACAGTTTCGAGGGGTCTCACATACCGCTGGAGGAAAACGATTTCATGGAATTATTTTTTACAGCTGGCTTTAAGGAATTTTTCTGATCTGCTAAGTAACACAATATATGCTGCCTTTTGAATCTTTAAATGAAATCCGCCAGTTAACCCAGGCACGTGAAAAACGCCGTAACGCTCAGGCAGAACAACTTTTTCAGGAAGCCTTAGAACAACTGGATATGTTTCTTAGCACACCCAGTCAACAACATCTGAATCAGCTTAGAAGCCTGATTTCAGAAACTTTACGACTGAAATCTACTCAGCCCAGGCCCTTGATCATGATCGCCTATCTGCTGCTTCTGGCAGGGAATCTGCGTCAGTCGATTCGCTTTCAGCAGTTGGCTGAATCACTGGCCCCAGATAGTGATGAAGTCCGACGAATGCGCGAGCTGATCCAAGATGCCGTTTCCAGTACTCCGATGAACATCCCTCAGTCAGAAGTTCAACAGACGAATACGGTTAATACACTAGAGGATAGTCACTATCTGTACGATCAGACAGAAGACCGCATTCGGGCTTGCATCAAAGGAATTATGCTACGTCCCCCATTGCCAGGGCCCAATCTAGATCCTGCAGATTGCCAGATGGTTCAAAGTCTCCTGACTGAGTTTGAAGAAGATCATGCCGAATTCGTCTCAAATCTGGAAAGTCTGGAAGCCGAATGGGATATCAGCGAACTAAAACGACTGTTACTGCCCATGGAAAAATTTTTGACCCGACTGAAAAAACAGAGGCATCTGTTTCGTCTCTTTCTTGAACTGGATCAGGCCATGCATCGGCAAATACAAAACGTTACAGTACTTCGACTTGAGTTGACAAACAACAAAAAGTCACCAGAAAGCCAGGCAATGGAACAGCTCTATGATGCCTGTGATGCTTTGGCAGATCAACTGGATCAGTTGGAAGAACAAGGTCTCCTGATCAGTCCATTTATGGAAAATTATAATTTACTGAAAACCGGCATTGAGGCTTTACAGGAAACTCTGGACGAAAGCTTTTCGGAGCAGCTCATCCATGAAAATGAACCTTGATTCCCGACAGCCCCCTTACGCATAACGAGTTTGTAGAAAAAGAGGCTTCCTTCGTTAGTGCTTTTTCTACAAACATCCAAAACTCTAAAATCTGTAGTTTCGGAGATTTTGAAGTTCCAAAGAAGTGGGCGTACTCTGTAAAGTGATCAAACCTTTGGAGAACGCCCAATGGAAATTATACCCGAATTTTTGAATCAGTTTGCCGGAAATTTCACACGTCCCGCTTTCAAGTATTTTGTACGCTTGATGAAAGGATTTTTAGAAGTGCCTGGGCCAAAAGCCATAACAGAGCTGAATCGTGAGAAGCCACCCCAAGAGCATTTCAGCTCTATCTACGATTTTCTAAAC
>Ga0210032_1001843_pt1 | contig 10788 bp, 7 predicted proteins | sample CryGeyCG2114_250_2_FD_185458 | JGI IMG/M metagenome (GOLD analysis project Ga0210032, IMG submission 185458) | Groundwater microbial communities from aquifer - Crystal Geyser CG13_big_fil_rev_8/21/14_2.50 (SPAdes) (version 2) | ecosystem: Environmental > Aquatic > Deep subsurface > Groundwater ... | reverse complement strand
GCAATGAATCCGATAAATTTTAGGGGAGATATAGTTCAGAAAAGAGAAGTATTCACTTGGCTCAAGTCTTTCGATTAAAACCGTAGAAAGTTTACTTTCAATACGTTTGACAACGTAAAAGACTTGGCTAAGTTAGAAGAAAAAAATGCCTTGGTGCTTTTCTACTGATATTGGTCAATTTTGTAAAAATTATTTTATCTTTGAAAAGCCACTGAAGGAAGACCCTTCTTTAGGCAACATGCTGAAAAAGCCAACGCGCAAATAGGCACACCTGCCCGTCTGGCAGGCGGGTTTGGTTTTTGCCTACACACGAGCCAAACGCAAAAAACCAAAAGAGCCTATTTTTTTTGCCCTCGCTCGGACGGACCAACAATGAAATGAACGAAATGTATATTGAAAAATGAGATAAACGGAAAATTTGGGCTATTTTAGCGATTTAAATTTATACGGACATGAACCGAATAAAGGAAGTACTTGAAGAAAAAGGAATTAAGCAAACTTGGTTGGCTGACAAGCTTGGAAAAAGTTACAATATGGTTAACGGTTATGTTCAGAATAGACAGCAGCCAAGATTGGAAATCCTTTTTGAAATAGCGAATATTCTTGAAATTGATGTAAAGGAACTTTTGAAGTCCAATAAAGAAAATTAAACGGGTGCGAACAGGAATCGACATATTAGAAAATGAATTAGTTGCTCAATACCCTGATGTACTCGAAATATTACTTCGTGACCACACGACTCAAAAAAATATATTTTGGGCAACAAACAACTATGAACATTTAGGAACACAATACAATTCTGATGCTTATATCTTACCAGAATTAATTTCGGGAGAAAACGGCAATATCATCATGCCGCGAGTTCATAAAGACAAGGTTTTGCAACAGTCCAGATCCAAAGAAATGGCTGAAGTGTTTACCCCTTCATGGATTTGCAATGCCCAAAACAACCTAATCGACAATGCATGGTTTGGAAAGGAGGGCGTTTTCAATCACGAGAAAGCCCTATCTGACGGAACCAAAGGTTGGGAAGTAAACCCTGATAAAATATGCTTTACTAAAGGTAAAACTTGGAATGGCTATGTGAGAGATACTCGACTTGAAATTGCTTGTGGAGAAGCTCCCTACATCGCTAGTCGATATGACAGTACAACAGGAAAATTCATTCCAATTCAAAAAAGAATTGGCATTTTAGACCGTAAACTGAGAGTAATAAACGAAAATGTCGATTCTACAGGCGAATGGCTAAAAGCAGCTCAAACGGCTTATAAAAATACGTATGCTTTCGAATGGCAAGGCGATAGCTTGCTACTCGCAAGAGAAGCTATGCTTGCCACATTCATTGAAAACTATACTGTAAAATTCGACAAAGAGCCACTGCTCAAATCAATTCAATATGTAGCCTACATAATTTCTTGGAATGTGTGGCAAATGGATGGACTCAAGGGTGTAATTCCCAATAGCTGTGGTAGTAAAACCGAGACAACCGTAAATCTTTTTGGAGAAACTGAGACCAAACACACTTTTTGCGAAGGCTGCGAAAAAGGTAATATTCACAAACATAATGGCAAATACGCTTTAATCAAAGATTGGACGGCTAAAGCTATTAAAGCAAGAAAGACGAGCATAAAAATCAGGTTTATTGATTTGATAAAGAAATAATAACCAATGCTAGAAAAAAATCAAATTGAGTTTGTTCAAGAAATTAAAGCACAGATAAAAAGTGCGCAATATTTAGCCTTGCAAAAGGTAAATAAGGAACAAATAAAACTTTATTGGCATATTGGGAAATCAATAGTAGATAAGCAACAGCAGTATGGCTGGGGTAAATCTATTGTTGAGCTCTTAGCCGCAGAATTGCAGAAAGAATTTGTAGGCATCAATGGTTTTTCGGCACGTAATTTATGGAGAATGAAAACACTCTATGAGCAATATAGTAAGAGCGAACTAATTCTGCCACCGCTGGTGGCAGAAATTCCGTGGACCCATAATATCTTAATCTTAGAGAAATGTAAAGACGAGCACGAACGCTTTTATTACATCAATATGACCAAGCAACACCAATGGTCTAAAGTACTTTTAATTAATGCTATAGAAAATCAGAATTATCAAAATGCACTAATTGGTCAAAATAATTTTGAACAAACCTTATCACCAGAAATGGCTAATAGGGCTCAATTACTTGTAAAAGATGAATATATGTTTGATTTCCTAAACCTCTCCGTTCCTTATTCTGAAGCACAACTAGAACAAGCTATTCTTACCAATATCCGAAATTTTTTAATAGAAGTTGGTGGTGATTTTTCATTTATTGGAAATCAGTATCCGCTGAAAATTAATGACAAAAACTATGAAATAGATTTGTTGCTTTTTCATAGAGAATTGCAATGTTTGGTAGCTGTTGAACTCAAAATTGATACTTTTCAACCCGAATATGCCGGGAAAATGAATTTTTATCTATCTGCCTTAAACCGAATGGTTAAGAAAAAGCACGAAAGCCCAAGCATTGGTATTATTATTTGTAAATCTAAAGATAGAACCACGGTAGATTTTGCGCTGCAAGATGTAAATAAACCTATTGGAATAGCTACCTACAACCTAAGTAAAGAGTTGCCAAAGAACATTCAAGATTATTTTCCTTCAAATGAAGAATTAATAAACAAAGTAGAAGCCATAACAGATTATCTGAGAAAGAAAACGAAATAACCAAAATGATATGAAATTTACATCATCATTAAAACTAAAGTTAATCTATGTGTTTCGCATCAATGATGATGCCCATAGAGGGTGTTTGAAAATTGGAGAAGCAACTTCTGATAATGAGAATATTTGGGGACTTGAACCGAACAGCAAAGCACTTAATAAAGCAGCCAAAAAACGTATAGACCAATACACACAAACAGCAGGGATTGCTTATGACCTGCTTTACACTGAACTGACAATTTTTAATGATAAAAATGGACTTAAGGCTTTTTCAGACCATGAAGTTCATAATGTGCTTACTCGTTCAGGTGTAAAAAAGAAAATATTTGATACAAAAAACAAAGCCAATGAGTGGTTTATAACTGACCTTGAAACCATCAAAAAAGCAATTACCGCAGTAAAAGAAGGCAAAGATTCACTTCATGCCAGTGAAGTTTCAGAAACCCAAAACCCAATTGTATTCAGACCTGAACAAAAAGAAGCGATTGAAAAAACCACCAAGCAATTCAAAAAAAGCAACGAAATGCTGTGGTTTGCAAAAATGCGTTTTGGCAAAACCCTGTCGGCTCTTCAAGTTGCAAAAGAACACGAATTTACTAGAACTCTTATTTTAACACACCGCCCTGTGGTGGATAAGGGTTGGTTTGAAGACTTTGGAAAAATATTCTATGATGCTCCGCAGTATTCGTATGGTTCAAAAAACCAAGGAAATCAGTTTGCCACATTAGAAAGAGAATGTAAAAAAGGAAATTCCAAATACATCTACTTTGCATCCATGCAAGACCTTAGAGGTTCTGAATTAGTAGGTGGTAACTTCAATAAAAATGATGAGCTATTTGGAACTACTTGGGATTTTGTTATTGTAGATGAAGCCCATGAAGGCACACAAACCGAACTAGGAACAAATGTGCTCAGCGAGCTTAAAAAAGAAAACACAAAGGTTCTGCAGCTATCAGGAACTCCCTTCAATCTACTCGACAATTATCAAGAAGAAGAAATCTATACTTGGGATTACGTGATGGAACAAAAAGCTAAAGCAGATTGGGATACAATTCACTTTGGCGACCCTAACCCCTATGCTTCACTTCCAAAACTCAATATCTTTACCTACGACCTTGGCAAATTGCTTGACGGCTATATTGATGAAGAAGTCGCATTCAATTTTCGAGAATTTTTTAGGGTGGACGAAACAGGGCGTTTTCTTCATGAAAAAGACGTGTTTTCATTCTTAAACCTTATTTGTAAATCTGATTCTGAAAGTAATTATCCTTATTCCACGTCAGCATATCGTGATAATTTCAGGCATTCACTTTGGATGGTTCCAGGTGTAAAAGAGGCAAAAGCTTTAAGTACAATGCTAAAAACACATCCTGTTTTTAGTAAATTTGACATTGTAAATGTAGCGGGTGACGGTGATGAGGAAGAAGCCAATGAAGAAGCCCTTAAGAAAGTGGAAAAAGCCATTGGTGACAATCCGCATGAAACCTACACCATTACCCTTTCTTGTGGGCGTTTGACCACAGGTGTTTCCGTTAAAGCATGGACAGCTGTTTTCATGATTTCAGGTTCACACAATACTTCTGCTTCTGCCTACATGCAAACCATTTTCAGAGTTCAAACGCCTGCCACCATCAACGGGAAAGTAAAAAAAGAATGCTTTGTGTTTGACTTTGCTCCTGACCGAACACTGAAAGTGATTGCCGAAACGGCTAAAGTTTCGGCAAAGGCAGGAAAAACCACAGGCGAAGACCGCAAAATTATGGGTGAGTTCCTTAACTTCTGCCCCATCATTGCTTTTGACGGTTCGCGAATGAGCGATTATGATGTAAACGGCATGCTCGAACAACTCAAAAAAGTGTATATTGAGCGAGTCGTAAACAATGGGTTTGAGGATACACATCTCTACAACAGAGATCAATTGATGCAATTGGATGATTTAGAAGTGGAAGAATTTAATGGGCTTAAAAAGGTGATTGGCAGCACCAAAGCCATGCCCAAGAGTAAAGATATAGAAGTAAACAAGCAAGGTTTTACAGAAGAAGATTACGAACAAATAGAGCAAGCTCAAAAGAAGAATAAAAAAGAACTCAGCCCTGAGGACAATGAACTTTTAGAACGCTACAAAGAGCAGAAAAAAATGCGCGATACCGCTGTGTCAATCTTACGTGGTATTTCTATTCGTATGCCCTTGTTGATTTACGGAGCTGATGTGAAAAATGAAGAAACCAAAATCTCTATTGACAACTTTACTGATTTGGTGGATGACCAGTCTTGGGAAGAGTTTATGCCAAAAGGCGTGACCAAAGCCACTTTTAAAAAGTTCAAAAAGTATTACGAACCGGATGTTTTTCGTGCAGCAGGAAAACGTATCAGAGCCTTGGCTCGTGCCGCCGACCAATTGACCATTGAAGAACGCATAGAGCGTATTACCCACATTTTTGGCACCTTTAGAAATCCAGACAAGGAGACTGTTTTGACCCCTTGGCGCGTGGTGAACATGCACTTGGGCGATTGTTTGGGTGGTTACGTCTTTTTGGATGAAACACGTGAAAAAACCATCCCTCAACCGCATTTTGTCTCTCAAGGCACAGTAACCGAAGATGTTTTTGCCACAGATGCGCGAATTTTAGAAATCAACTCCAAATCGGGTCTGTACCCCTTGTATGTGGCGTATTCCATTTTCCGAAATCGAATAAAAGAAACCTATCCTGACAAAGAACCCAATACCCTCACTATCGAGCAACAGCAGAAGTTATGGGATAAAACCGTAGCAGAAAATGTGTTTGTGCTTTGTAAAACGCCTATGGCAAAAAGCATTACCAAACGTACTTTGATAGGTTTTAGGGCAGCCAATGTAAACACCCACTATTTTGAAGACATGGTACGCCAAATTACCCAACGCCCCGAAAAGTTTATCGAAAAAATCAAAAAGGGTCAATCTTATTGGAAAGTAAATAACAACAACGATATGAAATTTAACGCAATCGTAGGCAATCCGCCTTATCAGGAAACTACAGAAGGTACAAGTGATAAGCCCATTTATCACTTGTTTATGGATATTGCTCATCAAATATCCGACAAAGTCACTTTCATAACTCCAGGACGTTTCTTGTTCAACGCAGGTAAAACACCAAAGGATTGGAATAAAAAAATCTTAAGTGACAAGCATTTTAAGGTTATTTGGTACGAAAGCGATAGTTCAAAAATCTTTCCTAATGTTGATATCAAAGGAGGTGTTGCTGTCACATTTAGGGATGCAAAAAATGAATTTGGAGTAATTGGCGACTTTTCTCCGCATGATGAAGTTTCTAACATTTTAGAAAAAGTTAAACAAATTAGTTTTAAACCACTAAGTGAATGGGTTTATCCAACAGAAAGCTTCAGATTTACTAGTAAAATACATTCTGACTTTCCCGATAATAAAGAAAAATTAAGCAAAGGACATCTTTTTGACTTAACAACAAACATTTTTGAAAAACTGCCAGATGTCTTCTATGATTTAAAACCTAATGATGGAATTGAATATATTCAAATTATAGGGAGGTTTGAAAACTCTAGGCAAGTAAAATGGATTAAAAGAGAATATATTGATGCCCACTTAAATTTAGATTTTTATAAAGTTATTTTACCAAAATCAAATGGGAAGGGAGAATTAGGAGAAACTCTTTCCACGCCTTTAGTTGGCTATCCGGGTCTTGGTCATAATCAAACCTTTATTAGTATAGGTACATTAAACTCGGAAATTGAGGCTTCCAATCTATTGAAATACATCAACTCGAAGTTTTTACGCCTCTTGCTAAGTTCATTGAAAATCACTCAACACAACAGTAAACAGGTTTGGGGAAATATTCCCCTCCAAGACTTCACAGAAAACTCCGACATCAATTGGAGCCAATCCATTCCTGAAATAGACCAACAGCTTTACGAAAAGTATAACTTGAGTGAAGAAGAGATTGTGTTTATAGAAAGTATGATCAAGCCAATGGGGTAAAAATGGAACGATAGCAACGATGGAAGGAAAAAATAAGCATAAAAGCATCATTCGCTCATCATCAGTTGAGTACTTAACATTTATTGCCTCTACGGGCGAAGGTGGCATTAATGTCATTTATGAGGACGAAAATATATGGCTTACCCAAAAAATGATGGGCGAATAATACCAATTAGAAACGCACACCATCAACTATCATTTAAAAAAGATACTAAAAGACAGTGAGTTAGAAGAGCTAGCAGTTATTCGAAATTTTAGAATAACTGCCCAAGACGGCAAAACCTATAAAACCCATCATTATAACTTAGCTGCCATCATTGCCGTGGGGTATAAAGTAAATTCAGAACGTGCCGTGCAATTTCGGAAATGGGCAACACAAATTTTGCAAGAGTTTACCATTAAAGGCTTTGCCATGGATGCTCAACGCTTCATACACCAACCGTTAGGCCCTATTTCAACCCCTTTCAGTAATTTTGAAAGCCGTTTTATAAACAAACTAAAGGGTTCTATTTTAAATTCAAACCACTCCCCCGTTTTAAATCAAGGCGATGCCTTGCTGCATATTGGTTTTGATGAATAACGCTTGTTAACACACAAAAGCATCAAAACCACAGCCGTTTAAGCGCCCCTAACGACAAAAGACTTAGACTAAATAAAAAGACCATTTTTAATGATTTATAATAAATTATTTATATTTTTGATTAAAATAAAGTATGTAAATTTTCATACATACCTACCTTTAATGGATAGATAAGTATGATGGAGTCATACATATAAGTGAGTTGTGCGTAATTTTAAGGAAAGACACAGTTAACACATTCTATAATCTAATAAAATTGACAAAATGGAAAATCAAAATCAAGAAAGCGGGACAGGACAACAGACTATTAACATCCAAGTCCCATCGGCTGACAACATTGCAAGCAGACGTTCACTTATTCCGTTACTGTTTGCTGCTGTAATCATTTTTTTCTTCTTTAATTTCTTTACGCTTAGTTGTGGTGGTCAGAAAGTCGGGAGTGTAACAGGTATAAACCTTGTGACAGGAACTGAACTTAAAGACCGTGATATGTTTTCAGGTAGATAAACAAAAGGAGAGAAAATTCCTTCAAGTGCTTGGGCAATAATTGCCTTTGGTGCTGCCATTATTGGTCTGGGTGCTTTTCTAATTAAAGAAAAAAGAGAAGCCTTAATTGGCACTGGTGCTGGAGCAATTGGTTTTGGCTCATTGCTAATTCTTCAGTTTGCAATCAAGAGTGCAATCGAAAAGAAAGCAGAGGGAGCAATTCAGACAGATTTTCAATTTGCTTATTGGGCAGCCCTCATTGCAATGGGTATTGCAGGGTTCATCAGTTATTTAAGAATGCAAAAGACACATAACATCGTTGTGACTGTTGCACCACAATCACCTCCTACAACACCAAATGCAGAAAATATCACCCAACCTATATCATCAGTTAATACCAATCAGCAAACAAGCAATTTTGACATTGGTAAGTGGCTTGGTAAAAACAAGAAAGTAATTATTGGTGTTTTATCTGCCGTTATTGTTTTATATGGCGTTTACTATTTCTTTTTAAGACACGACCCTGTTAAAGATGCAAAAAAATCTGTTGCAGCTTATTGTGATTGCTCTACAAAATATAACGATGCAATGATAAAAGTTAACGAAGAATTTGTAAAATCATTTGACAGTTACGGTTTAAAAAAAAGGCAAGAGGCAAGAAACAAATTGCAAGAGCTTCAAAATTCAGTTAATACAGAAAATTCAACTTGCCAAAGTGCCGCACAACAGAAATACAATGAACTGCGAAACAGATATGTAGCAGAACAGGAAATGCTTTCAAAATTTGATTTTGCTTACAACGCACAATCCGGAACTTGTAACCCTTCAAATCAAAGCAAATTGTCATCATTATATACGGATGTTGAGAATAAAATTACTTCAATTAAAGACCCGTTGCCAGCTATTGAAAAAATAAAAGCTGACTTGTTGGGTCATAAAATTATGACGTGGAATTTTGATGCACTCGCTGAATTTAATCAAGCAAATATTTTAAAAACAACTGAAGGTTCGAATTTAACGGAATTTCATATCAAACTTCATTTAGTAGGATATACAAATCCTACAACAGATATACACGATGCAGAAATACTTGTTAAATATAGTCAATCTAACGATGGTTGGTATTTTAATGATGTTAAACCTATTTACTACACACAAAATTATACCGCAAAGGTTAATGAGTGGACAACTATAAATTTTAGCAATCTACCAAAGGTCAGTTATTCAATAATTGATAATGGTCAAAAATTTTGGGTGCAAGATGGTTATTATGGCACAAAATATAAAGGTGGACCTGGAGGTGACCAATATCATTTAAGTAGTAATGAAATATATTTAATGAGTCGTGAAAACAATCCAATTACATTGACTTTTAAATTCACACAAAACAATTGAAACTTAAGTATAGGGGATAAAGAAAAAATACGCATAACAAAGTGTAGCAGCAATAAGGGTTTCAGTGATAATTCAAGCATCCTGCCCCGCTCAAACTTCGGTGTATATCGACAGGAAAGTAGCCCGCAATCCCTTACTGCTGCTACACTCAACCGTTAGCGGCAAGTTTAGGGCGATAGTGCACAAACGAACTGACCTGCAAAAAATGAACTATAGAAAATGACAAGACAAGAAGCAGAAACAATTTTACAAAGGACATTTAAGCTCCCTAAGTTCTATGACGAACAATGGCTGACTATTGACAAAATTCTGAAAGGTGAAAAGGTTTTGCTAATCGAAAAGACAGGTTTTGGCAAGTCACTTTGTTTTCAATTTCCAGCGACAGTTTTCAACGGCACAACAGTTATATTCTCTCCTTTAATTGCATTAATGCGAGACCAAGTTAAAAAAATGAACGAACTGGGCATTTCTGCTAGATGTATAAATAGCAATCAAACACCTGAAGAAAACACTCAGATAATTAATGATGCCAAAGAAGGAAAAGTTAAAATTATATATATCCATCCTCAAAGGATTGAAAATGCTGAATGGATGCAAGCAGCTGGACAAATGAAAATCTCAATGGTTGTTGTTGATGAAGCCCATTGTATTTCTATGTGGGGGCATGATTTTATTCCTGCATATAGACGAATAATTAATCTGGTAAATCTACTTCCAAAAGAATTTCCTGTTTTAGCAACAACTGCAACTGCAACAAAACGTGTGGAAAAAGATGTGGCAGAACAAATTGGTGGAAACCTAACAATAATTAGAGGAAACTTGATGAGAGAAAATTTTAAACTCTTTGTCATTAAGGTTAACTCAGAAGATGAAAAACTAATTTGGTTAGGTCAAAATCTTGAAAAATTGCCTGGTTCAGGAGTTTTATACACGGGAACAAGAGTAGATACTGAGATATATTCAAAGTGGTTTGAGTTTTTGAAAATAACATCAACAGGTTATAACGCTGGTTTAGATGCCGATTCAAGAATTGCTATCGAAAATGGTTTAATGAAAAATCAATGGAAATGCGTTATTTTAACTAATGCCCTTGGAATGGGTATTGATAAGCCAGACATTCGATTTATTATTCATACTCAAATACCGCAATCACCTATTCATTACTATCAGGAAATAGGAAGAGCAGGAAGAGACAATCAACCTTCGTATATTATACTTTTCTATAATCCAGAAGACAAAAAACTACCTGAAGCATTTATTGAAGGTGGAAGGCCGTCAATTTCAAAGTATGAGAAAGTTATTACTGCTGTTAAAAGTGAAATGTTAGGCGAACGTGATTTAATGAGAAGAACAAATTTAAGGCAGAATCAAATTAGAGTAATCAAAGCCGACCTGATGGAACAAAAAATCATAAGAGAAGTTACAGTCGGTCGAAGCAAAAAGTTTGAATACATTACAGGAGCACCACAACTTAATTCAAAAGCTTTTGAAGAATTACGTGAAAGTAAAACACGTGATCTTGATAAGATGATTGAATATGTTGAAACAACTCAATCACGAATGAAATACTTATGCGATTATTTGGGTGATTCATCAACTCATTCTTTTACTAATTGCGATAATACCGGATTAA
>Ga0210032_1001833_pt1 | contig 10819 bp, 10 predicted proteins | sample CryGeyCG2114_250_2_FD_185458 | JGI IMG/M metagenome (GOLD analysis project Ga0210032, IMG submission 185458) | Groundwater microbial communities from aquifer - Crystal Geyser CG13_big_fil_rev_8/21/14_2.50 (SPAdes) (version 2) | ecosystem: Environmental > Aquatic > Deep subsurface > Groundwater ... | reverse complement strand
GTTTTTGCTTTATTCTTTTGGTTGAGTAACCAGGCACTTTTTGTGGCATAATAGCCTTCAGCTACCATGCTCATTTCCATTTGAGCACTTTTTACGGTATATCCTTTTCCTATCATATTCCCAAACATTCGGTTTCGACTAAAAGTAGAATAACCGGTAACTAATAAGTCACCTAAATAAGCAGAATCATTAATGTTTCGCTTCATTTTATACACCTTTCGTATAAATTTTTTCATCTCTCTTATGGCATTGCTCATCAATACACTTTGAAAGTTATCGCCATATCCTAGACCGTGAGCAATACCTGCAGCTATTGCGAAAATATTTTTGAGCATTGCGGCATATTCTGTACCAATAACATCATCGCTAATGGTGGTTTTAATGTTGTTGCTACTTATGTATTTTGCTATAAGTTTTGCTTTTTGCTTGTCAGCGCAGGCAAGAGTTAAATAGGATAAACGTTCAAGGGCAACTTCTTCTGCATGACAAGGTCCGGTAAGGACTCCAATATTTTCTATAGGAATATTGAAATATGTGTGAAAATGTTCTCCTACAATAAGGCTTGATTCCGGAACAATTCCTTTAATTGCAGAAAATATTATTTTGCCTTCCAATGAAACAGAAAGTTTGTCTAATTCGCCTTTTAAAAATGCCGATGGAATTGCAAAAATGATAATATCTGCCGCTGCTATGGTTGTGTTAATGTCGTTACTGAGCTTTAGTTTTGTGGTGTTAAAAGTTACCGAGCTTAAATAATTAGGATTATAGCCCTCTTTTTTAATATGTTCTAAAGCATAAACACTTCGCATATACCAACCTACAGTATCTAGATTTTCGCATAGCATTTTTACAATAGCTGTTGCCCAGCTACCACCGCCAATAACAGCAAATTTTGGATGTTCCTTCATTAATTCAATATTCTATAAAAACAAACGTACATAATTTTTACGCTTTTGCAAAGGTAACATTTTGTTATAGTTTTAGAAACCCTTTAGCAACTATAAATTTAACATCGAATTAGCATTTTAAGCACAATCTATCTTTTGTCTTTAGCGTTATCCTATAAGGAAACCAAGGTACAATATCCGATATTTTGGATAATATGTATAGGTTTTTTGGTTGGTTATTTAGTTTGAAAGCCGCTCTAGTTTATTAAACTGGAGCGGTTTTTGTTTTTTAATTATTTTTTATAAAAATTCATTTCATCGATGTATTTCCAAACTGCATCCGGAAGCATTGGCACAATATTTTTACCCTCTTTAATGGCTTTTCTAATATGTGTAGAAGTTATTTCCATAATGGGGGCTTTTATGGGATGAATTTTTGGATGGTTTTTTAAAAATATACTCTCTTCTTTATTGGCAATGCGAGGATACACATATATATCATGATTTTGTAAAATAATTTCATGGTTTTTCCATTTGTGAAAATTATTTAAATTGTCTTCACCCATAATCAATGAAAATGAATAATCAGGATACGTGTCAGATAAATGTGCTAGAGTATTAACGGTATAATTGGGTTGCGGAAGTTTAAATTCTATATCGCTTGGTTTTAATTTATTATACCCTTCGCATGCTCTTCTTACTAATTCTAGCCGGTGGTAATCTTCCAGCAAACTGTTTTTCTTTTTTAAGGGGTTGTGTGGGGTAATAACGAGCCAAATTTCGTCTAAATTACTGTGCTCGGCTATATGATTTGCAATTATGAGATGCCCAATGTGAATTGGGTTAAAGGTGCCAAAAAACAAACCTATTTTTTTCATCACTCTTTTTGCTAGGGGGGTTACTTTTCAATAAATTGTTTTACCAAATCGTGGGCTTCTTGTAAAGCAATTTGCAAGTCGTTATTTTCAATTATGTAGTCAAATTGTGGTGCAGTGGCTAGTTCAATCGATGCTTTGGCAATGCGCATATTAATTTTATCATCGTTTTCTGTTTTACGTTCTTTTAAACGGCGTTTTAGCTCATCCACACTTGGGGGTTTAACAAAAACTGCCAATGTTCTATCCGGATATTTTTTTTTGATTCGCAAGCCTCCAACGACATCTATGTCAAAAATTACGTTTTTTCCTTTTTTCCAGATGCGTTCAATTTCGCTTTTTAAAGTACCATAAAAATTATCGCGATATACTTCTTCCCATTCCAGAAAATCGTCGTTTTTAATGTGTTGTTTAAATTCTTGAAAAGTAATAAAATAGTAGTGTTTTCCATCTTCTTCCTCTTCTCTTGGTTCTCTGGAAGTAGCAGACACAGAAAATTCTAGATTCAAATCGTTTTGAGCCAGCAAATGTTGAACAATCGTTGTTTTTCCGGATCCCGAAGGAGCTGAAAAAACAATAAGTTTACCTTGTTTTTTCATTACAATACATTGAGCAATTGCTCTTTTATTTTTTCGAGTTCGTCTTTCATTTGCACTACTAGTTGTTGCATGCTAGCAAAATTTGATTTAGAGCCGATAGTGTTTATTTCTCTACCAATTTCTTGTGAGATAAAACCTAACTTTTTACCGTTAGAATCTTCAGAGTTGATGGCTTTAGTAAAGTAGTTTAAATGGTTTTCCAGACGTACTTTTTCTTCAGTGATATCATATTTTTCTAGGTAATAGATTAATTCTTGCTCGAAACGATTTTCATCTACTTGCTCTTTAAGCTCGCTAACGGCTTTTCGAAGGCGTTCTTTAACACCGGCAATGCGTTCCGGGTCAATTGCAATAACTTGTTGCAGTAATTGAGAGATATTGGTTATGCGTAATTGAATGTCTTGTGCCAGCACTTTCCCTTCGTCTAATCGATATAGATTTATTGCTAATAAAGCCTCGTCTGTAGCCGTCAAAATGTGTTTAAATTCTTCTTCATCAATTTCTTCTCGATCGGTTTTTAAGGCATCGGGCATTCTTATTGCCATTTTAAGTAATTCGGTGCGATCGCCGTTTACAACTAAGCTTAGTTGTTTGATGTATTCATCCACCACAGGAATATTTATTTGCGTTGAAGTTTCTTCACCGTTAAGTTCAATATATAAACTATAATCTACTTTACCACGCTCTAGAGCCTGTGCTATTTTTTTTCGAAGCACTAAATCTTTTTCTCGGTATGAAGATGGTATGCGAGCATTTAAGTCTAAACTTTTAGAGTTTAATGATTTTATTTCTACTGTTATTTTTTTATTAGGAAGTTGAATTACTGCTTTCCCAAAACCTGTCATGGAATGTATCATAGCTTTGTTTTATAGTTGTACAAAGGTATTAAAAAGGATGATAATGCAAAGGAGAGAATGTGCTAATGCTTTTTCTTTTCAGCTTAATGCTTGCTATTAAATTTGAAGAAGCATTACATCCTATCCATATACCAGTTTAATTGTTTTTCTATTTTCTTAAAACTAAAAATGGAGGAAATAATTTTTTGCAGACGGATAAAAGCTGTTTCGCTTTTTACCACATAATCATAAGCACCGTGGTGCATACAACTTATAGCAACATCAATTTTATCTTGTATAGACAACATCACTACCGGTATATCCGGATGTGATGCTTTTATTTTGTCTAAGGTTTCTATGCCATTCATTGCGTTTTTTTCTATGCCATCTAGGTAATAATCTAAAATAATTATATCAGGATTGTTGGATAAATTTTCTAAACAAAGTTCTCCTGTAGGGTAGGTTTCAATAATAAAATCGCCGTGTTGAAGAAATTCAATTTCTAATAATTTTAACGATACCGCATCGTCATCAACTAGAAAAAGTTTAATTTTTCCGGGCTGCAGAGGGTTTTTGGTTCTAGTATCCATGGGTATTATTTTTAATTGCATTAAGTTCTGTTTTTAATTCATCGCAAGCAAGCAAACATACTTTTTCTAATTGGGTCACTAAATCTGAAATTTCTTCTGTATGTTCTTGGTTACTTGCGTATTCTTGAATCTTTCTTGCCATGTTTTCATAATCAATACTAATACCCATTATGGAAAAGGATGGAATTATTTTATGTACTGTGGTATGAAGCGATTGCCAGTCTTTATTAGTTAGACTTTGCCTCATGTTTTTAATGAGTGGGGGTGTTTGTTCCAGATAAAGTGAAATCATTTCCATCATCAGTGCCTTATTAGATTTAGTCCTTTCCTTTAGAAACTTTAAGTTGGTATATTTGTTCTTTAAAATTTTAGATACTTTACTTTTTTTTGGAGCTTTTTTAATTGGTGCTTTTTTTAAGAATGTCACCATTTTATTGTACAGTACTCTTTCATCAACAGGTTTTGCAATATAGTCATCCATACCAACAGCTTTGCATTTAGTAAGGTCAACCGTTGTAACATCAGCGGTTAAGGCAATGATTGGCACTTTGGATTTCATTTGGTTTCTGATATATTCGGTAGCCTCAAAACCATTCATTTCTGGCATTTGCAAATCCATCAAAATAAGATTATAGGATTTTGTTTTCATTTTTTCAATGGCAATGATGCCATTAGCAGCAAAATCTGATTCAAATCCAAAATCATCCAAAAGGGTTTTCATTAATAGTTGGTTAAGTGCAATATCTTCAACCACTAGTACTTTGATATTAACTAAGTCTGTATCTAGTTTTACAAGATCCATCTCTAAAACAGCATTTTCTTTTGTTTTTTGAAAACTTAATACAAAAGTAAAAGTGGAGCCTTTGCCCATTGTACTTGTTACGAGAACACTTCCGCCTTGTGCTTCTATTAATTGCTTTACAATGGCTAAGCCTAAACCAGTACCTCCATACAAACGTGACGTCCCACTAGTGGCTTGTTGAAAGTTTTCAAAAATTCTTTCCATTTTGTTTTCTGGGATGCCGATACCAGTGTCTGAAACTGAAAATTCAATCGTTACGTTGTGTTTATCTTGTTCTAGTAATTTAGTGCTTATTGTAATTTTACCATTTGATGTAAATTTTACTGCATTACTGACAAGGTTCATAATAATTTGGTGTAATCTTACGGGGTCTCCAACTAAAACATCAGGTATGTTATTGTCGTATAATTTCACCAATGTTAAATTCTTTTCTTGAATCTTGGTTTCAAACAGATGAAGCATTGCAGAGAGGGACATCGACATTTTGAATGGGATGGACTCAAAAATCATTTTTCCGGCATCTACTTTTGCAAGGTCGAGTATGTCGTTTATAAGAACAATGAGTGCATCGCCACTTAATTTTATGGCTTTTAAATATTCCTTTTGTTTTGGGGTTAAATCGGTTTTCAACACCACTTTAGTGAATCCAATAATGGCATTCATTGGAGTGCGTATTTCATGACTCATGTTGGATAAAAATTGCTGTTTTGCTTTCATAGCACCTTCAGCAATAGTGGTAGCTTTTTCCGCTTTGATTTTTGCTTCCTCCGCTAAGGCAGTTGCTTTTTCTGCAAATCTTATGGCTTCATTTAGTTCTGAAGCAATTTTTTTTTGTTCGGTAACATCACGAGCTACAATAACGACACCTTCTACATTACCATCATCATCTTTATAAATAGATCCATTGAATAAAACATCAGTCAGATTACCATTTTTATGACGAAGGGTAAGAGGGGAATTTGTTACAGATTCATTTGCAAAAACTTCTTGATAAACCATTCGTGCTTTTTGTGGTTCGGTAAAATAATCCAGAAAATCTGTATCGGTTAGTTCTTCTCTTGTTAGTCCTGTTATGTTGGTTAGGGCTTCATTCATATCTGTAATTTTACCTTTGGGGCTGATGGTTACCAATGGGTCAAGACTTGCTTCAATAAGACTTAGTGAGTATTGAGAGTCTAATTTTATATCTTGATTATATGCTTCGAGTTCTTTATTTGTAATTGCTTGTTTAATGGACTTAATGTTTTGTAATGCAAGTTCTTTATTTGCAAGTACTAATTCTGCAGCCCGCTTTTCTTTTTCTTCATTTTGAAAGGCTAATTCTTTATTTGCAAGTACTAATTCTTCTGCTCTTTTTCCCTTTTCATCATTTTGAAATGCAAGTTCTTTATTTGCTAAACTTAATTCTCCAGCTCTTTTTTCTTTTTCATTGTTTTGAAAGGCGAGTTCTCCATTAGCAATGACCAATTCAGCAGCTCTTTTTTCTTTTTCTTTATTTTGAAAGGCTAATTCTTTATTAGCAAGGACAAGTTCTCCAGCTCTTTTTTCTTTTTCATCGTTTTGAAAGGCTAATTCTTTATTTGCAAGTACTAATTCTTCTGCTCTTTTTCCCTTTTCATCATTTTGAAAAGCAAGTTCTTTATTTGCAATACTTAGTTCTCCAGCTCTTTTTTCTTTTTCATTGTTTTGAAAGGCGAGTTCTCCATTAGCAATGACCAATTCAGCAGCTCTTTTTTCTTTTTCTTTATTTTGAAAGGCTAATTCTTTATTAGCAAGGACAAGTTCTCCAGCTCTTTTTTCTTTTTCATCGTTTTGAAAGGCTAATTCTTTATTAGCAAGGACAAGTTCTTCAGCTCTTTTTTCTTTTTCTTCATTTTGAAAGGCTAATTCTTTATTTGCTTTTCTTAAGTCATTAGACCATTTTTGATTTGTTACATCTCGCGCCGTTGCAAAAATACCGATAACATTTTCATCATTATCCTTATAAACAGAAGCATTGAAAGACATGTCTGTTAAGTTCCCATTTTTATGTTTTATGGTCAAGGGGTAGTCTAAAATATATCCTTTTTTAAAAGCTTTGCGGTATCCTTTTTGTGCTTTATTTAAATCGGTAAAATAAAAGGAGAAGTCGGTATTTACTAGTTTTTTTCTTGAAAAACCTGTAACTTTTATTAAAGCCTCATTGACATCGGTTATTTTTCCTTTACAACTTATGGCCATAAATGGATCTAGGCTAGCCTCTAATAGGTTTCTAGCATATTGCAAATCGTTTTTTTGTGTTGCGTTCATCCGTTATTTGCCTTTTTAAAAGGACAAGGCTTTTTAATTTTCGTTATCGCAACTAGAGTCTAATATGAAATGGCCGCCAATTTCTTCAATAGGATTTCGCCTTCTATCTTTCTGTTGCTTAAAATGGGATGGGGTGAGTCCGGTAACTTTTTTAAATTGATTGGATAAATGAGCTACACTGCTGTAGTTTAGTTTCCATGCTATTTCGGTGATATTTAATTCATCATAAGTTATTAATTCTTTGATGCGTTCAATTTTATGAAAAATGATGAATTGTTTTATATTGGTGCCTTGTACTTCTGAAAATAAATTGGACAAATAGGTATAGTCGTGTTGTAATTTTTCACTTAAATATTCGGAAAAATTTATTTTAATAGCCTCCTCTGAATGATGGATCATTTCAACAATAACATTTTTTATTTTTTCGATAAGAATTGCTTTTTTGTCGTCCATTAATTCCAAGCCGGAGTTAAATAGGGCTTCTTTTATTTGTTCTCTTTGTTCTTCTGAAATGGTTTCCATAATTTCCACTTCTCCTAAATCAACGACAATAAAATGAAGGCCAAGTTTTTTTAATGCATCTTTTACCGTTGTTTTACAGCGGTTACTTACCATATATTTGATGTATAACTTCAAATTATATTTTTTTACAAGGTACAACTAAACCTCTAGTAGTATTATTCTTACATGTTAAAATAAACCCTAAATATTGGTGCCTTAGTTATTTTTTACTTATTTAAAAACTCTAATGTTTTTTTTTCGCTGTAAAACACATTTTTTTTATCATAAAAACCTACATGACCACCGTATTTAGGGGTTTCTAAAAAAAGGTATTCAGAACTTTCGGCCAAAGCTATAGGATAACAATCTTTAGATAAAAAGCTATCGTTTATTGCATTGAGCAATAATACAGGTATTTTTATTTGAGGTAAAAATTGTAAACTACTGTTTTTTTTGTAGTAATCATAAGCATCTTTAAAGCCATGAGCCCTAGAGGTATAGATGTTGTCAAAATCTAAAAGCGATTTTATTAGTTTGAGATCTTTATTACTTAACTTTTCAGGGAATTGACGTATTTTTTGACGGTATTTTTTCTTTAAATCTGCCAAAAAGGAAGTTCGATACACCCAATTGGATGTTTTTTGAAGGGCTTCTAAAGATCCTTTTAAACTTAAAGGAGTGGAGATGGCTACCGCTTTTTTTATTTCAGACGGTACTTGCTCTCTTTCACCTAAATATTTCAACAACAAATTTCCGCCCAAACTAAATCCGTTTAAAGCTATTTCAGTATAAATGCTTTTTTGTAAAATAAGCTGTATTACCGATTGTAAGTCGTCTGTTGTACCAGCATTATAAGAGCGATAAAGTTTGTTGGGTTCACCACTACACCCTCTGTAGTTTACCGCCACAGCATCCCATCCGTTTTTATTGAGGTGGCTTGCGGCTCCCTGAATGTAGGTGCGTTGCGCATTACCTTCAAGACCGTGAAGTAAAATAACGAGTTTTTCTGTTTTTGAACTAGAATAGGACCAGTCGAGATCTATAAAATCACCATCTAATAAATTGAGGCGTTCCCTTTTTTGAATTAAATGTGGAGCAATTCTAATTTTAGCCGAATAAATGGTAGAAAAATGCCCATTTCTAAAAAGTAAAGGAGGTTGATAAATAGATTTTAAAAGCGGCATAGGTTTATTAAAATTTAAAGAAACACAAATCTACACCTATTATTATGCACGCACAGCAAAATCTTTGTAGCTTTGTAAAAAACAAGTAAATGTACATGAAAGAATTTGAAATTAGATGGAGTGATATAGATGCTAACAGGCATTTGGCGAATAGCGCATACATTAATCTTATGAGCCATACCCGAATGGGGTTTTTCATTGAAAACGGCATTGATCAGCATGAAATGGCAAAGTACAATATTAGTCCCGTTGTGTTTTATGAGCATGTGTATTATTTTAAAGAAGTTTTTGTTGGAAAACCAGTACGAGTTTCTCTACAATTAAAAGGGGTTTCTGAAGATGGTATGTATTTTGAGTTTTTACATAATTTTTATGATGCCAATGGGAAAAATTTTGCTTCTTGTGAAATGATGGGCGCTTGGATAGATTTAAAAGAAAGAAAATTAACAGGCCTGCCAAAAGAGTTATATGCCAACTTTTCTAAACTGGAACATACCGATGATTTTCAACTACTTACCAAGGAGCATACCCGAAGGTTTGGAAAAAAACCTAAAGATTTAATTTAGTGCTTTTCGCATAATTTTTAGAACTACCCACAGACTCTCCAAGCTATGGAATCAAAAAAAGTGTATAACATAAAAGAAGCACAGATCAAGATGGAAAATTACTGTGCTTATCAGGAACGCTGTCATCAAGAAGTAACCAAAAAGCTTAGAGAAATGCAGCTTATACCCGAGGTTATTGAAAAAATTATGCTGCATCTTTTTGAACACAATTTTTTAAATGAAACGCGTTTTGCAAAAGCTTTTGCGAGTGGAAAGTTTTCTATTAAAAAATGGGGTAAGAGGCGCATTGTAAATGAATTAAAAAGAAGAAATATTTCCACCTACAACATCAATCAGGCTCTTTTGGAAATTGAAGACAAAGGATATTATGCTGCTTTTGATGCTCTTGCAGAAAAACGTCTATGTCAAATAAAAGAAACAAACAAATTTAAAAAAAGAAAGAAACTGGCTGATTATCTTTTATATAGAGGCTGGGAAAGTGAAATGGTATATGACAAGGTGTCAAAACTTATACCTTAAGACCCAATTGTTTATGTGTTTTTAGGATAGCTTTCTCATTTTTGCTGTTAATCCAATCCTGCCCATATATTTTGCGCATTAAAGAATCATAATGTCGCATTACAAAAATATTATAAATAGCGCAACTCAGGTTTTTTGGGTTCCTGGCTATAGCACGCAAACTCATACTAAATCCCGGGGTTATATAGCGCATATAGTGCCAATACCCTTCTGGAATATAGACCATATTTCCGTGTTCTAAATTAGCTTTAAATCCGTGTGCATTTTTAAGTGCCGGCCAAGTATTAAAATCGGGATTAGAAAAGTCGATATCTTCTCGGGTAATTAGTGAATGTGGAACTTTATATAAAAAGGGTGTTTGTTTTTGATCAAAGAGAATTATTTGTTTTTTTCCTTGAAAATGAAAGTGAAAAATATTTGCTAAATCTATATCGTAATGCATAAAGGTATAGGAGTTTTCACCACCAAAAAACAACATGGGCAACTTTTTCATAAGGGGAATACCCAAGTCTGGAAAATCAAAATCTTTTTGAAGCTCGGGTACTTCTTTTAAAATATTCCAAAGAAAAATACGATATCGGGTAGGTTCATTTTTAAGTAAGTTGATGTAATCACGCATTTTCATGGTAGCGTGAGACTCATTAAAACCATCTTTAAAATGTACAGGACGATCGTCATATAAAGGAACAACTTTATCGCCAGCTACGGTGGCCATATACTCAAAATCCCATTTATTATAAGCCGGCCAATGTTCTACAAGTCGTTCTATAACAACCGGTTTTTGGGGTTTTAAATATTTTTTGACAAACACATCCTTTGTAATGGTAGATACTCTGTCTATTTCGGTTAAAAGCATAAGACAAATGGTTTTGAAAGTACGTTTTTCATAAACTTTAATGTAAAGTTACTGTAAAAAAAAATCAATGTAACTAAATAATATAGGATTATATAAGAAGGGAATTGCTAATGGTAGGCATGAAAAGAGTTATTTTTTTACATCTTCTTGCTTTTCATTGGAATCTTCACTAGATAGTTTATGGGTAGTTTTTTTATATTTGCCTTCTAAATCGTCCATAACCGATTTTTTCCATAATTTTACACCGGTAAAATAAGAGGCTCTTCCTATTAAATGCGCTCCAACAGGAGCGGTTAAGAATATAAATAAAATAAT
>Ga0210032_1001809_pt1 | contig 10932 bp, 11 predicted proteins | sample CryGeyCG2114_250_2_FD_185458 | JGI IMG/M metagenome (GOLD analysis project Ga0210032, IMG submission 185458) | Groundwater microbial communities from aquifer - Crystal Geyser CG13_big_fil_rev_8/21/14_2.50 (SPAdes) (version 2) | ecosystem: Environmental > Aquatic > Deep subsurface > Groundwater ... | reverse complement strand
ACAAAACCGGACTGATCCCAAAAAGTGTTCTCTTCCGCCAGCTTATTTCCAAGGATTATTTTCAGCGCAGTCAACTCTCGCAGACTTCTTTTTATCGCATGGTTAACAATTCATTGGGACACCCATTTCTTTTTTTTGACAATCTGGGGTATGTTGTCAAAAAAAGGAATGGGTGTCCCAAGATGCTCCTGGTGTCCCAATATGCTCCTGTTTTGTTTTTAACAGGGGGTTTTATGTGATTCTGTAGCGCAACCAGAGAGCACTACAATGAGTAGTAATACAATATCGAATAGCTTCATTTACCCATTTCTTCGTCTAATTCCATATTAGGGGATGACATTATTTAACAATACCTATTTGCAGCATTACCCTTTTATTGTTAGCCAATCACAAAACCTCTCAAGCGTTTTATACTCGCTCCACCTCAAAATTCATGATGAAGACCTTAAACTTTTTTAGGTACATGCAATGAATCCGAGAATCGAGGTCGTTCTTGTTGTTCCATAATAAGAGGTTGAACCTCCCTTAATGATGACTTTGCTCTTTCCCCCAGTTTCACATACTCCTCAGTTCCTTGTTTTTTCCATAAAATTTCTTCATCCGATACCGATTTAATGCGTTTAGCTGGTATACCCATGAGTAGGCTTCTGGGCTCACAAATAAAACCTGATTTGACGAAGGAACTGGCTGCTACGATGGATTCAGTCCCAATCTTTGCATCGTCCATCACGACTGCATTCATTCCAATAAGGGAGTTTTCGCCAATAAAACAACCATGCAACACGGCACAATGCCCTATATGACTATAGGGTTCTAATATGCAGTCCTTGTCTGGGAAGCTATGTAACACACAACAATCTTGTATATTACTATGATGTCCGACGACAATACGGCCAAAATCGCCCCTTAAAACTGCATTAGGACCTATATAGCAATTCTCTTCAATGATAACATCGCCTATAATCTCTGCGCTGGGATGAATAAAGGTATTCTGTTTAACCACAGGAATGAAATCATCAATGGCATAGATAGGCATAAAAGTCTCCAGCTAATTCAATTCAAAATCTAACATCAAAGATAATCAACATGTTAGGCTAGCTCAATTATAAGAGGAATCTGTATGTACAACCATATCATTCTAGAAAAAAATCAAGGCGTTGCCACGATTACTTTAAATCGCCCAGATAGAATGAATAGTTTTATCGTCGACATGCATCAAGAGTTACAACAAGCCTTGGATATGATTGCAAGCGATAATGAAACACGTTGTTTGGTACTCACAGGCTCAGGACGAGGCTTTTGTGCAGGTCAAGATCTCAATGATCGTGCGGTGACAGCGGATGATCAAGCGCCGGATTTAGGTTTGTCCGTGGAGCGCTTTTATAATCCTTTAATTAGACGCTTAACCAGTTTTCCAATGCCGATAATTTGTGCCATGAATGGCGTAGCCGCTGGCGCCGGAGCCAGTGTGGTCATGGCTTGTGATATTGTCATTGCCGCTCGTTCTTCTTGTTTCATTTTGTCTTTTGCTAAAGTAGGATTGGTGCCAGATTCTGGTTGTTCATGGCACTTTGCCAGAGCACTTGGCCTACCCAGAGCGAAAGCTTTAGCCATGTTAGGCAACAAACTTGGTGCCGAACAAGCGGAACAATGGGGATTAATTTATCAGGTAGTGGATGATGAAAACCTGATGACAGAAGCCACTAAGCTCAGCCAACATTTGGCAACTCAACCCACAGAAGCCTTGGCTAGAATTAAAACCTTAGTGCATAGTGCATTTGATTACAGTTTACCTGAGCAACTAGAAAGAGAACGAGCTGCTATGCAACACTTGGGTAAAAGTCATGATTATCGAGAAGGTGTAGCCTCTTTTCTAGAGAAACGTGCGCCCAATTTTAAAGGTTGTTAAGTTATTGTTAAGTTATAAAAGTTGCGATCATGTCTAAATTAATTCTTTTTAACAAACCATTTCAAGTGCTCAGTCAATTTACTGATGCAACTGGGCGCAAAACCCTTGCGGATTATGTCCCAGTAAAAGGCGTTTATCCTTGCGGTAGACTGGATCGCGATAGCGAGGGTCTCCTGTTATTAACAGATGACGGTAAATTACAACATCATTTCAGTAATCCAGTCGCTAAGGTTGAGAAAACCTACTGGGTTCAAGTTGAGGGCATTCCAGAAGAGTCACATTTGCAGCAATTTAGGAAAGGTTTGCTGCTGAAAGATGGCCTAACCTTACCCGCCAAAGTACAACGCATCGATCCTCAAAGTCTTTGGGAGCGAATACCGTCTATCCGTGTCAGGCAAAGTATTCCTGATACTTGGTTAGAGGTTAAAATCAAAGAGGGGAAAAACCGACAGGTTCGCAGGATGACAGCGGCTATGGGTTTTCCAACCTTACGTTTAGTTCGGGTTGCCATTGGCGAGCATCGACTGGAACAACTGAAACCCGGTGAATGGATAGAAAAGCATTGTGAGTGCTGATTCTCCCTCTCCTCTCAATATGATATGATCATCCAATAATGATTTTAATGAAAGCTCATCATGAACAGTAATAAGACTAAACGCGTTATCGTTGGCATGTCCGGTGGTGTTGATTCATCTGTCAGTGCACATATATTAATGCAACAAGGCTATCAGGTTGAAGGTCTTTTCATGAAAAACTGGGAAGAAGATGACACCGATGAGTATTGTTCAGCAGCTCAGGATGTAGCAGATGCGCAAGCTGTTTGTGATAAATTGGGTATTGTGCTTCACACCATTAATTTTGCGGCAGAATATTGGGACAATGTGTTTGAATACTTTCTACAAGAATATCAATCCGGTCGAACCCCTAATCCTGACGTCATGTGCAATAAAGAGATTAAATTTAAAGCCTTTTTAGATTATGCCATTCATTTAGGGGCTGATTATATAGCGACTGGACATTATGTGCGCAGAAATGATGTGGATGGAAAGGTTCAATTGTTAAAAGGCTTAGATGGCAATAAAGACCAATCCTATTTTTTATATACCTTAAACCAAGATCAGCTTTCTCGCTCGTTGTTTCCCGTCGGTGATCTGGAAAAACCTCAGGTTCGCGCTATTGCTGAACAACTGGAGTTGATCAATGCGGATAAAAAAGACAGTACCGGCATTTGCTTTATCGGTGAAAGACGCTTTAAAGACTTCCTATCCCAATACCTCCCAGCTCAACCTGGAGCCATTGAAACAGAGGATGGCAGAGTGGTTGGTGAACACCAAGGTTTAATGTTTCATACCTTAGGACAAAGAAAAGGCTTAATGATCGGTGGTCGAGCCGATTCCGATGAAACACCTTGGTATGTGATTGACAAGGATATGCAAAGAAATGTGCTATTAGTGGGTCAAGGCCATGACCACCCTAAGTTGTTAAGTCGGGGATTAAAAGCGTCGCAACTACATTGGGTTGCAGGTGCAGCCCCCTCTCTCAGTTTCAATTGCACGGCTAAAACTCGCTATAGACAGCAGGATGTAGAATGTCATGTCACTTTGGATGCGACACAACAACAAGCCGAGGTGAGCTTTACTCAATTACAGCGTGCTATTACACCAGGACAATCTGTTGTTTTTTATCAAGACGATCTTTGCTTGGGCGGTGCCATCATTGATGAACGAGTTGCTGATCGCAACGATGAACCTAGCCAATAACCTCCTGTTTAATATGAAAAATCATTTAGGCGCTGAATATGACAAAAAGTAATTTCGACGATCAGATCATCGCTTTGGCTGGTTGCTGTCAAGCGGCTGGCATGGTGTATAAACTGTCTCAAAGCGGTGAGATAGAAGCTGAACTGATGACCATTGCTGTCAATAGTGTCTTAAAACTAGAGGCTCAAAATACTTTAGAGATCTTTGGTGGCATCAAAAACCTGCAGCCCGGTTTAAGGTTATTAAAAGAGCAACTTTACCCTCAAAGTAAGAGGAACATGGATATTGGTCGCTATGTGGCTAATTTATTGAGTTTGCAAGGACAACTGATCCGCTCGGCTGAGTTAGTTAAAACAGTACAAATGCGCTTAACACAAATTAATCGCCAAAAGTCTTTATTGGAAAGAACTGAAGCTGACCAAATCGTAGCCCTCTCAACCCTCTACCAAGAATGTATTTCAACGCTGCCCTTAAGGATTCAAGTGACTGGTCATGCAAGGTTTTTACAAAAAGACCTCGTTCAAAAACAAGTCAGAACAGCCCTGTTTTTTGGTTTGCGTTGCGCACTCTTGTGGAACCAACTGGGCGGGAGAAAACGAGACTTTCTGTTTCGCCGTAAAGCGATGTATCAGCAAATTCAGCAGCATATTCGCTAGAAGAATGCTATGGTACAATCCAAGAAATAAGGTAAACCAAGAAACACCAATTTATTTCAATATTTATACGTTTTTTCTTTATGATCGCAAAGAAATCGTGTATAGTCACGCGCAAATTTGTCCCCCTAATTAATGAGTAAAGTAATGGCAGACTTATCCACATATAGAAACATAGGCATTTTCGCTCACGTAGATGCTGGTAAAACAACAACCACTGAAAGGATCCTGAAATTAACCGGTGAAATTCATAAAATTGGTGAAGTTCATGATGGCGCGGCCACGACTGACTTTATGGCTCAAGAGCAAGAGCGCGGAATTACCATTCAATCTGCTGCAACGACTTGTTTTTGGAACAAGCACCGCCTAAACATCATCGATACCCCCGGACACGTAGACTTCACCATTGAAGTCTATCGTTCATTAAAAGTATTAGATGGCGGTGTCGGTGTATTCTGTGGTTCTGGTGGTGTTGAACCTCAATCAGAAACTAACTGGCGTTATGCAAACGAATCTGAAGTTGCGCGTATTATTTTCGTAAACAAACTAGACCGCATGGGTGCTGACTTCTATCGTGTTGTTGACCAAGTTCAGAATGTACTTGCTGCACGTCCACTGGTTATGGTTCTACCTATTGGTATCGAAGACGATTTCTGCGGTGTTGTTGATTTGCTCCATCGCAAAGCTTACATTTGGGATAACTCTGGTTTACCAGAAAACTACGAAGTCACTGATGTTCCTGCGGATATGGTTGACAAAGTTGAAGAATATCGTGAGCAATTACTAGAAACTGCCTTAGAACAAGACGACGAATTAATGGAAGCTTATTTAGAAGGCACCGAACCTTCTGTTGCTGATATTAAACGTTGTATTCGTAAAGGTACTATCGCACTTGATTTCTTCCCTACTCTTTGTGGCTCTGCCTTTAAAAACAAAGGTGTTCAGTTAGTTTTGGATGCTGTTGTTGATTACTTGCCTAACCCAACTGAAGTTGAGCCTCAGCCTCTAACAGACGAAAATGGTGAAGACATTGGCCGTGTAGCTAAAGTGGATGCCAACGAAAGCTTAAAAGCCTTAGCCTTTAAAATTATGGACGACAGATTCGGCGCATTAACCTTTATCCGTATTTACTCAGGTAAAATGACGAAGGGTATGACTGTTTTGAATACTTTTACAGGTAAAACAGAAAGAATCGGTCGTATGGTTGAAATGCAAGCTGACGAACGTAAAGAAATTGAGTCTGCGGAAGCTGGCGATATTATCGCTGTTGTCGGTATGAAAAACGTACAGACCGGTCACACATTATGTGATCCTAAAGATCCTGTGACTCTTGAGCCAATGGTATTCCCTGAGCCAGTTATTTCTATCGCTGTAGCTCCCAAAGATAAGGGTGGTTCAGAAAAAATGGGGATTGCTATCGGCAAAATGATCGCAGAAGACCCATCGTTCCACGTTGAGACTGATGAAGAAACGGGTGAAACGATTCTTAAAGGAATGGGTGAATTACACCTAGATATTAAAGTAGATATTCTAAAAAGAACCTATGGCGTTGACTTAGAAATTGGTCAGCCTCAAGTAGCTTACCGTGAAACGATTACCAAAATGGTTGAAGATAGTTATACGCATAAGAAGCAATCTGGTGGTTCTGGTCAATATGGCAAGATCGATTATAAGATTAAGCCCGGTGAGGTGGGTACAGGTTTTGTGTTTACTTCTTCAGTTGTCGGCGGAAACGTTCCAAAAGAATTCTTCCCAGCCGTTGAAAAAGGCTTCAAGTCTATGATGCAGACTGGTACTTTAGCTGGATTCCCTGTTTTAGACTTTGAAGTTGAATTAATTGACGGTGGTTACCACCCTGTTGACTCTTCTGCTATCGCATTTGAGATTGCAGCAAAAGGTGCCTTCAGACAGTCATTCCCTAAAGCGGCTCCTCAATTACTAGAGCCTATCATGAAAGTTGACGTATTTACACCAGACGATCATGTGGGTGACGTGATCGGTGACTTAAACCGTCGCCGTGGCATGATTTCAGGTCAAGATGCAGGTCCAACTGGTGTTCGTATCAAGGGGACCTGTCCTCTAGCGGAGATGTTTGGATACATTGGTAGTCTTCGTACCATGACTTCTGGTCGTGGTCAATTCTCCATGGAATTCTCTCATTATGCACCTTGCCCTAATTCCGTCTCAGAAGCGGTTATCGCTGCTGAGAAAGAGAAGAAAGCTGCCGCAGCTAAGAAATAATTTTAGAAGTGCTTAGGTAGAAAAGTAGAAAAAAAGCCCCAATAATTTGGGGCTTTTTTTTAAAGCAATAAGAATGACCTGCATTCGCACTCCACTCGATTTGGAAGAGATCTGCACCTCTCCCAAACCCACGCGCCTTCTTGCCTGGCGGCGCATCTTCTGTCTTGATTAACGAGTATAAATTTAAACTTGCTGCGTCATTAGCCAATGAAACCCTATTCCCTCTATCTCAAAGGGTTCTCCTATCAATTCAAATCCCAACTTTTCATAGAAATGGCGGGCATTTTCTCGAGCATTCAACCAAACTCTTATCGGTCTTGAATGAAGAGAATGATCTCGCAAATGAAATAAAGCTCTGGTGACTAGCTGTTGTCCATATCCCTGCCCCTGTAGTTCAGAGGTGACAGCCATGCCTCTAATCCTCCATTGATATCCATCATTCCATTGAATGTTGTTTTGTTGACAGCAAGAAAGGATTGCCACCAAATCATCTTCCATATAGCCACCTAGATGAAAAGTGTTTTCTAACTCATCCCCCTCAAAAACACATTTCTCTATGCATTGATGAGGTCTCAAGATTTTGTGTCTTAAAACTAAGGTTTCATTGGCATTGATTATTTTCATATTAAAAGGTTTTTTTTTCATTACAGAACTCGCCCTAATCCCAAAGCTTCCCAGGATTGAGTACTGCGTTGGGATCGAAAACTAAACGCAATTGCTTCATCAATGCAATTTCTGCGGGTGAACGTGTGACAGAAAGATACTGTTTTTTCATTAAACCCACACCATGCTCTGCTGAAATACTGCCTTGGTGCATTTTAACAATATCAAAAACTTGTTTGTTCACTATTTCACATTGATGCCTAAAGGTTTCTATGTCTAGATCTGAGGGTTTTAAAACATTTAAATGTAGATTACCATCACCTATATGTCCAAACCACACCACTTCAAATTCAGGATAAGCCTGATTAATTAAGGCATCCACCTGATACAGAAAACTGGGGACTTGAGATTGAGTGACTGAGATATCATTCTTGTAAGGTGTCTCAACACTGATGGTTTCACTAATGCGTTCACGCAGGGCCCAAAGTGATTGAGCTTGCTGCTCGCTTTGGCTTAAGACACCATCCATAATCCATCCCTGCTCCATACAATATTCAAAAAGTTCCATCAAAATGTTTTCGGTATTTCCATCTGCCACTTCAATTTCAAGTAAAGCATAATAGGGGGATTTAGTCTCAAATGGACGAGATAAGCCACTATGGGCTAATACTTTTTGTAGAGCAAGTTCTGAAAAAAACTCAAAAGCACTCAGTTCTAATCGGGTTTGATACTGTTGTAAAATATCCATCATGGCATCAAACTTTTCAACCCCCAACACCATCACTTGAGGATTTTTAGGTGCGGTGGTGAGTTTTAAAGTGGCCTCAACAATAATCCCTAAGGTGCCTTCTGCGCCGATAAAAAGATGTCTCAAATCATAACCCGTGGCATTTTTAACCAAGCCATGATTAAGTTCTAATAGATCTCCAGAGCCTGTAACAACTTTTAGCCCCATCACCCAATTTCTTGTCATCCCATATTTAATGACTTTGATACCGCCGGCATTGGTCGATATATTTCCGCCAATTTGGCTCGATCCTGCTGAAGCGAAATCTACTGGATAATATAAACCTTGTTCCATAGCAGCATTCTGAATGCTTTCAGTAATAGCACCAGCCTGACAGCGGATGGTTCTATCAATGGCATTAAATTCGAGAACAGCATTCATTTTTTCGAGGGAAATAACAACTTCATGTTGAATGGCTAAAGCGCCACCGCTTAATCCAGTTCGACCTCCAGAGGGAACCAAACAGAATTTCATTTGGTTGGCAAGTTTGACCAAAGCAACGACTTGATCATTATTTTTTGGAAAAACAATAGCGAGGGGTTTGGGACGATAAAACTTTGTCCAATCTCTACCGTAATTTTCAAGATCAGCAGAGACTGTTGAGACTTGGCTTTGGCTGGTCAATTGGACAAGTTGCTGAATGAGATCTGACGGACTCATAAAATTTCCGAAAGCAGGTATTGAGTGTGGGAATGCTAACCAATCACAACCCAACAGGCAAGCCTAGCTTTATGGAAAAGTAAAAATAGCTGGACAATTACCCTGTTATTTTAACTTTAAGCATCCTTACATTTTCCATCATGAATTTTTTGCATGATAGCATCCAACTCTTGTTCATTAAGTGCACTGGGTTCATGGAGCTTTTGAACATATTGATGCACCGTATCGACATGCCGCACAAAACGACGACATTTATGACACATTAATAAATGAAAACGCACTCGTAGTTTCGCTTTCCAATCCAATTCTTGATCAACGTACTCAGTGGACAATTGAGTAACATCATGACAGCTTAGAGACATTGACCCACTTCCTGAAAATGTTCGACCGTTTTTAATAATTTAGTTCGAGCTCGGTGTAACAGCACTCGGATATTGGATTCAGTCACTTCTAAAGTGTTACAGATAGTTTCATAAGAATGGCCTTGAAGTTCACGCATGACAAAGGTCGTCCTTTGTAAAGCGGGTAATGCGGATAAGGTTTTCTGTATACAGGCATTCAGTTCACTTTTCTCGAGTAAACTTTCTGGTGTATCTCCATGCCAACTAACAGGGCCATTTCCCCAGTTGCCGCGTTGATCAAATTGATCAAAAAAAGGATCGGGTTCATCAAAACCCATGGCTTCTAATGAAGAATAGCGTTTCTCGCGTCGGAGACGGGTTTTTGCTTCGTTCACGACGATTCTAGATAGCCAAGTTTTAAGTGATGAGCGCTTTTCAAATTTAGGCAATGCGCGCATGACACTTATCCATGCCTGTTGCACGACTTCATCAGCAATGCTATCTCCAGTAATTGCAGCAGCCAGCATCCGTAACATTTTATAATGAAGCCTAACCAACTCGCGAAAAGCTTTTTCGTCTTGATTAATCAGTGCTTCAATAAACTCATCTTCGTCAAGATATTTTTCCATAGATAACTCTGTTGTGGATCTCTCAATCATGGCAGAAATTTTGTTCCCAATACTAACAGATCCTTGCAAAGAGTAAATCTTTTAAGCCTTTTTTGTCGGGATCGGTTTGGGCGAAAAGTAATAAGGATGCTCAAAAAATGGGGTCATATTGATTAGTTTGCTGAAGTCAATTCTAACCCAAGGCAAAGATCTGTCATTAACATTGAGGCTTGATAATAACGTTTATCTTTATCTTCCACTTCAATCAACTTGACCAGAGCGGAACCACAAATAGCCCCAGCACAACCAGCCGCTAACGCTTGCTGTACATCTTGCCTAGAGCCAATACCAAAGCCAAGAAGACATGGAGGTGACTCGAATTCATGCAAAGTTTGAATGATGTGATGTGGAAAACCTGCGTCATTTTGATGGCCAGTGACACCAGAACGGCTCACCACATAGGTATAACCCTTTGTTTTTTGTGCAATTTGTTGTAATCGCTCGACTGAAGCATTTGGCGGTGCAATGAGAATTTGCTGGATCTGATACTTATCGGCAACATCTAAAAATGCTTGGCAAGCATGGGAAGGTATATCAGCCAACAGTATCGAGTCTAACCCTGCTTGCTGTGCGCTTTGATAAAAGCAATCCAAACCATTTGATACAGCAAGGTTTGCATAACTTAACAAGCCTAATGGTAATTCAGGATATTTATTTCTCAATATTTGAATAAATTCAAAACATCTTTTAGGTGTAATACCTGCATTAAACGCCCTTATCGCCGCGGCTTGAATCACCGGCCCATCCGCAACAGGATCCGAAAAAGGCATTCCAATTTCTAAAGCATCAGCACCTTCAGCAATTAAATGATCAGCCCATTGCAAAGACTCTTCAAAACAGGGATCACCGATCATTAAAAATGGCACAATGGCACCTCTGCCCTGCTTTTTAGTTCGTTCAAACATTTGTTGATAACGTGACATCCTATTTTTCTCCTTCTAACTTTTTTGCATCTAACAATGACATCACATGTTGTAAATCTTTGTCGCCACGACCCGATAAATTCACCAATAAAATTTCTGGCTTTATAGAACGCTTGGCTCTTTGAATGGCGTATGCTAAGGCATGTGCAGATTCAAGAGCTGGAATGATACCCTCATCGCGAGACAATGTTTGAAATGCTGCAATGGCTTCATCGTCTGTCACAGAGGTGTAAGTGGCTCTGCCTATTTGTTGTAGATACACATGCTGTGGGCCGACTGCTGGGTAATCTAAACCCGCTGAAATCGAGTATGATTCTTTGATTTGCCCCTCGTCATCTTGCAAACTGAATGTATGTGCCCCGTGAATAATGCCTCTTTTGCCGGCAT
>Ga0210032_1001806_pt1 | contig 10940 bp, 8 predicted proteins | sample CryGeyCG2114_250_2_FD_185458 | JGI IMG/M metagenome (GOLD analysis project Ga0210032, IMG submission 185458) | Groundwater microbial communities from aquifer - Crystal Geyser CG13_big_fil_rev_8/21/14_2.50 (SPAdes) (version 2) | ecosystem: Environmental > Aquatic > Deep subsurface > Groundwater ... | reverse complement strand
GTCCCAGCCATAATTCCTTCAACAGGTAGCTGAGCTTTAATCACGGAAGCTTCTGATAACATGGCCGCAGAATCACAAGCTAACATTATTCATCCATATCATCTTCAAGTACCGATAACAAGGTTGCCATATCCTCAGGTACGGGGGTTTCCCATTCCATCCATTCGCCTGATGTAGGATGCTCCAAGCCTAATTTTCTGGCATGTAACGCTTGTCTTGGAAAGTTTTTGATGGCCTCGACTAATGCATTTGAAGCGCTCATAGGGATCGAAGGCCTTCCACCATACATGGGATCCCCCACAAGTGGGTGTCCTAGATGTGTCATGTGGACTCTAATTTGATGAGTTCTACCGGTTTCAAGTTTCACGCGCACTAATGAATGGCTACGATAATATTGTTCCACTTGATAATGAGTAATTGCAGGTTTACCATTCATCACCACCGCCATCTTGACACGATGCACGGGATGCCTGCCCATATCTGTTCGAATAGTCCCAATTTCTGGCACATGTCCCTGGCAAACGGCCAGATACTCTCTTGCAAAAGCACGTTGTTGCAGTTGATTCACCAAATGGGCGTGTGCGATTAAATTTTTAGCCACTACCAATAAACCACTGGTTTCTTTATCCAGTCGATGAACGATACCGGCTCTGGGTACATTAATTAATGAAGGGAATCGGTAAAGCAACCCATTAACCAAGGTGCCATCTTCATTACCCGCTCCAGGATGAACCACCAAATCCTGATGTTTGTTGACGATAATGATATCCTTATCATCATAGAGAGTTTCAAAATCTATATCTTGAGGTATCCAGTCCCCTTCAGATTTCAACTCCGCTTTGACTTGTATCAGTTCACCACCAATCAAGGTGATTTTGGGTTTATTCATCAACAAGTCATTCACCAAAACATTATCCGCTTTGATCCATTTCTGAATTTGTCCTCGTGAATATTCACTGAATAACAGAGACATGACTTGATCAAGTCTCTTTCCCCCCATCGAATTGGGTACTTTAGCTTCTAATAAAATGGTATTGTTCATTCATATTCCTAAAAGACTTGCCGACCATTGGCCATACATTTGATTTCTAGACTCAAGCCTAAAATGTTATTACACAATACTTATGGAACTTATGACTATTCATCTTGTCGAAAAAATATTAAAATTCACCATGACGCTACCCATTGTACTCATTTTTAGAGTTTATTGGACAATCTAAATATGTGAGGTAGAATACAACCCGTCAGTTTAACAGCAGAGTAACCATATTTTACACATGAAATTTTCTTATTTAATTATTTTATTATGTTTTTCTCTTTTTGTGGGCGGTTGCTCATCGGCCAACAAAGCTGAAAAAAGTAGAATAAAACGACAAACCGCTCAAGAGCTCTATGAAGAAGCCAGGGTAAATCTGAATTCGCACAACTACAGGGCAGCGATATCTAAACTAGAAACCCTAGACAATCGCTACCCCTTTGGTCCTTATGCTGATCAAGCACAATTGGACTTGATCTATGCATACTATAAAAATAACGATAATGCCTCGGCTATTTCTCAAGCAGACCGATTCATCCGTCAACATCCAAGGCACACTAAAGTCGATTATGCCTATTATATGAAGGGCTTAGTCAATTTTACAGCTGAAGTCGGCTTTGTCCAAGAAGTGATGTCAGCTAAACTTGATGAAAGAGACGCAGGTACTGCCAGACAAGCCTTTAACGATTTTGCTGATTTAGTGAAAAAGTTCCCTGAAAGCCAGTATGCAGCTAATGCGCGCCAACGAATGATTTATCTTAGAAATCGCCTTGCTAGTTATGAATTACATGTGGCTGACTATTATATGGAACGGAAAGCGTACTTAGGCGCTGCAAACCGGGCTAAATATGTATTAGAACATTATCCCAAGACCACAGAAAATGCCCGAGCACTTTTGATTATGATGACCGCTTATAATGAATTAGGGATGAGTGAACTAGCAGAAAAATCTCGCCGAAGCTTAATCTTTAACTATCCAGAATATGCAAAAAAAATTGGCCTATAGGCGCGTACCTTATAATCGATAATCAACCACTTATAACCAAAAATTGTGGGTGGTATTTCATCAAATTAAAGTGCCAGATGATCCTCTTCACCTGTTCTAACGCGTATTACACGCTCAATAGAAGAAACAAAAATTTTACCGTCACCAATTTTACCTGTTCTGGATGTTTCTACAATGGCATGTATACAATCATCCACCATGGCTTTATCCACCACAACTTCAATTTTAACCTTAGGTAAAAAATCCACCATATATTCTGCACCACGGTATAATTCTGTATGGCCTTTCTGACGCCCAAAGCCCTTGACTTCAGTTACCGTCATCCCGTTAATACCCAAATCGGATAAGGCTTCTCGCACATCATCAAGTTTGAAAGGTTTAATAATAGCTTCGATCTTTTTCACAATAAACACCTGGGTTATAAACTTAATAGGGATCAAGATGAATTATGAGCGATTCCCTTTACAACGGCAACCTATATCAAAATGAATATATCAAAATAAAGTTAAAGAATATCAACCCCTAACTGATATCCAAACAAGTCTTAACAAAGTAAATTTGCTACAATAACTAAATGCTAATACCAAAGATCACTAATTTATGAGCGTGACGCCTCTCCTCCACCAACCCAGATTGGGAAGTTATGCATGGAAAGCATTACGCTATTTCAATGGCTATCGCCTTTTTGTGCCTCTACTTATTGGAGGCTTATACCTTTCATCCTTTGCCCCCAATTTTTTAGGGACTTCAAACCGATTTTTATTTGAAACTGTGCTAGTCAGTTACTTTTTATTGACATTATCTTCTATTTTTCTTATCCAAATAAAACCACCACCCTTTAATTATTTAGTAAGTATTTTAGTTAGCATTGATATTGCCTCAATCACCCTACTCATGCATGCAAGTGGAGGCTTAAACAGCGGATTAGGCATGCTGTTAGCCGTAAGTTCGGCCAGTGCCTGTTTGTTACTCGCTCATCAAATGGCATTAGGATTCGCCGCTTTCTCTTCCTTGGCGATTTTATTTGAGCAAATATACCGTCAATTACAAATCCCTGATTCCAGCGTGAGTTTTTTACAGGCTGGCATTATGGGAGCAACCTTCTTCATGACGTCGTTCTTCTCGTTAATTCTAGCGCAAAGAGCCGTTGCAGCTGAAGCCAAAGCCTTAGAGAGATCTCAAGCTCTAGAACATCTCAGGAAAATGAATGAAAAAGTCATTCAGCATATGAAAACTGGCGTTCTTGTAGTGAATCATCTGCAAAAAATTGAATTATTTAATCAGGCCGCATGGAAACTGCTAGGTATGCCTGAAAACCTGCAGCAAGCTTTTCTCCCTCAAATTAACACTCAACTCGCCAGAGAATTAAAGCAATGGCTCAAACATAAAAACTATCGCCCAACAATCATTCAGAGCAAGTCAGAGGCCCTTGATCTGAATGTCAGTTTTCAATTTTTTTCAACCGATGCCACCATCAAAGATCAAGTTCTTATATTTTTAGAAGATCTTTCCACTTTGACTCAAACAGCACAACATCTTAAATTGTCTTCTTTAGGGCGGCTTACTGGCAGTATCGCTCACGAAATTAGAAACCCTTTGGGTGCATTGAGTCATGCAGCTCAATTATTAGAAGAATCTGACAGCTTATGCCCAGAAGATAAATCCTTATTAAAAATAATTCTTAATCATACCGAAAGAATGAATCTCATGATTGAGAACATTATGAACTTATCACAACGAAAACAAGCCAAAACTCAATCCATTCAACTGGATTTGCTGCTTCTACATTTTAAAAATGATTTTGTGTTATCACGCACACCAAAACCCGAAATCGAAGTATTAATTAACCCACCAAGAATCAGCATCCAGTTTGATTTAACCCAGTTTATTCAGGTGGTCACTAATTTATGTGAAAATGCCGCAAGATTTAGCTACGAAAAAACTCAGGTGCCTTTGGTAAAAATGCAAGCTGGAATTCGCTATGGTTCCAAACAACCTTTTCTGGATATTATCGATCAGGGGCAAGGTGTCGCAGTTCAAGATGTGGAGCATATTTTTGAGCCATTTTTCACAACATCTCCTAAGGGTTCTGGTTTAGGGTTATACTTAGCCAGAGAACTCTGTGAAGCCAATGGCGCTAGACTTGAATACATCCCCATCCCAAGTGGTGGCGCTTGCTTTAGAATTAATTTTACAGAGAATACAGAATCCACCTAAAAATATACTCGGACACCGTTTCAAAGCAATTCTTTATGAAAGGTCCTAATTTTTAAATAGTTATGAGAAATGCGAATGAGTTCAAACCAACCTATTGCTTTAATCATTGATGACGAACCAGATATCTTACAGCTGTTATCCATCACACTTGGGCGGATGAATATCCAAACAGTCAGAGCAGAAACAGTCAAACAAGCTTTGCAGCATCTGAGTGAACAAACCTTCGACTTATGTCTTACCGATATGCGACTACCTGATGGCACAGGTATGGACATTATTTCTGAATTACAAAAGATCTCGCCACAAACGCCTATTGCCATGCTCACCGCTCACGGCAATATGCAGATGGCTATAGAAGCCTTAAAACTGGGGGCTTTTGATTTTGTATCTAAACCCATAGAGCTGCCAAAACTAAGAGAACTCATCCAATCAGCCTTACAATTAAAGAAGACTCAACCTAAATCCAAATCTACACAACAACTCATTGGCGATTCTTTGAATATGCAACAATTAAGAGCAACTATTGGTAAAGTAGCGCGTTCTCAAGCACCAGTGGCAATATTTGGAGAATCTGGTACAGGCAAAGAATTAGTTGCTCGTTTAATTCATATGAATGGTCCAAGACATGCGGAACCTTTTGTGCCGGTAAACTGCGGAGCCATCCCCTCTGAGCTGATGGAAAGCGAACTTTTTGGACACATGAAAGGCAGCTTCACTGGCGCTATCAATGATAAACCAGGGCTTTTTAAAGCCGCTCAAGGCGGAACATTATTTTTAGACGAAGTCGCCGATCTGCCACTGCATATGCAAGTTAAATTGCTTAGAGCCATTCAGGAGAAATCGGTTCGCCCCATTGGTAGTAGTCAAGAAATCAGCTGTAATGTCAGAGTGTTATGCGCCACCCATAAAAATTTAGGTCAAATGGTGACGAATGGACAATTTAGACAAGATCTCTACTACCGCCTAAATGTGATAGAAATTATGGTTCCTCCTTTGCGATCCAGAAAGCAAGATATCCCTATATTGACCATGGCTTTATTGAGAAAAATAAATCCTCAAATTATAATCTCACCCTCCGCACTGAACAAACTTGAACAATACGATTTCCCTGGAAATGTACGTGAACTTGAAAACATCTTAGAAAGAGCCACCACTCTACTCGACTCAAACAGCCTAGAAGCGGATGATTTAATGTTTTCATCCCACACACAAACTATCATCAATCAAAATGACCTGAGTCTCTCTCTAAAAGAGAAGGAAAACTCCACGGCTTCATCCAACGCTTCTCATTCATCAGCATCCACACCACTTTATCGTGGCACACTAGCGCTGGATGAGTTTCTCGAAAAAATAGAAAGAGATGAAATCACTGCAGCGCTTGAGTCCTGTCGCTGGAACAAAACCGCTGCCGCTAAACAATTAGGCATTTCATTTCGGGCCATGCGTTATAAACTTCAAAAATTGGGATTGGATTAAACTATTCCCTAGGAGCCTGTCCGAGAATAGACTGATCGACTGCGGCCAGGCCCGTTTGGCCAGATTTCCCGATGAATTTCGTTAAATACGACTGCATGGATGCAGGAGGTAGAGCAACGCAGGAGCTGTTGCCGAGAGCGACTATTCGCCTCAATCCATCGAAAAATCTGACTCAAACAAGCTTGCCCTCGCTACGATCGCTATTCTCGGACAGGCTCCTGGGAATGTACAATCTCTTACAAAGAGTTAATTAGATCTCTGATAGACTTTTTAAATAATTTTGATAAATTAACTTTAACTAAAACATATTTAACTAAAACATATTTAACTAAAGCATAAGAGTAGCAAAACAGCTTAAATTCGTGAAAAACTAAAATCAGCAGACTCAATACAACAAGGAGGTTGTATGAAACAGAATAATGGATATACGTTGTTAGAACTTATGATTGCGCTTGCGATCATCTCAGTTTTATTAGGCCAAGGCATTCCAAGCTATCAAGCAGCTGTAATAAGATCAAAAGTTTCCTCCCAACTTAATGAGTTAACTGATCTATTAAATCTGGCCAGAATTTACGCCATTTCAAGAAATGTTGTCACTACAATCTGCCCAAGTGCCGATGGAAAGTCCTGTTCGAGAGATTGGACTCAAGGGATTATGCTATTTAGAGATGAAAATTTAAACCATACCAAAGATCTCCATGAGAACATCATCAAAATCTTGCCAAAATTACCCAACTCGCATCTTTTAACTTGGCGTGCATTTCAAAATAAAAACTATCTGCAATACTCGCCTTCTGGCTTTACCAGATCCCAAAATGGTACTTTTAGACATTGTGTCACAGGAGAAACCCTCAAATATAATCGAGCGCTTATTATCACTGTCTCAGGTCGAGTTAGGATGTCGCAAGACAAAAATAAAGATGGTATCTACGAAGATAGGAAAGGTGAGCCCATAAAATGTGGTTAAACATCTTTCACTCAATAGGCGAATCATCACTTGTGTTTTTTTGTTTAAGTAATATTTCTTTAGATTTTCCTTTTATCATAAGTATCTTAGTTTTACCCTTAGAAACAGGGATCTCCTTCTCAAGATTGTAAGGCTGGACAGTTTTACTTGGTTTTTTTGCCACAATTGTTTCAACTTCAAATTTTATAGACTTATCTTCTGGTGGTTGCTGACTATAAACGATATTTCCTTGAGCATTTTTCCATTTATAAATTTTGCTATCTTGTGCGTAGCCAAGAGATAGACTTAACGCAACGGTAAATAACAGGATAACTCTTATATTTTTAAACATATCTAGAACCTCTAATTTTTAAATTCAATGCACTCAATCCAGGATTTAACAATCCCAACAAGTTTTTGTGCCCCAAGTTCTAGAGCCATCTAAAGACAAGGTTAAATCTCCATCGCCTGCTTGCACGCCTTTGGGGGCTGCCTTGATTTTAAAATCTGTCGCTGTTTGGGTCACAATTGATAAATCATAGTATTTAGTGGAACCATCTAAAGGCGCTTCATTGGGGAAAATTCCCGACGCGCCGACTGTAGCTCCAGCATAGGTACTTTTTTCGGTATAGTATCTTTCCATCGCTTGGGCTAAGGCGGAAAGACTTGCTTCTGCATCACCTCGACGAGACTTGGCTAAATGCCCCTGATAACTGGGTATAGCCACAGCGGCTAAGATGCCAATAATTGCAATCGAAATCACAATTTCCACTAAGGTATAACCTTTTAGCTTGAACTTCATTTTCTATCCTCTGATAGTTTCTTTAACTTGAGGTCTTTATGCCATGACCAACCTACTTGTTTTACCAAAAAATATTTCTAGTTATTTTCCATTTCAATCCAGCTTAATCGCCCTGTACGGGAAGTCTCTCCTATATCAATAACTCGTTTCTCCACTGTTCCCACGTTGGTAGGGGTATATTGACCATCACCCAAAAAGCCAGAATCCATGGGAATATTATTAATAAGCTGCCCACTATAGGCAGAATCCGAATCATCAATCACACCGTCATTATTTGTGTCAAATACCGCATTTGTAGGTGTTAGACCATCCGCCAAATTAACCGACATTAGGAACCCTCGCCCTCCCGCTGAACAAGCCTCAGCCTCAGGAATTAAGGTATTAAAAAACACCGTATCACTTCTCACATTCGGAGAAAGTACCACTCTCTCACCTGGATCTGCCGCTAGATTGAAGTCCATATACCAGCCATTTTGTGTCGTTCCCGAGCCATCCCAATTTACCGCACTCCCCGTTGTTGTTCTAAAATTACCGGTATTAACAATGGTTCTAGATTCTAGTTTGGCTCTTAATAGTTCTTTATCCCCCTTATCCCATACCGCGTAAAAACTCTGAGTCTCAGTATTAGACAAATCTCCACCAACTAAATATTGTCCAGTACCGAACAGCACCAGTATATTGGGTTTATTGGTGTTAATAGTAGCTACATTTGGATTGATCGCCAGCACAGGTGATGAGGTGATAGATTGTATATCGCCAGCACTATTTTTGGCTGTAAACAGTGGCTTTGGTGTGTTGCCTTGCTTATAGGCAACCGCCCACTGCGATGCATTGCTAGAACTCACATCAAAAACCCACATATTACCATTGACATCCCCAGCATAGACTCTATCTGCGATACCATCCGCATCCAGATCGGCTAAAGCAGGTTGTGATAGTCCACCCGTTGCACCCGTATCTATCACCGTATAATCCGAGGTGGTCCAAGAACCATCTATTCCTGCATCTACGTATACAATAAATAATTTAGTCCCAGTACCACCATAGCCATTACCAAAAACGACAGCCCACTGACCATTGTTCATCAGCGCCACTACAGGTTTGCCAGTGACATAGCCAAGAGAAGCATCGTCACTATTGGTAAACTCCCATAACACCCTAGAAGAAGCATTGGCGCTGGTAAAATCAGCAGGATCTGTTACATCTAATGCATAAAAACCTCGTCCACCACCACGTAAGCTACCAATTAAGATGGTTTTCCAAGCACTATTAATATAAACATCTGCGGCAATGGGTGTACCGTCGACATAATTCTTATGGACATAACCGGGATCGGTTAAATAATGTAACCCTTCTGTCGCTGAACTACTGGAATATAATGCGTTAGGTACATAAGCAAAAACCTCGCTACCAGCAGTTTTTGTCGCAGTATCTGAGGTTAAAAAACCATGCAACATGCCATCATTTGCTCCCACATAAACCACGGGATCACGATCGGCTTTGCTGGCTTTAAAACTTGAATAAAACTTACCATCCACCCCAAAAGGTGCTTGGTCAGGATAACTCAGCTCAGGTTCTCCCACAAAAACGGGGCTGGAATGAACAATATCGCCCAAAACAGTGCTTCTAATTCGATAGGTTGAACCTTCAGAAGTCCGAACACCTCTTAAATAATCCAATCGAGCCGAGCCATTGCTATCTGCGGTGCCTGAAGGACTGGTATTTAAATCTGCTTTTTGTGCCGTGGTTAAATTGGCCCAATCAAATAAAACACCATCAGAACCATTATAAGTCAGTATATAACGATCCTGTGGAATTAATGCATCTAGCTTGCTCGAGGCAGTCCAAGCTGTACCCAATAAATCGCCTGTTGTGGCGTTTAAACGGGTAGCGGTTAATTCTCCACTCCAATCAGAAGCATTAAAGCTTGCCGTCATAATCACACTACTACTTTTTAAAGTGGACGTATTAAAGGCCACACTGGATGCGCCGCCTTGGCTGGCCGAATCGAGAATTTCAGTCACCGCATTTTTTAATTCAGTTTTTAGGCTATCAGGTGAGGTTGCGCTAAACATTTCACCTCGACCATTGATGACTGCATGGTATAAATCATCCGCCTGAACAGCACCACTTTCTTGTAAGGGTTCCACCCAATTAGGTGTAGTCGCATAGGCATCGGCAACTGTGTGATGGGTAACACCAAAAATATCACCTGTAGCATTCAGACCCACTGCATAGGTATTCATATGCAGTGAACTATTACAATCCAAAGATGGATCCAAAGGAGATTGACTACAGGCTGAAGGGATTGGCGATAAATCATGGGTTAAATCTGGCCTTAAATTGGTATCATAATATTTCATAGCAATATCAGCTAAGGTATTACTATATTCATCTTTATAAGGCGTTACGCCAGAATAAGCATCCGACACATTATCCACATTACCCACAGCTGGACCATTGGAAAGATTATTTGCAAAACCATCGGTAAAAATCAATGTATAATTCTTTTGACAGGCTTCCGTGATAATTTTAGTGCCCGTTGTTCTCTTATACTCATTGCCCGCAAAATCTAATGATTGCCTGGTGGGAGTACCTGCTTTTAGAACATGCTCGTAGTGATTTTTGACAAAATTTTGCACATGTGTCGAGTCGGATGCACTATCAAAAATATCCATAGAAACTGTGGATAGGTCGTTAAACCAAAACATGCCCGTACGAATACCACTGAGTCCATCCAATGCAGCGGTCAGTCCTCCTCTCATCGCTTGATGACGACGTCGATAATAAGTAAACCAATTGGCAAAATTCTGTATTTCATCAGCATAGCTGCGTTGATAGCTCGTTCCCACATTATAATTGGCGGTAGTCGATTTAATTTCAACTTTTTTCATACAAGCACCACCAGGGCCTATGGCATCCACTCCTGAAAAATAAGAAGGATTGTCAACATATTGTTCATAATGAATAGGTAATACCTTATCACAGATTCTGGTTTCAGGTGGACTCTGTAAAGGAGACACTATACCGCTAGGTGTCGCCGTTAAATTATCGGTAATCAATATTTGATCAACAAATGAATAGGGCTCTCTATTTGCTAAAGTCAATTGTTGGCTCGAGCCAGAGAGTGTGACTGTAGCATATTTTTCCCACCGCCATAAGCCATTATCGTCATCATGACCATCTCTCCATTTATACCAATATTCTGAATCTGAATCCTGATACCAGTCTGAAGGTTCATCGCCTCCTACGTCTTCTTGTGCCGTTAAAATCTCATCGTCCCCAAGTCCTTTGACATTAATCCAAAATGAATTATTGGAATTGCTCCAAAAATAGCGCCTTATCCAAACATTAACGATCCCTGATTTTGTGAATTTATAAATGGCTGTTGCAGTTCCTGGTGCATCCAACGACGTGCCAGCGCTAGTATTAACCCCAGCGAAATGTCCATTGGATG
>Ga0210032_1001805_pt1 | contig 10943 bp, 13 predicted proteins | sample CryGeyCG2114_250_2_FD_185458 | JGI IMG/M metagenome (GOLD analysis project Ga0210032, IMG submission 185458) | Groundwater microbial communities from aquifer - Crystal Geyser CG13_big_fil_rev_8/21/14_2.50 (SPAdes) (version 2) | ecosystem: Environmental > Aquatic > Deep subsurface > Groundwater ... | reverse complement strand
TGGAGAATGGCATGGAAGAACTCAAGGTCAGTAGCGATGCACTTTTCATCTTGTTGGGCGCCATCATGGTGCTGGCGATGCACGCCGGATTCGCCTTCCTCGAACTCGGCACCGTGCGCAAGAAGAACCAGGTCAATGCACTGGTCAAAATCATCAGCGACCTCGCTGTTTCCACGCTCGCCTATTTCTTCATCGGCTACGGCATTGCCTACGGCATCCATTTCTTCACCGGCGCGGAACAACTCGCGCAAAAGAACGGCTACGATCTGGTCAAATTCTTCTTCCTGATGACCTTCGCCGCCGCCATTCCCGCCATCGTCTCCGGCGGCATTGCCGAACGGGCGCGTTTCAATCCGCAACTCGCCGCCACCTTCCTGCTGGTTGGGTTCGTCTATCCTTTTTTCGAAGGCATCGCCTGGAACGGCCACTTCGGCATTCAGGAATGGCTGCAAACCACTTTCGGCGCGGGCTTCCATGACTTCGCCGGCTCGGTCGTGGTGCACGCCGTCGGCGGCTGGATCGGTCTCGCCGCCGTGCTATTACTCGGCGCGCGGCACGGTCGCTACAACAAGGAAGGGCGCATCACCGCGCATCCGCCGTCCAGCATCCCCTTCCTCGCCCTCGGCGCATGGATCCTCACCGTCGGCTGGTTCGGCTTCAACGTCATGAGTGCGCAGACCCTCGGCGGCATCAGCGGCCTCGTCGCCGTCAATTCGCTGATGGCGATGGTCGGCGGCACGCTCACCGCGTTATGGCTGGGCAAGAACGACCCCGGCTTCGTGCACAACGGCCCGCTGGCCGGATTGGTTGCTGTCTGCGCCGGATCGGATGTGTTCCATCCCATCGGCGCACTCATCGTCGGCGGCGTCGCCGGTGCCTTGTTCGTCATTATGTTCACGCTGACCCAGAATCGCTGGAAGATCGACGACGTGCTCGGCGTGTGGCCCTTGCACGGCCTGTGCGGCACCTGGGGCGGCATCGCGGTCGGTATCTTTGGCTCCCAGGCAATGGGTGGTACAGGCGGCATCGCGTTCGGCGGCATCAACTTCATGTCGCAACTCATCGGCACGCTGCTCGGCATCTGCATCGCCTTCATTGGCGGCTTCATCGTCTATGGCTTGATGAAGAAACTGGTCGGCATCCGCCTCGACCAGGAAGAAGAATTCAACGGCGCCGACCTTTCCATCCACAAGATCAGCGCCACGCCGGAGCGCGAATCAGGCTGGTGAGCGCGGGTTTGAAAGAATGAAAGATTGAGGAAGGTCTGATTAAGTCCGTCACACCGGCGAAGGCCAGTGTCCAGTCCATTGAAGCGGGGTAAGCAGGCAATCCGCGAAGCGGATGCTCGCAAAACACTGGATTCCGGCCTGCGCCGGAATGACGAATGGGGACTTAATCAGAGTTTCCTTGAGTCAGTCAGACCACGGCAGCACTGCCCGAAAGAGTGCTGCCTGTTCACCGTCAGACAGGATAAAATTCCCTCCCCAATCTCTTTTAAAAGAACACATCATGTCCGTTGCCGGCCCGCGCGAGATCGTCACCCCGTTCCGTCCCATCCCGTTGGAAGTGCCGGAGGGCATGAAACACAACGAGTTTTTCAACAGCACGGAGAACCTGAACGATCTGGTGAACAACAACGGCTTGCTGATGAACGCGGAGAATCTGTTGTTGTATCGCAAGGCGCTGGGGCACAGCACCGAGTTCGATTGTTCCATCATCTACAACACATCCAAGACCATCCTCAACCCGCTCGGACGCCCGGTGCGGCGCACACAAGTGGCGGAGAACGTGAAGCAGGTGTGGAACCGGATGAACCAGATCATCATCGCCTACATGCTGGAGCAGTATCCCGATCCGCAGGAAGCGCTGATTCTGGCGGGCGAAGCAAGCCTGGATGCGACCTGGCCGCTGACTTCGCCGGGGGTGCCCAGCATCCGCATGTTGCACAACCACTTCATCGTCTTCCCGACGGCGACACTGCACGCGGCGAAGTCGGCCGATCCGGCCAATCCCAACCTCACCGATGGCGGGCAGAACAGTCTGTTTCAGTCCTATATGCGCGAGGTGTACCGCGAGTTTTTCAACAAGGCGCTGAAGCTGAATATCCTCAAACCGGCGCATGATGCCGACAGCCGCATCGGCCTGACCGGGTACCCGCAGGGCTTGCCCAGTTGGGAGATACAGGGTGGGGCGGAGGCGCTCAAGGATGTGCATTTCTGGAAAGAATACGACGAGGTGCTGAAAGGGTTTCTCGATTTTTACCGCACTTTCTTTTCCCAGGTTTCCACGCGCAATGCGCCGATGCTGCCGGACGTGCATTTCCCCGAGCAGGTGGAAAGCGTGCTGCTGTTCAACAATGACTTCATGAAGACGGCCAAGAAAGTGCGCGACCACTGCATCGTCGATGCGAAATATGCCAATGCCATCCGCTGGCAACCCGCGTTCAAGCAGATCATCTACCGCAATGATGCGGGCAACCTGATCGTGACCATCAGCCAGAACTCCATCGGCAACGCCATCACCGAACTGCTCGGCGTGGTGGTGAATCGCATCCCCGATGCCGAGGCTTATACCCGCCACGAACCGGCGCTGATCGCCCATCTGCGCGCAGTGCGCCGCCGCCTGATCGAGGCTGATCTGGGCGAAGGTATCGCCACCGCATATTGGCCGCAGGAATAGTTACCCGGTGCTTTGAAAAACTGAAATGACAGGAGGGTGCATGGTGCGATATTTCGCAATCATAAGCGGGTTGATTCTATGCACTGTCTTGCCTGCCCATGCCGAGACTGCTGCTACCCGTTCTTTCGGTGTGCTCAACCAGCGCAGTATCCAATTGACTGCCGAATACTGGAATCCCATCCTGCGCTACGTCAGCAAGAAAAGTGGTGTCTCACTTGAGCTCAAAATGGGTAAGACCGCGCCGGATACTTCCGCCATGACGGGGCGGGGTGAATTTGATTACGTTTATTCCAATCACATTTTTACGTCAACCAATTCCAAGGTAGGATATCGCATCATCGCGCGACCGATGGCAGAGGCCATTCAGGGGCAAATCGTGGTTGCGGATGATGCCGGCATCAAAGATCTGCACGATCTGCAAGGGTTGGAAGTGGGCTTTCCCAGTGCCAGTGCCTTCGTGGGTTACGCCGTGCCGATGAATGAGCTGTTGCGCCTGGGGATTCACGTCGCGCCAATCTTTGGGGGCAATCAGGAAGGCATCATGGCGCAACTGAAAATAGGCAAAGTGGTTGCCGCTGGGGTGAATGCCAAAGTGATGCGCCAATATGCCGAGCGTGAAAATTTCAAGTATCGCGCATTGTGGACATCCGAAGACTATCTCAACCTCCCCATCTCCGCGCACCCGCGCATCGACAAAGCAGAAGTCAATGCGGTAAGGGCTGCCTTCGCCCGGATGGCGGATGACCCCGAAGGTTTGGCTATTTTGCAGTCCAGTGCTGCCGTGATCAGGCAAAAGCCGCCTTATGGATTCGTCCCTGCCCAAGAGAGTGACTATGCCAGTTATCGGCGTTTTTACAAAAATACCCGCGTTAAGGAGGGCGGCTAATCATGTCAGTCAGTCGGGGCGCGCGGTGAAAAAATGTTGGCACTGTCCACTGTTAAATAAGCTCAGTCTGCTGACTCGTATTCTGGCGGGCTCAATGCTGGTAATCGGCATTGCCCTCATTGTGATGTTTGTGGTGCTGATGCACCGGGAAGCGTATCTGCTGGAGTCTGTATTGCAATCCAAATTGCAAGAAGAATTAAACACGCTCGAGATTGCCGTTACAGATGACTTGGTGATTGGGGATTATGCGACGGTTCAGAGTGAGCTGAATACGCGCGTGCAAAATCAACACGTCGCGAAAATAATTTTTACGCCGATACGGGGTAACACCGTTCATGTGTTCGGCCCGACAACCGCTGCGCAATCGCCCGGCTGGTTTGTGGCGATGATGAACGTTCCCTCCATGCAGGGCACACAGCGCCTTTCGCTGGGCGGCAGGACTTACGGTGAGATCAATGTGCAGATGAACCCGGTTGTTTTAACCAACAATGCATGGGGTCAATTTGCCTTCATGCTCAAACTTGTCTTGGCCACTTTGTTTCTGAACGTCCTGGTGATTTATCTGATATTGCGTAGCAGTTTGCGCCCATTGGAAACATTGATCGCGGCAGAGCGCCAGTTTGCCGATGGCGATCATGCCATTCGAGTTGCCGGGCCGGGTAGTCCCGAAATGCGTGATTTGACAACTGGTTTCGACAGCATGGCAGAAAAAATCGAACAACAGACCATCGCGTTGAAAAACAGCGAGCAGTTGTGGAGCTTTGCGCTGGAAGGTGGCGGCGATGCGGTGTGGGATTGGAATTTAGTCACCAATCAAGTCGAGCTGAGCAAAGCAGGCAATGCGATGTTTGGTTTTGCCCCTGAAGAACTTTGGGAGGATATGGCGTTATGGGTTGCCCGTGTACACCCTGACGACTTGCCCATTTTGAGCGAGCGATGGCGTGAATTCCTCCGCCAAGGTGAAGAGAAATTTTCCTGTGACTATCGCGTGCAGTGCAAAGACGGTCACTGGATTTGGATACACACGCGCGGCATGGTGGTGCAGCGGGATGCGGCGGGGCGTGTCATGCGCATGATTGGAACCCATTCCGACATCACCGAGCGCAAGCAGATGGAGGAACAAGTGCGCAAACTCGCCTTCTACGACCCGCTGACCGCGCTCCCCAACCGCCGCCTGCTGGATGACCGCCTGGAACAAGCCCTGCTTGCCAGCAAGCGCAGCGGCTACTTCGGTGCATTGCTGTTCCTTGATTTGGATAACTTCAAACCGCTGAATGACACACACGGGCATGGTGTGGGAGATCTGTTATTGCTTGAGGTGGCAAAACGGTTAAAAAACGGTGTGCGTGAAATGGATACCGTGGCGCGTTTTGGCGGTGACGAGTTTGTGGTGATGCTGAATGAATTGGCATCCGATAAAACCGCTTCTCTGACCCAGGCGCGTCAGCTTGCAGAAAAAATTCAGGTTGCATTGTCTGCCTCTTATCGGCTAACGGTTAAACACACCGGGCAATCGGATACGACCGTCGAACATCGCTGTACCGCCAGTATCGGCGTGGTCGTGTTTTCCAATCATGAGGCCAGCCAGGCCGATATTATGAAACGAGCCGATGCCGCCATGTATCGAGCCAAAGATGCGGGTCGCAATCAGATATGTTTTGATGAGGGGGGAACATGACCGGCTGTCCTCTGCTGGAAGCGGATGCCGTGCAAAAGATGCCGCCGGATCTCCCCAAGATCAACCGCTCGTTCGCGCACGATATTTTGCACGACGACAAGGCGATTGCCCGCTCCCGCATTCACTAGATCGGCTGCGTACTATTTTTTGCCACACAGGAATCGAATATGCCAACGTCAATGAGCGACATCAACGAGATCATCCGGGCATTGACCCGTTTTCGCGACGAGCGCGACTGGGCGCAGTTCCACAATCCGAAAGACTTGGCGGCGGCCTTGTCCATCGAGGCGGGCGAATTGCTGGAGTGCTTTTTGTGGAAAGCGCACGCTGAAGCAGATGTGGAAAAGGTCAAAGAGGAACTGGCGGATGTGTTGGCGTTTGCCTTGTTGCTGGCCGAGCACTACAAGCTGGACGTGAAGCAGATTGTGCTCGACAAGATCGCAAAAAATGCGCTGAAGTATCCGGTGGACAAGGCGCGCGGCAGCGCAAAGAAATACACCGAGCTTTGAATCGTGTGGGTCGGACTTCAGTCCGACGCTGCATGAGGAAATCTGAGACTTTGTCGGACTGAAGTCCGACCTGCATAAACCGCGCTTCCGCTGGCAGACAATTAACCGCTGCCGAGGGTGCGTCCGCTGCCGACCAGGCTGGGCTGGCCGTTCGGGCCGTACAGGCCGGCAGCTTGTTGCGAGGCGCCGATGAGCGCGTGCAGCGCTTGCCGGTTGTAGCGCAGCCTGACCTGGATCAGCTCACCGTTAAGCCGGTTCAATTGGCTGGCGTGCGTGGCGAGGCGCAGGAGGTCATGCCAGGCACCGATTGCGCCCGGTGCATTTTTTTTCAGCCAGGGTTCGATGGCGGAGGGCTCGGCGGGGAATTGTTGCCGGCGCTGGCTGGCGCTGGCGGACAGCATTTCTGCCGCGCGTGTTTTTTCGCCGGCCAGTTCGAGCAGGGGATCGGTGGCGGGCGCAAGCAGAATCTGTTGCTCCCGTTCGAGCAGAGCGATGAAGGCGCGCAGGGCATCGCGCTCGGCTTCGATGGATTGCAGGATCGAGGTGGCGGAAAGGCTCAACGCGCGCTCGCGGTGATGAGGTCTTGCACGGTGTCGATCAGGCGGTCGGCGACCACTTCGGCATTGACCTGGAAGCGTCCTTCGCTGATCGCCTGTTTGATCTCTGACACCTTCTGGCTATCCACCACCGATGCGCTGGCGATGCTGCTTTCCAGCTCGCGCAACTGTGCGCCGGTCGCGCCCAGTTGGACGCTGGTGCTGTCCGCCGCCGGGGCGGTGCTGCCGGGCTGGCCGCCGGATTTGGCCGCCGGACTACGCGCGGTCGATTCGCCTGCGCTGTTGGCGGGTAAGGGTTTGCCGGTTTGGTTGATCTTCATGCTGTGCTCCATCTCATGGGTTGTGGCTACTGTATCGGCCTGTCTGGCGAAAACTTTAGCAGACTTGTCGATCCGCCGCCTCAATTCGTGCGCCGCATCCGTCCGCCGGCGATTCAGCGCAGCAGCTCGGCGCTTCCACTTCCTGTTGCGCGCGCCGTGATGACTCGTCCCGAAGCCAGCCGAATGCGCACTGCCGCGCCCGCGCCGGCATCGCTCATCGCGAGCCCTTCGCTGCTCACGAGATAGCCCGCGCCGGGCAGTGCCAAAGTAACGGTCTGTCCCTGCCGGATCACATGCGGCGCTTGCAGCATGTCGGTGCGCAATACCTGCCCCGCACCGAGGGCGTATTTTACGATCTGGCCGATCGCTTGCCGGGGTGAGATGAGCAGGTTGGGGCGGTCCATTTCACCGCGTTGCAAAGTGAAATCCGCCGCGCTCACGGTGCTGCCCTGTGCCAGCGGCTTGTTGGTGACCAGCAGATCGAGCGTCACGCTTATTTTCGCCGGAACCAGAATGCTCCATCCCTTTGCCGCCTCGCAGCGCACCCCGATGCTGGTGTTGCCTTGCAGTTTTGCGCCTGCGGGCAAATACGCATTCAGCGCAGCGCAGGCATCCAGCGCCAGTCGCGGGTCGATGCTGCTCATCTGGATGCTGACCTCGCCCGGCAGCGTGCGGGTTTGCTCCAGGGCATAAGCGTAAGCCACCGCGCGAATCGCGGCATGATCCTGGCGCGGCGCGGCCGTGACCGGACCGCTCCAGAGAGATAACGACAAGATCAGGCAAGCCGTGCGTTTCATGGCGGGCATTGTCTCGCGCGAGGGCCACAGCGAAGGCGGGAAATGCGGCGGTTTTCCGCCACTAATCGGCGAATCGATTTGACCGCGGTCGGCCTAGGATGCGATCCATCAGCAAAGTCACAAGGCGGGAGAACCCAATGAGCGGCAGGATAGACGAGCTGTTCCAGTTCCATCAGACGGCATTGAATCTGCGCGCGGCGCGGCAGGAATTGCTGGCCTCGAATATCGCCAATGCCGACACGCCGAACTACAAGGCGCGCGACATCGATTTCGCCAGCGCGCTGCAGGGCGCGTTGCAGGGTGAGGGCGCCCGGTTGCCGCTGGCGGGCACCGCCGCCGCACACTTGCAGGGCGATGCCGGGGAAACGGTGATGGGCGCGCCGGTGCAATACCGCATTCCAACCCAGCCCAGCGCCGACGGCAACACGGTGGAGATGGATACGGAACGGGCACAGTTCGCCGACAACGCGTTGCGTTACGAGGTCAGTGTGCGCTTTATCTCGGACAAGGCCAGGGATGTGCTGACCGCATTGCAAGGCTAAGGTGAAACAATAGGGTGGGAGCGCAGCTGTGCTGCGCGATAGCGGATTCAAAGAAAAGCCATCGCCCGGCAAGCCGGGCTCCCACATGAGTTTCATCATCAGGGGTGGCTACTTGCCATGACCCTTAGGAGGAATCGATATGTCACTGTTCAATATTTTTAATATCGCAGGCTCGGCCATGGCGGCGCAGTCGCAACGCCTGAATGTGGTGGCGAGCAATCTGGCCAATGCGGAAAGCACCACCGGACCCGACGGCCAGCCGTACAAGGCGAAGCAAGTGGTCTTTGAAGCTGCGCCGGTGGCGGGACAGGTCGGGCAGGGGGTCAAAGTCAGCGCGGTGGTGGAAGATGCCGCGCCCATGCGCATGGTGTACGACCCCGCTCATCCGATGGCGAACGAACAGGGTTATGTCACCCTGCCGAACGTCAATCCGGTGGACGAAATGGTGAACATGATCTCCGCCTCGCGCTCGTACCAGAACAATGTGGATGTGCTCAACACCTCCAAGTCATTGCTGTTGAAAACCCTCACCATCGGACAATAAGGAGACGCATCATGGTTGCTTCGGTTCAGAACACGGCGAGCGCTTTTGCCGCACCCGCAAGTGAACAATCGCAGATCAAAGAGACAGAGGATCGTTTCCTGAAGTTACTGGTTACGCAGATGAAGAATCAGGACCCGCTCAATCCGATGGATAACGCGGAGGTCACTTCGCAGATGGCACAGCTCTCCACGGTGACCGGTATCGACAAACTGAACGCGACCGTGCAGTCGTTGAGCAGCAGCATGCTGGCGTCGCAGTCGTTGCAGGCGGTTTCCATGATCGGCCATCCGGTGCTGGTCACGGGCGATGGCATCGAGCTCGGCAACGGCAAGGCTTTCGCGGCAGTGGAACTGGCGCAGCCGGCGGATAAACTGACAGTCAGTATCAACGACGCATCCGGGCGCACTGTCCGCACCCTGCAACTCGGCGCGCAGGACAGCGGCATCGTCGACGTGGCGTGGGATGGCGTGACCGACAGCGGGACGGTCGCGCCGGACGGGAGTTACACCCTGCAAGCAGTCGCCGAGCTGGGGGGTGGCAAGCGTGACGCGGTGACGCTCGAATACGGTCTGGTCAACAGTGTGGCGCAGTCGCAAGGCGGTGTTACGGTCAATGTCGGCAAACTGGGCGATGTCAGCCTGACTGCCATCAAACAAATTTTGTAAGGAGAACGTCATGGGTTTCCAGCAAGGACTTTCCGGTCTCAACGCCGCCGCCAAGAATCTGGATGTGATCGGCAACAACGTGGCCAACGCCAGCACGGTCGGCTTCAAAGGTGCGCAAGCGCAATTCGCCGATATCTATGCCAGCACGGTCGGGGGAGGCAATCAGGTCGGTATCGGTACACGCGTGGCGACCGTCGCCCAGCAATTCACCCAGGGCAACATCACCACCACCAACAATTCGCTCGATATGGCGGTGAGCGGCAACGGCTTCTTCAGGTTGAGCGACAATGGCTCCATCACCTATTCGCGCAACGGCCAGTTCCAGATGGACAAGGGTGGCTATATCGTCAGTTCCCAAGGCTACAGGCTGACCGGATTTCTGCCCAATGCGCTGGGAGTGATCGTGGCGACCGCGCCTGCCGACTTGCAGATTTCGACCGCCGATTTATTGCCTAACGCGACCACTGCGGTCGCGGCCGGGCTGAATCTGGATTCACGGTCTGCCATCATTCCCGCAGTGCCGGCGTTCGATCCGAACAACGGTGCGACCTTCAACAATTCCACCTCGATGACGGTGTTCGACAGCTTGGGCAGCAGTCATGTGGCTTCGCTGTATTTTGCCAAGACGGCCACCAATGCATGGGACACCTATCTGACAGTGGATGGGGTCAATACGCAGGCGGCGAATGCGCCGTTGACGGCCATGACCTTTGGCACCAACGGGGTGTTGACGGCACCGGCTGCGCCCGTGACCTCGGCCGCATTCACCCCGGCCGGTGCGGGGGCGCAGACATTGAGCATCAATTTTGCTTCCACCTCGCAATTCGGCGGCATCTTCGGGGTGAACTCGCTGACGCAGGACGGTTATACCTCGGGTCGTCTGACCGGCTTCGCCACGGGCGCGGACGGGATGGTCACGGGGCGTTATTCCAACGGGCAGACCAAGACCCTGGGCCAAGTCGTATTGTCGAATTTCAGCAATCCGCAGGGATTGCAGCCTTTGGGTGGCAACAACTGGGCGGAGACGAGCACCTCCGGCACACCGTTGACCGGGGCCCCCGGCTCATCGAGTCTGGGCGTGTTGCAGACGTCGGCCGTGGAAGATTCCAACGTCGATCTGACCGCCGAACTGGTGAACATGATCACCGCGCAACGCGTGTATCAGGCCAATGCACAGACGGTGAAGACGCAGGATCAGGTGCTGCAGACGCTGGTGAACCTGCGTTGATTTTAGGAAGCAGGATTCAGGACGCAGGAGTCAGGGGAGGGTGACATGGACAGACTGATCTACACCGCGATGAGCGGCGCGACGCAGACGCTGCAACGGCAGGCATCGGTGGCGCAAAACCTGGCTAACGTCAACACTCCGGGATTCCGCGCCAGCATCGATGCTTTTCGCAGCGTGCCCCTGCAAGGGGAAGGGCTGCCCACCCGCACCTTTGTGGTCGATTCCACGGCAGGCACCGATTTCATGCCGGGCGTGATCCAGCAGACCGGACGCGCGCTGGATGTCGCGCTCGATGGCAAAGGCTGGATCGCGGTGCAGGATGCCAACGGCAATGAAGCCTACACACGCAACGGCAGTTTGCAAATCCAGCCCAACGGCATTTTGCAGACCCGCAACGGGCTGACCGTGCTCGGCGATGCCGGACCGCTCACGATCCCCGAGGACACTGAAATCACCATTGCCAAGGACGGCACGCTTTCCACCGTGCCCAGCACCACGCAGAAAGCCGGCGTGGTCGTGGTCGGGCGCATCAAGCTGA
>Ga0210032_1001801_pt1 | contig 10977 bp, 10 predicted proteins | sample CryGeyCG2114_250_2_FD_185458 | JGI IMG/M metagenome (GOLD analysis project Ga0210032, IMG submission 185458) | Groundwater microbial communities from aquifer - Crystal Geyser CG13_big_fil_rev_8/21/14_2.50 (SPAdes) (version 2) | ecosystem: Environmental > Aquatic > Deep subsurface > Groundwater ... | reverse complement strand
TAATGGTCAAGTCAAGCAGGTACGACAACACGCATATCGTATAATGTGCTTTCACATGTTGATCGGTACGCACATAAATGGGTTCAAATTTAATGAACGTTTTCACACCTTTAAATGCTTCCTCAACTCTATTTTTGTCTCTGTAAGCCCTAATTATTCTTACAGCATCAAATTTTTTGTTGTCTGGCCTACATTCTTGCTCTTTTTTTAGGTGATTTGTAATAAATACATTTACTCCGTCCAAACACTCAGCCACCTTTACAACATTTTCATTTTTCCAGTATTTACAATAAAAGCTCTTCACCGTCTTACCTTTATCGGTTTTTACATTTATGGTTTCTAGGCCATATTTTATATGCCCTTTTACACCTAATTTTTTCAGATTTTCATCTATTCTTTTTTCAGTGGATTCTTCTCCACGGTCTCTCTTTGCTTTTGATAACTCTTCGTTTTCGCTTTCTATGTATTCAAATCCTTTTTTTATTTGTTCTTTTCTGTTTTCGCGTTCATCTTTAAACAATGTTGGATTAAAACCAACGATGTACCTCCTACTATAAGCATTATCCTTAACATTCGCATCGCCCATATCTCTATAATACAAATCATCGTCATATTTTTTAAAGCCATTACTCTCAAGTTTTTTAACTTCCGAATCGACGTTAGCAAGTGTAAATTCTTTGAACCAATTTAAATTTATGTGCGAAACTTTTGGGATCTGATTTTTATTCTTTGCAGTGATGTATTTTTGCTTATTCTCTTCTAAGTATTTAAGATTGCCCTCTGAAACAATTCCCCGATCAAATACCCATGTAAAATCAACGTCATCTGATATTTCAAATCGTTTTCTACAAGAATTCATCTTAGCCTTGAGTGTATTTACTTCAGCAGTATCTCCTTTTAATACCTCCCACGAAAAAGGATAACCATCGGAGTTTACAACCAGCGATAAAATAATCCTTTTATTTTTGAAACCTTTGTTTTTTGTTATCCCTGGTTTTGCCAGCGCGCATTTTCTCCCCTCAAAACTTGAGACAGAAAGATCGTAATAAATCACGGAAAAACTTTCCTCATCCTTCAGTTTTAGGGTGTTGAAAATGTGTCTTTCTATGTATTCTTTTTTGTTTTCAATTTCAGTAAGTTCTCTGTAGATTCGCGAATCGTTGAATTTATTTTCATCTATTTTTAGTATCATGCTCCATGCAGTTTCTTTAAGCCATTCGGTTGAATAAAGGTAACTTCCAGGATCAAGACTGCGGTAGGAAGTAAGAATTTTTACTATGTCCGCGGTTTGTATATCCTTATCTTTCGAATAAGGAAATACGTCCGATAACTCCCAATCATCAAATATCTTACCTAAAAAAGCAATATCTAAGTATCGCCAGTGGTCCTCAAAAAGCACTTCGTTGATGTCCACCACCACAGCATCTTTGGATTTTATTGTTTTCAGTAAGTTAGTTATCTTTTGTGCGCGCTCTGGTTCCAACGCACCCAGATAAAGTATATCTCTGTGCTTATTATGTCTATTTGTTCTATATGATTCAGCGATGCTATAATAATCATAACGCTTTCCATTTGGTTTAACCACATATGAATTCCTTAAAAACCAATTAAATTTCATTTTGTTTAGTCTTAAAAATTACATAAATAATTAAGAATTAGGATATAAAAACAATATATTTTATAAAAAGTTTAGTCTTAAAAATAAAAAGTTAAAAAATTGTTGTTTATAATAAAAAACAGAAATTGTGAGGCATGCAAAGGTGTTTTTTAATTTAAAATATATGAAAATTTAATTAGTTATTTGTGTGTTGTGAAGAACATGGGTTAAAATAAAATCCGCGCCTTTTTCCGAAGAATCGTACATAAATTCCATTCTTCTGTATAATTTTTTAAAGTCCTTTGTAAATACCAGTCCGCAGTAATCTTCAAGTATTTTACCCTTTATCTCCGGGGGACATCTGCCCTGTAATATAGATAAACGGAGCGACGGCGAAATGAATAAATATTTTACAGGCTTTCTTGCTTTTGTATAAACCTGCCATAACTCCTGATTTCTATTATAATTCCTGCCATAACCAAAACATCTAATAATGAAGTTAATGTCTTATTGTCAATATTAAAGGACTTGCATAATTTTTCATAACTTATTATATCCGAGTTTGCTAAAAGATAGAGTAGATTATATATTTTTTGGTATTTACTCAATATTAAAGGGTAAGCAATATTATACAATATTAATTAAGTAATATAAAAGATATAAATAAAAATCAACAAACAGTTAACTTTAATTCATATTATCTGAATGAACAACACAAATCTTATACTTCTCTGATAAGCAAATTTCCTACTTTATTTTCAAAACGCGGTTTCAAATAGTTTTCAAATCTTATAGATTTGTAAATTTCCGAACGATGTGAGGTGAAATTTTAAAAATATCTGAACATCACCGAGGTGATTTGTTAATGGGGTAAATTGAAATGGGAAACTTTTGTAAATTTTAATTATAGTCATTTTACTGACTTTTTGCAGTAAAATGACTATACTCGTAAATTTGATAACTATGCAAAAAGTTAGCAAATTTACTATATATTCAAAAAATATTCAAAAAATTAGATGTAAAAATGAACTTGCTCACGCAATTTATCAAGATCAGATTTTAGAAATTAAATTTGCACGATTCATTGAATAAATTCAACATAAAGGTTCTATCTCTCCAACATCCAAAAATTTTTGCCCGCCGCTCTCCATATCTCTTAAAGTAATCCTGCCTTCCTCAAATTCTTTCTTCCCGACAACAATAACATACCTGTATTTGTTATTTGCATACTCCATTGCCTTCTTAACCTTTCTCTTCATTATATCCAGGTCCGCTGTAATATTTCTTTCCCTTAATTCGCCTGCTACTTTAATACAATAAGGCAAAAATTCTTCACTTACATAAGTAATTAAAATTTTATTGTTTTCAAATTTTGGAATTAAATTTTGTGCCTTCAACGCTTCAATTACTCTGTCAAATCCATAAGCAAACCCAACAGCCGGAACGCCTTTGTTTTTATCATTTTTACTGTCTTTATCCGAAAACAATCCGATAAGATTATCATATCTCCCACCGCCGCAAATCTGCATATCATTCGCGTGAATTTCAAACACATTTGAGGTATAGTAATCCAGTCCGCGAACAATATTAAAATTTATAACATAGTCGTTATTGAACATCTCCACAAAATTTAAAATATTTTCCAGTTCCTCAATTCCTTCAATTGCCTCCGGACAATTCCTGACTATATTCTTTAACTCATTTAAATTTCCCCTCTTTCCCTTAAATGAAAGGACCTTGTTTAAAATTTCCCCGTTGTCTGTCCTTTTTAAAATTTCATTAATTCCTTCATCATTGTGCTTGTCAATATAATGCAAAATTTTTTCCTTATCCCCTCGGCTTAAATTTGTGGAATTCAGGACTCCCTTAATTACCTTTATATTGCTGAGCTCTAACTCAAAATTTAAATTTAACTGCTTTAAGCCACAATATGCCAGAGAAATAACCTCTGCGTCGCTTTCGGGCGTATTGCTTCCTATTAATTCAACACCAAGATGCCAGAATTCCCTGTATCTCGCATGCTGCGGTTCATCGTATCTGAATACAGGACAAAAATAGTAAAATTTCAAAGGCATGGCAAAATTTTTAAAATTTTCAATGAAAAAGCGTGCGGTTGAGACGGTTTGCTCTGGTTTTAGGCACACATCTCTGTTTCCTTTATCCTTAAATGCAAACATACTTTCAGTGATTTCCTCTCCGGATTTTAATGTGAATATACCAGTGTATTCAACCGTTGGGGTTAAAATTTCGTCAAATCCGTATAATTTAAATTTTTTCTCAATTGCCTTTCTTACATAGTTCCTTATTTTCATATCCTCGGGCAAAAAGTCCCGGAATCCCCTTAATTTTTCTGTTTTGAAGTCCATCGCTAATATACTTTTTCATTTTTAATTAATAACTTACAACAAAATTTATTTAAAATGGAAACCATCTCACTTCCAGAACCAAAAACAAAAGGAAAAATTTCTGTTGAAGAATCGCTCTTTAAAAGAAGGTCACATAGGAAATTTATATCTGAAAATTTAAAGATAGATGAAATTTCACAGTTATTATGGGCTGCTTACGGAAGAAATAAATACTGCAAAGTTGTCCCGTCGGCAGGGGCAATACATCCTTATGAAATTTATGTAAATTTAAGTAATGGAAATAGTGATGGTTTAAGTGATGGGCTTTATATTTATGAAAGCAGCATGCATGCGATTTCAAAGGTTGCTGATGAAAATAAAAGTGAATTACTGTATTATGCCTGCTTACAGCAAGATTGTGTCAGAAATGCAAAAGCAATAATTATCCTCGCTGTAAATTATGAAAAAATTAAAGCAAGGTATGGCAATAGAGGAATTATGTATGCACACTTTGAAGCAGGACATATTGCACAAAATGTTTGTCTGCAGGCAGAGGCATTAAATTTAGGAAGTGTATGTATCGGGGCATTCAATGAAAAAGAGATAGACAACACATTAAATTTACAAAATTTAAAAGTAATTTATATGATTTGTGTCGGGAAAATTTATAGTCATTTTGACATCTTTTGATAATATTGTTTTTGTCCATATTTATTCTTCAAATCATAATATGTAATATTGATGTTCAAAATAAATAATCAAAGGTTGAAATTTTCACTATAATTATACTTTATTCAATTCAAACTTCTTCTTCTCATCTATAATTTCTATATCGTCAAGACATTTTAGATTTAATTTGTTTGCTGTTTCTTCATATCCGAACCGGACGGGTTTTTTTGCTGTGAGAACATAAGCAGCAATTTCCCGGACATTCAGTTTTGCCGCAGCAACCGCTCTGTGATGCCCGTCTATTATAAAATCCTTGCTATTTGTTCGCAATACGACAATCGGCTCGTTTAAATTTTTCTGTATTTCGTAGATTCTTACATACAATTCGTCTGTATTTATGCTGTTTTGTGTGGGGATTAAATTTCGGACACGGACATTTCCTTCCACTATAAGAATTTCGCAATCGTGTAAATTTTCAAATATTTCTTTTATTTTTAAGACCTTATCATAAGATGAATGTTCTATTTCGATTCTTAAAATATCCCTATTTGAAAGTATTCCGATAAATTTATTGCCTTCGCCAATAACGGGTAAGCTGTAAATGCCTCTCCTCCACATAATCTTTGCCGCACGGAAAATTTCCATATCCGGCGTTGCGACAATTACATCAGTGCGCATAAATTTATCTATTGTTGCTTTCGGATGTCTAAATAATATATCAAGAATTGAAACGAATCCAATAAGTTTTTCATTTTCAACAACTGGAAATCCAACATGCTGGTATTTCAATACCATTCTTTCAACTTTTTCAACCGTGAATTTTGGCATGGCTATAATTACATCTGTGTGAAAATAGTCCTTTACATATTTTTTATCCATTTTAAAACTTATTTGAAAGATGTCATATTTATTAATTTTAGAGAAGGGTATAATTTTATATATAGAATTAAAATTCATTAAAGACATTAAAAGTGATAAATAAGGTATTTAAATTTTAAATTAAATCTTAAATTTAAGCGTTAAAAACATATCTTTGAATAATTAAAATGTGTAAGTATTCATTTGAATTTAAATCTTTTGATTTACCCTACTCGTGCAATAAGAAAGAAGAATACAAGGACGGTTTTTGTATTTTTCATTGTGACAAAGAGAATTTCACATACGAAGAAAATAAAAAATTTGAAATTGAATTTTAGAAGGAGTTTGAAAGACAGAAAAAGGAAGAAAAAGAATTTAATTTTACTGGTTTTAAATTTCCTGATAAGATTTCATTTAAATTATAGTCATTTTGACATCTTTTGATAATATTGTTTTTGTCCATATTTATTCTTCAAATCATAATATGTAATATTGATGTTCAAAATAAATGATCAAAAGTTGAAATTTTCACTATAATAAAATTTGAAAAACCAGTGAACTTTAGGGGTGCGACATTCAACAACAAGGCAGACTTTATGGGTGCGACATTCAACAACAAGGCAGACTTTGGTGGTGCGACATTCAACAACAGGGCAGACTTTTGGGGTGCGACATTCAACAACAAGGCAGACTTTTGGGGTGCGACATTCAGCAAAGAGGCATACTTTACGGATGCAACATTTTTTGGTTCTGTCAAATTCATTGATGATGAAAATGGACGCATATTCGATGAATCTGCATCCGCAAATTTTTCCAACTCAAATTTTGAACATCCAGAAAGTGTTGAATTTGTAAGTGTCAATTTAAACAATGCATCATTTTTGCACTGCAAAAATATTGATAAAATCGGCAAGTTTGAAATTGTTGATTGGAATTCTAAAGATATATTTTTGGGATTTTTGGAAATAGAAAAGCAACAATTGATGAGATCAAAATAGATAAGGGCGAAGGTAAAATACCTTACGAATTTGTTGCCGAAATTTACAGAAAACTCCGAATAAATTACGAACACATTTTGCGATTTGTAGAAGCAGGCGACTTTTACATCGGCGAGATGGAAATGAGAAGGAAAAATATAAAATTTTTTGGGAAAGCAATGGAAAATATAGTCATTTTGACATCTTTTGAGAATATTGTTTTTATCCATATTTATTATTCAAATCATAATATGCAATATTGATGTTCAAAATAAATAATTAAAAGTTGAAAAATTCACTATAAATTCTTAAATTTTGTTGCTAGAAACATTTCTGTAACTTCGGAGTATAAATATTTCAGTTATTACGGTGAAAATTATTTGTTGCCATTGGTATGGATTTTTATTACAGTCGTAACTTTTTCGTTTTTGCTTTCAACCGATATTTTAACAAGCACACAGATATCTCTTCAATTTCTTCCAGCGGATTTAAATGGAAAAATTCATGACTTATCAATTCTCACATTTACAATAAATTCTGGATGGTTCGTATTATTTGAAAGAATTTTTGGTATTTTGTTTATTGCTTTATTTGTTCTCGCTTTACGAAGAAAATTTAAGAAAGGCGGCGAATGAAATTTATACATCTCATTAAAACATTAAAAATAAAAGTCAGATTATATAATGCAATCTGAATGAATTAGTATAATTTAAAACAATATAATCTAAATTATATAAAATAATTTAAAACAATTTAATTTAAAACAGTATAATCTAAATTATATAAAATATTTTAAAACAATTTAAAACAGTATAATCTAAATTATATAAAATAATTTAAAACAATTTAAAACAATATAAAATAATCAACAAATCTAAAATGAATCCTGTATTTTTTAAATTGGTATTGGCTGTGGTTTTGATGTTTTTTGTGTTTTTTGCAATGAATGTGAGTGCTTATGAAATAGATAATAATCTGTGCAAATGTGATAACTGTGAGGACTGTACAAAGGCATTAGAGAACAGAGCATGTTCTGTTGTCCAGCTTACAAGATCCCTGGATGAGTCCGTGATGGGAAAAAGCGATATGAGTTGTATTGTCAATCCAGCATTCGGAAGCGGAAAGACCTTTGATTGTAATAACTATAAAATAGAAAGATGTCCGACTTGTGGCCAGGATGAAAAAAGTTACGCAGTGTATTTGAGGGACAAAAAAAATATGATAATAAAAAACTGCAACTTCGTAAATTTCAGAATCGGAGTAAATATTTATTCCTCATCAGATATAAAACTCACAAATAATAAATTTTCCAATGGATATGAAGGGATTTATATCAAGGAAGGAACAAAATGCGCTCTTGAAAACAATATTATTGAAAATATGGAATTGACAGGAATACATCTTTTAAATTCTAATGAAAATTTTATCGGCAACAATGATCTTACAGGCATCGTTGGAAATAGGGCGACTGCAATATTCCTGGAAAAGTCCGATAAAAATTTAATAAAAAACAACAATGCAAACAACAGAAAGGAAAGAGGAATATTTTTAAAAGAGTCAAATAATAATGCGCTCCTTGGGAATTCTGTTAATGAATGTAATGTCGGAATACATATAGAATATTCTTCTGGAAATAATATATCAGAAAATAAAGCAAGTAAATGTCTGGATTCATCAGTTTTCCTTATCCATTCGTCAAAAAACATCATATCAAAAAACAAGGCGAATTCAAACAAAAAATACGGAATGCGAGTTTCCCAGTCCCATCAAAATTTAATAAGCGAAAATGAAATAAGAAACAATGCCTTTTCTTATGGTTTATATATTGATTACTCTTCTGACAACAACATATCTAAAAATTTAATCACATCAAATCGTATAGGGATATACAGCATAGGAAGTAAAAATTTTATATCTGAAAATAAAGTATGTCGGAATAAGGATTATGATTTTGATTCTTCAAACTGGATGAAGTCCGCCGGAGATAACAATTATTGTGATATTTCTGACAGATGGAATGATGAAGATGCAAGCGGATGCACGAATAAATGCAAATGCGAATCAGATGATGAATGCGGCGATGATGAAATGTGTGAAAATGCGAAATGTAAAAAGTTAACCTGTGATAAAATTTATAGGCATAAATGCGTTGAATGTTTAAATAACAGCGACTGTTCAAAGTCCGAGAAATGTGAAAATAACAAATGCATATTGAAAAAAGGATTTTGTAAGGACGATACGGATTGTAAGGACGATGAGAAATGTGAAAATAACAAATGTGTGCAACTGGAATGTCCGGGCAATGAAAAAATAGAAAATCATGCATGTGTGAAAGTGACTGAGGAAGAAAATGAAACTACAAATGAGACAATCATAGCAAATGATACTGGTGAAAGAAAAAAAGAACCGAAAGAAGAACCGCAAAATTTACTGCCTTTAATTCTAATAGCAATTATTGTGATAATTGTTCTTTACTTTTTATTCAGGAGAAAGAAAACAAAGACAAAAGATAACAGTGTTAAAGGCAAGGAAGATAAGATTAAAGAAGTTAAAGGAGAAAAAATTTAAGAGAACATTGATTATGAAATGAAAAGAGTTCATATTTTTGTGTCTGGAAGGGTGCAGGGGGTAAATTTTAGAAGTTTTGTTAAAGAAAATGCGGTAAAATTAAACATAAATGGTTTTGTGTAAAATATCCTTTATGGGAAGAAAAAAGGACAGGTGAGAGCAGTATTTGAAGGTGATGAAAAAGGACTTGAAGAAATGATAAAAAGATGCAAAAAAGGACCATTATTATCAAAGGTTGAGAATGTTGAGGTTACCTATGAAGAAGGTAAAGGTGAAATCAGGAATTTTGAGATACTGTGGTGAATTGTAACCGGACATCAGTAAAAATCCTCCTCCCTTGCATGTTTAATCAAAAATTTTACCATAATCATTCCTGCTACAATTCCTCCCAAATGCGCACTGTTTGCAATTGGTGCACCAAATAATGAAATTAAAGTCAATACAACAAACCACAAAATTATTGAGTAAAATAAAGTCGTTTGTATTGGAAAAAACAAAAATCCAACCCGTAAATTTGGAGCAAATAATGCCAGAATTGTTCCGATTGCAAAGATTGCTCCTGATGCACCAATTACAATGCTATATGGATTTATTCCTAATCCGGGAATAATGGAAAGAGGAAAGAATGAAAATATCATAACACAAAGCCCCCCTACAATTCCTCCTGTAATATAAACGATTAAAAATTTCCTGCTTCCTATCATTGGCTCTAAAATCATTCCGAAAAAGTACAAAGCAAGCATATTCATTATTATATGTCCGAATCCACCATGTAAAAACATACTCGTAAATAACCGCCAGATTTCGCCCTGCAAAACCGCTGCAGGAATTAGTGCGAAGGCAGCATTAAAATTGATTATTGCGCCCAGGACAAATAGCACGACATTTGCTGCTATCAGTGCTTCATAAACCTTAACCATTTTAAATTTTAAATTTTAAATATAGAGAAAATAATTAAATTTTTGGTGTTGGCCCACTAAAATTGGGATAATTATATATTTGTTTTTTTTACTAATATTTTTAATATTTTTATAAATATTTGAAAACGATGGAAAACCAAAATAAAAAAACGCGGTCGAAAGCGAACAGATCACAATCAGGCGTGTCCAAACGAAAATTGTGAAATATATGGCATAATCAATCATGAACAAGTTGTAAAAAATGGACATCAAAAAAATGGTGTGCAAGAGTACAAATGTAAAGTGTGTGGCACACGGTTCAATAGAAAGAAAGGAACTCTATTAGAAGGACTTTGTACACCTTTATCAATAATAATAACTGCTATTATGATGTACATGTGTAGAATGTCTGTATCGGCGATTGCTTTGGTCCTTGGAAAGCAAGAAAAGACAATAGAGCGATGGATAAAAAAGATATCTCCACACTGTGAGGATATAATAAAACATAAACTGAATAGGAAAAATCATAATTTTACCAGTAGATTTCTCCAAATGGACGAGTTATGGAGTTACGCATGGAAAAAGAATGCAAAACTATGGATTTGGACAGGAATTGATGTAACAACGAAGTTGTTTATAGGGTTGAGCACCAAAAGAAAGATAAGCATCGGTGAGAAAATATAAAATTTAATACATCTTTTATATCTTAATTATTAAACATATTTTAAAAACATTAAAAATTTAAAAAGAAAAATAAAATGGACTTTGCCGAACCACTCAGCTATCCGCTGAAGGATTTAAAAAAATTAGTAATAGGGGGATTGATGGTATTTCCCGGAATGCTTTTGTTATTAATACCTTTGATTATGTCTTGGGGTTATATGATAAAAGTAGCAGGTGATACTGTAAAAGGAAAAAATGAACTTCCTGAGTTCAATGACTGGGGATATTTTCTTACAAAAGGACTCGGTACTATTTTGATTTACACCCTATATGGGCTTTTTGCAATTATTATAACTCTTCCGGCAACAATTTTGTATTTTATGTTTATTTTTTCACTTTTT
>Ga0210032_1001796_pt1 | contig 11002 bp, 8 predicted proteins | sample CryGeyCG2114_250_2_FD_185458 | JGI IMG/M metagenome (GOLD analysis project Ga0210032, IMG submission 185458) | Groundwater microbial communities from aquifer - Crystal Geyser CG13_big_fil_rev_8/21/14_2.50 (SPAdes) (version 2) | ecosystem: Environmental > Aquatic > Deep subsurface > Groundwater ... | reverse complement strand
CCCTTGCCAGGTAAGTTCTGGCCCGCATGAAAGGTCTAACGACTAGGGGACTGTCTCAACGAGGAGCTCGGTGAAAACGCAATAAGCGTAAAGATGCGCTTTACCTGCGGCTAGACGGAAAGACCCCGGGAGCTTTACTGTATGCAGATATTGAGTTTTGGTTTTGGATGCGTAGTGTAGAAGGGAGACTTTGAAACCCGCCTCTCGGGGCGGGTGGAGTCACCAATGAAACACCTTTCTTTCAAAATCTTAGTTCTAATCCCGCCAAAAGCGGGAAACAGTGTCTGTTGGGCAGTTTAAGTGGGGCACTTGCCTCCTAAAGAGTAATGGAGGCGTTTAAAGGTCGGCTAACTCCGGATGGAAATCGGAGCGATAGGGCAAAGCCAAAAGCCGGCTTTACTGCGAGACGGATATGTCGAGCAGTTGGGAAACCAGAACTTAGTGAACCGATGGTGGTTAGTAGAACCGCCAAAGATCATCAACCAAAAGTTACCCCGGGGATAACAGGCTAGTAGGGCCCGCGAGTCCACATCAACGGCCCTGTTCGGCACCTCGATGTCGGCTCTCCGCATCCTGGAGGTGGAGAAGCTTCCAAGGGTTTGGCTGTTCGCCAATTAAAGCGGAACGTGAGCTGGGTTAGTTATTTTAACTGAGCCCAGTTAAAACCGACTCATAACGGTGAAGTCCATTGTTTATTATGATAAAATAAATCAATGGATAATACCGTGGGAAGATTACAATCTTTATTTCCGCCACATCAATTAGATGTGATTATCGGATCACTGTTGGGAGATGGAAGGTTAGAATGCCGTTCAAAGGGAATTAGAGTATTCCCAATTACAGCGAGATTAAGAATTCACCATGGAAAAAGACAGAAGGAGTATGTTTTCTGGAAATACCAAATTCTCAAGAGTTTTGTATCCAAAGGACCAAGAAAGATAATGGTTTGGTATGATAAAAAGCGAAATAAGAAGCATTATTCTTGGTATTTTCATACAAGAACTTCCGAAGGATTTGGATTACTCTATCAGTATTTTTATCGAAATGGAAAGAAAATATTACCAAAGAGTGTTTTTAAACTGATTACCCTAAAAACCCTGACCATTTGGTTTATGGACGACGGCTCAAACACGAAAAAAAGTTTTACATTAAATACTCATTGCTTTTCACAGAAGGAACAGTCAAGAATTATGAAATTCTTAAAAGAATTTTATAAAGTTTCTTCGACATTAGTAAAAGATAGAATGAAATTGAAGATAAGAATTGGGGCAAATGACTACCAAAACTTTCGTTCCATTGTCAAACCATTTATTATCCCATCAATGGTCTATAAGATTGCTAATCCCCGTAACGACTTGACCCCGCTTAAGCGGGGGAAGATAGAAGCATAGTATAAACTTCTATAAGACGTCGGTTTTCAATTAGCGGGAAATTGAAAAAAGGTATAGTCTAATACTATTAGTAATAATAGAGAATATTGTCAAACCGTCAAAAATGGCGGCTTTCCGTCGCAAGACGAATTGTAAAACCGACTAATATCGGTGAAGTCCATCAAATTTTAACCTGTAATTTAGTGGATAATACCGAGGCAACCCCGCCCTTTCAGAGAAAGAGCGGGGAAGCCGTAGAGACTTTTTCCGATTTTATCGGAAGAGATGGGAGTTTAACCTTCCATAATACGTCGGCCCCATGAGATATGAAATTATCTCACGGGGGTGATATAGTCCATACACTTAGTAATAAGTGAAAAATATGCGTGAGACAGGTTGGTCCCTATCTACCGCAGGCGTTGAGTCTTGAGGGGGGTTCGGGATAGTACGAGAGGACCTCTCGGAACCGACCTCTGGTCTGCCAGCTGTCACGCCAGTGGCATCGCTGGGTAGCTAAGTCGGGTTCTGATAAGCGCTGAAAGCATCTAAGCGCGAAGCAGGCCCCAAGATTAGGACTCATTAAGATTCCTCAGAGATTATGAGGTTGATAGGCTACAGGTGTAAGGGCAGCAATGCCTTCAGCCAAGTAGTACTAATAAATCATCAAACCTTCTTTTCTTGGCTAGCAATTAATGACCACAAATATAAAACCCTAGTATTTGGCGATAATACCGAGGTTGTCCCACCCGTTCCTCCCGCACTACAGCAGAGCTGAGTGCGGGACTCCGCTAACGCTTCGCATATCGAACCCCGCACCAAAACAAAAATTTCAAATATATCGTATCTAGCTAATGGGGGCTATACTGGTATTGTTCCACCTGTTCCCATGCCGAACACAGAAGTGAAATATACCAAGGCCGATGATATTGAGTTTCTCGAGAAAGTAGGTAGCCCCCGTTAATTGGATACGATTTTTGTTTGGTGTGGGGCGCAGCACGAAAGCATGCCCCGCACCGAGCTTTGCTCTGGTGCGGGGTGAAATACCTCAGGGCCGATGATATTGAGTTTTCTCGAGAAAGTAGGTCGTCGCCAGCTACTAGGGTTTTATTTTATTTACCCTCCAAAATTTTTCTCTGAAAAACTTAGGAGGGTTTACTACTCAATTTCTCCCAAGTCTTCCTCTTTTTCTGAATCCTCGTCTTCTTCTGGTTTTTCAGATTCTTCTTCTGTTTCTTCCGATTCTTCCTCTTCATCTTGATAAGCAGGAGAAATGTATGATTTCTCTTCGAACATAAATGTTGAAAAATAATTTAAATATTCTATTTTAAAGATTGTTTCGACCTTTTAATCTTCAATACTAATGATAATTATATTTAGCCAAAAACCCCTGTCAAGTCCTCCCAATGTGATATAATAAATTAATATGAAATCCGGGGCAAACTATACTCCAAGGCTCAAAATCGGAATAATTATAGCTCTTCTGATTACTTTTTTCGCTGCTTTAAATTACCCTCCCATTAATAAAGAGATTAAAAATTTCTTCTATTTAGTCTCTTCGCCGCTCCAAAAAACTCTTTGGGGGGCAGGGGATAGGGTATCTGATTTTTTTGAATCAATAACAGAGATAAAAAATCTAAAAAAAGAAGCCGATGAGCTTTCGTTTATCGACACTCTTCGCTGCGCTCGGGTAAATGAAGAACTTAGATTGAAAATTGAAGGGCTGATATCCGAAAATGCTGAACTAAGAGAATTAAAAAAAGAAAATGAAACTTTGAGAATAGCTTTGGGGCTCGGTCTAGAAAAAGAATTTAAACTGCTTTTGGCAGAGGTGATCGGAAAAGACATTTCCCAAGACACTATTTTAATCAATTTGGGCCTGAAAGATGGAATTTTAAAATCTCAGCCGGTGATTAATCAGCAAAAAGCTTTAGTAGGAAAAATTGGCGAAGTCTATGAAAATTTCGCAAAGGTTATTTTAATTTCCAACAAAGAAAGCTCTTTTGGCGCGAAAATTTCTGAGTCTGACGTCCAGGGCGTAGCGATTGGAAAGGAAAATGGCAAACTTTTTTTTGACTTAGTTAGCAAGGAAAAAGAAATTAAAGAAGGCGACCTGGTGGTGACCACTGCCCTGGGAGGAATTTTTCCAAGCGGGCTTTTAGTTGGCGAGCTCGGGAAGGTATTCAGAAGCGATGTCGAGGCTTTTCAACAGGCAGAAATTTTACCTACTTTCGATATCAATGAGTTAGAAACTTTATTTATTTTAATAAATTGAAAATTTATTAAAAGGTGAGATGAATCTCTGATTCATCGAACGTTATTGCCAATCTTTAAATGAAAAAGTTTCTGATTTTAACCATCTTCCTTTATATCCTAACTTTGTTTCAAGCCAGTTTTTTAATTCATTTTAAGATTTTCCGAGAAGAATTTTTCAGCTGGGCCCTAAATCTCGTTTTTGTTGCCGTAATTCTTATCAATTGTTTTGCTTCCCGTCAGGAGTGGTTGGGTATTGCTTTAGCTTTCATCGGCGGATTTTTTCTGGATATTTTCTCGGAAAATTTCATTGGATTTCATATTCTAATTTTAGTAGCTATCGCTTTTTTTATTCAATTTATTTTAAGAAAACATGTTCGAATTCCGGCTATCGGGCGAGCTTAAAAAGCGGAAAGTAAATCTTCATTTCCGAGAAGAAGTAGAACCTAATGAAATTCTGCTTGATTCACTTAGTCAAAAGAAAGAGGAAGAATTGGGTATCTCAGAAAGAAAATTCGAGACCCCTCTTTTAAAAAAAGTTTTAAAATCACTTTTGATTTTTTCCATTGTTTTAAATTTGCTAATTTTTGCTAAAACTTTTCAGCTTCAGGTAATTGAAGGTAAAAACCTCACTGCCCTATCTCAGGAAAATAAATTCAAAATCTATCAAATCAAAGCCGAAAGGGGAGTGATTTATGATAAAGATTTGCGACAAATTGTTTCTAATCAGCCGAGCTTCGATTTAATTTGTGAGATTGGAAAACTTCCTCAGCAAGAAGAGGAAAAATTAAAAGTTTTAAAAGAAGTTTCTGAGATTTTGCCAAAAAATTTTGAGGACTTGAAAAAAGAAATTGAGGGGAGCAAAGAACCTGTGATCACAATTTTGGAAAATCTTTCTCATCAGAACCTAATAATTCTTGAGACAAAAATTAAGGAACTCCCCGGTTTCCAAATTAAAAATAACACAGTTAGAGATTACACATTGACACCTAACCTTTCTCATTTATTAGGTTATAAAAGAAAAACCGGGGAAGAAACTGGCTTAGAAAAATCTTACGATGAGGTCTTAAAGGAAAAACCGGGAGAGATTCTGGCTGAAAGAGACGTAAAAGGAAATTTGATCTCTCAAAAAATCATTTCTTTTCCAGAGTCGGGGAAAAGTTTAGTTTTATGGTTGGATTCTGAGTTGCAGAGAAAAATTGAAGAAGAACTTGAAAAAAGTCTCAAGACAGTCGGAGCAAAAATTGGGGCAGCAGTAGCCCTCGACCCAAAAACCGGCGGAGTTTTATCCCTGGTTAGTCTCCCCGGTTTCAATAATAATTTATTCTCAAAAGGGATGTCAGAAGAAGAATGGAAAGAGCTTCAAGAGGACCCCTTGAGGCCACTTTTTGATTGGGCAATCTCCGGGGGTTATCCCACTGGTTCGACAATTAAACCCTTAATTGCTTCAGCGGCTTTAGAAGAAAAAATAATTTCTCCTCAGAAAAATATTTATTGCCAGGGAAAAATTGAAGTCCCTCATCAATATAATCCCGAAATTATTTACGAATACGATGATTGGAAAACTCACGGCTGGACAGACCTCAGAAAGGCCATTGCCGAATCTTGCAATGTTTATTTCTATACTATTGGAGGAGGTTATGGCGAACAGGAAGGTTTAGGACCTACAAGGATTAAGAAATATCTTGAGCTTTTCGGCTGGGGAGATGAGACTGGAATTGACCTGCCCGAAGAAGAAAAAGGATTGGTTCCTGATCCCGAATGGAAAAAAACTTATTTCACAAAGAAAGAAGATCAAATTTGGCGTGATGGTGATACTTACTATTTAGCGATTGGCCAAGAGTATCTCCTGGTTACTCCTCTCCAGGTGGCAAATAGTTTTTTAGCCATTGCCAATGGCGGAAAACTTTTTGAACCCCGGGTAGTCCAAAAAATTGTTGACAAAGAAAAAAATGTGGTCGAAGAGATTGAACCAAAAATTATCCGAGAAAATTTCATTAAGCCTGAGAATCTTAAAATCGTTAGAGAAGGGATGCGCCAGGCCGTAACTTCAGGTTCGGCTACCGGTTGGCTGGACCAATTGCAGGTTTCTGTTGCTGCTAAAACTGGGACTGCCCAAACAGGCAAAAAAGACCCCAGAGATAAAAAAGATTATTTAGATAGCTGGGTGACGGTTTTTGCTCCTTACGATGACCCTCAGATAGTTTTGACCATTATGATAAAAGACGTTAAAGAAGGCCAGGTAGCTGTCCTACCGGTAGCTAAAGCGGTATTAGAGTGGTATTTCGCTCACGCGAGCGAGCGATAGCGAGCGAAGCGTGGAGATGAAAACGAAGTTTTCATCGACAGGGAAAGAAAAATAAGTTAAACTTAAATATATGGCAACTATTGACGAGCTTAGAAAAATTAGGTTAAAAAAGCTGGAGGCGATTAAAAAGGCGGGGATTTTGGCTTATCCAGGAAAAACCGGAAGGACTCATAAAATTGAAGATGTATTAAAAGATTTTGCTGACTTAGACCGTTCAAAAAAAGAAGTAATTTTAGTTGGCAGAATTCGCTCACTTAGAGAACATGGAGGCTCAACTTTTTTAGATATTGAAGATGGCAATGGAAAAATTCAAGCCTTCCTTAGAAAAGACAGAATAGGGGAGAGGGGGTATAAGTTTTTTTTAGATAATTTTGATATCGGAGATTTTATTGAAGTTAGGGGAATTTTGTTCAAGACAAAAAAAGGAGAAAAAACAATAGATGCTGCAGATTTTAAAATGTTAGCTAAGTCTCTTTTACCATTGCCTGAAAAATGGCACGGATTACGAGATATTGAAGAAAGATTTAGAAAAAGATATTTAGATTTGATTTTTAATCCAGAAATAAAAAAGAAATTTGAAATTCGTTCTAAAATTATAAAGGAAATCAGAGAATTTTTAGAAAAAGAAGGCTTTTTGGAAGTAGAAACTCCGATTTTGCAGCCAATTTATGGCGGAGCCAAAGCCAGTCCCTTTAAAACTCATTTGAATGCTTTAGATATGGATTTATATCTGAGAATTGCTCCTGAACTCTATTTAAAACGACTTTTGGTCGGTGGTTTTGGAAAAGTTTATGAAATCGGCCGAGTTTTTCGAAACGAAGGGATGGATAGAACTCATAATCCTGATTTTACAGTGCTTGAATTTTACTGGGCTTACGCCGATTACAAAGACTTGATGAAACTTACCGAAAGAATGTTTGAAAATTTACTTAAAAAACTATTCGGGAGATTAATTATTAAATATGAAGGGAAAGAAATTGATTTTAAAACTCCCTGGCCGAGAATTGAATTCAATCAACTGATTAAAAAATACACAAAAATCAATTTAGAAGAAATTAATTTAGAAGCTCTTAAAAGAGAGGCAAAAAAACTCGGGCTCGAAGTAAAAGGCAATAAAGCTGAAATTGCTGATGAGATTTACAAAAAATATTGCTTAAGTAAAATTTGGAATCCTACTTTTATTATTCACCATCCTTTAGGAACCTTTCCGCTTGCCAAATCGCTTGAGGACTCCAACCCACCCACCGCCCCATATATTAAATTAGCTTCCTTGCAATTAGTTGCCGGAGGCTGCTGGGAATTGGTTTTGGGTTTTTCTGAACTCAATAATCCCATTGAGCAAAGAGAAAGATTTAAAGAACAAGAAAAATTTTTTAAAGCGGGTTTAGAGAAAGCTCAAAGAATGGACGAAGATTTTATTGAGGCTCTCGGATATGGTATGCCTCCAGCCGCTGGTTTTGGCATGGGCATCGACCGACTCGTCGCCCTCCTGACAGATTCTCACAGTCTGCGAGAAGCGATACTATTTCCAACCATGCGTCCACGTTAAATTTTATAAATTAGACATTAGAAATATGAAAAAAGTTTTAATCTTTGGAACTTTCGATGGTCTTCATCCCGGTCACCTTAATTTTTTCGAACAAGCCAAAAAATATGGCGATTACTTAATAGCGGTAATAGCTAGAGATAAAACTGTAAAAAAGATAAAAAATCGCTTCCCTTCAAGAAACGAAGTGGAAAGATTAGGAACTCTTCAAAGATGTCAATTAATAAATGAGGCAAGATTAGGTTATGAAGATAATCCCTATGGAATTATTGAAGAAATAGCCCCTGATGTTATTTGTCTTGGCTATGATCAGAAAACTTTTACTGAGAATCTGCCAAAAGAATTGGAAAAAATGAGCCTATCAACAAAAATTTATAAAATGAAACCTTTTCAGCCAGAAAAATATCATTCATTAATTAGGCGAGCGAGCGAAGCCTAAAGATGAAGCTTTAGCTTCATTGATTATTAATGAGCAAAAATGCTTGATATAAAATTTATAAGAAATTACCCAGATAAGGTAAAGGAAAGCTGTAAACAAAAACATATCAAAGTTGATGTTGATTTACTTTTGGAAGTCGATAAAAGAAAGCGCCAAACCCTCCAGGCTTTGGAGGACATGTTGGCTCAGAAAAATCAAGCTTCAAAAATCATCTCTCGGACAAAAGATGAGAAAGAAAAACGAAAACTGATTTTGGAGATGCGCGAGCTCGATGAAAATAGCGATAGATTGACTAAAGTCTTAAAAGAATCAGAAGGAGAATTTAATAATTTAATGCTCCAAATTCCTAATTTGCCCCTTGATGACGTTCCGATTGGTAGAGATGAAAAAGACAACGTTGTTTCAAGAGAGTGGGGTGAGAAATCGAAATTCGACCTGCCTGCCGGCAGGCAGGGTTTCCAGCCAAAAAATTACTTGGAACTCGCCGAGAATTTGGATTTAATTGATGTGAAGCGAGCGTCTAAAATTTCCGGAACTCGCTTTGGTATTTTAAAAAAAGAAGCAGCTTTACTTGAATTTTCTTTAATAAATTTCACCTTCGAAACCCTATTAAAGGACGGCTTTATCCCCGTTATTCCGCCAATCATGCTGAAACCAGAAATGTTGGAAAAGTCAGGTCATCTTTCAGAAAAAGACAAGCCGGAAAGATATTTTATTGAAAAAGATAATGCTTATTTGGCGGGAACCGCCGAACAGCCAATTGCGGCTATGCATGCAGATGAAATTTTTGAAGAAAAAGACTTACCCCGGAGATATCTTGGCTTCTCCACTTGTTTTCGTCGAGAAGCTGGAGCCTCTGGTAAAGATACCAAGGGGATTTTCCGAGTCCATCAATTTGATAAAATTGAGATGTTTAGTATCTGTCATCCAGAAAAATCCAGCCGAGAGCATCAATTTTTATTATCCTGCCAAGAAAAGTTGATGCAGTCTTTAAAAATTCCCTACAGAGTCATTCAAATATGTACTGGCGACCTTGGTTTTCCAGCAGCTGCTGCCTATGATGTTGAGGCCTGGCTACCCTCCGAGAATCGTTATCGAGAAACCCATACCACCTTTAATGATACCGATTTCCAGACAAGAAGATTAAACATTCGCTATCGAGATTCTAAAACCAAGAAACTTGCGATTCCTCACGCCTTAAATGGTACCGCTTTTGCCATCGGCAGAATTTTAATTGCTATTATTGAGAATTACCAACAAAAAGATGGGAAAATTTTTGTTCCCGAAGCTCTTCAGAAATATCTCAATTTTAAGATAATTCAATGAAAGGAGAATCTCTCTTAATTTTGCATGGCTGGGGTTCGAATTCTGAGCGTTGGCAAAGAGTAAAGGAATTACTTGAGAAAAAGGGGATAGAAGTTTTGGTTCTCGACCTTCCCGGGTTTGGAAAGACCCTTTCTCCCCAAAAAGCTTGGAGTAGAGACGATTATATAAACTGGATTTTTCAAAAAGTAAAAGAAAGAAATTGGCAAAAATTTAATCTTTTGGGTCATTCTTTTGGGGGAGGGCTAGCGGTAAAAATAGCTGCTACCTTTCCTGAAAGGATTGAAAAACTCATTTTGCTTTCCCCGGCCATAATCCAAAGAAAGAGTATCAAAACCTACCTTTTTTATTATATTAGCTATCTTGGTAAAAAAGTTTTTTCTTTACCCGGTTTTAAAATATTTCATCCCTTGGCTGAAAAATTAATATATAAACTGGCTGGAACGAAAGATTATTACGTTGCCGACGGAATAATGAAAGAAACGATGAAAAAAATAGGAAAAGAAGAACCCTTAGAGATGATTTTAGAAAAAATCAAAATCCCAACCTTAATTTTATGGGGGAAAAAAGATGATGTTTTGCCGATAATCGATGCCTATTATATCAAAGAAAAAATCAAAGGTTCAGAACTCAAAATCATTCCAAAAGCAAGACATAGCCCCCATCGAGAGGCTCCGGAAGAATTAGCCGAAATTATAGTTCAATTTATCCAGTCTTAAATTATGTTTTTTTCCCTATTCACTCTTTGGTTCATTCGCGAAACCAAGGCCATTTTATTTTGGCTCTATCTTTGGCAGTTAAAAGAATATCATATTGGACGTTTTTTGGATCATTTTCAAACTGAAAAAGGAAGACAGCTTTTGCTTAATAAACTTGTTTTTTTAAAAATTTTTCTTTTGCTTTTATCCTTAGCACTTTCTTACGATAATTGGCCGATACAAGTTGATTATTTAATAGATTTACTATTACTTTCTTTAATCTTTATTTTATTTGGTTTGTATTTTTTAGAATCGTTCAAGGTTTTTAAAGATTTTTTAGAAAAAACGATAAAAAAACCTGTTTGGACTAAAAAATCCCTTTTTTTGACTTCCATATCTCTAATCCCTGTAATTGCGTTATTTCTTGTTTTGCTCTTTGGAAATATTGATACTTTTTCGGCAATGTTGGCTTTTGATATTTTGACTCCGGCAATTGTTTCAGTAATTGTTCTTTTTTTCCAACCCTTCGCAGTTTTGGGAAGAAACCAAATTATTAAAAAAGCCAGCGAAAAGCGAGCTCAATTTCAGAACCTTTTAGTCATTGGAATTACCGGTTCTTATGGTAAAACTTCAACTAAAGAATTTTTGGCTACCATTTTATCTGAGAGATTTAAAGTTTTAAAAACTGCCGAACATCAAAATTCAGAAGTGGGAATTTCTCAGTGTATTTTAAATGACTTGAAACCTGAACACGAAATTTTTATTTGTGAAATGGGAGCTTATAATAGGGGAGGAATAAAACTTTTATGCGATATCGCTAAACCAAAAATTGGAATTTTAACTGGAATAAACGAACAGCATATGGCAATTTTTGGAAGCCAAAAAAATATTGTAAAAGGAAAGTATGAACTAATTGAATCGTTGCCCGAAGATGGCTTGGCAATTTTTAATGGCGATAATGAATACTGTTTTGAGCTTTACAAAAGAACATTGATTAAAAAAAGAGTTTATGGTCTCCAATCTTCAATCTCAGGATTGCCATTAGATATTTTGGCTTATAACGTTCGA
>Ga0210032_1001791_pt1 | contig 11036 bp, 10 predicted proteins | sample CryGeyCG2114_250_2_FD_185458 | JGI IMG/M metagenome (GOLD analysis project Ga0210032, IMG submission 185458) | Groundwater microbial communities from aquifer - Crystal Geyser CG13_big_fil_rev_8/21/14_2.50 (SPAdes) (version 2) | ecosystem: Environmental > Aquatic > Deep subsurface > Groundwater ... | reverse complement strand
AACAACCCAATCGCGGTTGGTGATTGGGTTTTCATTGAACAAGAAGGCGAAAAGGAATCTGCGGTGATCAAAGAAATTGAGCCAAGACAGAACTACATCATTCGAAAGTCTACAAGGAAGTCTGCTTTCTCGCATATCATCGCTTCCAACTTAGACCAAGCGATTTTAGTGGCTACTCTTTCCTTTCCTAGGACCTCATTGGGTTTTATCGATCGATTTTTAGTCAGTGCCGAATCGTTCAGGATTCCATCTATTTTGGTATTGAACAAGACCGACTTAATGGACGATGAAGCGAAAGCAAACGCGCTTGAGTTAAAAGCACTTTATGAAAGCATCGGCTACCCAACATTCCTCATCTCGGTTTTAAAAAACGAAGGTTTGGACGAAATCAGAGCCCAAATCAAAGGAAAAACTTCGTTGATTTCTGGTCATTCTGGTGTAGGAAAATCTTCATTGCTGAATGCCTTAATTCCAGATTTAGCCTTGAAAACAGGTATTGTTTCAAAATTCGCGAACAAGGGAACGCACACCACCACATTTGCCGAAATGTTCGAAATGGACAGCGAAAGCACCATTATCGACACTCCTGGTATTAAAGAGTTGGGTTTGGTTGAAATGGAAAAGGAAGAAATCAGCGATTATCTGCCAGAAATGAGGGCGTTTTTGGGCCAATGTAAATTTCATAATTGCCTTCATGTGAACGAACCTAGCTGCGCTGTGCTTGATGCCTTTGTAGCTGGAGAAATTGCGGATTCTCGCTACATGAGTTATCTCAGTATGTTGGAGGATACCGATAATAGGCGTTAAATTATCTCTGTTCCTGAAAAAGACCTCTGCGAGGTGACTTAAAGTAAATTATTTGCACACTTCTTTTCATCCTGAGCCTTAGAGAAGGAGCTAGATCCGGTTTCAAAAACAAATCCTAAGACAAGATTAATAAGATTAGAAAAGAACCGATGTTTATAGACTAACGAGATTACTTGGAGTAATCTCGTTAGCCAAACCCAAAATCATTAGAACAACTCCACCATCTGAACCAATTTGATAAACTCAGCGCGATAGCCTTCCTCATCTTTGCCCTTAGCGGCTTTCGCTAAACGGATTACGGCATTGTAGGTCAAGTCATTTTTATAGTCCGAATCTCTCAGCAGCATTCCAAAGCCTGCTACTGCCGCAGACCAACGGAAGTTATCTGAAGTAGCAGAAAGTGATAAAGTTTCATTTTTAATGACTTGCTCAAGAAGGATACTCTCCTTTCCATCAGGCTTTTTATACCTCAATTTCACAGTCATTAGATCAGTGGAATTTCCAGCGTCTTGCTTCACTTCTGTGTTTTGGTATTTCAAATCATCCAAAGGTTTAAATTGGCTCTTTACCCCAACTGGGATTATTTCATATAAGGCGGTTACAGTATGTCCAGCACCCAATTCACCAGCATCCTTCTTGTCATTATTGAAATCCTCATCATTCAACTTTCTGTTTTCATAACCAATCAAACGATAGGCTTGCACGGTGGCAGGATTAAACTCCACTTGGATTTTCACATCTTTGGCAATGGTAAAAAGTGTGCCACCAAACTCAGTAACCAATACCTTTTTGGCCTCTAAAATATTGTCGATGTACGCATGGTTTCCATTTCCTTTATCGGCCAAAACTTCCATTTTAGAATCCTTGTAATTACCCATTCCAAAACCTAAAACGGTTAAGAAAACTCCTTCATCTCGTTTCTCTTCTATCAAATCTTCCATGGCCTTATCGCTTGATGCGCCTACATTGAAATCACCATCTGTAGCCAAAATAACTCGATTATTACCGTCTTTGATGAAATTCATTTTGGCAAGTTTGTAGGCCAATTGAATGCCAGCTCCTCCAGCAGTGGAACCTCCCGCACTCAAGTTTTCCAAAGCGTCAATGATTTTCTCTTTGTCTTTACCAGAAGTGGAAGGAAGCACCTCTCCTGCTGCACCAGCATAAACCACAATAGCCACATGGTCTTCTTCTCGCATTTGATTGACTAAAAGTTTGAGCGACTTTTTAAGCAATGGCAACTTATTGTCATCACTCATCGAACCTGAAACATCAATCAGGAAGACCAAATTAGAAGCCGGCAAATTATCCATGGCGATTTTCTCGCCCTGAATACCAATGTGAACCAGTTGATGCTTAGCATTCCATGGAGCAGTAGAAACTTCATGTTGAACCGCAAAAGGATGTTTACCGCTTGGCCCATCATAGTCATAATTGAAATAGTTGATCATTTCCTCAATCTTAACGGCATCTTTTGATGGCTTTTGCCCATTATTGATAAACCTTCTCACATTGCTGTAAGCCGCAGCATCCACGTCAATCGAAAAAGTAGAGTAGGGATTTTTCCAAGGTGTATTGAAGCCGCTTTCCTCAATTTCAGCGTAGCTTTCATTACTTTCTCTTTGAGGATAGTGATAAGCTTTTGAAAAGTTAGTTTCAGGCTGCATGTACATTTGTGAAGACATGTCTATTTCAATTTCCTCTTCATATTGAACTTCCATTTTTCTCTTACTTCTATTCCTTGTTCCATAGCCTGTAACTACAACTTCGGCAAGACTAGTTACATCTGGTTGAAGACTTACATTGATCACAGATTGCGTCCCTACTTTCATTTCTTGAGTTACATAACCGAGAAATTTAAACACCAAAGTTGCGCCTTGATCAGGCACTTGGATTTTGTAAGAGCCATCTGCATTTGTAGGAACACCTATAGTCGTTCCTTTTACTAATACAGTAACTTGAGGCAATGGAAGACCATCATCGGCACCTCTGACTAAACCCGTAATTTCTTTTTGAAAATTATCCATTGGGCTTTTATGGAATATGCCAATGCTTAGCATCATCACTATTATTAAATTCTTCATGGCTAAATGGTTTATGTGAAAATTTATTTAACCTTGAGATGCAGGGTTTTTGAAGATTCCATAAATGCATTGAAAAAAATATTTTGAACCGACTTGTTCTTTAGTAAAAAGCTCGATATCGCCCAGTATTCAGACCTTGAACTGATTTCGCTTTATAAGCGAAATGACAACAATCAGGTGATTGGTGAATTATACAAGCGCTATATGAGCCTAGTTTATGGCCTTTGTTTGAAATATTTGAAGGACAGAGAAGCTGCAAAGGACATGACCATGCAGGTATTTGAAAAACTACTGAGTCGACTCAAAACGCAAGAAATCGAACATTTTAAAAGTTGGCTGTATGTATTGAGCAAAAATGAATGCTTGATGCTATTGAGAAAAGAGAAAACTCAAGGCCACGTACTAGAAAATGGAGAAACGGTTATGGAAATTGCTTTAACTGTGCATCATGATACCGAAGCCAACGTACTAGAGGACGATTTGGGCAAATTGGAAAGTTGTATTGATAAGTTAAATGAGGAACAACAGGCCTGCATTCGTTTCTTCTATATTGAAAAAAAGAGTTACCAAGAGGTAGTAGATTTGACAGGTTTTGATTTAAAGAAAGTAAAAAGCTATATCCAAAACGGACGTAGAAATTTAAAAATATGTGTAGAAAATCTTCGTGAGCAAGAAGCATAACCATATTGAACAATTGACACCAGCCTTGTTAGAAGCCTACAGAAATGGGCTTTTAACTGCTGAGCAAGAGCATCAGGTTGAAAAACTGATGCTCGAAGACCCTTTCTATGCCGATGCACTGGAAGGGTTGGAAAGTATTGCTGCATCGGATTTGGGCCATGACTTAAACGAACTCAACACACGTTTGAAAGACAGGTTAGCCGAAGAAAAAAGGGTCATTTTCTGGACATTAACAAGGCGAATGGCGGCTGCCCTTTTCTTCTTAATAACAGCCTCTTTTATTTTCATTTGGCTGAAGCCGAAAAATGAAACCGAGAATAATCTTACTGCAAATAAAGAAACAGAAACGAATACAAGACCTATCGCAGATAGCATTGCTTTGATCAATCCTGATGCTTTCGAAAAGCCTAAATTAAGCGCTTCCAACCTCAATACTAAGCCTAGAAATATTGACCCAATCCAGTCTATTGTTGAATACTCTGAGTCAGAAATTGAGTTTGATTTCGAAATTGAAGAGTTGGGAGAGGTTGTTTCAACCGCTGAAGCCGAAGCACCAAAGCCAAAATTAGAAATGAATCTAGCCGAGAGGGCTAAGACAAAAATGGAAGAAACAGAGAGAATGAAAGCCTCTAACACAGTCGTTGAAGAAAAATTGGAAATGGACAAAGCCAGTTTCATGAACATTCAAAGCAAACTCCAAGGGCGTACGCCTGGTATTCAGATTACCCCTCCCAACATTACCTTAACAGTAGTTGATGCCGATGACCTTTCTCCATTGCCCCAAGTAACCGTTTTGATCAAAAACACATTACAAGGTGTTCCTACCAATATGGACGGGAAAGCAGAAATCCGAGCAGATTCTTCTGCAGTGTATGTCGTGCGTTTTTTAGGTTATGTTTCTCAAGAGTTTAGGTTGACCGACCTTGCCAAAATGAATAATACCATTAAGCTGGAACCCGATATAACCTCCTTAGCAGAAGTTGTTGTGACGGGATATGGAACTTACGCTCAACCCGAAGATCTATCCCGAAGTGCTGCTCCGGAAATAGGCAACAAGGAATTCAATCAGTACATCAAAGAGAACCTGGTTTATCCAAGGCAAGCTGAAAATCAGAAAATCAAGGGACGGGTTACGGTTGAGTTTGTGATTAACTCGGATGGCTCATTAAGTAATTTTTTCATTAAGAAAGGCCTCGGTGCTCGCTTTGATGAAGAGGCCATTCGCTTGATCAAAGAGGGCCCTCGATGGTTGCCTGCTTTAGATAGCAATGGTAACACATTGATAAAAACGGTACGAGTAAGGATTCTTTTTAAACCTTGAGATTTTTATTTGAGACGCTTAGGAGCACAAAAACCATCAAAACAGCCAATCGGAGCGTCATGCCGAGCTTGACTCGGTATCCCTCATTTCACCTCCATGGCCCTTTGTTCTCTTCATGATTATAATTGTCGCATAATAATCCCCCACCAACCGCCCCCACCTCGCTTTGCTGAAGCTTCGCGAAGGCAAGGAGGGCGGACATCCGTGCAAGTTTTAAACATCTGCTGTCTGTTCGAAGTCGCCTTCAAATCATTATAGATTTAAATTCTTAGAATATTACCTTTGCGGCCAAAGTTGTTAAAATGGAATCTCAATCTGATCAGTCAAATTCAATAAGTCCAGAAGAGATTCGAAAGTGCATTGCCATCCTCGAAGCACTGAACAACGATACCAATCAAATTTTTGAAATTCCCAAAGAAGAACGAATTGCTTTACTCAAAGCAGCAGGCATTTTTTCAAGACCTGACAAAGAAGAACTTTTAGGTCGAAAAAGGGGCGCTAAAAAAGCAATCAAAAAGAAGCGCAACGAAAAAGATAAAGCAGCCAGAAAAACAACGGGCATAAGAAGTGCGCGTGAAGCCACCATCTTTATCGCTCCTTCGATGGTCGATTTGGATGTTCAAGACAAGGAAGAAATCATCTTAGATGCGCCACGAGAATGCTACGTCTGCAAAACATCATTCGATCGGCTGCACCACTTTTATGACACCATGTGCCCCGATTGTGGTGACTTCAATTATGCCAAACGCTTTCAGACCGCTGACCTTACTGGCCAAGTGGCTTTGGTGACAGGCTCTAGATTGAAAATTGGTTATCATATTACGCTGATGATGCTCAGGGCTGGAGCTACTGTGATTGCAACCACACGCTTCCCAATTGATTCTGCCATTCGCTATGCCAAAGAACCTGATTTTGCTGAATGGGGACATAGGCTAAAAATCCACGGGCTTGATCTGAGACATATCCCAAGTGTAGAGATTTTCTGCAATTATATTGAGCAGCAATATGATCGACTGGATGTGTTGATCAACAATGCGGCTCAGACTGTTCGTAGACCCTCTGGTTTTTATGCGCATTTAATGCCCAACGAGACTAAGCCTTATGAAGAATTAACGCCTTATGTTCAGGAACTTCTCGCTGACCATCATGCTTGTTTGCAAGAATTAAATAGTTTGAGCGAAAGCTTTGATAAAGGTGAAAACAAGAATCTACCCGTTTCATGGCATGGCCGTCAATTGGGGATTGGGCTTACCGCTTCTGCGCAGCTTTCTCAGATTCCTTATAGCATTGATAATTCTATTGCTGCCGAAGAAGTTTTCCCCGAAGGAAAATTGGATGCGGATTTACAGCAAGTGGATTTAAGAAAAACCAATAGCTGGCGACTGAAATTAGGCGAAATTCACACCACCGAAATGCTCGAAGTGCAACTGGTAAATTCGGTTGCTCCCTTTGTGCTTTGTAATCGCTTGGTCAACTTAATGAAGAAGGAAAACACGGGAATGAAACACATCATCAATGTTTCGGCCATGGAAGGCAAATTCCACCAATTCCATAAAGAAGACCGTCATCCGCATACGAATATGGCCAAGGCGGCCTTGAATATGATGACGCTAACCTCTTCATCTGATTTTGCTAAATATGGCATTTATACCAATGCCGTTGATACAGGTTGGGTGACGGATGAAGACCCCGCAGAATTAGCAAAGCGGAAACAAGAAATCCATGATTTCCAGCCTCCGCTTGATATTGTAGATGGCGCTGCACGTGTACTAGATCCACTTTTTGACGGTATCAATACTGGCAAACATTGGTGTGGTAAATTTCTGAAGGATTACAAACCTACTTCTTGGTAATCAAAATACCCGACTGATATTAAATCCAAAGTGAATATCTCCTTTGAAGAAATTGCCGTCCGTTTCGGTAATAAAGCCTCTTTCCACCATCGATCTTGAGTTTGCCAAGTTGAGATGGAAAACATGTCCACCTGTTTCGATTTCAAGACCAATACCAATTGAATCTTTATAAGTAGGATCAATTTCACTCGTTAAACGATAGTAATACTCGGCATTCAAAGCCAAACGAGTATTCAACTTCATTCTGCCCCCAATGCCTAAAGCGATAATATCATTTTCTTGATTGCCCAGTACTTTATTCCTATGCACATAAGTGGGTGCGAATTGAAAAGAAAACTTTTCGCTGAATTTTCTAGCAAGAAGTAATTGATGGGTGTAGGACACTTTCGAGTTAAAATCATCGGCTTGGAAAGTAGGATCATCTAAAGTTCGTATGGCCACACTACTAAAGGCGGTTACCGATATAGGCATATTCACCTTGCCAGTTGACTGCTTTAGCAAAGCATATTTCAAAAACCCATCATACACCTTCTCAAAAGAATTTCTTCCAATTCCTCCAGTCAAGTCATTGGTAATTCCATATTCCAAAGAAAAGCGCACGTTAGCGCCATCGAGCCCAAAAAACTCATCGATACCCGTATTGATTCTGCCAAAGCGATGTGAAATGATAAATTCCAATTCCTTCGCCTTTCGGGTTACGATTGTGTGTCCATTAATCAACCTAGCCCCTTTAAAAGTTGCTAAAGCATAGTTGGTTTCTGGGGCTTGCTCATTATTTAAAATATCAAGTAAGTCATCTTGCGCTTTGATCGAGAAGATTGAAAGTAGCAAAAGGGTGGTCAGTAGTAAGGTCTTTCTCATTATCTTATTTATAAACTTCGTAATCAAAATTGGCGGTCACCTCCACAGTTTCGGCTATGTTTTTTACCACTACGTTGGGGATTTTAATATCGAATTCCTTGACATTGACATTGAAAAGCAGGGAGCCTGAAAGCTTCCCTCCCTTTAATGTCAAAGTTGATTTTGTTTCGATTGGCTTTGTTACCCCATGAATCGTAAGGTCTCCCTTTACATCCAATTCGTAGCTGCCATCTGTCATTGATTTTAGTGCCTCAGGTACTGTAAATGTGCCTTTAAATGTTGATTTAGGAAATTTTTCAGACTCCATGTAGTTCTCGTTGAAGTGTTCTTGCATCAACTTCTTCTCGAACTCAAATGCTTTGATTAATAAATCAACCGCCACTTGTCCTTTACTCAGGTCTACAATACTCAGCACTTTGTGGTTATTGGCCTCAATATTTTCCATTGGTGCCTCGGAGTAAAATTTAATGTGGCCTGTTCTGGTTAAAAATCTGTCCTGCGACTGCATGGCGAATGTTACCAAAAGCAACATGCCGATAAGTATATTTCTTGTCTTCATTTTTCTTGATTTTATGGTTGAATGATGGATCGTTCTATCAGCACATCGAGCAACATGCCGATGCACTCTCCCTTGATGGTTAATTCACCACCGATTTCTATCTTTTGTAAAGCTTCAAAAGAAAGGGCAGATTCAAGCGTGCATTTTATTACGCCAAAGCCATCAGTTTTCAGACTGATAAAGGGATTCCCGCCTTCTTCGGAGGTTACCTCCACTACCTCTCCGCTTATTTCCAAAATCTTGTTTTGAAACTTTGCATTGGCCGATGTTTCATCCGCTTCGAACTGAGCATAGAGTTCCACGGCTGATAACTTGAATTCAGCAACTAAGTCCTTCATAGCAGGTGCCGTTTTCAAAAAATTGGAATAGACCACATAGGCAGCCACGAAGGCCGCTAGAATGGCGATGGTCAAAAGTGTTTTTCTTTTCATTTTAGTTTAGTTAGTGGCGGCTCCATCTGCAACCCAGCAGGCGATTTGATCAATCTCGGCTTGGGTCAAACTCAGGCCACTCGATGATGGCGGCATGGTACGCACGGTTGTTCTTGCTTGAATTCGGCCAGCATTGCTGACGATGATATTGGTATCTGTGAGATTTGGAGACTGCGAACCGTTATGGCAGCCTGATATAGCGCAGTTAGTTTGAATTATTGCCCGTATGGCTCCGAAACGAACATCGGATTTTACTTTGGTTTGCAGTTCGATTTCACAGCCCGTAGCATCTTTCACCATCACCACATAATCTCTAGGGGAAAGTGAATTAAAGGTGGCACTGGCTTGAAATGCTCCTGATCCCAGTTTGTATTCATAAGGCGCGGAACCGCCAACGGCATTCACCGAAATAGAGCCAGAACTGCTCCCACAACCACTTTCTGTGCTTTGCAACGTGGCATTTACCCCATCGGCATTGAGTATTTCAATGGAAAATTCAGCTGAGCAAATTCCATCGGAGGCTACCACAGTATAGCTACCTGCCGAAAGCGAAGTAAAAGTAGGAGTTGACTGTGCTGTTCCTCCATTCAACGAAAAAGCGTAAGTACCTTCTCCTCCACTGGCATTTAACGAAAAGCTACCCTGGCTGCCGCCACAATTGGTATCTACTTTATTGTCAAGTGTAAGCAGTATACTTCCTAAACATTCATCAGGAATGGGTTCTTTTTCATAAGTGCAGCTCCAAAAAATAATAAAGCTGACTAATAGAAGGTTTAGCTGTCTTAGTTTTCTCATGGTTGATTTTAATTCGCAATTATATACCGTACTATGTTTCGAAAATATTGGCTGCGTTGCTCCTTATTTTATTTTAAAATACAGATTGAACATGATCATTTTTATGGCCAAATTTGATCGGAAAGACGACTAAATCGCATTTTGAACAAATAATATCAACGCGCTGACTACCATGAAAAAAATTCGAACTGATTCTAACCATCCTGACTTTGTTGGCTTGGTGCATTTATTAGATGCTTATTTAGCCCAACTCGATGGCGAAGAGCATGATTACTACCATCAATTCAATAAAATAGATCTGCTTAAAAATGTGGTGGTGATTTATGACCAAGACTTGGCCGTTGGATGTGGCGCAATTAAAGCAATCGACAGCGAAAGGATGGAAGTAAAAAGAATGTATACCTTACCTGAAAGCAGAGGAAAAGGTATTGCTTCTTCGGTATTATCTGAGCTAGAAAATTGGGCTAAAGAATTGGGATATAAGTATTGTGTTTTAGAAACTGGAAAAAGAATGCCCGATGCCATTGGCCTTTACCAAAAAGCCGGATATCAAATCATCAAAAATTACGGGCAGTATATTGGCGTAGACAATAGCGTGTGTTTTGAGAAGTTGATTTGAGCTGATTGATATTCAACCCTTTGGGGTTGGCAGATGCCTGTTTTGGGTTATTGATGTTCAACTCCTTCGGAGTTGGGGGGACGTGGCCTGCCTGTCTTTGTTATTGATGTTCAACCCCTTCGGGGTTAGAGGGTGCGATCTACTCCTCTTTGAGTTATTGATGTTCAACTCCTTCGGGGTTGGAGGGTGCGATCTACTCCTCTTTGAGTTATTGATGTTCAACTCCTTCGGAGTTGGGGGAGTGTCAGTTTTTGGGTTATTGATATTTAATCCCTTTGTGGTTGGGGGACGTGGCCTGCCTGTCTTTGTTATTGACGTTCAACCCCTTCAGGGTTGGGGGTCGTGGTCTGCTTGTCTTTTATTGATATTTAACCCCTTCGGGGTTGGGGGGTGCGATCTACTCCTCTTTGAGTTATTGATGTTCAACTCCTTCGGGGTTGGGGAGCGTTGTGTCTGTTTTATTATTGGTATTTAACCCCTTTGGGGTTGGGTGGCGCAATCTACTTGTGGTTTATTATTTCTGCTAAAAACTCAATCATATTTGGCTCTCTGAAATCCCGAAGGGATTTAATGTCAATAACCGACTGCAGCTCGGAGAAAAATGAAAAAGTTACCAACAACCACAACGTGGTTGAACATCTACAACAGATACTTCTCGTCAAATGCTACTCCGTGCTCCTGAAGTAGGTCTATGTACTCTTCTCTAAAGGTTTTAACCCTATGATGCTCTTCCTGATTCTTTACATATGCAATTAACCGCTCCTTCTCCTTAATACTATAAGTAAATGCCCCGTAGCCATCTTGCCAGCCTTTAAAGTTCTTAAATAGTTGATTTACCTTGATGTATTCAGCACTTGCCAATTTAATGTATTTGACCAATGATGCGAGCGAAACGGTTGGATGCAAATGAGTTACAATATGCAGATGATCTTCCACGCCATTTATCCGATACAAATGACATTTTTTATTCTCTAGCAAGCCCCAAATGTATTTGAAAAGCTCATCTCTGTTTTCTTTGGTGAGTG
>Ga0210032_1001767_pt1 | contig 11157 bp, 8 predicted proteins | sample CryGeyCG2114_250_2_FD_185458 | JGI IMG/M metagenome (GOLD analysis project Ga0210032, IMG submission 185458) | Groundwater microbial communities from aquifer - Crystal Geyser CG13_big_fil_rev_8/21/14_2.50 (SPAdes) (version 2) | ecosystem: Environmental > Aquatic > Deep subsurface > Groundwater ... | reverse complement strand
TATTAATAGCCAATAATTTTAAATTAGAGTGATAGGTTTTGTAGTGAGTCATAAAGATTAATATTTTCGTTATGCATAAGGCAAAAATAAGTTTTGTTTTATTTTTTGAGGCTCATTATTATCTTAGGAGTTGTCAATAAATAACTTTCACAATTTTGGTAAAATTACATAATTCCATTCACCTCTAAAATCACTTCTTTCAATATTTAATTTTGCCATTTCTTCATCTGATATTTTAATACCTTTGTTGTATATTTTTTCATCAACCTTTGCTCTTACCTTTAACCCTTTACTTGTTGTTGTATTGGCTATTAAATTCACAACAACCTCTATGCTTGTTAAAGGTTTTGCTCTCCAATTTTTTGATATATATGAAAATAGGCGATGTTCAATTTTATTCCATTTACTCGTTCCTGGAGGGAAGTGAGACACTGAAATCTCTAAACCTAATTCTGTGGCTAGTTTTTGCAATTCTATTTTCCACAATCTTCCCCTTGTACTATTGCTGCCACCACCATCCGCAGTAATGTATATTTTTTTTGAATTTATATATAATTCTTTACCCATTTCATTCCACCAACTTCGAATAGAATTCACCGCAAACTCTGCGGTATCACTACTTATTCCTACATTTACAAAGCCTTCATTTTTCTCAATGTCATAAATCCCATACGGCACTGCTTTACCTAATTCTTTATCTACAAAATCATACACTTTAACTTCAAGTGGGTGATTTTTCACTTCCCATTCTTGCCCATTATTTTTATAATTCCCTATCATTTCTTTCTTTTTACAATCCACAGAAATTACAGGACAGTTTTCGTTCATAAATGATATACAAGTCGAATTTATGTGTTCAAACTGTTCATTTCGGTCTTCTATTTTGGCTCCTTCATCTGTTTTTTTATTAGATTGTAAGCTGAAGCCCAATGAAATCAAATATTGCCGAACAACTTCGTGGCTAACTTTATATCCTAAAAGAGTTAGTTCTTTAGCTATTTTTCGAATACTTTTACTAGTCCATATTAGTGGTTTCATTGGATCTCCCATTGTATGTGGAGAAACTAAATCTTGAATAGTTTGAAGTATTTTAGGTTGAAGTTCTGAAATTTTTTTTCTACCACCTCCAACTTTACGAATTCGAATGCTATCCAAAATATCTTCTGTGGCGTACACCTCTTTTTCTCCCTTGGCTATTGTTCTTCTTGTTGTAGAACTTAATTCTGAAATTATTGTTTTTCCACCCCAACCTAAACTTGTTGCTTCGGCTGATAAATAAGCTCTTGATTGTCTCTCATTTAACATCGGTAATATAGTGTCAATACGAATTTTTATTATTTCTTTTGCTTCCATTGTTTTTTTAACAAAGATAGCTAAAATTTATTAATTATTGAGAATTTTATTTATTGACAAATACAAAGGTGGTAAACTAATACACATTTATATATGACAATAAATAGGTAAATAATTGTTAAAAAACAACCTTTTTTATGACAATAAACAGGTAAACACATTTAATAGCAAGGGTAATTTTTATTATATGTATTTCCGTTTGCTTACCTAAATAAATTCCAATGATTTTGAAAATCAATTTGATTACCCCAAACCCTACCCTAAAGGGTAGTAAATTGATTTTCTTCACACCCTTTAGGGAAGGGGTAAATGAAAAAAATCAATGACTAAAACATGAAAACAAACGAATAGACATTTTTGTGAGCTCGATATAAAAACCCATGTCAGAATTGACAAATTGGGTTGTGGACAGTGATAAAGTTTTGGTATTCTAAAACCTATACTTTTTTCTTAATATACTCAAATCACTTAGCTTTTTGGGTAATTTGAGTAAACTATTTTTGTTGGTATCAAAGCACGGCATCCAGCCAATGACTGGATGAGCGAGCTTTGTGTGTGGGTAAGTATAGCCATAGCTACGGTTTAAAATTTTAACGCAGATAACGGCAAAAAGAGTAAGTCAAAAATTCGGAAAGCTAAGTGATTTGAGTATAACTTAAGTTTGGTTTGGCTAAATAACTTCTGTATATTACCTAAACCAAACTCAAATTAATGCTTCTTTAAACTATTCCTTGATCTATCATAGAATCAGCAACCTTTACAAATCCTGCAATGTTTGCTCCTTTAAAATAATCAATATAATCACCTTCTTTACCATATTTTACACATTCTTTATGAATGGAAACCATAATGCTTTTTAAACGCTCATCTACTTTTTTAGCAGACCAATTACCATGCAATGCATTTTGACTCATTTCTAAACAAGATGTAGCAACACCACCAGCATTAGAAGCTTTTCCTGGAGAGTATAAAATTTTGCTTTTTATAATTAATTTATAAGCTTCAGGTGTTGAAGGCATATTTGCAACTTCAACAATACATTGTACACCATTATCTAATAATTGTTGAGCACTTACCCCGTCTAACTCGTTTTGAGTAGCACAAGGCATAGCAATATCCACTTTTTGTTCCCAAGGGCGTTTGTTTGAAAAATAAGGCACTTTATATTTTTCAGCATACGGTTTAATCATATCTGCATTTAGAGCTCTTAACTCCAACATATATTCTATTTTTTCTCCAGAAATACCGTCCTTGTCATAAATATACCCATCAGGACCAGAAAGCGTAACAACTTTTCCACCAAGTTCGGCAGCTTTTTTAGCAACTCCCCAAGCCACATTTCCAAAACCTGAAACAGCAATGGTTTTTCCTTTAATATCCATTCCTTTTGTTGCTAACATCGATTGCAAAAAGTAAACTGCTCCATATCCAGTAGCTTCGGGTCGTAATCGAGAGCCTCCCCAATTAAAGCCTTTTCCAGTTAAAACTCCTGTAAAATCACTTGTTAATCTTTTGTATTGACCAAACAAGTAACCTATTTCTCTTGCTCCAACACCAATATCACCTGCTGGAACATCTGTATTTTCACCAATATGTCTGTATAATTCTATCATAAACGATTGACAAAATTTCATTACTTCATTGTCCGATTTTCCTCTTGGATCAAAATCAGAACCACCTTTACCTCCACCCATAGGCAAAGTTGTTAGTGCATTTTTAAATGTTTGTTCAAATCCTAAAAATTTAAGAATGGATAAGTTTACAGAAGGATGAAAACGCAACCCTCCTTTATAAGGTCCTATTGCAGAATTAAACTGAACACGATACCCTGTGTTTATTTGTATTTCTCCTTTATCATCTAACCATGATACTCTAAAAATAATTGTTCTTTCTGGTTCAACCATTCTATCTAAAATCTTAGCCTTTATGTATTTTGGATGGTTGGCAATAAAAGGAATAACTGATTCTGCAATTTCTTCAACTGCTTGAATAAATTCTGGTTCATGTGAATATTTTACTTTTACCCGATCCATAAAAGCTTTAATTTCCGCTTCGTGTTTTGACATGTTTGACATAATCTGAAAATTTAAAAATTTAAACTCTTTTTTTTAAAATTAAAGGGCAAATGTAGGTATATTTAACACATGAGATAATTATTTGATGTGAAATTTATAGGCTTATAAAATAGGAAATAGAACCTCTTTTTTTAATCACTATTAATGAATTAATAATCAAAATTATACAACAATAACTAGTCATATTTTTTAATTATTTAGTTCAAATTTTCTCTTTGGTAATTATTACTAAATTTGTGGTTATGAAATAGCCATGTTCCGAAGCACACAAAATGTGATGAAGATAAGTTGGCGTTCCGAATATCTCGGGATGACCGATTTAATAAAATAAAATATACATATGAATTTATCTAACAAAGTTGTATGGGTAACTGGTGCATCATCAGGAATTGGAGAAGCTACTGTGTATGAACTTGCAAAAAAAGATTGTAGAATTATTTTATCTGCTCGAAGAAAAGATGAATTAATTAGAATTCAAAAAAATGCAAATCTAACAGATGAAAACGCTCTTATCTTGCCAATTGATTTAGAGGATTATTCTCAAGCAACCCATTGGGTGCAGCAGGTTGTTGCTAAATTTAATGGGATTGATGTATTAATAAACAATGGTGGAATTAGTCAAAAAAGTGAAGCATTAGCAACTTCCGAAACAGTGGAAAAGAAAATTATGGACATTAACTATTTTGGAAATGTTGCCCTAACAAAAGCCGTTTTACCTATTATGCAACAACAGAAAAATGGAAAAATAGTTGTTGTTACCAGTATTTTAGGCAAATTTGGACTACCTCAATTATCTACTTATGCAGCATCAAAACACGCTTTATATGGTTTTTACGAATCATTGCGTTTAGAATTAGTAAAAGACAACATTCATATTTTAATTGTATCTCCAGGGTTTATTAACACCAATGTTTCGTTAAATGCCATTGATGGAAACGGAAACAGTACCAACGAAAATAGTGATGCTCAACTCAATGGAATGAAAGCTACAACTTTTGCTAAAAAATTTGTTGCTGCTATTACTTCCAACAAAAAACATCAATATATTGGAAACAAAGAGTTGCTGTCTATTCCTTTTAAAACATTGTTTCCTTCGCTTTTTTATAAAATAATGTTGAAAATGAGCAATAAAAATAAGTAAAATTCTATTTTTGTTTTTTAATGTTCACATTTCACTTAAACATAAAACTTTATAAAGTACTACTGATTTTGTTGGTAGGATTGTTTTCCTGTAAATCGTCCAAAAAAATTGTTGAGCCTACCCAAAAAGCAGAAGTACAAATAGAAATTCCTGAACCTGTAGAAACAGAAACTACTTTTGATTTAGGTGCGTTTCTTTCCGAATATTTAAATCTAAAATATCCTGATAAAGATTTTAGCTCTTTTTTATTTATTTCTGTTAAACATCAACAAATGTATTTAATTGAAAAAGATTCCATAATCAAAAAATATACAGTTTCAACCGCTAAAAAAGGAGTTGGCAATGAATTACACAGTTTAAAAACACCTTTAGGCTTACACAATATCAAAAGAAAAATTGGAGACAATGTTCCGTTGGGTGGAATTTTAGAAGCTCGGGTTTATAATGGAAGTATGGCAACTATTTATGAAGACAAAACCAAAGCAGATGGCGATTATGTTACAACTCGCATTCTATGGCTTGACGGAGAAGAAGTTGGCATAAACAAAGGGAGGAATATTGATTCTTACAATCGTTTTATTTACATTCATGGAACACCCGAAGAAGGGTATATAGGAGAACCTGTTTCTCATGGTTGTATAAGAATGAAAAACGCTGATGTAATAGAATTGTATGATTTGGTTGACGAAGGTACGCCTGTTTTAATTTTAGGGAAGTAACCTAGGTAAGTACTTAGGAGTGCCTTGAGTAGTTAGTAGTTGGGAGTTAAAACTACTTAGGAGTTGAAAGTTTCAAAAAAAAAATTTGCACAATTCAAAAAAATGTTTTATATTTGCTTAGTTAATCTTTAAACTACTGATTATGAAACTTTCAACTTTCAACTTTCAACTTTTCAACTCTAACTCTTAGTATGCTTTGGCTAAGTTCCATAGCTGTTGCCCAAAACCCAAATAGCAATGCTGGTGGCATCAACTGGAAACTAAGCGGAAACCAAGCTACCTCTTCCGATTTTATAGGTACTACCAACAACCAAAACCTTGTGCTGAAGTGCAACAACATCACCGCCTTAGAAATTGCACCCAACTCCGAATCTAAATTTATGGGCGATGTCTTTTTAGAAAAACTAAAACCCGTAACTCCACTACCACCCAATGAAGTAAGGATAGTTACAGCTGACAACAATGGAAAGCTGACAAGTTTGGATAGAAGTGGATTAGTAAGTGCCATTTACGACCCTCAAATACAATGTCCTATAGATTTGAACGGTTTATTTGTTCCTGTTTGGAGTGCAAAAGGATTAACCCCAACTTTAGGAGCTTTATATACAGGTGTAAACTGCCCAGCTTGGGTAGGAATTGGCACAGACAACCCCACCGCAAGTTTAGATGTACGAGGAAGAGGTTTGTTTACGCAATCATTACAAGTAAGCACAAACGCCACTAAATTTGTTGTTGGCAATGCTGGAGGACATGATTTAGGTTATGGCACCAGCTACATTGGTTTTAATGCAACACGAATTGGCGATGCCACCCATTTATGGCAAACGAGCAGCGATGGACCTCACAATGGAGGAGCAGTAATTTATGGCGATATTTTTGGCTCATTGCGTTTTGTAACCTTACCTTACACCAACACACCCAACCAAGGGCAAACAGCCGTACCCGATGCAACTGTTGCTCAAAACACCCGTTTGTTTATTCATAAAGATGGGAATGTGGTAATTGGAGAAAGTCCTTTTTTTTCAGATGTTAAATTTTTAGTAGATGCCAACAACAACAAAGTAGCTTCTTGTTTTGTGCAAGAAAGTAATAACGATTGGGATTATGGAGTTAAATCTGTTGTTTCTAGAAACAATCATAAAGCAATAGCGGTAATTAATACATCATTTGCAAACAGTCCCGATGTTTTTAGAGTAATGGGTGACGGTAACGTGCTCTGTACAGAAATGACCGTACAACCCGCTCCTTTTCCTGACTATGTTTTTAATGTAGATTATAGTTTAATGCCATTAAACGAGTTAGAAAAATACATTAAAGAAAACAAACATCTTCCTAACATTCCTACTGCAAAAGAGGTAAAAGAAAATGGATTACAAGTAGGCGATATGCAAGTAAAACAAATGGAAAAAATAGAAGAACTAACGCTTTATATTATTGCATTGGAAAAAAGAATTAAGGAGTTGGAAATTATGAAAAAACAGTAACACAAATTAAGTGTTACCTTAATTTTATACTATGAAAAAACTCCTTATTATAATTTTGCTTTTTGTTGTTGTGCTGCCTGTGGTGGGGCAAGAGTATAGTGTAAATTTAAAACACAAGAAACAATTAAGTTTAGAGATTAAACCTATTGGGGGTGGATTAAATTGTGATATGCCAATTAATAATAAATATGTATTTACCTTTGGATTACAAATGGGGTTTATACTATCTTATTTTTTAGCACAAACAAAAGAAAGAGAACGTAATATTGGATATGTTGAACTTTTAGGGTTAAATGCTGGGGTTGTTTATTATTCTACCAAACATTGGCACAATACTATATCACTTAAATTTGGTATTCCCTTTATTGCTGAAGGAGCAAATTTCACTTCTCCTTATGGGGGAATTTCTTTTCAAATATTTTATAAAATTTCACTTTCAACATCAATAGGAACTAATATTGATGTTGGCTTGATTAGACTTAATAGAACACCTATTTTTAATATAGCAAACTCTTTCATTACTTATCGAATTACAATAGGTAAATAATATGAACGTATTAAAACAAATAAGCATGAAAAAATTCACATCAACTTATATAGTAATCTTATTATTAACAGTTAACGTACAAGCCGTAAAAGTTAAATTTACAGTAGCAAATATGTCCGTAAATGTAGCAGAAGGTACTATAGGTATTTTTACTTCTTTTAAATTATTTCCCGATGATTTTGAAAATACCGATTCGTTAAATGTCATTGATTTTATTGATTTTCCTTTTGTAAGCTACAACGATATTACACAGGTAATGATAGATAAAGCCATGTTAAGTGCAGAAAGCAGCCCCAACTTTTTGCGAATGGCAAATTTTGTTGTTACCGATAGCATTTCAAGTGGTAGCAGGGTGGATAATGATATTTTACAAGGTAGCACGTATGTATTTAGGTTAACTGTTATGGATAATAATGGACAGGAATTTCAGTTGTTGAATAGAGCAATCACTATCCAATTGGCTGACCCAACTATCAATTGTGCCAAATTGAATAATGTATATCGGTTGGCTGGACACAATACCTATCAACCAAGTGTAGTTTATAAAAGTGATGGAGGTCTTTATCAATCACTATTTTATACTCGTGTGTTAGAATTGGATATTCATCGAACTTCAACACCCATAGCTTATGAAGTATTCCACACAGGTTTTTTTTGTAATAGTAATTGTAATAACTGTGGGTACAATACATTAACAGGACAAGCTGATGGTGATAAAACCTTTATTGTTTGTTTAGCCGATATTAAACAATGGCATATTGATTATCCTAATCATGACCCAATAATTATACATATAGATTTACAAGATGATTTTAAAGTTTCCTCACAGCATACACCAGCTAGACTAGACCAATTTTTTAACGATATCTTTGGTGAAACTAACATTTACAAACCCCGAGATTTATTAGGAAACAACTTTGGAAATATGAGGGCAGCAGCTCAATTAAACAATTGGCCCAGTATGGGGGATTTAACTGGTAAATTTATTTTTGTGCTAACAGGTGATGGAGCTATAGTAAGCGAATATATTAGACAAAGAAGTTTAAGTGCTATTGCTTTTTCTGCTGCTAGAGTAAATAATAATAATGATGTTAATGATTTAACACGTTCAACTCCAAGTATTGGAATAGGTCTTGAAAATGATATAGTGTTTTATAATATGCAACATTTTAATAAAATACCTTTAACTTTTGATGACGCTAATTTGAACACTGGTTTTTTTACTTCAAATCTCAACTATATAAACAGAACTTTTGGGATAGGTACATTTGGACAACCAGGAGATTATGATCCTGACGAATATGCTGAAGCGATTAATTTTAATATGCACAACATTGCCATTGGTAATATTGATGATGACTTTAATCCCAGCAACGGAAGACCTATAAACGGCATTCAATGGCTGCCAGGTGTAACATTTCCTGGGTTAGTAAATAATCGCATCTATTCCAATTACCAAAATGTAACCCAAGCAGCCTTAAACAACATTGTAGCAACAAGTTTAACCGTAGAACCCGGCACCCACTACCGTATGATAGCAGGTAATAGTGTTAAACTAAAACCGGGTGTGCATTTTAAAGCTGGCTCCGAAGTAAAAGTAAGAATAGACGATTGCCGTTTTACGGATTATACGCAACGCCAAAACACCCAAACAGGAGAACAACTTACCCAAGAAGAAATAGACAAAATAATGCACCAACTCAACAAAGAATTATATGGCTATCAACCCGAAAGTGAAGAAGAATTAGTTAATTTATCGGTTTATCCCAACCCTACTAACGATATTGTAAACATCAGCTACACCAACTTTTTACGTAACCCAAGCATCTTTACTATTTATGATGTTACAGGCAGAGTAGTAAAAACCTACACCTACAACCCACCAACCGAAGGAAAACAAAATTTTAGCCTAAACATTGCCGAATTAAAAGAAGGTACGTATTTTTATACCTTACAAGTTGGCGAGCAAACATATAATGGTAAAGTGGTAAAAATAAATCAATAAAATAGTAGAAATGAAAAAAACACTAACTAAAATAGCTTTACTCATGGTGGTAGTATTGCCTAGTGTTTTTTATGCTCAAAACCCTAGTTGGCAATGGGCAAAAATTGGTGGGAGTAGCGGAAAAGATTCTGGAGAAGATATTGCCATAGATTCACAAGGATACATATATGTATTAGGTGTTTATAGAGATGCCAATTTTAATATTGGCACTTTTACGCTTGTTAATGCTGGTGACGATGATATTTTTTTAGCAAAATATAACCCGAATGGCAGTGTGATTTGGGTAAGGAATATTAGTAGCCAAGGTTCTGATTTTGTAGCTCAACTGTTAATTGATAAAAATAATGATGTTTATGTTAGCGGAGGGTTTTCAAGCGTAACACTTACTATAGGTACAACTACATTAACCAATTCAGGTAGCACGAATTTTTTTGTTGCAAAATATGATAATAATGGACAAGTGATTTGGGCTAAGAATAGTAGCAACAGCAATCTTAATAGGGGTTTTGCTGCCATAGACAATGATTTGAATAGTTATTCCATTATTAGAACTCCTACAGTTGTAACTTTAGAAAAACGAAACGCATCAGAAAGCCTGATTTGGGCTAAAACACTAACTACCACAGGAACAATTTCATCACCTCAATTACGAGATATTTATGTAAATGAAACAGGTGTTTATCTTACAGGAGGTTTTTTCGGAGATTCTTTAACGATAGGAACATTTACTTTAGCGAACACTAACTCTGTAAACTCTAACGATATGTTTGTAGCTAAATTAGATACCTCAGGAAATGTATTATGGGCAAAAAATGCTATTGCAGCTACTAGCGATCAAGGAATGGCAATAAAAGTAGATGCTTATGGAAATAGCTATGTTTTAGGGAAGTTTGCAGGAGGAAGTTCAATTATTTTTGATTCATTTTCACTTACCACTAATGGACAAAACGATGTCTTTTTAGTGAAATATAATCCATCAGGGCAAGTTTTATGGGCAAAAAATGCCGGAGGTATTTTTAATGATTGGGTTAATGATTTAGTTCTTGACCCAAGTGGCGGAGCATATATCATTGGGGGAACTTTTAGCCCATCCATAACATTTGCAAATACTACATTAACAGTTGTTGGTAACATAGGAAATGATGCTGATGTTTATATTTTAAAATATAGCACTAATGGAAATGAAGAGTGGATGAAAGGTATTCAGGCTTTAGGAAGTGATAATGGTAACGGCATTGCTATTAACAATATTGGTGAAATTTATGTTACAGGAGCAATTGAAGAAATGCAAGGATCCACTACTAATATTGGAACTACATCATTAACCCATTTTGGATTAGATGATTTTTTTCTTGCCAAACTTTCTTCTACTGTAGGTTTAAATGAAACGAACTTTAGTATTTTATCCACCCTCTTCCCCAACCCAACTTCAGGCAACTTTACCATTACTCAATTAGAGGAATTTGCAGGAGGTAATTTGGAAATAACCAACCTCATGGGGCAAGTAGTGTTTTCGCAAACAATAAATGCTTCCATACTAACTATTAATCTTACTAGTCAGCCCAAAGGCATATATTTGGTAAAAATTAACTCCGCTAACCAAAATGTAATACAAAAGGTAGTGTTGGAGTAGGAAAGAGTACTTAGGAATACTTAGAAGTGCCTTGAGTACTTAGAGTACGGAGTTAAAAGTACTTAGGAATACTTAAAAATACTTAGGAGTAATTAGGAGTTGTCATCTCCGTGTCCTCTGTGCCTCTGTGGTAGAAAAAAGTGCTTAGGAGTAAACACCCTATAAAGAAGTTTGTTTCAATAAGAATGGCATTAGTAGAT
>Ga0210032_1001755_pt1 | contig 11235 bp, 8 predicted proteins | sample CryGeyCG2114_250_2_FD_185458 | JGI IMG/M metagenome (GOLD analysis project Ga0210032, IMG submission 185458) | Groundwater microbial communities from aquifer - Crystal Geyser CG13_big_fil_rev_8/21/14_2.50 (SPAdes) (version 2) | ecosystem: Environmental > Aquatic > Deep subsurface > Groundwater ... | reverse complement strand
ATTTTATTAGAATTTGGTCGATAAGCAAAAAACGCAATATCGTTTACTTTCATCATCTTTGGAGTTTTACATGAATTTAACAGTTATACAACGTGTTGCAGGGGGCTTTGCACTCTTAGTTTTACTACTAATCATATTGAGTGTGAGCAGTTATAAATCCCTGAATAGCATTCATGATCATTTAAACACAGTGACTAAAGAAACAACCCCTATGCTCATTGCATCAGGAAAAATGAATAGCGCATTGCTATCTTCTGGTAATACCATTTCATCCTATCATGTCTCAAAAAATGAAAGCAAACTTTCAGTTTTAAGAGAACAATACCAAAAACTTATAACGGAATATACCCTGCAGAGAAATCAGTTAAGAGAGCTCGCCCAGAACAATGAAGCTATCTTGAACTCCATCGCTGAGGAAGAGAAATCATTTAAACAATATGATACAACTAGCAATCAATTGTTTGATGACCATAAAAAAAGCGTCGAACTAAATAGCCTTATCACTAATGCATCCAACGATCTTGAAGATTTGTCTGATGAATTAACAGGGGTGCTACTGGACCGGGCTTTGGATAAACCTAGTGGTGAATTGAAAACGCTGTTACTCGATATGAAATCAACTATCAATTCGACCACGCTTGTTGTAACAGATAGTCTTTTAGATACAGGTGATACCCTCAATACCACAATCAATGAACAAAATGCCCTTTCGGAGAAGATTCAACATCTTTACCAAAAGTATCAAAAACTTTCACCTGAGAATGCCAAAGAATTATCGAGTCAACTGAATAGTTATCTTGCAGGACTTGGTGCAAACGGAGTCTTGGCACATCACAAACAAAGAGTACAACTTAATGATGCCAGCCAACAAGCATTGGTAGATATTGAAGAACTTTTAAACATCGGTACTCAAAAATTGGAAACTATCTCTAAACAAGCTAGAGAAATAGCAGAGAAAGTTGAACAAAATGCCAATGATTTCATCAATAAAAATTACAGTATGATTATCCTATTAGGATTGGCGGCCATAGCCATAGCTATATCCGTGGGTTACTGGGTGGCGCAATCTATCAAAAAGCCTTTAGCAAAAATAGCCGTCGTATTCAAAAGAGTAAGCGGCGGCGATATGACTCAAACGCTCCACCTCAACAGCAAAGATGAATTGGGTCAATTGGGTGATTGGTTAAACAGCCTAATCGTTACTTTAAGAGACATGCTGAAAGAAATATCAGCAACTTCAGAACAGCTTTCTGCAGCTTCTGAGGAGACTTCGGCAATTACACTGCAAACACAAAAAGGCGTCGATCAACAAAAAGATCAAATCAACCAAATTGCTACCGCTATGGCTGAGATGGCAGCAACTGTAGAAGAAGTGGCACGCTATGCCGATGCTTCTCAAAAAGAAGTCAGTCTTGCCAACCAACAGTCAATGAATGGCTTTAATGTGGTTAAAGCAACCCGACAAACCATTCAAACCCTTTCCACCGAAATTGAACAAGCAGGCACAGTGATTAATCAGTTGGATGAATATAGTTCTAATATTGGCGCAATTTTAGATGTTATTCGAGGGATTGCCGAACAAACCAACTTATTGGCACTAAACGCTGCTATTGAGGCGGCTCGTGCTGGAGATCATGGACGAGGCTTCTCGGTTGTCGCAGATGAAGTCCGAAGTTTGGCCAGTAAAACTCAAGAATCGACTTCTCATATCCAGCAAATGATTGAGGATCTACAGCAAGGAACCCGACAAGCTGTTGAAGTGATGAAAAGCTCTCGCTCAAAAGCAAATGATTGTGTGGTTCAATCAGATACAGCCGCATCGGCACTAGAGGTTATTACTCAAGCAGTTAAAACCATCAGTGATATGAGTTCGCACATTAGTCAGTCTGCAAAAGAACAAAATACAGTGACTCAAGAAATGCATCGTAATATTGAATCCATTTCTGAAATTTCTGAACAGACTGCTCTTGGCGCCAGCCAAACATCGGATGCAAGCCATGAACAAAGCAATTTGGCCAATCAGTTACAACATTTGGTCAACCGTTTTAAGACCTAGATAGTAGAGGTTGAAATAAACTTTATGCCTTAAATCAAATCGAACTCATTGAATCCGCAAACTAAAAAATACTGATAAAAAAAGAGCCAGTCAAGGCTCTTTTTTTTATCGTTTTATTTACTCTTTACCTTCATAATAATCAATAATGGGTTGCACAGAAGCTGCCTTAGAAGGATCTTTAGCAATTAATGCCTTACTCCAATCAAGGATAGTCACTCCATCGGCTTCTGGAGAGGTGATAGCTGAAGAAGAAATTTGTGAGGCAATATATTTAACTGCATCTAATGCACCATGAAAAGTGGCCATTTTTAATAAAGATCCACCGGGAAAATTACCATCTGCACCACAAACAATACCACCATAAACATTATTCAGTTGCAATCTGGTTTGTTTGATTTTCTTCCTTAATTGAGAACGGTTATCCGTTTTGGCATAATCACATAATGATTGAACCACAATATCCATATCATCAGCTTTTACTGAATAGCTGTTCAACACCAACGCAACTGCAAAAAGGGTAAAAATAGACTTCATAAATGGCACCTATAATGAACTTTCAAACGACAAGAAATATAGCTAAGTACTTTTAATATAGTCCAAAATAACATTTTTTAAAAGAATGGAATAAACATTTGTTTTTTAGCTGCTTTATTTCTATACCGTTCAGCCTAAAAGTACAACCGTCCTAAACGCTCATCTCTTGAAGGTACAGCGATTATAAAAAAAACAATAAAAAACCTAAAATGCCACATAGATTGGCTTTTTAGGTTCTAAATCATCAAGCGAAACTATCTATTGGTTTGTTTTTGCAATACCTGCCGCAGTGGCTTCGGTCACAACAGATGGATCGACACCAGCACTAATAGCGCCGCGACTAATTTCATCCCTATGGTTAGGTAATATCTCATTGGCTCTGGCAACAGCCATCATCGGCGTCATTCCGCCTTGAATAGCGCCAGAGGTAACAGATTCCGCACGTTCATGAGCGGCCGATAATGCAGCCATTAAAATGTCATTTTTATTATTAGGCTGCTCCGCCATGGCTGTTTTAACCACCCAAGTGTAGCAAGCTGAATTATCGAAACGATCTTGACGCTCATTCGCTGCTGGCTGATGAGATTCAAAAGCTTTCGCTACTCGATTACAATCTTGATCAGCTTTTTGGAAATCAGCCACCAGCGTATCCACACCTGTTGCCATCACTGAAACTGAAAAACAGGCACTCATTGCCAAAATTATTTTTTTCATAACTGTTCAACCTCTTATCTTACTGTTCAAATATTGTTCAGAACACTCTATCAAACACCCTGCAAACAATCAATGAGTTTTTTATACTTCTGATACCTAGGAGCCTGTCCGAGAATAGCGATCGTAGCGAGGGCAAGTCTGTTTGAGTCAGATTTTTCGATGGATTGAGGCGAATAGTCACTCTATTTAACGAAATTCATCGGAAAATCTGGCCAATCAGGCTTGGTCGCAGTAGATCAGTCTATTCTCGGACAGGCTCCTAGAGATACGATATACAGTTTTATGCGGGCTGTGAAATAAAAAAGCCTTGATAACCATCAAATCCAAGATGTTGAGCAAACCTGAGTTGTGGCTCAATCTCAATATCCATTGCATACACAGCGATAGCCATAGAATGGCAAAGATTTAACAATGCCTCTACAAAAATTTGATTTTCGAGAGTAGCATCGCGACCAAAAAGCACCGCTGGATCTAACTTCACATAATCTGGATCTAATTGGGTGAGCCAATTTAAGCTATCTGAGTGCAAGCCAAAATGGTCAATACCAACACGAATGCCTTTTTGTTTCAGTAGACTAATTGATTGTTTCATCAGATGTGGAAATTTAGGCGCCATGATTTGACTAAATTCAAAAGCCAGTGACTGAACAGGTAGAGGATTAACTTTCTCCTCAACAACTTTATCAACAACCCAACGAATAAAAGCACTGTTTTCAAATAGAGATTGAGGAGCTATATTAATCATCTTAAAACCAATGATGGGCGCTTGCTGTAAGGCTTTCTCTACAATTATTTGATCAATTTTGGAGGTTTCATCAGATTCACTAAACCTTGGCAGAAGTTTTCCAGCAGAACACCAAGACTCATCTGGCAATTTAATTTGTAAGAATAACTCATCTCCAAGAATGGCCTGCGGTTCTTTTCCTTTAAGTGTTTGCGAAATGAATTGGAAATTTAATGTATCTAATGCATCCCAAAGCGCTTGGGTTTTATATTGCTTTCCACCAGTGCCTAACATTAAATCTTGATGTGAAATCAGCAACAGCTTATGTTCTATCTGAGCCTGTTGTAACAACTTATCCAATTCTACAAAATAATGTCTATTCTTTTTTGTAGAGGTATGTAAAACGGCTGCAGAATGCACAGTCATATCCACGGAGCTTGATTGTAAGTAATCGCTAACGCTCTTTACTGTCTGATTCAATAGATCTTCAGCTTCTTTTTCATCACAGCCTCGAAGTAAAATACCAAACTCAGGTCCTGATAAACGCGCCACTACCGCTCCATTATGTTCAACAATAGGCTTAGAGATTAATTCTGCTATGGCCTGAATGACTTTATCACCTTCACGATAACCATTTAATAAATTCGCTTGCTCTATGGAATAAATACGCAAGAGTGCAACACAAACACATGCATACTGATCCTGACTATATTCGAGTTGTTCAAGGTGTCGTTGAAAACTTTTGCGATTAGGCAAACCCGTTAATCCATCATCGAAGGCTTCTTTTTGCCATAATTCCGCTTCTTTAGTTAATCGTTGTACATGCTTCTCAATGGCTCCAACCATATGATTCATACCATCCACTAAAGCTTTTAATTCCGGTGTTTTCGTTTGATGTTGCAATCTCACAAATTGATTATGACTAATGGACTCAACTTGTCCCACAATCTCTTGAAGCGGGTTGAGGAGCTTTCTTAAAAGCCAGGCCAGCAATATCGCGCTAATCAATAATGATACCAATAAGGTTAAACAGTTTTTTTGGGCTACAGTCCAAAGTTGTTGATAGGCATAGCCAGGGTGGCTCACAACAACGACTCTTCCAGCGGGGTTCCACCCGGAACTCATCTCCGAATAGGCTTGTTGATTTTTCAAATCTACCCATCCCACAAACCAGGCAGGAACATCACCTCTGGGTACAACCATGGCTTGCTTTCTTTCAGCAACTAATTGTTGTTTTTTATCAAATACCGAAATTCTCTGATAATATCCTCTATCAAAAATCACATTAAGCAAAGTTTCAACCCGTGCCTGATCAGGGTATGCCATTTCTGAAGCCAAAGAAACCCCCAAAGAAGTTGCCGTGTCCTGTGCATGAGATAACATTTGCTCTTTTAAAAACTCACGGGTTGACTGTATATTTTGCCAAAAACCCAAACCAAATGCTGCGAACAGGATACACATAATCAATAAATAAAATTGTCTCGACAAACTCATTGCTTGCTCCTATTTTTTTCTGAAATAACTTTGGTAGGCTGTTTCGCTGTACTTGATTCAGTTGCCTTATCATCCGCTTTATGATTCCACACTATCTGCTTATCTATTGTTTGATTAAAGCGTTCTATCAGATCTCTCCATAAACTAATCTTGGTCGATTTCCCTATCCATTGTCCTCTGGCCCTCTCTTTCGAAAGCCATAAATCTTCACCATTAAAACTATAAAGGGGTTCTAAATCCGTTCTTTTTGAAGCTGGTTCAATACCATCAATCAGATTATCCAGCACCAAGGGTTGCTCTTGCCCCTCGGCAAAATAGCTTAACACCATATGAGCTTGATTCAGTTTCAGCGCCTTCACATAGGTAAGACGTAGTTTTGACATATCCACATTTAATTGAAGTAAGCTGAAATACTTAGCAACAGAGAAATCTTCACAATCGCCTCCATTGGTAATGAGCATTTCTAAAGGCGTGGCCCAATAGTCCTCTTTATTCCAATGTTCTTCATCACTAATGAATTGTAGCCGATTAAAAAATTGATTTACCTTGCTCAGTTTCATATCTTCAGGTAAATTTTTGGTGTTCTTAAGCATCAGCATCCAAGTTTTTACTCGGTCAGAAGCGGCCTTTCCATAAAATTTTTCTATTTGTTGGTATTGAGTTGGTGTTAATTGCAGAGTTTGTTCATCTTGCAAAGACCAAGCAGGAAAAGATCCAACTAGAGCGGAAAATAGACAAAGAAATACCCAGAACTTGAAATGTTCGGCGAGAAGATTAAAAATGTATTTTTTTAAAAAAAATGACATGGATAAGTATTAACAAATCCACGCCATTTTAGCCAATACTATTTTAGGCTTGAGCGTTTATTTCTGATTAAAACTGGCTTTACCGGGATAAAAAGCGTCGTCACCCAAATATTGTTCAATTCTCAATAGTTGGTTGTATTTCGCCATTCTATCTGATCGACATAAAGAACCGGTTTTGATTTGCCCTGATGCCGTAGCAACAGCTAAATCAGCAATAGTGGAATCTTCCGTTTCACCTGATCGATGAGAGATAACCGTGGTATAGCCTGCTTCATGAGCCATACTAATGGCAGCCAATGTTTCAGTTAATGTGCCAATCTGATTCACTTTAATTAGAATAGAATTAGCCACTCTTTGCTCGATACCTTGCTTGAAAATTTTGGTGTTCGTCACAAACAAATCATCACCCACTAATTGAATTTTATCACCGAGTTTTTCAGTGAGTAACTTCCAACCGTCCCAATCACCTTCATCCATGCCATCTTCAATGGAAATAATGGGATATTTAGCCACTAACTCGGCAAAATAATCGACAAACTCCGCAGAAGTTAAGGATTTACCTTCTGCTTTAAGATGGTATTTTCCATCCTGATAAATTTCAGAACTAGCGACATCCAAAGCTAAAAACACATCTTTACCTAATTGATAACCAGCCAATTCTACCGCTTCTGCAATCGCTTTCAGTGCCGCTTCGTTAGATTCTAGATTAGGTGCAAAACCACCCTCATCACCCACAGCTGTATTCATACCCTGCTTGGATAAAACAGTTCGCAATGCATTGAATATTTCCACACCACAACGCATCGCTTCCGAAAATGTTTCAGCGCCAGCAGGAATTATCATAAACTCTTGAATATCCACATTATTATCGGCGTGTTCTCCACCATTGATAATGTTCATCATTGGAACGGGTAAACTATAAGGGCCATCTGGATTAATCTGTTTAAAAAGTGGGACACCTTTCTCATTGGCAGCCGCTTTAGCACAGGCTAAAGAAATAGCCAGAATGGCATTCGCCCCAAACTTTGATTTATTTTCCGTGCCATCTAGTTCTATCATGGTTTTGTCGATAAGGCTTTGTTTGTCTGCATCTAATCCTATCACAGCTTGAGCTAACTCATTATTGATATGAGAGACTGCCCTTAAAACACCTTTTCCCATATAACGATTTTTATCACCATCTCTGAGCTCCAATGCTTCTTTAGAACCTGTTGATGCACCAGACGGACAACAAGCCACACCTCTATGTCCAGACTCCAAAACCACCTCTGCTTCAACAGTGGGATTACCTCTTGAATCGAGAATTTCTCGGCCAATAACCTGTTTGATTTTCATTGAAAATTCCTATAGTTAAACGATAAAAGTAAACTTGAATAAAAAATCTAAATCTGTTCCTTGTGCTGGTATGCATCTGCTGCCTTAACAAAGGCAGAAAATAAAGGATGTCCATCTCTCGGCGTTGAAGTAAACTCAGGATGGTACTGAGTGGCGATAAACCAAGGGTGATCTGGCAACTCTATCATTTCCACTAAATTATTTCCGGCTGAAGTGCCAGAAACCACCAATCCCTTTTCTACAAGTTGAGGCAATAAATTGTTATTCACTTCATAACGATGACGATGACGCTCAGAAATTTTGTCAGAACCATAAATTTCATGAGCCATTGTTCCTTTCAGCAACTTACTGGTTTGAGCACCTAGACGCATGGTGCCGCCCATATCAGAATGCTCACCACGGATCTCCGACTCGCCCTTATGATTGATCCACTCCGTGATAAGGCCCACAACCGGCGAAGCACAATGCTTATCAAACTCGGTGCTAGAAGCATCCTTTAATCCGACCACATTTCTTGCAAACTCAATCACGGCAACCTGAAGTCCTAAACAAATTCCCAAGAAGGGAATATTATTTTCTCTGGCATACTGAGTTGCTAAAATTTTTCCTTCGACCCCACGTTCCCCAAATCCCCCAGGAACCAATATGGCGTCTAAACCCGCTAAAATTTCAACCCCTTTTGTCACCAAAGCTTCTGCGTCTATATAACGAATATTGACGGTTTTACGATTTTGTAGTCCAGCATGTCTTAATGCTTCATTTAGTGATTTATAAGCTTCGGTCAAATCAATATATTTACCCACCATGCCGATATTCACTTCGCCTTTAGGATTGGCTTCTGCATATAAAACCTGTTCCCATTCCGTTAAATCAACAGGTGCAGTGGTCATGCCAAATTGTTCAATAATTAATTCATCCAGGCCTTGGGCGTTTAACACGGGAGGAATTTGATAAATGCTATCCAAATCCTTCAAAGAAATAACTGCCTTCTCAGGCACACTGGTGAAAAGGGCGATTTTGCGTTTTTCTCCTAAAGGAAGTGCTTGCTCAGAACGGCAAATCAAAATATCAGGTTGAATTCCAATAGAACGGAGTTCCTTTACTGAATGCTGGGTGGGTTTGGTTTTTAACTCACCCGCTGTTTTGATATAAGGTAGAAGCGTTAAATGCATGAATAAGGCATGTTGTTTGCCTAACTCTATACCTAATTGACGGATAGCTTCTAAGAAAGGCTGGCTTTCAATATCGCCAACCGTTCCTCCCACTTCAACCATAGCGATATCATATCCTTCAGCTGCGGCCATAATACGCTGTTTGATGGCATCGGTAATATGAGGAATCACCTGAACCGTCGCCCCTAAGTAGTCACCTCGTCTTTCTTTGGCGATAACCTCTGAGTAAATTCGTCCAGTGGTGGTATTGTTAAGCTGAGTCATCTTAGTACGAACATAGCGTTCATAATGACCTAAATCTAAATCAGTTTCTGCCCCATCTTCCGTCACATATACCTCTCCATGTTGGAAAGGACTCATTGTGCCAGGGTCAACATTGATGTAGGGATCTAACTTCATCATTGTGATTGAAAGGCCTCGTGCCTCTAGAATAGCAGCCAAGGAAGCCGCTGCAATACCTTTGCCCAAAGAGGATACAACACCGCCAGTAACGAATATTAATCGTGCCATGAATATTTACCGAAATTCTATTAGCTCTACGAGAATCGATGAGCACCTGAAGGATGGATATCATAGCAAAAAACCTCCTTTTGCAGAAGTAATTATTTCAAGATGCCTAAAAAACAATCCTATTTCTTCTGTCGCAATTGGTATTTTCACAAGCTCAGAAAGATTACGAGAATATATAGAGAAAATAACAGGTGAATCGGTTAAAATCGATCTATAGTTATATTTAGTGAATCACTTAAGGTGTAGCAGTGGCATTTAACCGGCTCATAGAAAAATTTCTCTTTAGAATACTGCTCAGTGTTGTGCTCATTAGCATCTCAACTTTAGCCTTGATGACCCACCCTTTCATCTCTGCACCGACTATATTTACCGATAAAATACTGCATGCTTTTAGCTTCTTCGTCCTCGCTTTTTTAGCGGATTACTCTCACAAACCCTTACAAATCAAATTACCCAAAAGCCTATGGTTATTGACTTTTGGAATATCTATTGAGATTTTTCAATATTATTTCACCCAAACCAGAACAGCAGAAATATTAGATGTCGTTGCAGATATAACCGGCATAGCCAGCTATTGGCTGCTCTCCTCCTTGCTCACAAGTCTTATGTTTTGGAGAAAGGCTAGTGTGGACTCTACTCAATAGAAGGCAATATGAACTATCGAACTTCAATACAAAATCTACTCGATAAAACCTTAAAGCATCCCAATAAAGCCTATCTCCATCAACCTATTCAAGGACAATGGCACTCTTTTACCTGGTCAGAAGTAGAACATCAAGCGCGTTGTATTGCTTCTGGACTCAAAGCTCAAGGGTTTGCGGCAGGTTCGCGTATTGCTATTTTATCCAAAAATTGTGCAGAGTGGTTTATTGCGGATCTGGCCATCAGCATGGCGCAAATGATCAGTGTACCTATTTATTATACTGCGGGTGAAAGTACCATTCGCTATATTCTAAAACAGGCAGATATCAAGGCCATTTTCGTGGGGAAGCTAGATGACACCAAAGCTTCCGAACAGGCAATAACTCCTGAAATCCTTAGAATTGCATTCCCCTATCCTACCATCAACACCGAAAACAACTGGCAAGATTGGCTGCATTGTTATGCACCACTGCTAGATATCCACAACCCAAAATCTGAGGATACCGCCACCATTGTGTTTACCTCTGGAACCACAGGCAATCCCAAAGGATTAGTGATCACTCATAAAAATATCGCTGCTGCCGTGCAATCTATGGTTAAAGTTTTGTCGCCTCTAGCCAGTGATCATTGTATTTCTTATTTACCCTTAGCCCATATTACCGAAAGAACCTTAATAGAAGCGAGTTCCTTATATGTAGGAAATGAAGTGTTCTTTGTAGAGTCCATGGAAACCTTCATCGATAATTTAAAATACGCAAAGCCCAACTTTTTTCTATCGGTTCCTCGTTTGTGGCTGAAATTTCAGTTGCAGATTATCAACAAATTTTCAGAAAAAAAATTAAACTTTTTATTGTCTATTCCACTTATCAACACCTTCGTTGCTTGGCGCATTCGCTGTGCCTTAGGTTTACAATATGCACGCATTTTTGGCTGTGGCACCGCTCCCATCTCCATTTCTGTGTTACAATGGTTTCAAAAAATCGGCATCCCAATCAGCGAAGGCTGGGGCATGAGTGAAACTGCGGGACTCTCCTGCTGTAACTTCCCATTTTCCAAAGCACAGTTGGGATCTATTGGCACCCCTTTAGACTGTGTAGAAATGAAACTCAGCGATAATGATGAAATACTCATCCGTGGTGATGCTGTATTTAAAGAGTACTATCAAGATCCAGAAGCCACAGCTCAATCCTTCACAGATGGCTGGCTACACACCGGCGATTGCGCTCATCTAAATCCAGATGGTAGTTA
>Ga0210032_1001753_pt1 | contig 11255 bp, 12 predicted proteins | sample CryGeyCG2114_250_2_FD_185458 | JGI IMG/M metagenome (GOLD analysis project Ga0210032, IMG submission 185458) | Groundwater microbial communities from aquifer - Crystal Geyser CG13_big_fil_rev_8/21/14_2.50 (SPAdes) (version 2) | ecosystem: Environmental > Aquatic > Deep subsurface > Groundwater ... | reverse complement strand
TGCGCCCAGGAGCTGAGGATGGACCGTTCCTTGGGAGAAAGCAAGATGGGAGGGGCTGTTCTCATGGGTCATAGGATAGCTTTCGTCGGGGCTATATGTCAATATAATTATGAGACACTACACTAGCTTGCGAATGATCGCAGGCTGCTCTTCGTCTCCGAGCATGAGTTTGTATTCGCAAGCGCCCTGATGATTCCTGTCCCACAAGAAGTACCCGACGCCGCCCTCGAAATCGACACCCGGGAACGCCGTTGACATCTTCGTATAGTCAACAAGGTGACTGATGTGTTTGCCCGTAAGCATCGTCTTTCGGAACTCGTCCATACCACGGCCACCAGCCAGCCACCTTGACGGGATCACCATAGTCAGAAAGCACGGGTCGAGCTTTAGCGCCTGCTCTATGAAGAGGTGGTAGATTGAGGAGTCACTCGAACCACCTGCACCACCCGTCATTTGATACGGTGGATTTCCGATGATTACGTCGAATTGCATATTTCCTCCGAACATGCTGGCGACTTGGGCCTTGGGGTTGTCGGTGTGAATGAATGCGTAGGCGTGGGTTTCAAGTCCTTCAGCCCGGTCGAAAACGGATCGTCCAGCGCCGCAAAACTTACAGTTGTTGCCGGCCCATATGTGTTTCATTGGCTGGAACCAGATGTTGCCCGTGGCGTTCTTGAAGCCCTTGGCAATCGAATGCTTACCCTTGGCGTTCTTCGAGCAATACACGCTCCGGCGTGCCAGCAGGCTGGTGAGATGCGTGATGCCGATGCCGAAAATCTGCTTGGTCACGATATGATTAACGCGATCATCGAGGTTCGGAATCTCGTCTGCCAAGCCTTTGGCGAGGCGGCTCGTAATTTCGCGAAGGAACACGCCCGACTTAGTGCACGGGTCAAGAAACCTCACCGAGCTATCCGTCCAGATATTCGCCCCATCGTTATTGGCCGACCAGGCCTCGGCGAGCGTGTCCAGCATCTTGTTGGCAAACTCGGGCGGCGTGAAGACTTCGTCGTTCGAGAGATTCGCAATGCACGTCAATACATCCGGATTGCGGTCGCGAAGGGAAAAGCTCGCTCGGCCGTTCATACAGCACCCTTCGGAGCATTGCCGAGGACCGCGGAGGCAAGCGCACTCACCGTCATCGGTGGATAGGTCTTCGTCGGGTTGAAGACATCATGCTTCCCAAGCTGAGCAAAGAGCGATCCCTCCTCGGTCATAGCCGCCATCTGGGTGAGGATGTCCAAGCGAAAGTCGCGGCGCTGGAACTTTCCCTTCCCGAGGTAGCCCCACTCCGCGAAGATGATGGGTTGGCCGTCGCTGGTCTGCATCTTCATGGCGTCACCGTGGACGAGGTTTTGCGACAGCACGTAAAAAGCGGCTCGGTAGATGTCATCCGACTCCTCGACAGCCAGGTAGTCGGCAAGGATCTCCAGCATATTCGCGCGGCACTCGGAGATGTTGTCCGCCAAGAGTTCGATCCCATAAGTGCACATCAACGCGAGAAGGGCGTAGTTTCGCCGTTCAAAATCGGACTTCGCGAACTTAAGTTCAACTGCGGCGAGCTTACGCTGTAGGATTCGGACAAGGAAGTTCCCGCTCCCGCACGCCGGCTCCAAGAAGCGGGAGTCAATGCGCTCAGTCTCGTCCTTAACGAGGTCCAGCATCGCTTCAACCATCCACGGAGGAGTGAACACCTCCCCGTGGTCGGCGACGCGTTTCTTTGATTTGAACAGGCTCATGGGCAAATGCGGGCTACTTGCCATCCTCAAGCTCCTTCTCAATCTCTTCAACGGAAGGAAGCACGCCCTTGAGGTTGGCCGGCAAAGACTCGACGATCTTGGTCTGCCAGTGCGCGACGCCGATCGGCTTTTTGATGCCGCGCAGAGCGTACTCGACTACGAGTTTATTTTTCGATTTGACCAGGAGCAAGCCGATGGTCGGCTTGTCTTCCGGATGGCGCAGCAAGTCATCGACGGCCGAGAGATACATATTGAGCTGGCCCAAGAACCCCGGCTTGAAAGGCACGGCCTTGAGCTCGATGACCACATAACAGCGCAGCTTGAGATGGTAGAAGAGCAGGTCCACATAGAAATCATCGTCGCCTACTTCTAGGTGGACTTGCCGACCGACGAAAGCGAAGCCCGTTCCCAGCTCCAGCAAGAAGCGCTGAATGTGGTCCACCAGGGACTGCTCGACTTCCCGCTCCCGACGCGTTTCGCCCGTCCCGAGGAAATCGAAGAGATAGGGGTCCTTAAAGATCTGGTCGGCCATGTCGGACTGAGGCGGAGGGAGAATGGCCTTGAAATTGCTTAGGGCCTTGCCTTGCCGCTCGTGGGCGCGGCTTTCGATTTGGAGGGTCAAGATTGGCTCGGACCAGCCGTTTCGCAGGGTCTCCTGGGCGTACCAAAGCCGCGTTTTCTCATCTTTGAGATGTTCAAGGAGTGCGATATTTTGCCGCCAGGGCAATTTTGCAACGACCCGTTGCAAAATTGAAGCGTCGGGCCAGGCGGCCGAAAAGGACAGCATGTAATTGAGGTTTCGCGGCGAGAATCCCTTCATATCGGGATAGGCGTTACGAAGGTCCTGAGAAAGCCGGTCGACCACCTTCGAGCCCCAGCCCTTCCGGTCCTGGTGCTGGCGGATCATCCGGCCGATGTCCCAGTAGAGGACGATCATGGCGGTATTGGCGGCAAATGCGACGCGCTGCCTCTCGTGCCCGATCCGCTTCTTAAGGGCGGAGAGCATTTTCGGGTAGCCGCGCGGCATTTCCGACGCCGGCAAGGCTACGGGGAATGCGGCCTCTTCCCTCGAACGGCCGCGGACTCGCCGCGCTTTCTTAGCGCGCATTGGCGAGCCTCTTCGGGCGGCCCGGAATCGGCCGCGTCTTAAGTCCAGCTAGGCGCTCCCGCGCGAAGCGAAAGCGCCAATGCTTGACGGTGTTGCGGCTGATCTCAAGCTGCTTGGCGATGGCGTAATTCGGCTGGCCTTCGGCCGCGCGGAGCACGATCTCGGCGCGGACCCAGGACAGCCGGCCGCGGTGTTGGGCGCGGAGCTTGGCGAGTTTCCGCCGCTCCTCCGCTGTAATTTCAATGGGCACTGAGACGCGTCTTGGCATGAGAGGGAGAGTCTAGCACTTATGGTCAAATCTTTACCACATCTTTGCAATCTTCGTGCGCCGTTTCCCCAGGCGATGTGCGGAATTCACATGCTCAAACGCATAAGGGAGTGAAGGGAGGCCGCCCGGATTTGGCTCGGCCAAACGAATATGAAAGTGAGGGGACATGGGTGAATTTCTTGGAAGTACCCCACAGACAAACCCGCATACAGGTCCGCAGGCATGTCTGCGGGTTTGTATGCGGGTCTGATGCGCGAATTCCGCTGAAATTTCCTGCCCGCCTCTCAATCATGAGGCCGATTTCGCTCCCCGACCCCGCCCCCTCAACCAACGGTGTTGAGGTGCCGGGGTCGGGGAGGCGGCGGTCAAGAAATAGGGCGGACTTCGAGGGGAAATTGTGCGGAATGGAGCGGCTTAAACGAATAAGAGAGTGAGGGAAAATCGAGCGGCGGCGGGAGGAAAATATCGAGGGAAACTGGAACCGAACCGAGGTCTCGAACGTAAAGATGGGTGACGAGACGCTCCGGGTATTGGCCCGGCTGATCGCGCGGCGGCTGAGGCGGGAACTGGCCGAAAATGCTGCGCGGGGGCATACTAGTGGGGCGGAGCCCCGCTGTGTCGGCGCTCGTTGGGGCTATGAGGATCGCCGGCCTATCGCGTCCGAAATGGAGCGTCCGGCGCAGGAGGTCCGAGCATGAAAGACAGGCGAGCAGTACCAAGCGAAATCAGGGCCGCGCTCTATGCGCGCGTGTCATCCGAGCGCCAGGCCGAGAAGGATTTGTCCATCCCGGCCCAGCTCAAGGCCCTCCGCCAGCACGCCGGGAAGCAGGGCTGGCGGGTGGTCGAGCAGTTCGTCGACGAGGCCGAGAGCGCACGGACGGCGGCAAGGCCGGAGTTTCAGCGGATGATCGCGCTCTCCAAGCAAAAGCCTCCGGCCTTTACGGCGATTTTGGTCTGGAAGCTCTCGCGCTTCGCGCGCAACCGCGAGGACTCGATTCTCTACAAGGCCATGCTGCGCAAGCACGGCGTCCAGCTTGTCTCGATCAACGAGCCCATCGACGACTCGCCGGCGGGGCGGATGCTTGAAGGCATGATCGAGGTGGTCGATGAGTTCTACTCGGCCAACCTGTCGGTCGATACCGTGCGCGGGATGAACGAGAACGCGTCGCGCGGGTTCTTAAACGGCGGGCGCTCGCCCTACGGTTACCGGCGAGTCCGGGTGAAGGTCGGGGAAGCCGAGAAGTCCAAGCACGAGCCGGACCCGGCCGAGGCTCCCTTGATCAAGCGCATCTTCGAAATGGCGCTGGGCGGCATGGGCGTCAAGGAGATCGCCAAGAAGCTCAACGCCGAGGGAGCAAAGACGCGGGAAGGAAACCGCTGGGCCAACACCGTCCTGTACTACATGCTGACCAACGAGACCTACACCGGGGTCACGGTCTTTAACGCCTACCGCTACTGGGACGCCAAGGGAGCCGGCGAGCAGAAGGCCATACGCGTCGAGGGGACGCACCCGCCCTTGGTGTCTAAGGCGGACTTCGAGGCGGTGCGGCGGCTCTTTAAGGCGCGAAGCCCGAAGATCATCCATCCGACAACGCTCTCAAGCGACTACCTCTTGAGCGGATTGGCCTACTGCGGCGCGGGCGTGGAGGCCCAGTTGCGGACGCTAAACGCGCGCCTCGACAAGCTCTACGTGGCGCTGGAGACCGGCCACGTGGACATGGCCGACATCGGGCCGCGCATTAAGGCGCTGCGCCAAGAGATCGAAGCCGCAGAGGAGCAGAAGCGCGATATCCTCGCCCAAGAAAGCTCGCCGCTCAAGGTCAGCGGCGCGGAGGTCCGGCGCTGCGTGGAAGACCTACGCGAGCTCTTGGCCGACGGGACAATCATGGAGCGTAAGTCGTGGCTCAGGACCTGGGTCAAGCGCATCAGCGTGGACAAGAAGCGCGGCGGGACCATCGAGTACAGCCTGCCGCTGGCCCGAAACGCGCGAGGCCTCCCGACGGTGGGAGGCCTCAAGGCTCAAGTTCTTTCTACCGTCCAAATTGGCTGCCCGATTAGGATTCGAACAACCCTCAACGGCCGCTGCCTGAATCTGAACTGACCGGTCCCGGCGCGGAACGCTCCGCGGCCATGAGGCCCAACGGCCGCTAGGTTCAATGACCCTCGCGCGAAATTTCAGACGAGTACTCTTTAGTATACGGGCCCTTGTAACCGCCGGGATCGGCCGGCGGGCATCCACGGCCCGACCGCAATCGGGCGCAAGCCAAGGAGTCTCTCAGGCGCGACGCGCGCCCAAGGGGCTCTTCTTTTTTGGTTCGATGACTCGATGAAGAAACTTTTACTGGCGACGTCGCTCTTGGCCTTCGCGGCCTGCAAGAAACAACCCGCACCCTCAGGGCCGAAGCTCGGCGCCCCGGATGCGGGCGACTACACGCGCGAACTCGTGCCGGCGGCGGCGACGGTGACGGCGTCTTCGGGGCCGGTGAAGATCTCGCTGAGCATGCCGACCACCAGCTATCGTGCCATCGACGGGTCCATTTGGGTTCGATTTACCGTTGAAAACATCGGCGAGCTCCCATTTCTTGTTTACGGCGATGCACTGGTCCTAGGGGCGGAGTCGCTCCTCAAAGCCGGCGCGTTGATGAAACTTGAGGTCCTCGACTCGGACGGGGATAGAGCATACTTCTCTCCTCCAGAGGACCACTACCCGCCCGTTGAGTGCTGGCCCGAGGCGTATCTCCTGGACTTCGCCGAACGCGTGAATAAATATGCGTTCACGCTAGGTCCGGGAAAATCAACGTCGACCGCATCCTATTCCTACCAGCCCCGCTTCGAGGCGTGGTGCGAAAAAAAACCTCCTCCGACACAGAGAGTAGGATTTGCGGAGATTCGCGGATTTCAATTTAAGCCCGGGGTTCATACGGTGAGAAGCAGCTACAACCGGACGCCTCCGAAAGGCTCCCGGAACATCGGGAATCCAGATGCCGTTCGCGTAGCGACTCCGTGGCTTCGATTTGAAGTCTTGCCGTGAAAGCGTCCCTCCTCATCATCGTAATGCTGACCGCGATGTCAGCATCGGCGATAATCAAGGCGACCACGTCGGAGCGCAATCGAATCGCCGCAATGCTCGAATTAGCGCGGCAGCATAAGGAAAACAGAAACACACTGATCCTAGACCGCAAGATTGAAGAGAAAAAAATGGGGTGGGGACGCAGCGAATGAAGAATCAAGGAGCAAATTGCGGCTACCGAACGCGCATTCAGACTTTCCTATCTTCGTGCGATTCGGTCGACGATCCGAGCCTACGGCATCGCGCCGCACGACAAGATGACCGGAGAGCCTCGCGAAAACGGAACAATGGCCAATCCAGGGTTCGAAGGAGAAGTCCGACCCTGGCTTGTCATCGTCAGCGAGCCGATGGCGCTGATCTTGCAGACGAATGAGGGAAGAACCCGTGCTTGGCCCGGCGGAGACGTCGATTATAACTCCCGCCAGCTTAAACAGGCACGCGATGAGAACAACGCCATGACGATGGAAAACGGTGTTACCTTGGTTTGGGATTTTATGGACACCCCGGAAAAACCCGCGCGTCTCATTAACCACGAACATGAGCATTACAAACTCTACCAGGACCCGAGTTGGGCGAAGAGAACATGGTTCGATCGTGAAGAGGAAATTCTTCGGCGAGACCTACGCTCACTAAACAGCATCACGCCCGAAAAAATGTCCGCGACCGTCTACAAAGAAATGCTCGGATTGGACAAGGCGCTGACCGCGAAAAAGAAATGGGTGCAAACGGAGCGGAAAAAATATCTCAAGCGCCTAACTTCCTGGTTGTCGAAGAGTTGGCATACAAGCGCCTTAATTAGCCGGATCAAGTCAACCGAAGAAACTCAAATCGGCACAACGGCGGGCGATTTTTCCGTCTCACCTGGCGCTTTGAAGAAAGTTATGGACGACGCACGGCTCCTCCAGAACCGGCTCGACACGGAAGAAGCACACCGCCGCCTCGCCGAACAAGAGGCGCAGCGCCGCGAGGAACAGGCACGCGTGGAACGGGACGATTTCCAGTTCGCGATCTATTGGATTTTCAACGAATGCCGCGGGACGCCGTCTTTACCCATCCAAGGCAACTTCGCGCGCCTTCTCGCGACCAGACCCGACGCAGGCAAGACGCTACGCCGCCTCGCCTCTTTCCAATACACGAAAGCCGAAAACGCCGCTCTCTCCGAGTGCGTCGAGCTGTTGATTCGCTCCCTGCCCGACTACCCGAACGCCGAACGCATCGAAATCGACCGCAATTGGGCCCGGCGAGTGCAGCGCGAGGAACTCGAACGCAGGACCTATCACCCCCCCGCGAAACAGACGCCTTCGGCTACGCCTCTGATAAAACCTTCCCCAAGGATTCCCTTTCCTTCCCAACCCAGATCACCGGCCCCGCAGCCGTCCCCCTCCCCCGCGCAACCGGCGCCCGAGCCCGAACGACCCTACATGAAGCCCTGCATCAACGGCCGCTGCCTGAATCTCGACTGACGCTACCGGCACTGGAGCCCAAGCGGGCATAGGGCCCATCTGCGATTAGGCTTTATTGCCCTCGCGCCGATCCCAAGGGCAGGTATCCTTTAGTATACGGACCCTTGTAACCGCCGGGATCGGCCGGCGGGCATCCACAACGCGATGAAGAAACTTCTACTGGCGATTTCACTGCTGGCCTTCGCGGCCTGCAAGAAACAACCCGCACCCTCAGGGCCGAAGCTCGGCGCGCCCGAAGCGGGCGGCTACACACGTGAAACCGTCCCGGCCGCGGTGACCGTGTCGGCGTCTTCGGGTCCGGTGAAGATCACCCTGAGCATGCCGACCACGAGCTACCGAGCCGCCGACAACTCGCTTTGGGTGAAGTACACGATCACGAACATCGGCACCGAGCCGTTCTCTGTGATGAGCGAGGCGTTCTTTTTCGACCCCAACGCGTTGATGCGGACAAGTTTGTATTCCGTTGAGGTGCAGACCGCCGAAGGCGGTTACGCGGCCTTCTTCGAACCAGAAGATCACATGCCCCCCCAAGAGTGCTGGCCCGAAATTTACAAGCTCCCCGAAACCGATTTTTACGGTCAGGTATTCTTTTTCCTTCCGGTCGGCAAGTCGACCTCCACCGCGGCATTGGCGTATCAAACGCGCATGGCCGGTTGGTGCCGCAAGGAACCCCGGCCGCGGCCGATCGGGGATTTCGGACAGATCAAGGCCGTAAGTCTTTTCCCAGGGAAGTACCGGATTCGTGCCAAATACGATAAAAAAAATGATCGCCCCGACATCCCGATCAAGGTACGGCCGGATGCCGTTAGGTTTCATACGCCCTGGATCGAATTCGAGGCGACGCCCTGATGCGAGGTGCTGCGCTGCCACTACTTCTCTTCGCGACGACGGCGTTCGCACTTCATCCCGCGACAGAAGAAGCACGGCTCAGAATTCAATTTGAATTGGATTTCGTCTCAGACACTGGACGACAAATTCGAAAGGCAACTGACGCTCTCAACCAAGAAAAAGCGGAGGCATCCCTCGAAAGCAAGCAACGCGCCAAGGCGCTCGAATCGTCCCTTCAGCAGTTGAAACGCGAACGCGACCTCGCCTACCAACGCGCGATACGCCTCACGCTCCCGGCCTACGACATTGTCCCGACCGACGAACGGGGCGCACCGACCGAAACAGGAGACATGGTGACGCCTCCCCTCGGCGGCGCACAGCGCCCGTGGATCGTCGTCGCAATGGAACCTCAGGCGTTGACGCTCGAAACCGGCGACGGGAAACTCCACCCCTGGCCGACCGACAACCCGAAGCAGGTGGACGACGAAGTCCAGGGGCTGCTCGGCACCAAAAACGCGATAACCTTCGGAAACGGGATCACGCTGATATGGGGCGGGATGAAGACCCCTGAGGAACTCGCGCGGCTTTTGCATCACGAACACAAACACTTCCAGCTGTTCCAGGAGAAGAAATGGGCCCGGAAGACGACGGCCGAGCGCGAGCTTGAGGTGCTCGATTTCGACGCCGCGGCGGTTTCGTCGATCGCCCACGATGAGGCATCGGCCAGGAGCCTCCGGAATGAAATCGCCAAAAGAAAGAAGTACGCGCTCGCCGAACGCCAAGACGAACTCCGCAAAGACCGCGAACTCGGCATGACCGGACGCGCGCGAAGATGGGTTCACAAGACCGTTCCGTTCTTAAGCCCGCCCCATGAAGAAATCGCTTCCTCGTTGGGCGACTTTTCGGCATCGGCGAGTTCGCTGATGGAAGTCCGAAAGCGCGCCGTGGCCTTAAACAAACAGGTTACCCGACAATTTGAAGAACGCCGCCTCGCCGAGCGAGAACAGCGCCGCCGCGAGGAACAGGCGCGCGTGGAACGGGACGATTTCCAGTTCGCGATCTATTGGATTTTCAACGAATGCCGCGGGACGCCGTCTTTACCCATCCAAGGCAACTTCGCGCGCCTGCTCGCGAACCGGCCCGACGCCCGTAAAACCCTGCGCAGACTCGCCTCTTTCAAATACGTGAAAGCCGAAAACGCCGCTCTCTCCAACTGCGTCGACCTCTTGATTCGGTCCCTGCCCGACTACCCGAACGCCGACCGCGTCGTAATCGACCGCAATTGGGCCCGGCGAGTGCAGCGCGAGGAACTCGAACGCAGGACCTATCACCCCCCCGCGAAACAGACCCCTTCGGCTACGCCTCTGATGAAACCTTCCCCAAGGATTCCCTTTCCTTCCCAACCCAGATCACCGGCCCCGCAGCCGTCCCCCTCCCCCGCGCAACCGGCGCCCGAGCCCGAACGACCCTACATGAAGCCCTGCATCAACGGCCGCTGCTTGGACCTCCACTAACCATGAAGAAACTACTGCTCACCGCCTCGCTGCTGGCCTTCGCGGCCTGCAAGAAACAACCCGAACCCTCGGGGCCGAAGCTCGGCGCGCCCGAAGCGGGCGGCTACACGCGCGAGCTCGTGCCGGCGGCGGCGACGGTGACAGCGTCTTCGGGGCCGGTCCATATATCGCTGAGCATGCCGACCACCAGCTACCGAGCCGCCGACAACTCGCTTTGGGTGAAGTACACGATCACGAACATCGGCACCGAGCCGTTCTCCGTAATGAGCGAGGCGTTCTTTTTCGACCCTAACGCGTTGATGCGGACAAGTTTGTATTCCGTTGAGGTGCAGACCGCCGAGGGAGGCTACGTGGTCTTCTCCAACCCGGAATCGCACATGCCCCCCGAAGAGTGCTGGCCCGATATTTACAAGCTCCCCGAAACCGAATTTTACGGTCAGGTATTCTTTTTCCTCCCGGTCGGCAAGTCGACCTCCACCGCGGCATTGGCGTATCAAACGCGCATGGCCGGTTGGTGCCGCAAGGAACCCCGGCCGCGGCCGATCGGGGATTTCGGACAACTCAGGAGCGTCATCCTCTTCCCGGGGAAGTACCGGATCAGAGCTCGATATAGAAAGAGGACACCTCGTTTAAGCATCCCCCTTGAGGAGCGACCGGATGCCGTAGAGTTCCACACGCCGTGGATCGAATTCGAGGCGACACCTTGAGGAGAGGTTCTGGACTGCGGTTACTTCTCTTCGCGGCGACGGCGTTTGCCCTTCATCCCGCGGCAGAAGAAGCACGACGCGAGATACAGTCCGAATTGGATTTCGTCGCAAACGTCAATCTGGAAATACAAGACGCAACCATTGCTCTCAACCATGAAAAGGCCGCGGTTTCTCTCGAAAGCAAGCAACGCGCCAAGACTCTCGAATCCTCTCTTCTGTCGCTCAAACGCGAACGCGACCTCGCCTACCAACGCGCGATACGCCTCGCCCTCCCGGCCTACGACATTGTCCCGACCGACGAACGGGGCGCACCGACCGAAACAGGAGACATGGCGACGCCTCCCCTCGGCGGCGCACAGCGCCCGTGGATCGTCGTCGCAATGGAACCTCAGGCGTTGACGCTCGAGGCCGGCGACGGGAAACTCCACCCCTGGCCGACCGACAACCCCAAAATGGTCGACGCCGAAATCCAGGGACTGCTCGGCAACAAGAACGCGGTCACCTTTGGAAACGGAATCACGCTGCTATGGGGTGAGATGAAGACCCCCGAGGAACTCG
>Ga0210032_1001752_pt1 | contig 11258 bp, 15 predicted proteins | sample CryGeyCG2114_250_2_FD_185458 | JGI IMG/M metagenome (GOLD analysis project Ga0210032, IMG submission 185458) | Groundwater microbial communities from aquifer - Crystal Geyser CG13_big_fil_rev_8/21/14_2.50 (SPAdes) (version 2) | ecosystem: Environmental > Aquatic > Deep subsurface > Groundwater ... | reverse complement strand
AGTTGTCATGATGTTCCAGTCGTAAGTCGTAAGTTTTATCGCATACCGGGGATTTTGCCGGCCATGCTGCGCATCATCTTGGCCATGCCGCCGCCTTTGGAGAACATTTTCATCATTTTCTGCGTCTGCTCGAACTGATTGAGTAACTGGTTTACATGCATCACCTGTACGCCCGCGCCCATGGCGATACGGCGTTTGCGTGATGCCTTGATGAGTTCGGGCTTGCTGCGTTCCAGCGGGGTCATGGAATTGATGATGCCTTCCAGGCGGTTTATAGCCTTGTCGTCCACTTTAGAGTCGGCGGCGGCCTGGCTGAGTTGCGCGGGCAGTTTGTCCATCAGCGCGGATACGCCGCCCATTTTGCGCATCTGCACCATCTGCATCTTGAAGTCGTTGAGGTCGAAACCCTTTCCGGACTGCACTTTTTTGGCCAGTTTCTCGGCTTCCTGAACATCTACGCCGCGCTGCGCCTCTTCCAGCAAAGATAAAACATCGCCCATGCCGAGAATGCGCGAAGCCATGCGCTCCGGGTGGAAGGCTTCCAGCCCGTTGGCTTTTTCGCTCACGCCGATAAACTTGATCGGTTTTCCGGTGATCTGGCGTACCGACAGCGCAGCACCCCCGCGCGCGTCACCGTCCAGCTTGGTCAACACGATACCGGTCAGCGGCAGTGCCTCGCCGAACGCCTTGGCGGTGTTCACCGCATCCTGCCCGGTCATGGCATCCACCACGAACAGGGTTTCGACAGGCTTGAGTCCGGCGTGCAGTTGCTGGATTTCCGCCATCATCGCGGCATCTATCGCCAGTCGTCCGGCGGTATCCACGATCAGCACATCGTGATAATGGCGGCGTGCAAAGTCTAAAGCGGCCAGCGCGATGTCCTGTGGTTTTTGGCTAATGTCGGAAGCGAAAAAATCAATTTCGAGTTGTTTGGCCAAGGTGCGCAACTGCTCAATCGCCGCCGGACGGTAAACGTCGCAACTGACAAACGTCGCAACTGACCAGCAGCACTTTTTTCTTGTGCTGGTCGTGCAACAGTTTGGCGAGTTTGCCGCAGGTGGTGGTTTTACCCGCACCTTGCAGACCCGCCATTAAAATGACGGCGGGCGGGGTGGCGGCGAGATTGAGCGCATCGTTGTGTTCGCCCATCAGGCGGGTGAGTTCGCGATGCACCACGCCGATGAACGCCTGGCCGGGGTTCAGGTTGCCGATCACTTCCTGACCCATTGCGGCCTGTTTCACCTGGGTGGCAAATTCCTTGACAACCGGCAGTGCGACATCGGCCTCAAGCAGCGCCATGCGTACTTCGCGCAAGGCATCCTGGATGTTGCTTTCGGTGAGTCGTGCCTGACCGCGCAGGTTTTTAATCACACCGGAAAGGCGTTGCGTCAAATTGTCGAGCATATCCGTCCTTATGGGTAAACGAAGCAAATGATGTAGAATCCGCGAAGTCTAAAACATCCTGACAGAAAATGCCTAATCTTCTCCTCTCATTTATTGCATTTGTCGCTTACGCGCTCTTGTCCGTTTACTTCTGGCGCGCGCATGGGCGCGGCGAAGGCGATAATTTGTCGCGTGGAAAAGTAGGTCATCTGGTTTTGATGCCGATTGTTTTGCATGGCTATTTGCTTGCGGACGGCATTTTGGCCGGAGGCGGGTTCGATATGGGTGTGTTCACCGCCTTGTCGTTGATCGTCTGGTTAACTTTGGTGATTTATTGGGTGGTGCGTTTCTTCTATCCGATCGGTGGATTGCAGGCATTGGTGTTGCCGCTGGCGGCGGTCACGTTGTTGTTGCCGGGCGTGTTTCCCGCCGAACATCAGTTAGCGCATACCGATTTGCTGGCTTTCAAGCTGCACATCGGTGTGGCCATGTTGGCCTACAGTCTGTTTACCATCGCCGTGTTGCACGCTGTATTGATTTCGCAAGTCGAAAAACGTTTGCGCAATGCAACTCTGCCGCGTGTGCTGCGGGGATTGCCGCCGTTGTTGACGATGGAAACTCTGCTGTTCCGCATGATAGGAATCGGGTTTGTATTGCTGACCTTGACGCTTATTTCGGGGGTATTTTTTTCTGAGGAAATTTTCGGCAAGGCCTGGCAGTTCAATCATAAAGTGCTGTTCGGTTTTATCTCGTGGGGCGTGTTCGCCGTGTTGTTGTGGGGGCATAGGTTTTATGGTTGGCGCGGACGTATCGCCGTGCGCTGGACAGTTGCGGGATTCCTGTTCTTGCTAATGGCTTACCTCGGCAGCAAGTTTGTTCTGGAACTCTTGCTGCATCGTTAATCTCTTGCAATATCAATGGTCAATATCAAGGCGCTTGCTATCAATGGGGCATCTGTCGTAGAATGCGCGCCCTTTTGTGACATCTGGGCGTGCTTGTGTGTTCGCGAAACGGGTGCAAGCCCAGCGAAATAAAGTGTTGTAACTCCTTGGTGTTGCGGGAATAGCAGTTGTTATCAGACTAGGAGTCTGTCGGATTTGAAGAATCGTAGCGAAAATTTGGCTGGGCGAGGGCAGATTTTGCTGGTTTCGCAGGTCAATAGTTGTTCTATTGACCAAGAAAGCGGTGAAATATGCGCCGTCCAGGCGAATTTGCAGTAGATTTCCTTTAAGTCCGACAGACTCCTAGGCATTACCCCGCACTCTGTGCATCGGCCTTTACAGGCTAATAATTTAGATAGGTTTCTTATGGTTATCATTCGTCTTTCCCGTGGCGGTTCCAAAAATCGTCCATTCAACAACGTCGTTGTCGCTGATTCGCGCAATCGTCGCGACGGTCGTTTTATCGAACGCGTTGGTTTCTACAACCCTGTCGCTAACGAAAAGCAGGAATCGTTGCGTTTGGATCTCGAACGTGTGGCATTTTGGCAAAGCCGTGGCGCGCAATTGAGCGAGGCCGTTGCCAAGCTGGTTAAGCGTGCTGGTGCACAAGCTGCTGCCGTCTAGCGATTCCGAACCCATGGTTATCATGGGTCGCGTGGCATCAGCTTTCGGTATACGCGGCTGGGTGAAAGTTCAGCCATTTAGCGAATATGTTGATAGCCTGCTGGATTACAAAACTTGGTACATCGGGCATGAAAACGGCCCGTGGCGTGAAGTGGAGGTTGTCCAGTGTGAAGCGCATGACAGGACGCTGGCCGCACAGTTGCCGGATTGTCCCGACCGTAACGCCGCCGAGAAGCTGAAAGGTTTTTTGATTGCCGTGCCGCGCAGCAGTTTGCCAGTACAGCAGGAAGGCGAATATTACTGGGCTGATTTGATCGGTATGACCGTGATCAATGAGGCAGGCGAGACCTTGGGTGCGGTGGCCGAATTGCTGGAAACCGGCGCGAATGACGTTTTGATCGTGAGAGGCCAGGGCGCTGATATTCTGATTCCGTTCCTGAAGAATGTTGTTGGCAAGGTTGATTTTGTCGCCAAGGTAATGCATGTGGATTGGTCGGCGGATTTGTGATATTTGACATCATCACGCTTTTCCCGCAGATGTTTGATGCGCTGACGCAATGTGGTATTACGCGTCGTGCGGCCGAACAGGGACGTTATGTTCTCAAGACATGGAATCCGCGTGATTTCACCACCGACAATCACCGCACGGTAGACGACCGCCCTTATGGCGGCGGTCCCGGAATGGTGATGTTGGGCGAGCCACTGGCTGCCGCGATCAAGGCTGCGAAACAGCGTCAGGCGGCAAGCGGTGTAGCAAAGAGCCGGGTGGTGTACCTGTCGCCACAAGGCCGTTTGCTGACTCATGCGCTGGTCAAGGAAATAGTAGCGCGGCCGGAACAAGGGTTGATCCTGCTGACGGGGCGTTATGAAGGGATAGATGAACGCCTGATCCGCCAAATGGTGGATGAGGAAATCTCCATCGGCGACTATGTGTTGTCCGGTGGCGAGTTGGCGGCGATGGTGTTGATGGACAGTCTGGTGCGGCAATTGCCCGGTGTTTTGGGAGATGCCGAATCGGCGGAGCAGGATTCGTTTGTGCAGGGCCTGCTGGATTGCCCGCACTATACCCGCCCGGAAATGTTTAATGGTGAAGCCGTGCCCCCGGTGTTGTTGTCTGGCAATCATGCCGAGATACAGCGTTGGCGGCTTTCCCAGTCGTTGGGCAGGACGTGGTTGCGCAGGCCGGATTTGTTGGCCCGTCGTGATTTGACAAAAGAGGAGTCTGGTCTTCTGGCTCAGTTCCAGAAGGAACAAGACCCGATAATCAAGGAGTAAAAAAGTGAATTTGATCGAAATACTTGAACAAGAAGAAATCGCCCGTTTGGGCAAGAACATCCCTGACTTTTCCGCTGGAGATACCGTGGTCGTCAGCGTGAACGTGGTCGAAGGCGAGCGCAAGCGTCTCCAGGCTTTTGAAGGCGTGGTCATCGCCAAGCGCAATCGCGGCTTGAACTCAGGTTTCATCGTGCGCAAGATTTCTGCCGGTGAAGGTGTGGAACGTACTTTCCAAACCTACTCGCCTGTGATCGCTGCCATCGAAGTGAAGCGTCGCGGCGATGTTCGTCGTGCCAAGCTGTACTACCTGCGCGAACGTTCAGGCAAGTCGGCACGTATCAAAGAAAAATTGCCAGCACGCAAAGTGAAAAATGTAGCCGCAGCATAATTTCGCTGTAGGTATAAAAAAACGGGGGCTTCGGCTCCCGTTTTTTTATTTCCGCTATGATTGCGACATGCACTATCAGGCAAAACTCCTTGTTCCGTTTGGCATACTCGGCATCCGTTCTGAGGGGGTTACTTTGTGCGGCATTGACTTTCTGCCGCCCGGCACACCAACACAACGGGAGAGCGATGCTTTTGTCGGCCAGGTGTGCGCTCAGTTGTTACGCTATGTTAATGATTGTGAAGGAAAATTTACTTTTCAGACGCGCCTGGTTGGTACGCTGCACCAGCGTCGTGTCTGGCAAGCCATTGCCGCCATTCCGTGCGGCGAAACGCGCAGTTATGGCGAACTGGCAAGTGAACTGCATTCCAGCGCGCAAGCCGTTGGCCAGGCCTGTGGCGCGAATCCGCTCCCTATCGTCATCCCTTGCCATCGTGTGGTGAGCCAGTCAGGTCTCGGCGGCTTCATGAAACAGGGCGGCGGTGCGGCGCTGGACATCAAACGCTGGTTGCTGAAGCATGAAAGCCGCCAAGCGAAGAGGACGGGTGTTCCGGGAGACTGCCCATCTGCTCCCCTACATCCTGACTTTTTCCACGCAGAAGGAGAGAAATGAACAACGCCGAGCTGCTCGATGAATTCAGCGACAAGTTGTGGCTGGAGGATGGCTTGTCGCGCAATACGCTGGAAAGTTACCGGCGCGATCTGAACAAGTTTGCGGCTTGGCTGGAAGTGCAGCGCGGCGCGACTCTGTTGCAAGCCACGCATGGCGATATACAAGGCTACCTCGCCCATCTGTTCGTGGTGCAGAAAGCCCGCGCCAGTTCCACCGGCAGAAATATCTCCAGCCTCAAGCGGCTTTTCCGTTATCTGCTGAGACAAGGCAAGCTGGAAATTGACCCCACTTTGCAAATTGATACGCCCAAACTGCCGCGCAATTTGCCCAAAACGCTGACCGAACAGGATGTGGAACTGCTGCTGGCAGCACCCGACGAGCAAACCCCGTTGGGACTACGTGATCGCACCATGTTTGAAGTGCTGTATGCCACCGGCCTGCGCGTCTCGGAACTGGTGGGTCTGCGCATCGCTCAGGTGAGCATGGATATGGGCGTGGTGCGGGTGATGGGCAAGGGCAGCAAGGAGCGCCTCGTGCCGCTGGGCGAAGTAGCGTTGGACTGGTTGCGGGTTTATCTGTCTGATGGGCGCGGCGTGTTACTGGCGGGGAAGGTGAGCGACGACCTGTTTATTACCCATCGGGGCGGTGGCATGACCCGCCAGATGTTCTGGTATTTGATCAAGAAACACGCAAAATACGGCGGACTGAACAAGCCTTTGTCGCCGCACACCCTGCGTCACGCCTTCGCCACCCACTTGCTGAACCACGGCGCAGACTTGCGCGTGGTGCAGATGTTGCTGGGACATGCCGATATTTCCACCACGCAGATTTACACCCACGTTGCGCGGGAACGGCTCAAGCAGCTACATGCCAAGCATCATCCGCGAGGTTAGCTGGCGAATACGATTAAGCAGCCCTACCGAATCGGTTACACTTGCCGCTGGTTAGGCAAGGCAAGTCAGGCATGAACGAATTATTTATCACGGAAACACACGCACGGTTACGGACGTTGCTGGCTGTTGGCTACGCACTGTTCATTGTATATGTCAGTTTGTCGCCGTTTTCCGGCTGGCGCGAGCAGGGGCTGGATTTTGCTGACGTATTGAGTATTCCGTTATCGCTGGCGTTTACGCAGTTCGATGCGGTGGTCAATGTACTGGCTTATATCCCGTTCGGTTTGCTGGTCGGGCTGGCGTTGCGGTCAAGATTAAGTATTGCGGCCAGTGTGATAATGGGGCTGGCTTGTGGCGTGGCTTTGTCGGTGGGCATGGAATATCTGCAAATGTATTTACCGTCGCGCGCCAGTTCCAATGTAGATGTGCTAACTAATAGTATCGGTCAGTTGGTCGGGGTGCTGCTGGCGGTACGCATCACCGCCTGGCCATGGTTTTTTGTGCGCTTGATGCGCTGGCGCAGCAATTTGTTCCGCCACGGCAAGGAGATGGATTTCGGGCTGGCGCTGCTGGCGCTCTGGGTATTCGGGCAAATCAATCCTTCCTTGCCGATGTTGGGGAATGTGTTTATCAGCGCGGCGGTACGCCAGCCATTTGTCGCGCCACTGCCCGAACTGTTCGACTGGTGGGAAAGTGCGGCGGTAATGCTGAATCTGTTGATGTTGGGCACGCTGCTGCTGACTTTGTTGCGCATCCGTGGCAAAGCCGTGACAGGGCTGTTGCTGGTGCTGACGATGGTCGCGGCAGTAAAGTTCGTCTCTGCCGCGCTATTGCTCAAGTCGTGGGCATTGCTGTTGTGGATCAACGGCGAGGCGCTGCTGGGCATAGCGATGGGCATGTTGTTGTTGGTCGCCGTGCTGGGTGCGTCCCTGAGAGAGGTTGTCCGCTGCGGCGCAGCGGTAACGATAGCTTATCTGTTCATCGTCAATTTTGTGGTGGACAGCAACACCCCCGCCGCCGCGATGTCCGTGTATCACTGGCACTACGGACATTTGCTCAATTACAACGGGTTGGCGCAGACCATCACCATCCTCTTTCCGTTGCTGTTGCTGTTTCATTTGTGGCGTATACGCAATTTATAAATAACAATAAATTCATGAGGTTATCTATGAGTTATTACGACAAGCATGTGTTTTTTTGTACCAACCAGCGCGCCGAAGGCGAGACCTGTTGCAACGCTCACGGCGCGCAGCGGATGCGCGATTACGTCAAGGATAGAGTCAAACAACTGGGGCTGTCCAGCGACACAAACCGCATCCGCATCAATTCCGCTGGCTGCATGAACCGCTGCGACGAAGGCCCGGTGATCGTGGTTTATCCCGAAGGCATCTGGTACACCTATGTGGATGAAAGCGATTTGGACGAGATCATCGAAGAACACCTCAAACATGGTCGCATCGTCGAGCGGCTGAAAATTTAATGGCGACGCAACGCAAGATTACTTTTGCGGGGCCTGCCGGCTTGCTGGAAGGCAGTTTGCATTTGCCCGACAACAGGCCCATCGCCATCGCGGTAGTGGCGCATCCGCTGCCCATCATGGGCGGCACGATGGACAATAAAATCGTTACCACGCTGACGCGCGCTTTCGTCGAACTGGGTTATGCCACGCTGCGCTTCAACTTTCGCGGCGTGGGCGAGAGCGCAGGCAGTTACGACGAGGGCAATGGCGAGATGCTGGACGCGATGGCCGCCGCCGACTACCTGCGCGCCGAGTTCCCCGGTTTGCCGCTGGTTACGGCGGGTTTCTCCTTTGGCGGATATGTGCAGGCGCGCGCGGCAGAACACCTGCACCCGCAACAGATGGTGCTGATCGCCCCGGCGGTGGGGCGCTTTGCCATGCCCTCCGTGCCCGCCAACACCGTGCTGGTACACGGTGATGCGGATGAGGTGGTGGAGCTGCACGAGCTGCTGCAATGGGCGCGACCGCAGCAGTTATCGGTCATTGTGGTCGCGGGCGCGGAGCATTTTTTCCACGGGCGTCTGATCCAGTTGCGGCAGATCGTGTTGCAGCAATTAAGGGGGCAGCGATGAAAAGCGGCAAAGCGGATGAGGTATTGAGCGCTCAGGATTTGCGCAAATGCTACGGCGATCTCGTGGTGGTGGACGGGCTGAATCTGTCCATCCGGCGCGGCGAATGCTTTGGTCTGCTGGGCCCCAACGGGGCGGGAAAAACGACCACCATGCGGATGCTACTCGGCCTGATTGCGCCGGATGCGGGCAGCATCACCCTGCTTAATCACGCCATTCCGGTGCAAGCCCGGGAAGCGCGCTTGCGGGTCGGGGTCGTGCCGCAGATGGACAATCTCGATCCTGACTTTACCGTGACGGAAAACCTGATGGTCTATGGCCGCTACTTCGGCATGACGGAGGCGGCTATTGAGGCGCGCCTGCCGGAGCTGCTGGATTTTGCCAATCTCACCCACAAGCAAGAGGTCAAAGTACCAACCTTGTCCGGCGGCATGAAGCGGCGTCTGACTCTGGCGCGTGCGCTGGTCAACGACCCCGATGTCATTTTTCTGGATGAACCGACCACCGGGCTAGACCCGCAGGCGCGTCACCTGATCTGGCAGCGCCTGCGCGAACTCACGCAGCAAGGCAAGACGCTGGTGCTGACCACGCATTTCATGGATGAAGCCGAACGCCTGTGCCACCGCCTCGCGGTGATGGACAACGGGCGCATCATCAGTCAGGGCACACCCCGCGAACTGATCGCGCAAAACATCGAACCAGAAGTCGTCGAAGTATTCGGCGAACAGGCGGAACAGTGGGCGCAAAGCCATGCCGCCAGCCACACCGAACGCTTCGAAGTCAGCGGCGAATCGGTGTTCTGTTATGTCAAGGATGCCCATCCGCTACTGACCGAATTGCAGCGCCATCCCGAACTGCGCTATGTGCATCGCCCCGCCAATCTGGAAGATGTGTTCCTCAAATTGACGGGGCGGGAGATGCGGGAATAAGGTTTTTATTCAGCCCAGCTGCCTCGCGGACAGCATTACCTGCGATAAAAACCGCAAGCTCCCCCTTTCTGGCGCGATAAAGTCTCCGATTAGCCACCCGCAACCATTTATTAAGTTATTGATTATTTTACATTAAACACTTATTAACACTGAAATAAATAATTTACAACGACGTGTTAATTCTATAGCATGAAATCTTCAACAATAAAACAAGGCGGGTGAAATAATGAACACGAGCGGGAGTAGGACAGTTTCAGTAGCTGAATTTGAGGCAAAAGTACTTGAAAAGGAAGAAATAGTTATCAAAATTAGAGCGTCTGCAAACACACAGGTGTTTGATTTTGATTGCGACAGAAAGGCAGCAGGAAGCTCATCAGTAACCGACTGGCTGGAAAGGCGAATTAAGCCACTTATAATGAACAACGAGATCGTTATTATTGCTGGCGATTACGCGTCACCACATGGCCGCACAAAACTTGAAACTTTGCGAGCGAGTTACGAGAAGTAAGCGATAGTGATAGTCAAGCTTTGCAGCGTGCCAACGCGAAGGAAACCCCATGAGCAACATCAAACTTTTTGAATCCCAGCAGATTCGTTCCGTTTTCAACGCGACGGATAACAAGTGGTATTTTTCTGTGGCCGATGTGGTCGAGGCGTTGACAGATTCGGTGAATGTCCGCGAATACATCAAGAAAATGCGCAAGCGAGAACCTGAACTGAATTCCAACTGGGGGACAATCTGTCCCCCCCTTGAATTGCTGGCGGCGGATGGCAAGCGTAGAAAGACGCAATGCGCCAATGCAGAGGGTCTGCTGCGCATCATCCAGTCCATCCCTTCACCTAAAGCCGAGCCTTTCAAACGCTGGCTGGCGAAAGTCGGCTATGAGCGTTTGGAAGAAATCGAGAATCCTGAGCTTGCTGCGGCACGGATGCGCGGGCTGTATCAGGCCAAAGGCTATAGCGACGAGTGGATAGAGAAACGGGTGCGCGGCATCGCGATTCGCGACGAGTTGACCAACGAATGGCAGAAACGCGGCGTAAAGGAGCAACGTGAATATGCGATTCTCACTGCCGAAATCAGTCGCGCCACCTTCGGCATGACCCCCGCCGAATACAAGGAATTCAAGAGTCTGGACAAACCAGCGGACAATCTGCGCGACCATATGAATGATCTTGAGCTCATCTTTACCATGTTGAGCGAGGCTTCCACTACTGAGATTGCGCGCAATAAAGACGCGCAAGGGTATGACGAAAACCGTGAGGCGGCGGTGGCGGGCGGCTCGGTCGCGGGACGAGCGCGGCGGGATTTGGAGAAAAAATCCGGCAAGCGCATTGCCAGCGAAGAAAATTACAAGCAACTGCCGGAAGCGGTGGTGCGAAAACGGTTGAAAGATGAAAGCTAATCACTACGCCTTGCCACAACTCAGTCTGCGATTTTGGCCGATCTGGCGGCGCAATTATCTGGTGTGGAAAAAGATGGCCGGGCCGTCTATTTTGGGGCATCTGGCCGATCCGGTGATTTACATGCTGGGCTTGGGCTACGGTCTGGGCGGGATGTTGCCACAAATCGGCGGCATGTCGTATATCGCCTTTCTCTCGGCAGGAACGGTGTGTTACAGCACCATGAACAGCGCCAGTTTCGAGGCACTGTATTCGGGCTTCGCGCGGATGCACGAGCAGCGCACCTGGGAGGCGATCCTCAGTACGCCCATCACGCTGGACGACATCGTGCTGTCGGAAATTTTCTGGGCGGCGAGCAAAAGCCTGTTGTCCGGTATCGCGGTATTGCTGGTGATCTGGATATTGGGGCTGGCGCATTCGCCCTTGTCGCTGTGGATCATTCCGCTCTCTCTGCTGGTCGGTCTGTGCTTCGCTTCGCTGGGCTTGATCGTCACGGCGCTGGCGCCGGGTTACGAGTTTTTCATGTACTACTTCACGCTGGTCATCACGCCGATGACGCTGCTGTGCGGGGTGTTCTTTCCGGTGGACCAACTGCCCGCGATGCTGCAAGTCGCATCCTCCATCCTGCCGCTGACCCACGCCATCAACCTTGCGCGCCCGCTGTTGAACGGCGTTGTACCGACAAACATTCTGGCGGATATTGCCGTGCTGCTGAGCTACTCGCTG
>Ga0210032_1001717_pt1 | contig 11430 bp, 10 predicted proteins | sample CryGeyCG2114_250_2_FD_185458 | JGI IMG/M metagenome (GOLD analysis project Ga0210032, IMG submission 185458) | Groundwater microbial communities from aquifer - Crystal Geyser CG13_big_fil_rev_8/21/14_2.50 (SPAdes) (version 2) | ecosystem: Environmental > Aquatic > Deep subsurface > Groundwater ... | reverse complement strand
GATGTATCAGGTTGGATAGGTGCATCCCATTGCGTTTTTTGAGGTAACAAAAATTGCGCCCATACCGCAGGGAAACTTTGTTGAATATAGGATCTTTGCAATTCATAGTTATCCGTTGGACTTTGCAGCGTTAAATACATCGAATAAACGACTAATAATGAGTCTTCAGGCTTCCATTTATCTGGAGAACTTTGTAATAAAAAGTATTCAAAAGGTTTGTTAGAAAGATGTTTTAATCCAGCGGTCACACCATTGGCATAAGCTTGCAACAGCTGTTGCTGATTATCGGGCAAATGGTGAAAAATTTGCTCAGAACGAGCACGAAATCGATGAATACGCGTATTTTTGTCTAAATTGAAAGCAACTTGACCAAATAATTCTGCCAATTCTCCAGCCGAACGCCTTCTGGATAAATCCATTTGAAAAAACCGTTCTTGCCCATGAAGAAAACCCGTTGCAAACGCCAAATCCAGACGATTTTGACCTTGAATAGTGGCTAATCCCTGCTTGTCACGCATAATATTCACAGGGCGCTCTAACCCCGTCAAAGTTTGAACACCATCAAGCTGTGGCAAGCTTCCTTTAAGCAAGAGAAAACCATAGAGCAATGCAAAGCTTATTAAACTCACGACCAATAGCAAAATAGCCCCAACAAGTTGAGAGACCGATATATTGCGATTTTTGCCAATTGCGCTTGCCATGTAATTTTAGTTTTGGAAATTTCCAAAGATCACATACTAGCATATTTTAGGCACAAAAAAAGGCAGCTAAATAGCCACCTTTTTTTAACGAAGAAAATCGATTTAGTTCAATTTTTCTTTAATACGTGCAGCTTTACCACTTAAATCACGCAAGTAATAAAGTTTAGCTCGTCTCACATCACCACGACGCTTAACAGTGATGCTTTCAATTTGTGGGCTGTAAGTTTGGAAGACACGCTCAACACCAACACCATTAGAAATTTTACGCACGGTGAATGCTGAATGTAATCCACGATTTCTTTTCGCGATAACGATACCTTCGAAAGCCTGCAATCTTTCACGATCACCTTCTTTTACTTTAACTTGTACAACCAGAGTATCTCCTGGTGCGAAACTTGGAATTTCCTTACCCGCCATTTGCTCTGCGTTAAGTTGTTCGATGATGTTGCTCATTGTTGACTCCTAAACAGGTTCACCGGATAAAAAATTTCCGATAATCGATTGACTAAAATTACTTGTTAGTCTGAATACTTTCATATTCAGCAATAAATTCCTGCAACAGTTGTTGCTCTTTCTTGGTTAAAGCCTTCTTTGCAAGCAAATCAGGACGTCTTACCCATGTGCGACCCAGAGATTGCTTAAGTCGCCAATTTTTAATCTGCTCATGATGACCACTGAGTAGCACATCAGGAACTGCCATGTCATTAAAGACTTCAGGACGCGTATAATGCGGGTGATCTAACAACCCTTCGGTAAATGAATCCTCAATAGCTGATTGGTCGTGTCCTAAAGCCTCTGGTAACAAACGAATAACGGCATCCATTAACACCATGGCTGGTAACTCACCACCACTTAATACATAATCGCCAATGGAACATTCCATATCCACTTGCGATGCTATCAGGCGTTCATCAACCCCTTCATATCGTCCTGCCAGTAAAATCAATCCAGGTTGTTGCGAAAACTCAACAACTTGCTTTTGATCAAGCGGCTTACCCTGAGGAGATAAATAAATCACCTTAGAAGTGCCACATTGTTTTACGGCTTCTTTTCTCGCGGTATCAATAGCTTCTAGGAGTGGCTGCATCTTCATGAGCATGCCAGGTCCACCACCATAGGGCCTATCATCAACCGTTCGATGTTTGTCATGGGTAAAATCGCGCAAGTACCACAATTTTATATCAACAAGCCCTTTATCTACAGCTCGTCCCGTTACGCCATAATCCATCAATGCTTGAAACATCTCTGGAAAAAGGCTGATAACACCCATCCAATACTTGGCTTTGTTCTCTATTTTAGAAATCACTCGGCCAATCTACAACTATTTGCTTTTGGTCTAAATCCACTTCTAAAATAACATGTTCATACACGTAAGGGATTAGCCTTTCGGTTAATTTCTTGCCTTTAGAGTTTTTCAGTGGCACTGAATGCTCATCCAGATCAAGTACTAACACATCATTCGCGCCAGTTTCCATAAACTTGGAAACAACGCCTAAATCTTGTTTTTGAAGATTCATCACTCGGCAATCCAACAGATCTTTCCAGTAGTAATCGCCATCATCCAAGTCTTCAAATTGTTCCAAGGCGACAGAAATCTCAACATGGCGCAATGCCAAAGCTTGATCTCTATCATGACACCCCGCTAATTGTGCGACTAAACCTTTGCTCATTATGCGCCAGTTAACCACATCAACCGCTTTAGCACCTTGGTTTGTGCTTAATGTCCAAGGAGAATATTTAAAAATATCTTCTGGACTATCGGTAAAGGAAGTAATTTTTACCCAGCCTTTGACGCCAAAGGCTGTACCTATTTTACCAATAACCTGCATTTCCCCTGTTGTACTCATCTATACCCGTTCCACCTCAAAATGCTTGTTTCAGAGTTTAGTCAGACAACAGCCGAAGCTATTATGCAGATTTTTTAAAATCTTTTACCAATTTGTTCACACGATCACTCATGTTAGCGCCTTGGCTAATCCAGTAATCTACGCGCTCTAAATCAATACGAAGACTTTCTTCTTGTCCACGAGCAAGTGGGTTAAAAAAACCTACTCTTTCGATATAACGACCATCTCTCGCATTGCGAGAATCAGCTACTGCCAAATGATAAAATGGACTTTTCTTTGCGCCGCTACGAGCTAAACGAATGACAACCATGCGTCAACCTTCCTATAAATTAATCATGATACAACCCAGGCCAGAAATGCTATATGGCATTTTAAGCTGCTGCATTTTAAGGCGCTGAATTGTACTCTTAAAACAACTAGAAGTGAACCCAACCAAGTGAAAATGTGGGGCAATTTATCAACTTTTTTTGATTTTTTCTCTTTTTTTACTCATTATCGCCCAAAAGGAGGCATCATTCCGCCACCAGATGGCCCCATTCCTTTCATTCCACGCATCATTCTTTGCAAGCCACCCTTACCCGAAATTTTTTTCATCATCTTTTGCATTTGATCAAATTGTTTGAGTAAACGGTTCACATCTTGAATTTGTGTTCCAGATCCTTCGGCTATTCTGCGCTTTCTAGAACCCTTAATAATTTTGGGAAATGTTTTTTCCTGACGGGTCATGGAATTAATAATCACTTCCATTTGCATCATGTTTTTTTCGCCAGCCGCTGCTTGTTTTGCATTAGGGGCTTGTGCCATTCCAGGTAATTTACCCACCACGCCAGCTAATCCACCCATATTTTTCATTTGAATCAATTGCACTCTAAAGTCTTCTAGATCAAATCCTTTACCTTTCATCACCTTTTGAGCAATTTGTTCAGCTTTCTTTTTATCAACCTTACGCTCAACATCCTCAATTAAACTAAGTACATCCCCCATGCCGAGAATTCGAGAGGCAATACGATCAGGATAAAAAGGTTCTAAGGCCTCAATTTTTTCGCCTACACCCATAAATTTAATGGGTTTGCCAGTAATTTGACGAATGGATAAAGCCGCACCGCCTCTTGCATCTCCATCAATCTTAGTGAGGATAACACCAGTCAGCGGTAAAGCTTGGTTAAAGGCTTGAGCTGTATTGGCTGCGTCTTGTCCCGTCATGGCATCAACAACAAACAAGGTTTCTATGGGATTAATGGCTTGATGTAACTGTTTAATCTCCATCATCATATCTTCATCAATCGCCAATCGACCTGCAGTATCCACAATCACCACATCAATAAATTTTTGCTTGGCATGTTTTATCGCTGCTTCAGCAATATCCACTGGTTTTTGATCAAGATTGGAAGGGAAGAAATCACAACCTACTTCTACAGAGAGGGCTTCTAGCTGTTTAATGGCTGCGGGTCGGTACACATCAGCACTAACCACCAACACCTTCTTTTTTTGACGCTCTATTAAATACTTAGCCAACTTGGCAACACTGGTGGTTTTACCTGCCCCCTGTAAACCTGCCATTAATATCACGGCTGGAGGTTGTGCCGATAGATTAAGGCTATCATTCTCACCACCCATCGCTAAGGTGAGTTGTTCATTCACTATTTTAATAAAGACTTGCCCAGGAGAAAGGCTTGTCATCACATCCATACCAATGGATTTTTGTTTCACCGTTTCAACAAAATCTTTAACAACGGGTAAAGCAACGTCGGCCTCCAGAGACGCCATACGCACTTCACGTAGGGTTTCTTTGATATTGTCTTCATTAATTCGCCCTTTACCAGTCAGGTTTTTAAGGGTTTTGGTGAGTCTTTCTGATAAATTATCGAACATTTTCAAGGTTTCCTAGCTTACAATTGCGCCTATTGTACCCCAATAAATCCAAATCCTCATCATGCTAAAGGCTGATTTTAAGAACAAATGATAAAAATTTTTATTAAATGACTAAGTAAACTTGCTAGAAGTAAAGCAAGTGCCTTACAATCAAAGTCCTTCTATCTGATAGGATTTTTTCATATACAGTGAACACATCTTTGCTTTCTTTGTTGGTCGTTTGTTTATACCTACTTTCTGCGTATGCCATTTGGCATGCAACGCTTAAAAACGATTCTAAGTTTCATTTAATCGGTTCCAGCGCCCTGATACTCGGTTGGGGGATCCAAGCTTACCTCCTTCATATACTCATTGACACCCATCAGGGTCAAAATTTAAGCATGAGTAACTTATCCACCATCATTTCTTGGTTTATGTTAGCTATTATTGGCTTCTATCATTCTCGCGGTAAAATTAGCCTACTGATGATGGTCATGCTAGTCATTAGTGCTATTTTTCAAACCATCAGTGAATGGTTTCCAAGCCAACGAGTTTTCTCATTAGCATCTAACCCCAATGCTGTAATTCATATTATTTCCAGTTTGTTTGCCTATAGTTTGTTAGCATTGGCTGCTTTACAGGCAGTATGGATATGGTGGTTAGATAGCCGCCTGAAACAACATATGGACTCTGCCAGCCCTTTCATCCCCTCCTTATTAGGCATGGAAAAATTACTTTTCCAATTTATTACAGTTGGTTTTATTGTTTTTAGCGTCTCTATTCTATATGCCCTCTTCTTTTTGCATGCCGAATTATGGGAACAACCCTTACACAAATTGGTTTTATCATTTGCCTCTTGGTTTGTCTTTGGGTTACTACTTGTTGGGCATTTACGCTTTGGATGGCGCGGCAAACAGGCAGCCACTTGGACACTCAGCGCATTTTTAATGCTGGCACTGGCTTATTTTGGTGTTTGGGCTGTTAAACTTTGGCTTATAGTAGGATAAACATCTTTTGATTGAGTCTTCTGATCTGGCATTATTGCTTGTTTTAATTTTTCTTATTTTGGTTTCAGCATTCTTTTCCAGTGCTGAAACTGGAATGATGACCATTAACCGCTATCGCCTCAAGCATCATGTACGTTCTAAAAATGCAGCAGCAATTCGTGTGAGTGAATTGCTGTCTAAGCAGGATAAGCTTATTGGACTTATTCTTATCGGCAATAATTTCGTCAATATTCTAGCTTCTTCTATTGCCACTATTTTAGCCGTGCGCCTTTGGGGGGATTTAGGCGTCGCTATTGCCACGGTGAGTTTGACTTTTGTGGTACTGATTTTTGCGGAAGTCACACCGAAAACACTCGCCAGTATTTATCCAGAAAAAGTGGCCTATCCAGCCTCCTTTATCTTAAAGCCGCTGATGTATATTCTCTATCCCTTGGTTTGGTTAGTGAACTTTATCGCAATCATGTTAATTCGTCCTTTTGGGCTAAGAGCCAGTAACCGAACAGACGAGTTAAATGCCGATGAACTGCGTTCGGTGGTTAAAGAATCTTCTTCTTTGATACCCCCCTCACACCAGAGGATGTTGCTCAGTGTCTTGAACTTAGAAAGTATCACGGTACAAGATATTATGATCCCAAAATCAGAGATTGCTGGTATTGATCTTGAAGACGATTGGGACTTGGTCATGAATTGCCTCAAACACATGCAACATACAAGAATGTTGGTTTATCGAGATGAGGTCGATAATGTCATCGGCATGCTGCATGCGCGAGATTTAGCCAATTTAATGAGTGGCGGAGATTTCACTAAAGAAAAACTCATTAACAGTTTAAGAGAAGTGACCTATATTCCCGAGGGCACGCCACTCACAACTCAGCTCATTAAATTTAAAGCCAGACGTAATCGTATTAGTTTAGTGGTGGATGAATATGGAGATATTCTGGGTTTGGTGACATTAGAAGATATTTTGGAAGAAATAGTGGGTGAATTTACCACGGATATTACCCAAACCATTCAACCCGACATTCATAAAGAAAGCGAACAAGGCTATCTTATTGATGGTAGTATTACCTTAAGAGAGCTTAACAAAGCGTTAAAGCTTGATTTTCCACTCACTGGGGCAAAAACATTAAGTGGTCTGGTAGTTGATTATCTTGAAATGATTCCAGAGCCTTTAACATGCGTTAGAATTAGTGGCTATCCAATGGAAATTGTTCAAGTAAAAGACAACAAAATCAAAACACTACGCCTATACCCTAAGCTTCGCCTCTACTAGGAGCCTGTCCGAGATAATAGTAAATATTATCAAATAATAGAGGCAACATAATAAAACAAGACAGAATATAGCTGTTTGATTTTACAAGCAATTTCTTCTATATAACTGTATGTCATTTAATTGATGTTTCTATGTTCAAGGTACAGCTATCTACCCAAGCCACTTTTTAATAGGGAAACTGATATGAAGCCAGCAAAAATTATTCTTATTATTACCGGCACAGTCGTCACTTTAATTATAGCCACGCTAATTTATGTGACTTCGGTGATGGATCCCAACGATTATAAACAAAGCATTATAAGTCAAGCCAAAGAGAAAGCTGGATTAGATGTTAAGATCGATGGCAATATTCAGTGGCGATTTTTGCCGAATATTGGCATTACGGTTGGCCACAGTTCAGTCGATAATCCATCAGGTTTCGGCGGTGGCACTATGCTTGAATTTAATAAAATTGATGTGGATATCGCATTCTGGCCGTTACTCAGCAAGAAAGTCAAAGTGGGGGTTATCACTGTTGATGGGTTTAAGGCCAATCTAGTTACCAATGCCAAAGGTGTTTCTAATTTGGATAGTTTAAATTCAGCCAAGGCAGACGCCCCCCAACAACAACCAACTGTAAAACCTAGCGCTATAAAAAAAGAATCAACCATACCAGATCTTGATGTACTTGGCATTCGCCTGGTACATGCCAATATTTCAATCAAAAATCAACAGCTTAAAACTCAACAGTCGCTGAGTAAGCTGCAATTTAGCCTAGGTCATCTTAGCCTAGGGAATGATGTGCCTTTACAATTCTCTACCCATATAGATACAGGTGATATGGTGGCTGATATCCAATCTAGCGGTAAAATTAATATTGCGAAAACGCTTAATCAATTCAATCTTATTGAGCTAAATACCCAAATAGAGTTAACAGGTGAAGAACTTCTCCATAAACGACTGACCCTCGATAGTCACATTTCAGCGCTTATGGATACTGATAAAAATCTATTAAAATTCTCAAAGCTGTCTTTATCTGTGTTAGGAATTGACCTAACGGGTACAGCACAGGTGCAGCTCGATACCATACCAACCCTTGATTATAATGTTCAGGTGGGGGCGGTAGATCTGGATAAAATATTACCCGCAAAACCACAAAACACAGCCACAAAAACGGCACCAGCCAATACGCAAGATCTCGATCTGTCTTGGATGAAGAGCATCCATATGAATGGTCAGTTAGGCATAAAATCCATCAAGGTAAAAGGATTAAGCATGATTAACATCCAAGTACCCTTGCAGCTTAAAAATGGTATTTTGAAGTTATCTGGGGTTAAAGCAGATTTATATCAAGGCAAATTATTATCAAACGCCACACTCAATGCGCAAACAATAACGCCTTCCTTCTCAAACAAAAGTGAACTATCTGGTGTCAATGCGTTGCCTTTGAGTAGAGACTTATTGGAAAAAGAACTGATTAGCGGTATAGCCAACCTGTCTTTTGAGATCGCTGGTACTGGTTTGGACGAAAAGAACATTAGGGCGAAAACCCAAGGCAAAGGTCAATTTTCATTTAAAAATGGCGCTATTCAAGGCGTTAATATTGCACAGTTAATTCGCCGCGCTTACACCACGTTCAAGGGACAAACCTTAGCAGAATCCAATGAACCCAATCAAACAGATTTCGCTTCTCTTTCAGGGAGTTTTACCCTAAAAGATGGCTTATTCAACAACCCAGATCTTGATCTCAGTTCTCCTTTGCTACGAATTCAAGGCAAAGGTGATGCACAGATTATTGCCGAAACTATTGACTATCATTTAACCACATCCATTGTCGCAACCCTTGACGGACAGGGAGGAAAACCCATGACTGAACTAAATAATATCTCCATCCCTCTCTTAATTAAAGGCACATTTCAAGAACCTAAATTTTCTCTGGATATGAAAAGTCTATTTAATCAACAAGTAAAAGAGAAAGTGGATGCCAATAAAGAAAAGGTAAAAGACAAACTCAAAAACAAGATCAAGGGTTTACTGGGCGGCTAGACAAAAGCAAAAAAGGCTACCGAGGTAGCCTTTTTTGATCCGACTAATCGATTTTTGGTTTTCTACGCTTAGGAGGTTTAGATTGATCCACGGGAGCATTGGCTTTTCTCTTTTTGGATGGCCCAGATTTAGCGCCATCTTTAGCATAAGTCTTCTCTTTAGAAGAAGGCTTTTCTTTATAAGAGGTCTTTCCATGGGGTTTCACGGCATCAAAAGTAGGTGCGGTAGCTCCACTCGCTGCATCTGCCTTGGTTAAGTTCATAGGTTTGCCACATAACCAAGCTTTCTTTAAGGTTTGTAAAGCCTCTTTAGTTAAATCTGCGGGTAAATCTACGGTAGAGAACTCATCATGCAATTTGATGTGCCCGATAAACTTACTCTCCAAATTCGCTTCATTAGCAATACAGCCCACGATATGAGAAGGCTTAACACCTTGATTTCGGCCAGAGGCGACAATGTAGCGTTCCATCTTAATGTTAGGAAACTGAGGTAAGATTTCAGGGGTTGCACTAAACTCACTGGAACCTGAGTCACGTTTAGGCCCACGTTCTTTTCTGGCACCGAATTGCGCAAACTCTCTCTCTCTGCCTCCGCGACCACCTTTTTCGGAACGAGCGCCTCGGTCAGGCTCATCCCAAGAATTAGCCTTATGTTCGTTTTCCTTAATTTCTTTTAACAACAAAGGCGTGCTACCCTGCCAAAGGGCAGCTAAAGCACTGGCAATTTCAATTCCAGTTAAGCTATGTTCGCCTTGATAATCTTCAAGGATATTTTGAAACAACTTCAAATCGCCCTCTTCCAATTTATCAGTGATCTGTTGTTTAAACTTTTCAATCCGTTGATTATTGATAATTTCATGTGAAGGTAGAACCATGCGCTCAATAATCTGACCCGTGGTTTTCTCAATAGCACCTAATAAACGTCTTTCACGAGGAGCAACAAATAATATGGCTTTGCCTGAACGACCAGCACGACCTGTTCGTCCAATTCGATGCACATAAGATTCTGGATCATAAGGAATATCATAGTTAAGTACATGACTGATACGATCAACATCCAAACCTCTTGCGGCGACATCGGTGGCCACTAAGATGTCCAAAGAGCCCTTTTTGAGGCGGTCGATGGTGCGTTCACGTTGTTGTTGGGCTAAATCACCATTAATGGCTGAGGCGGCAAAACCTCTGGCATTCAGCTTTTCAGCAAGCTCTTCCGTCGCATTTTTGGTTCTAACGAAAATAATCATGGCATCAAAATCTTCAGCCTCAAGTATTCTGGTTAAAGCATCTAATTTATTGACGCCAGTTACCGGCCAAAAAACCTGCTTGATAGTCTCAGCAGTTGAAGTTCTAGTTTCAATATGAATATAAGTAGGATCAATTAAAAATTTATCCGCCACTTTACGAATTGCTGATGGCATGGTTGCAGAGAACAAGGCCGTTTGATGCCCTTCTGGGGTTTGTTCCATAATCCATTCAACATCGTCAATAAAGCCCATTCTCAACATTTCATCGGCTTCGTCTAAAACGAGCATTTTCAAATTATCGAGCTTTAAAGTGCCTCTTCTCATATGATCCATGACACGTCCTGGGGTTCCTACAACCACATGAACGCCTCTTTGTAAGGCTTTTAGTTGAGGAGCAAAAGATTGTCCTCCATAAATCGGTAATACCACAAAACCGGGGATATGATGGGAATAGCTCATCAGAGCTTCCGCAACTTGTAATGCCAACTCTCTGGTCGGCGCAATCACCAACCCCTGTGGATAGCGTTTTTTTACATTGATTTTAGTGAGTAAAGGGAGTGCAAATGCAGCGGTCTTACCCGTACCTGTCTGTGCGTGTCCGATTACATCTTTGTTTAACATAAGGGGAGGAATACTCGCCTCTTGAATAGGGGATGGGCTCTCATAGCCTAATTCCTTGATTGCTTTAAGTAGGTGATCGGGTAAAAGGAGTTGTTCAAATGTCAAGCTTGGCGGAACATCGTTGGTGGACGTCATGTTATTTGTTTCCAGATCTGTTTTTACAGAAACTTAAATTATTGCGGATGGTTTAGCGAAATGCCATATAGACCTTTCAATCTATACCATTGAAGTCTATTGAAGACATTATAACCTATTTTAGCAAGAGATTCCCCTAATCATTGAAAATGACGGGCAGAGTAGGAATATTTTGATTATTCTATTTTTGTCATTCTATATATTTTTAAAAAATCGCCCAAGTTACAGACATATAAGATTATAAATCTTATACTCAAACGACTTCATTTTATTCACCATATCTAACAACCATGTCAAAATTCAACAAATACCGCATTAAAGAAACATTGATGCTTGCCATTCTAAGCATCATTCCTTATGTTTCTTGGGCTATTTACGTGAATTATTCATATGGCTTATCGACTGTTATTCAAGTAACTATCACGCAATCTGCTTTAAGTTTTTTTATGACTATTTTTTTAACCCAAATTATTATCTATTTTTATCATTTCCAGCATAGTTTACCCGTCAAAATTATTTTAGCCGTATTAGGATCGTCAATATTTTCCAATATTGTAGTCTATAGCACTCATTATCTGGCTGGTACACCCGCTATTTTAATGACCATGCTACCAGGGGCAGTTTTTGGTTTATTATACTCCATCATCTATAGTTTTAGGCTTGCGGGTAAACTCGCCCACTTCCTTAACCGATTGAAATCTTGAGTAATTAAGAATAAACCGTCTTA
>Ga0210032_1001674_pt1 | contig 11651 bp, 10 predicted proteins | sample CryGeyCG2114_250_2_FD_185458 | JGI IMG/M metagenome (GOLD analysis project Ga0210032, IMG submission 185458) | Groundwater microbial communities from aquifer - Crystal Geyser CG13_big_fil_rev_8/21/14_2.50 (SPAdes) (version 2) | ecosystem: Environmental > Aquatic > Deep subsurface > Groundwater ... | reverse complement strand
GGGGGTTCGGAAGCACTTTAAAGTGTTGCATAGGGGGGAGTGCGGACACAATGATCAAACTGGGCGAAAATTTGGCAATAATTTCTTGGCGTATCTGCTGTTGAATTTTTAACCATGCTTTGACTTGTGTGGTTCTGGTAACATCATTGACCCCAATCGACGTGATAACCACATCAAAATGAAGGGCAGGGACAGTGCTTAAATGTTCGATGAGCATGGGGCTGTTGATACCAGATTTTGCAATCAGCCTCCATTTGATATGAAAGTTTTGGCTAAGCTGCTGAACCAATTGGCCAGATAAAGCCTGTTTTTGTATAGAAACCCCCACGCCAGCTGCAGCAGAATCGCCTAGAATCAATAAGGATAAAGGTTTTCCATAGCCCTCGATCCCAGAACGCTCACCCTTAGCCTCTGGTAATTTTACGGCGCGCCACTTTACCCAACAACCTTGCATAACCAATATAGGGGACAGCATAATGTTCATTAAAAGTGACAGCATAATAATCTCGTATTTCAATCTTATTGAGAGGTTAGTGTGATAAAAAAAGTGATCTTTTGTGCAGAGTTGATGACCTGATCTCGATCTTTATTTTTAGCGGTATAATTATGCCAAAACAGACTCTTAAGCATTTGACCTGTGTAAATACGTCCTTCATTGAATAAAGATAAAAGAGCGTAAGATTTTTGCAAAAAAATGTATTAAAACAATTTGTTGAACTAGATTGAATACTATTCTCTGTTAGAGGATATCTTGAAAATTATTCAAAAAAAACAAAAAATCACCTCAATCATGGAGCCGTATAATCCATCTAGGTCTGATATTTAAGAACATTGAGTGCCTATGAGATTACACAGAAATAAAATAATGAGCTAGTATAAAGTGAACAATATGTGTAGTTGTTCAAAATTCCATCTAAAGGGAATGGTTATGTTAGCTTTATATGTCATCAAAGGATTTTGTAATGAATGAAGATAGACTTGAAAATCATAATTATACCCATCATTTAGCCCAAGTGAATGTCGAGAATAAGGTTAACACTCTGGAAGATATTTACAATGAAAATGGTGTGTTGTTGCTTAAAAAGGGCTCACCGATTGATGAAAAAGCGGTTTTGTCATTAATTAAACATAAACTAAAAAAGTCTATTTCACGGTCTATTGGCGTTGAAAATACCCTGGATTCTGAACATACACTGCATCATTTTAATCAATTTTTGAGTGCTAATACCGAGCTTAAAAAGTTACATATGAAATTAGGGCTTGAGAGATGTCTCCAGTATGGATGCAATTACTTTGCGGAATTTCCACTATTAACACAAAAAATGACGGTTATGCAATCCTCCATGCCCAATTTATTCCGAAAAGAAATCGCTGGGGCTTGGTATTCGTTGGCCATATGCCATCAGTTGGGTTTAGAGAACGATGAAACGAAAGAGATATTTTTAGGTGCGCTTATTCGTGATTTGGGTATGCTGCATATCGATCCAACGCTACTGGAAAGCTATAAGCAAAACGATCAAAGTGCCTTTGAGTCTTTGAAAGGCCATGTCATCATTGGCAAAATGGTGGTGAATGAAGTTGAAAATATGCCACAACTGGTAAAGCAGATCATTTTTGAACATCATGAAAGTTGTGATGGTGCTGGATACCCCAGAGGAATTGAGCTACTAAATCCTCGCTCCCCAAGTCAAATAGTGGCAATGGCGGACTCGCTGCAAGAGATCGTTTCCAGATTTCAGCAGCAAGGCAAAAATTTAGCCAATCTTGAGGGCTTTTTAATGTTGAACATGACCACTTATGGAGAAGATATTTATAAAGCAGTGGCTAAACTTATGCGGCTGGTAGATGCACCAGCGACATTGACTATCGATAGCCATCATTATCCAGAATTTATTGATAAATTGTTAAAAACTAATCAAGTATTCCTGGCAATTTGTGCGTTGCTCAGCGAAATATTACCCCAATTAAACCCCAATTCATCACAAAAAGAAGAAAGGATATTTAAAAAATTTATAGAACGAATTATTGATATGCAAAATAGAACGGGAGTGCCAAGTCAAGAATACGCACGCTGGATGAAGTATATTCAAGTAAATCATCGAAATGAAATTTATTCAGAGTTGGAAATGATTGGATTAATGTATGAAGAGCTGACATGGCAGGCGAACCAAGCACAGGGCTATATTCTTAGGCTAAATGATGCAGGAGATACCAGTGTTCCTCTAAAAAATCTGTTGATAAAAGCGAATACAGCCATTGATGAAGCGATCCATCTGACTGAATTTAAGAGATTAAGAGGATAAAACCAAGCAAGAGGTGAATCATGTCTAGACCTTCCAATGAAGAATTGGCAACGGCCCTTAAAGCGGCTGGTACCATGAGAGAACAAAATAATGATCCTGATTTTATCGCCAAATCGCTATTAAATGCTCATTATCGCTTGGGATATTTGGAAAAAGTTTTCCATCATGCTGAACGTTATATCAAATTTGGTCAAGCAGAACATGAGCACCAAGAATTGTTAAAAGTGATTGAACTGGCCAAAAAAGAAGAACGTCGAATTACTTTAAAAGATGATGATACAGCCTACGGTTTATGAGGTTTGGCATTCATCTTGGATTTTATCATTCGGTGGCTGTCCTTAATATTTGCTTAATATTTGCTTAATATTTGCTACAAAGTATGCCAAAACCTCTCTTTACGAGGTAAATAATAGTCATCATAATCTAGAGACATCACTACAGTTTTTGCTTGGCCTACAATCTCCCTTCTGGGTATCAAGCCAATATATCTTGAATCTGCACTATTATCTCTGTTATCCCCCATCACAAAAATAGAGTCTTTAGGAACTTGAAGGGTAAGAAAACTGGAGCGTGGGGAAGGACTCTGTGGGTGAAGTCTGATGGCATGCTCTACACCAGATAAATTTTCAACTACATCAATGTAATCCGTATTAGATGGCTTATGAGCTCCTGATTGTATGGGTGAATAAGTCATTTTGTTACCATTGATCCAAAGCATATTATTTCTCATCTCAATAACATCCCCTGGAATACCCACGACTCTTTTAACTAAGGTTTTATCCAACGCCTCAGAATCAAAAGTGACAATATCGCCTCTTAATGGTTCAGCTAAATTGATGATGGGAATGTGAGTAAAGGGAACACGAAGATCATAAGCCATTTTATTGACCAGAATTCTATCGCCCTCTTCGATGGTTGGTTTCATTGATCCTGTGGGTACAGTATTCCAATCGGCTACTGCACTGCGAAAAATAAACATTAAGCAGAGAAAAAATAATATCGATTGATTTTCTTTCCAAAGTTGCAATAATTTTTTTTTCATCTTGATTTACCTTACATTAAAAGTTTTGCTGTTATCGAGATAAGTGTTTAGACACTTTAGTGAAGCAAAAAGTTTAGAAAAATTCAGAACTAATGAAAAATACTATAATGATCGAGTATTTTAGTTGTTTGAATTTTAACTTATTCTTGGCTGGTCGCCTATCTGACAACATGGGTATGTTTGCTCAAATTACCTATACCTTTATTGCCAAGTATCAAGGGGATATATGGATCTCAAAAGACTACTTGAAAAGAAAAATTGTTTTTGTGGATGTAACTTAAGAAGGCTAGCTGCTCATGATTCTAAAGGGGAAATAAACTTCCCCTTTAGTTGGAAAATGAAATTTAACTAGCCGATAAAACCCTACTAATAAATCCCTTAATATAACGAGTTTCTGGGATGGCTGGATGTACTGGGTGGTCTTGGCCTTGGTGACATTGTTCGACAATTTGCAGTGTTTTATCCAGGTGACGGCTTCCAGCTCTAAGGCAGTCTTGTAGTTCGTCGGGTTTTAAATGCATGGAGCATGAGGCGGATAATAAAATGCCGTCTTTGTTTAATAAGCGCATAGCGGCTTCGTTAATTTTGCGATAAGCATTTAATCCTGCTTTGGTGTCTTTTTTCTTTTTGATGAAGGCAGGAGGATCGACGATAACCACATCAAATTTTTGTTTGTCTTGTTTGAGATCTGCCATGGCGGTAAAAGCATCATTGGCGATACAGGTGACTTTATCTTCTACTTTATTGAGCTTGGCATTGATGGTAAGTTCATCCAACGCTTTGGCTGAAATATCAATGCAGAATAACTCACTAGCACCCGCATTCGCCATTTGAATCGCAAATGCTCCCAGGTAACTGAAAACATCAAGCACTCTTTTTCCTGCAACATAACGAGAAATTTGTTGGCGGGAAATTCTGTGATCGAAGAACCAACCTGTTTTTTGCCCTGTATGGGGTGAGATCATAAACTGGGTATTATTTTCTTCGATTTGAATGCTATCAGGGGTGATGCCAAAGGCTTGTTCAATCTCATTATTGAGAGATTCTGCTTTACGAGAGTTGCAATCATTTCGCAATAAAATCGATTGGGGTTTGAATACTTTTTTTAGAGCATCACAAATATTTTCTTTTTGTTGCTCCATACCAGCCGTGGTGATTTGAACCACTAAATGATCACCAAAACGATCGACAATTAACCCGGGTAAACCGTCACTTTCTCCATAAATAGCGCGATAGAAAGGTTTGTCAAACACACGCTCACGCAAGGATAAGGCTTGATTAAAACGATGTACAAACAAGGATCGATCAATCGCAATATTGGGATCTCTGGTAAGAATTCGCGCACATAATAAATTATTGGGATTGATGTATCCCACACCTAATGGTTTGCCATTCGAAGTTTCTATTAATATGGTTTGGCCAGATGTAAATGACTTTAAGGGGCTAAATTGGGTATCGATTTCATTGCTATACACCCAAAGATGTCCACTTTGAATGCGTTTTTCTTCATTGCGTCTAAGACGTAAAATTGACATGCTCATAAGATATCCAAAGTGGATTGGGGAAATAAATGCTGATTATATCAGAAAGCGTTGCCAGTGATAGGGGGCTATCTCAGGGCAACCGCACGAGTCGGACCAGAAAAGTTTAAACTATCACCTTCAGCTATAAAGCTGATCACTCCCCCAGCTTGCCTTATTTTTCAAAAAACTCTGTGCTCTCTGTGTCCTCTGGGGTTCATTGATTGATCTCCTAATCTCTTTCCAAACCATTGAACCACAGAGGACACAGAGAACACTGAGAAAGTATGGTTTCAGTGATGGTGATGGCTATTTGATCACATCTACCTGAATATGAATAGTTTTTCGTGATCTAGCCCTGGCAGCTATATGGACTGTTACTGTTTACTGAGCTTTCTCAATCCCTTTAAAACAAGTTCACAGCATTGAATAGGCTCTTCTAAGGGGATGAGATGGCCTGCATTAAAGTCTTCTAAAAAGATGGTGTTGGGACAGGTTTTCTGCCATTTGTTCCAGAGTTTATCCGGGAAGAAGAATGAAGGCTTTCCACGAATGGCGACACAGGGTACTTTGAGATTTTGGAGTTTATTCATTAAACAGGGAGGTTTGGTATAAATGTGCGCTTCCCAGTTTTTGGGATAAACCAGCTGATATTCTTCCTTGCTGTTCTTTTTAACGGCATGTTGAGCTAATGAATCAAGGGCTTGTTCATTAAAGTTTTTATAGATGGGATGATGCTTATATTCATCAATAAAAGCTTCGCGGCTGCTCCAGCTGTCTCTTTTCCTTAATGTACCTTTGGCCGGTTGTGTCAGGTTCAGTAGGGCTTTGGGTACAACATGCATGAATAAACTCAAAGGACGTGAAACCATTGCAGGCTCGACTAATACGATGGATTGAAAAAGCTCTGGTCTTTTGGTGGCAGCGATAACGGTGGAGGCACCGCCTAAAGAATGACCTATGCCTATGATGGGCGTTGAGCAATGTTGTTCGATAAAGGCGATAAGATCGTTAGCATAAAGATCCCAATCACGGCTTTTGGGTAAATCTTCATTAGCCTCCCAAGTGGGGCGAATTTGTAATGCACTTAGGCTGAAATGCTGTTTTAGCTCTGACAAAAATGGTGTGTATACATTTAAAGGAAACCCATTGGCATGGTAGAAATGCGCAGGTTGTTTCTCATTGAGAAACTGTTGCCAAATTGCGTGTTCTGGTAAAACCGTAGAATCTGTAGTCATTTTATGTAAATAATTCTAGTTATTTGTGTGTTGTATCCAATGGGATGTTAGCTCCAGGTATAGTGACCTCAAAACTAGCTCCTACGGCATTTTCATTATTTGTGAGCTTATATGAAAATCCTTGCAGAGTAAAAATTTCGTGAACTAACATAAGGCCAAGCCCTTGTCCTGAGTCTTTGATGGTAAAAAAAGGCGTAAAGAGTTGTGATTTCACTTCTTGGGCTATGCCAGTTCCGGTATCTGATATGGTGAGTTTTATTTTATTTTCCAAAGATTCGATGCTAAGCCAAACTTCGATTTTCTGAATACACACTTTAAACCTGTTTTAAATCAATTAGTTAAGTATATTGGCAAAATGGAGAATAAGTATAAATATTCGTTGATTAATCTTTGTCTAGCAGTTTTTTTAAATCCGCAAAAGGGTTAAAGGTTGCATTTTTATGTTGATCATCCTGAGGTTTAACTTCAAATCCATAGCGATCATGCTCAAGATATTTTGAATGCTCATGATCATGACAGTAGATACAGAGTAATTCCCAGTTGCTGCCGTCTTTGGGGTTATTGTTATGATCATGATCGATATGGTGAACGGTTAACTCTCTTAAATTAGAATACACAAATTCTCGACTACAACGTCCACAGATCCAAGGAAATAATTTGAGAGCTTGATCCCTGTAGCTAGCTTCTTGTTTTTTATATTGGGCACTTGAACCGTATTTATCCGTAGACATTTTTGCTAATACACCAAAAATTCACATTCTAGTTAGTTTTCTTTTATATACCCTTTTCTAACTGATATGCAAGTCTAGTCAAAGCTTTCTTGGAATGGTAATACAAAAAAAAGGGTGCCTCAGATGTGGAATTGTGGCAGAATCTGTGCATTCTTTATTCAGGACAAATGAGGGCATAATGAAAATAAAAATCAACATGTTGTTAAAAAAAGGGCTGTTACCTACAGGACTGGCTTTGTCTAGCTTGATAATGGGGTGTCAGCCTACATCAGAGAAAGTAGCAGCTAATGACAATAATCCCACTCAGGGCGTTGTACAAAGCAATGTAGAGGTAAAATCAACCGTAACAGAAGTAGATGCACAGCGCTTTATTGATGAGGCCGAAAAAACATTAGCAGAGTTGATTGTTTCTGGTGCTAAAGCCGATTGGGTAGCGGCTAACTTTATTACCAAGGATACTCAAGATTTAAGTGCAGAGGCCAATGAAAAATTTACCGCAATGACGGTGAAGTTGGCAAATGAGGCGAGAAAGTTTAATGAACTCAATTTAACGGGCGACTTAAAGCGCAAACTTGAAGCCTTAAAATTAGCTTTAACGCTGCCTGCACCTATGGATCAAGCTAAAACAGCAGAGTTGGCCGAAATCACTTCTTATTTGGGCGCGACTTATGGTTCAGGTAAATATTGTCCTGAGGGCAAGGCTTGCGAAGATTTGGGACAATTGTCTGAAACCATTGCTACATCACATAATCCTGCTGAATTACTTGAAGCATGGCAAGGTTGGCGTACTGTTGCTGTACCTATGAAAGAACGCTATGTGCGTATGGTTGAACTTGCCAATGAGGGGGCTAAAGATTTAGGTTATAAGGATCTAGGCTCAATGTGGCGTTCTAAATATGATATGGATCCTGATGCTTTTGGTTTAGAAATGGATCGCCTTTGGGGACAAGTCAAACCTTTATACAGTGCATTACATTGTTATGTTCGCGACAAATTAAACGAACAATATGGCGATGCAGTCGTTTCTAAAACAGGTCCTATTCCTGCTCATTTATTAGGCAATATGTGGGCGCAATCTTGGGCAAATGTTTATGATATAGTGAAACCAAAAGGTGAAGATAAAAGTCTGGATCTCACTGATGTTTTAAGGGGAAAAGGATATGATTTTCCTAAAGGTGATCGTGATGCGGAATTAAATGTTGCTAAGAAAATGGTATCAACCGCAGAGAATTTCTTTGTCTCTTTAGGCTTTGATAAACTTCCTGATACTTTTTGGGAACGCTCTTTATTTTTAAAACCTTTTGATCGAGATGTGGTTTGTCATGCCAGTGCTTGGGATATTGATAACCAAGATGATTTACGCATTAAAATGTGTATCAAAAATGATGCTGAAGATTTTGAAACCGTTCATCATGAATTAGGCCATAATTTTTATCAACGAGCTTATAAAGCACAGTCTACTTTGTATCAAGGAAGCGCAAATGATGGTTTTCATGAGGCAGCGGGTGATTTAATTGCTTTAAGTATTACACCTGAATATTTGAAGAAAATTAATTTGATTGATGAAGTCCCTGCTTCAACAGATCCTGTGCCACAATTAATGAGAAAAGCCCTTGAAAAAGTGGCCTTTTTACCCTTTGGTTTAATGGTTGATAAGTGGCGTTGGGAAGTGTTCAGTGGCGAAGTACAACCAGCTCAATACAATGAGGCTTGGTGGAAATTGCGTGAACAGTATCAAGGTATTAAAGCGCCAGCAGAGCGTCCAGCAGATGCCTTTGATCCCGGTGCAAAATATCATGTTCCAGGTAATACACCCTATGCACGTTATTTCTTAGCGCATATTCTTCAATTTCAATGGCACAGAGATCTATGTCGCGGTATGGGTTATGAAGGACCACTTTACCTTTGCTCCATTTATGGAAACAAAGAGGCTGGTGAAAAGATCAATAAAATGTTTGAAATGGGGGCTTCACGTCCTTGGCCTGAAGCTTTAGCCGTGATCAGCGGTACAGGCGAAATGGATGCTGGCGCAGTGATTGAATATTTTGAACCCTTAAAAGCATGGTTAGATAAACAAAACGAAGGCAAAAGCTGCGGTTGGTAGTTTTTATGCCACTCAAACCTCTGTTTTGAGGTGATCTATACCAAGAGTACACCAGATTTTATTGAATAAGATCTGGTGTTCTTCCATCTTTTTAACCTCATTCTCGTTGAAGACTGGTGATTACTGTTCTATTTTTGACGGAATTGACCGGGAGTTTTCTGCATCAATTTTAAAAACCAACGATGAAATGATCGCGTTTCACTAAACCCTAATTGCTGACTAATCTGATAAAGCCTTTGCGAGGAATATTTCAGATAATGTTTAGCCTGATTCAATCTGACGCTATCCAGTATCTGTTGAAAACTTACCCCTTCAGCATGTAATTTTCTTTGAAGTGTTTTGGCACTCATCCCCATACTTTCTGCCACATCTTGCTGGCGAAATAATCCAGAGAATAGATTTTTTAGAATAAATTGCTCTGTCTGCTCAATCAGTGTTGCAGGCTTTTGCATCGCATTCAATTGTTCATTGGCATGAGTTTCTAAAGTGTTGAGAAGTTGTTTATTGCCATGATGCAACGGGTAATCCAACAGGCGCTTTTCAAAGAAAATACTGTTGGTTCTTTGATTAAATAACACGGGACAATTGAATAGCTTTTGATATTCTTGTTGCTGAAGTTTCACTGGTGGTTTTCTACAAAAATGTACCTTAACGGGAGCCGTTTTTTTATTGGCTAGATAATGTGCAAAATTTACCCAAGACGCTAAACAATTATCAATCATATGACGACAGACCAAGGCATTGCTATACAAACAATCCCAGCTTATTTTAAAGCAATCTCCTTCCTGATCGAAGGAAGTGAGCCCCATATCTCCCACCAATTTTTCAAAGGATGGAATTTTACTAATGGCTTCTCCCAAGGTTTCGCAATTCATACTAATAAAGCCTAACACACTATAGGAACTTGGCTGCACAAATTGCGCGGTGTGCAAACCAAATAAAGGATCTTTAGAGACGCTAATCAGAGCACTTAACAATTGTTGAAATTTAATACCAGAAATCGCATGGCTGTTATCGTTTAAATAATCAGGGTGGATTTCTAAGCTTTGCAATAGGTAGTCGGTGGCAATTTGCTGTTCTGTGGCCAATTGTAAATACTGATTGATGACGGAAACAGAAACTTGCCCTAGCTGACTTTTATCCTGACTGAGGGAAAAAATGGTTCGATTCATTTCATGATCGTTGCTTTGAGATTCGGGCATTATTGTATCCCCTGCTAATTTTTAACAAGACTCTTATCGATACTGTACGATTGAGTCATTGTCCTATTATGTCCCTAAAAGTGTCTTTTGTGGACATTTTTTTTCATTGCCGAGTTGCGTAACATGGTAGGTACTTATTTTTATAGAGGCAAGCAGGCATGAGACGTTGGAATGGTTGGGGTGATGAGGCTAACAGTATGGAGCTACCCACAATGGCCCATGAATTTTTAGCAAACATGATAGGTCGTGCTGAACCACTCAATGACATCGGTTTGTCAGAAGCCATCCATAAAGTGCCAGAGAGTCGAATTGATCCTGTCTTATTGAACCAATGCGCTACTTTAACCCTTGATAAAGAACAACGCTTGCGTCATGCCCGAGGGCAGTCTTTACCCGATTGGCTGGCCATGCGTAGCGGTGAAATCACCCTGTATCCCGATGCAGTTTGTTACCCTGAAAATCGCCAACAGGTTCAGCAAATATTAGCCTTCGCCCAAAAACACCAGTTTGAACTTATTCCCTATGGCGGTGGAACCAGTGTGGCTGGGCATATTAACCCCAGTCCCTCTACAAGAGCTGTGATCACTGTGGATATGGGGCATATGAATCGACTCTTAGAACTGGATGAAGTCAGTCAAATTGCCACCTTTGGGGCTGGTACTGCTGGGCCAATGGTGGAAGCCCTGTTACGCGCTAAGGGTTATACCCTGGGACATTTCCCCCAATCTTTTGAACTCTCCACTATTGGTGGCTGGATTGCCAGTCGATCCAGTGGTCAGCAATCATTGCGCTATGGACGAATTGAACAGCTCTTTGCAGGAGGTTTTTTAGAAACCTTCAATGGCACATTAGAATTACCTACATTTCCCGCTTCATCTGCTGGGCCTGATCTTCGAGAGATCATACTCGGCTGCGAAGGGCGTTTTGGGATTTTAAGCGAAGTTAAAGTACGAGTGACTAAGTTAGCAGAGAAAGAAGATTTTTATGTGATGTTTTTTCCCAGTTGGCAACATGCGGTGAACTTTTGTCGTGAAATTGCTCAACAAAAAGTTCCCCTTTCCATGTTAAGGGTGAGCAATGCCACAGAAACACAAACCCAGTTAAAGTTAGCGGGCCATGAAGGATTGATTCAATGGTTAGAGAAATACTTAGCCTTTAGGGGCTGCGCTGAGTCTAAGTGCATGTTGACCTTTGGCATCACCGGTTCTAAAAAACAAGCAGCTTCCAGTTTATCTCAAGTCAATCGCCTTAAAAAACAATTTAAAGGAATTGCAACAGGCACCATGTTGGGAAAACGTTGGGCTAAAAATCGTTTTCAATTGCCCTATTTGAGAGAAGCGTTGTGGAAGATGGGTTATGCCGTGGATACCCTTGAGACAGCGACGGATTGGAAGAATGTCGATAATTTACTCGAAAAAGTTGAATCATCCATTCAGCATGCTTTAGATATTGAGCATGAAAAAGTGCATGTATTTACCCATTTATCTCATGTGTATTCACAAGGATGCAGC
>Ga0210032_1001653_pt1 | contig 11798 bp, 13 predicted proteins | sample CryGeyCG2114_250_2_FD_185458 | JGI IMG/M metagenome (GOLD analysis project Ga0210032, IMG submission 185458) | Groundwater microbial communities from aquifer - Crystal Geyser CG13_big_fil_rev_8/21/14_2.50 (SPAdes) (version 2) | ecosystem: Environmental > Aquatic > Deep subsurface > Groundwater ... | reverse complement strand
CCGTATGCGGGGAAACTCGCACGTACGGTTCTTAGGGGGGCCATGACTGGCAACAGTCATGGCCTACCCGGCAATTCTTGTTCGACTCGTGGACTGACTTTATGGATTTTATCCTGAACCCGGATGATTGGGAGGTCTCCCGAGTCAAAAAATCATAAACCTGACTTTTTGGGAATATGCACTGTTTGGTGTAGCCCGGCTCCTGCACGACGATCAGGCAAACTGGCAGCCTATTCGTTATTTTTTATTAAAAAAATACCGAGTGAGGTCATTGGGGAGGTTTTACTGTGTTGACCGAGAATTGCTGCTTTAAAGAGTGATATGTAACTAGTTCACACAATTTATGTGAACTAGTTACATTAATTGTGTGAGCTACGTCACAAAACAAAACAAAACAAAACAAAATCTAGAATATGTCAGTTTTAAGGTAGATCTATCAGATTTTAATAGATACAATTCGCGAAAGTTTGGGCAAACTTTATGAAAATGCCACGCAAATTAGAAGAAATCTTTGCTAGGAATGTGCTGAGATATATTTGCAGATAGGGATTAGTGAAATTCTAATTTTTGAAGAAACATACTTAACCATAATTTACTAAACAGGGAAAAAAGGAATATAACTATGACAAACATGACTCATACACCTCACCATTCAAAACGTCGTTCACTAGGCCAAGGCATGACTGAATACATTATCATTGTGGCTTTGATCGCGATTGCTGCCATTGCTGCATTTACCATGTTTGGTGATGTTGTGCGTGGACAAGTGGGTACTATGGCTTCTGAGTTGGGTGGGAATACGGCATCTAATTCATCAAAAGTGGTTGCCACGCAGGCCGCCAAAGCCGACACCCTTGGTGCAAAACATGCGACATTACAAACTTATAGCAAAGAAGGTGGTAATGCTGCTGCTGGAACGAAATAGTAACTGACACTCAAACTCCCCTTCAGCATATTAGGCTAATCTGCTGAAGGGAGATTCATCAAAAAATGGATGAAGTATGAAATTTTTTTTAGACGCGCTCAATAAGTATGCTGATTTCACAGGTAAAACTAATCGTCAACAATATTGGATTTTTATCCTCTTCTATATCATTATCTACATAGGATTATTAGTTGTTGATAATGTGCTTGGAACCTATCTTTTATCTTTAATTTTTGCTTTAGGAATGCTTGTTCCTAGCATCAGTATTGCAACTCGAAGACTCCATGATACCAATCGAAGTGGCTGGTGGCAGTTGATTGCATTGGTACCTTTAGTGGGTATTGTTGTTTTAATGGTGTTTCTTGCGCAAGAAAGTAAAGAATAGAATAGCTTTTAAACTGGTAATTAACTATTTAATAATTAAGGCTGTTTTTACTCAATAAGAGCAAAAATTTTTATCAATTAATTTCTTACACAAAAGGATTCAATTGTGTCACAAATTCAACCCCAAAAAGGCTATACCATCGTATTGTTTTTGGCATTTATTGTCGCGGTATTGTTGGCGGGTTTTTCTCTCTATGACAATGGTATTGTCGCCGCTGAGCGTATTCGAATGCAAAATACTGCTGATGCCACGGCTTATAGCACCATGAATGTTTTATCTCGAGATATGAATTTTATTGCCTACACCAATCGAAGTATGGTGGCCAATCAAGTAGCGATTGGCCAAATGGTTGGATTAAGCTCTTGGGCGCATATGGCGGATCAAGTGGTGCAAAATATTGATACGCTGGCAAAGTTGAGCTATGCCTTTCCACCTGTTGGATTGCCTTTGAATCAAATAACCAGGGTTATGTCAAAAGTAAGTAAAGTAGCCAGAAATTTTATGGATAAGGGCGCTGGTGTCGTGATTAAAGCAACAGATGTGCTTATAGGCATAATCTCAAGAGGACAATCAGCCTTCCAAGGAGTGACTGCAGAAATGGCCAAGGCTACCTATACGGGGGTTAGTGAAGCCAATGATAAAGATATAAAAGCCGGTTTTGCTGGGAGTTCATTGGCTGTAGATACTTTGGCTAAATCGTGGGCTCAGGAAGTTGATATAAACATAAATGCTAATACAAGCAGAGGGTCTTCTAACAATCGTAGATTAAAGCGATTTAAGGAATTTGCTGGCATTGTGCGAGATTCGCGCGATCCTTTTTCCAGTAACCGTAGTCGCTTTTGGTTGAATTGGGTAGGTGTAAGCATCATAGGGTATGAAGCAAAAGTTTCGATTCAAAAAAAAGGCGGTTCGGATTTTATGGAAGTTAAGTCAAGATCGAAGAAACTGCAGTGGCAATGGACAGCAATGGATACGGTAAGTTTATGGCAACATTTAGAATGGTGGGCGTGGAACGGTCATCATAAATGGACTGGCGAAATCCTCCCCATGGGCTGGGGAGCTGGCCATGCGCTCAATAAAAACAGTTTAAGTCAATATTCTAAATATTTTAATTATGCAAACTATAAAAAGCAAAAGCAAAAAAGCTTTTATGATAAAGGGCAACAGACTTTATTCCAAAATAAATGGTTACATTGGGGCCATGAAGGTTCCTGGAAAAATAATATTTCATCCACAATTGCAGCAAAAGATGATGGTAACAACAATTTAACAAGCATAAATGGATTACGTGCATTTGGGGATTTAAAGAAAAACGATAAAAAAGATACTGGCCCCAGCATGGTTGTGATGTTAACTAAACCAGCGAACACTATGCGTCTACAAAAAACAATAGATAAGGAAAATAGCCAATATAACCGCAATAAGCTGATGACCATTGAAGAGAAAGGCTCTATCGCAAAGGATACAATCTATGGCCTTTCTAAGGCTGAAACCTATTTTTCACGTCCTAGAAACTTATGGAAGAGAAAAGATGGCTATAGAGAATATGGCAACTTATATAATCCATTTTGGCAAACTCGTTTAATTGATTCCAATTTCTTGGAACGCAGTTTAGCCAGTGCCATTCAATATTAAAAGCGTAGTAATTTTGTAATTTAATATGAGAGAGAATAAATAATGATAAAGCAAATACAAATAATTATAACAAACATCATAATGTTAATTATATGGAACTCTGCTGTAGCGGCATCAGCCTTAACCACCACACAGATCCAGGATTTAAAAAATCCCTATTACCCTATTTATGATGACTATATGAGTAGTCATGGACATAAGTACAGCCGTGAAGAACAAATTAAAGGGGCCGCTCAATATGAGCAATTTTGGCTGTGTCAGAGCTATTTAGGCATATTTTTAAGTTTTTCAGAAGAGACAAGTCATATGATTAAACCTGGTCAAATGACAAAAGATGAATGGTTTAAGATTACAGCTGAATCGTGGGGAATAGAATATCCATTTACGGCTGAGAATGCAGCAGAGGGCGTGGGTAAAGTGACACAATTAGCAATTTCATTAGCTTACAAATATAGAGGACAAGGCAATCAAATGGGGCCCGTTTTTTGGAAGCAATGTTTGGCCATTCCCTTAAGTCTTTTTATGGACTAGGAAATGTTAGAACAAAAGAATAATGATTGGATATTATTGAGCTCATAGAGTGAAGATATTTATTTTTTTAACGATTAAGGTGAATTAGATATGAGAATAAAAATTATTTTTTTAATGACATTAATATGTTCAATGACAATTCAGGCTGAAGAAGTGACTCAAGGTAGCTTGCAAGGGAGTTGGCGGATTGTTCAAATTCTAGCCGCTCCCTATGACGCAGATGATAGGTGGGTATTTAAGGATAATATGATATATGAAATATACAATGAGCATAAGACTCCAGCTATAAAGTTCAAAATTGTGGGACAAAAAATAATAATTGAGGATGAAGATGATCCAAGGGAAGGAAATAATATTGTGATAATAAGCTTGGATTCGAACACCATGAAGGCCAAGCGCTTTAATTATGATTATATTTTAAAAAAACAGACGTAAATTATGTTTCAAATCTATATTTGAACCATTCAATAAGTAAACTGTGTTATGGGGCTAGGAATGCTTAAAGTAAAATATAAGGTAAAAATTCTTTTGGATAGAATGGGAATACATCTATGAGAAAACTAAATTTATCTCATAGTCAGCAAGGTGCTGTTATGGCTGAGTTTATAGTGATTAGTGCTATGGTGTTATTACCATTATTTATGGGATTGATTTTTATTGGTAAATATACTGAGAATAAGCAAAAAGTGGAAATAGCCTCTCGCTATAGTGGTTGGGAGCGTACTGTATGGTATGAGAAAATACCCAAAAGCCTGCGTCAGGCAAATCCTGCAATTAATACCGTTAAAGATAATGCACAAATTGGATATGAAATTGAAAATAGAATCTTTGCCAATAAAAATGCCGGTATTTATCAGAAACAAGGCGAAAACAAAACACACGAAACTATGGACTCGATGACGGAATCATTTTGGGTAGATAATAAGGCAGGACGGCCATCAATTTACGCTGAAGATAAAAAAAACAAAAAATCTTTTATAAATGCTTCACTTTCACAAGCTGCCAAAGGGTATGGGTTTTCAGCTGATGGTCTGAAAAATTTTTTTTCTTTGATGAGTAAGCTAGGGAATTTTGATTTAAATTTAAGAGGTGCGTTTACTTCTACAGTGAATCTTAAATTGAAAAAACCAAAATTTCTTGACAAGGTTTGGGACAAGGAAATGGATGTAACTCGAACTTATACTATTTTAGCTGACGGATGGAATGCTGCGGGACCCGATCATGCGAAGACGATGGTTCAGTCTACTGTACTGATGGAAGCGATGGATTTTAATGTAATGAACAAAATTAGAAAAGCCATTTCCTATTTGCCTATGGGAAAGGAGTTGGGGCCAGATAGTTTAATGTTTGGTCATGTGGAACCAGAGGCGGTACCTAATTCTAGGTTGTCTCCTTATACAGGGAAATAGTGGAAAAATGGATAAATTAACCAAGAACATAACCTTAATGTTTTTATTGTTGAGTATGCAGATGGTATGTGCAGACTCAATAGATATTAATAAGTTGATTGTGCCAGCTTTTGTTAAAGCTCAAATTGTTTCAGATTCTATGAATATGAATGGCATGGAAATGGGTATTATTCAATTTCAAACCAATCGCAGTTTTTCGGATTTGCTCAAATACTATCAAGACGAAATCGGTGAGGTAAAAGTTGGTGAATTTGAAAATTGGAAAGTGATTTCCTGGATAAAAAATCAAAAGCTTAACACTGTGCAAGTAACCTATGACAAATTAAAAAAAATCACTCATGGATTTATTGCTGTCTCAGATTTGCCTGAATTGGTTAAGAATAAGGTTAAAGTTGACTTGGGTCATGGGTTTCCTACATTAAAAGATTCGGTATTTATCAATGACATTAACGCAACGGATTTAAATAAAAAGTCACGCACCATTTGGTTGAGCAACCATTCTTCTATTAAAAGTAATTTGGATTTTTATACTCAACAATATCAACATACAGGCTGGATTTTGGAACAAAAGTCTATGGGACCACATTCGGATAACGGAGCATTGATGATGCGCAAAGGAGCGGATGAGCTGAATTTAAGCTTAACCCAAAATAGCATCACCAAAGAAACCTATCTGTTTGCTGTAATTGTTGAAAAATAAGGAGTGAAACATATGAAAGGCCAAAATTCAGGATTTGGTATGGTTGAATATATTTTAGGGGTTGCCATTTTGGTGACATTACTTTTCGTTCCAGTTCGTGGAGGAAGGTCAATTTCTGCCATATTGATAGACGCAGTGAAGCAAGAACATTCTGCTTATATTTACGCTGCATCACTATCTAATTTACCCAAGATTTCTTTACCAAGTTCCAAGATTCGCAACAGTAAGAAACCTTGAGTTTAATAAAAATGATTTAAAAAATCACATGATATTTATTTAGGAAATTAGAACCTTTTTTTAGGAGTAGTTGTTAAATTATGGTTGATGTTAAACCGAGAAAATTTGGAAGTGGTTGGGGCTTGCTGCTGATTGCATTGGTTGTTTCAGGCATTGCCTTTTGGTTGTCCATAAAATACCTTTCAACTAAAGAAGGTATTTTAAGAGATCAAATATTGGGTGAGAAAGCCAGTACTACAGCCTACGTTGTTGCCGCGAGAGATTTGTATCCTGGTGATGTTTTGAGTCTAGAGACACTGGCGTTAGGACAAATTGCAGATGGCAATGTTTCAGCCTTCGCTGTTAAGCCAGAAGAGTTTGATCAATATAACGGACAAATTTTGCGATATCCAATGTCTTCAGGGGAACCCTTATTAAGTCATTTTGTTGCTGGCAAGGGAATTGAACGATTTTCCGATTTGCTCGAAAAGAATGAAAGGGCTGTTACTTTAAAGATTGATGAGCTGAACTCAGCATCTGGTATGTTAGTGGCTGGCGATTATGTCGATATTTTATTAGTTTTGGAACAAGATAAAGCCAATTTTGAGAGTGGCTCAAAGAAACTTCAGCCTTTATTACAAAATGTTCGTATTCTTTCTATTGATGCAAGACCATTACACTCTAAGGAACAAGATTTTGTTATAGATAACAATCTTGAGAATACATCATATTCTACTGTCACCGTCGGTGTAAAAATTGAAGATGCTTCAAAAGTGATTTTAGCTAGAGATATTGGTAATTTAGTCTTTATGCTAAGAAATAATAAAGATCATAAACAATTGGATACGGAATTATTGACTCAACAAGACTTGGAAAATTCTGCGGCAGCTTCTTCAAACTATCAATTTTATTCAGCCAGTAATAGCGCGAATGGGGTCATCAACCCTACATTAAAACAGATCTATTTTGTTCAGCATGGAAGTCAATCGCAAACATTGCAATTAAGTTTACCTATCACTAAAAATAAGAATAAACATCTCCCACAAAGCAAGCCTGATGAGACCGTTACGGTTCAATAAATACTGGAGAATTTGAAATGAAAGGAAGAGTTAAATCAGCTATATTGATTTTTTTGAGTTTGTTTTGTTTTAATGCAAATGCAACTGAGAAAGAAAAAATCATTCGCTTACATGTGGGGTCAGTGAAGAGCTTAGATGTGGGGAAAGTGTTAAGAGTTGCAGTCGGTATTGATACAATACTTGGAAGTAGTATTTTGGATAATGGTGAGTTATTGCTAATACCCAAAGCAGCTGGTGAGACAGATTTAAAAATATGGAAAAAAGGTGAACGAATAAATACCTATAAAGTGATTATTACGGCATCTGATACCAAAAGGCAAATAGAAACACTAAGTAGTGTATTGAGATCTTTTCACAAAGTAAATGTTAGAGATGTGAACGGAATTTTAATCTTAGAAGGAAAGATTTCGCCTGATCATTTTGAAAATTTCCAAGGCATTGTCGCTCAATTTCCTGGTGTGATAAATATGGTTTCACCAGAAGATGTGCTGATGAAAGATATGATTAACTTTAAAGTCCAAGTACTTGAAGTAAATAAAAGTTACGCTAAAAAATTAGGTATTTCATGGGATCGTAGTACTGCTGGTCCAAGTATTGGTTATGTTCAAAATTTTCATGCTAATGGGCGATACGTGGTGACGAATCCCGATTCACCATTTGGGCAGGGCTTATTTGATGCGGATAATCCCATCATTGGTTTTAATGACTCGTCTAGCCATTCCTTTTTCGGTATTGCATCTTCGCTTTCTTCACGTATCAATTTACTGAAAGAAGACGGTGCAGCAAGAACTTTAGCCGAGCCAAATCTAAGTACCCGTAGTGGAGAAGAGGCCAATTTTCATTCGGGTGGCGAATACCCACTAGCTGTTTTAAATGAGTTTGGTCAGCCTGTTGTTCAGATGCAAGATTATGGTATTCAGTTAAGTATCAAACCCATTTCGGACGAATATGGCAATATTGTTTCAACTGTAAGAGCAGAAATGAGTAATATCGATTTCTCCGTTGTCGTGAATGGTGTTCCAGGTCTGTTAACAAGAAATACTGAATCTGTAGTGAATTTGAAATCGGGCGAAACTATGATCATTTCTGGTTTATTGCAATCATCGGATAGTAAAAATGTTGAAAAAATGCCCATTATGGGAGATATACCTATTTTGGGTGAATTGTTTAAATCAAAGAACTTTGTTGAGAATCGTTCTGAGCTCATTATTTTGGTAACCCCCACGATTGTGACACCAGATAAAGCATTACCTGAAACGCTTAGCAAGCATTTGAAAAGTCTTCATAAAGTGTTGAGTCAATCGAAAATTGAAGATGAATTACTAGATTGATAAAGGGAAATAAGAATGTTTGAAATACAGGTTAAAACAAGCAAAGGAACGTCTGTAGCTAATGTCTTTTGTGCTGAAGATAGCTGCATATTAGGTAAATCAGCAGATTGTTTTGTTAATTTACACGGATGGAAGGTCGCCAAACAACATATTCAACTTTATAGAAGTACAGAAGGGTTGTTTGTAAAAAATATAAATCCTAAATATGACACTTTGATTGATGGAAAAAAAATTGACTGTTTTGGTCCTTTATCTATGGATCATGAAATCGTGGTACATGCTTATGCGATTAGAGTGACTGATCGACAAAAGAAAACCTCAAAGCTTAGCCCTTCTGTTACTGATGAAGAGAGTGTTTTACTGAATGAGCACCAATCCACAGCATCAATGGATCAAAATATATCAGTGTTAGAAATTTCTGAGGAAGAGTTAGCGAAAAATAAAGATACCATTAGACAATGGCGTGAACTGATTCATCGAGAACTTTTGACACAAATGGATTTACGGCGCATTAATGTGAACGAAATGTCTGATGAGGAGCTGAAAGTATTAACGGAAAAACTGATTAGGTCTATAGTAGAAAATGTTCAAAATTTCCCTGAGTCGTTATCCAAAGATGCTTTGTGTCAACAGGTATTAAATGAAGCTGTAGGTCTTGGTCCATTGGAAGAGCTGCTTGAAATGGATGATGTCAGTGAAATCATGGTTAATGCTGCAGATGAAATTTTTTATGAAAAAGGAGGACAGCTATATGAGTCCTCTGTCACATTCACCAATGATAAAGCTGTATTGTCGGCGATAGAAAGAATTGTGACACCATTAGGACGCCGAATTGATGAAAGTTCACCTGCAGTGGATGCTCGGTTAAAAGATGGTTCGAGAGTGAATGCAATTATTCCTCCCATTGCACTAAAAGGGCCTTGCATCACCATTCGAAGATTTATGAAAGAAAGGCTAAATGCATCACATCTAATTGATTTTGGTTCAATAAGCCAAGAAATGGTGAGTTTTCTTGAATATGTGGTTAAGTATAAACAAAATACTGTGATATCTGGTGGTACAGGCTCTGGAAAAACAACACTGTTGAATGTGCTATCGAACTTTATTCCTGTTGATGAAAGAATTATTACAGTAGAAGATGCCGCAGAACTTAAACTTTGCCAATCCAATTTGGTTTCATTAGAAGCAAGACCTGCAAACCAGGAAGGGAAAGGTGCTGTATCTATACGTGAGTTGGTTAAAAACTGTTTAAGGATGAGACCGGACAGAATTGTTGTAGGTGAGTGTCGTGGTGGGGAAGCGCTGGATATGTTACAAGCCATGAATACAGGACATGATGGATCCTTGACTACGGCTCACGCTAATAATCCTCGTGATTGTATCGCTCGATTAGAAATTATGGTCATGATGGCGGGAATGGACTTGCCAATTTTAGCGATAAGAGAGCAAATTGCCTCAGCAGTTAATATTGTCGTACAGCAAACTCGATTTTCTTGTGGTACACGTAAAGTGACTAGCATCTGTGAGGTTGCAGGAGTTGAAGGTGGTAGAATACAGTTAGGTGAGATTTTTAGATTCAGACAAACTGGTTTTGACGAGAAAGGTAAAATACAAGGCATTTTTGAAGCAACAGGAATTGTGCCTGAGTTTTACGAAAGTTTGGCAAAGAGAGGTGTGGCTGTAGATATGAGTTTGTTCACTCAAGGGCGAATTTTATCATGATGGAATCAATATTGATTGCGGTTTTTTCAGCATTGTCCGCTGGTATTATGGCTTATATTGGAATGCGTTTTTTTGCTCAGGCGGGTCAAAAATATCAGGAAAACTTTACAAATCAAGCCAGGGTGCATTTAGCTGATTTGTTTCTGTTAATAGAGCCGGAAAAATTATTCGTATTAAATACAATAATGATTATTGTTACATTTATCTTATCTTTTATCGTTTTTGGTAATTTGGTTTTATCCATTATTTTTTCTGTGTTAATGGGATTTGTACCTCAGATCACTTTGAAAATATTAACTAAACGTCGACGTCAATTATTTATTTCACAACTACCCGATATGTTGCAATCTTCATCAACAGCGATGAAAGCAGGGTCAAGTTTGAATCAGGCAATAGAAGCAGTTGTTTCTGAAGAAAGTGGTCCTATTTCTCAAGAATTTGATTTGTTTTTAAGAGAATTGCGGGTTGGAGTGGATTTTAATCAGGCTTTGGATAATATTTATGTACGAGTTCCTCTGATGGATTTTAAGTTAGTGGTTTCAGGGATGCAAATTTCTAAAGAAATTGGTGGAAACTTAGCTGAAACTTTAGAAAGACTCGCTGATACATTAAGGAGAAAGTTAGAAATGGAAGGGAAAATTGATGCATTAACCTCTCAAGGTAGGGCCCAAGGCATAGTGATGACATCTTTGCCGTTACTTTTGGGTTATATTCTTTATCTCATGGAGCCAGAACAAATGTCATTACTTTGGACTCAATGGTATGGTTGGGTTGTTATGGCGATTGTTTTTTTTATGGAACTGGCTGGATATTTGGTCATTAGAAAAATAGTGAATATCGATGTTTAATATAAGTCTTGTGATGGTTATAGGTGCCATTGTAGCAGTAGCCATTTTATTGCTGTCCATTTCAATTTTTCAAATTAAAAACTTAATTCCAGAAGATGAGAGAGAATACATGGATCCTCTACCTTTCTTCATGCGGTTGATGTGGCCAATGATTAACTTGTTATCTCATTACTTGGGAGAGAGGTTGAGTGTTGAATACATAGAAAAAAGCAAGAAAAGATTGCAGCGTTCTGGTTTAAGTTTTCTTTTATCTCCTCAACAATTTTTTGGACTGCAACTTATTAGTGGGTTTGTTTTTGGCATGTCGGGCTGGTGGGGGCTAACTGTATTAGAGAAAAACGTGGGTTTGATTCCAGTCATTTTTTTCATGTTGGGATTTTTATTGCCAGAATTAAATCTATCGGATCGTCGAAAGATAAGAGAAAAACAAATACTTAAACTACTACCTGTTTATCTTGATTTTATTACCATGGCTGTACAAGCTGGAATGAATTTAAATGGTGCAATATTGCAAGCTGTTGATAAGGGGCCAGAGGGGCCATTGAATCTTGAGTTTCAAAAAGTTTTGCGTGATATAAAAGCAGGTACTGGTAGGTTGGTTGCTTTAAGAAACATGTCAGATAGGCTGGAAATAAAAGAAATCTCTAGTTTAGTTGGGGCGTTAGCACAATCAGAAAAATCAGGTTCATCAATTGGTGATACTTTAAGAATTCAGTCAGATCAAAGACGAGTTGAGCGTTTTCAGCGCGCAGAAAAATTAGCGATGCAAGCGCCTGTAAAGCTCGTTGGCCCTCTAGTTCTATTCATTTTTCCAACAACATTTATCATTCTGTTTTTTCCCATTGCAACACAGTTAGTGCCAATGTTGGCAAAGTAGTTAAGGGAATATAATGAGTGCGCCAAGCAAAGCTAAGGCAATCAAGCTGGACAATCCAGCACAGGTAAAGTCTAACCAACAGCCTGTAACTGAACTACACACGTTAGGAGGTAACAAATAGCGTGAAGCTGTAGCAAGGG
>Ga0210032_1001641_pt1 | contig 11854 bp, 12 predicted proteins | sample CryGeyCG2114_250_2_FD_185458 | JGI IMG/M metagenome (GOLD analysis project Ga0210032, IMG submission 185458) | Groundwater microbial communities from aquifer - Crystal Geyser CG13_big_fil_rev_8/21/14_2.50 (SPAdes) (version 2) | ecosystem: Environmental > Aquatic > Deep subsurface > Groundwater ... | reverse complement strand
TAACTGAACAATTTCGCCTTGAATAATCTGTTGTGGATGGACGTCTAATTTCAGCTCAACAAGCTGACCTAATTTCACGCCTGCGGCTTCTGACTCTAATATATAGATTTTTGCTTGGAGTTTAGACAGATCGGGTAGGGTTGCAATTTGCTCTCCAGGCCAACTGGTATCTCCAACATGGGGCTTCACACCGGACCAATTCTTTTTCAACACAAAAACACCATCATGAGGGGCAACGATTTCTAATCCATTTAATACCTTGTTATACAACTCCAACTTTTTTTGGTGTCGCTGTTGTTGCAAAGAAAGTAATTCTAATTCTGATGTTGATTTAATATCCTGTGTTTGATACCGCCATGCCAAATAATTTTGCTTAGACTCCAAGTATTTTTGATTTTTCATCGCGTCAATCATTTCGTTTCGTGAATAAACATCTAAATCGTTCACATGATAATTTTGAGCGATGACTAATTCTTTTTTAATCAATTGGCGATCATTGACAATGCCCTCTTTTTCATTTTCAAGCACTTTCCTTTTTGTTTTATAAACAATTTCTGATTCATCAATTTGATATCGTTCTTGTCCTCTTTGATAAAGATATTTGTTGGCATCAAATCGGGCAACAACTTGCCCTTTTTTAACCAAGGTGTTTTCTTGTTCTAACCATTCAATGGTTTGAGGCTCAAATATATCACTGGGCATACTAATATTTGTAGAATTCACTGCTTCCAATTCACCACGGGCAGGTACTTTAATCGTAAAATCTTGTTTTGTGATAGTCAGTAAAATATTATTTTTTTGCACACTTTCCGAACAAGCGTTTAAAATGAATATTGTAAAAAAAAACCACCATTTTGAATAACCTAGTATCATTATTTTTCCTCCCTTTGAATAACCTTCTGGCGAGCCACCGTCTTATCTATTGGCAATAAAATTGAATTTTTTTTGTTATCCTTAATTTCTGTTGTTAAATTAATACTTGGGTTCTTTAAAAGATGTATTGTTAATCTAGCCGCCATGCCTGGTCGCATTAAATCTGCATCGGTATATTCAAGCATCACATCAGCATCAAAAATAACATTGGGTTGCAGTGCGCTTTCTCTTCTAAAGGTTTGACCTAACTTGCTTATTTTTCCTTTAAATATTTTTTCAGGAGCAGCATCTAAAACTACATCAACGCTTTGGCCTAATACGACTTTTCCGGCATCCGCTTCCAAAATTTTTGCTTTCACCATCATTTGATCTAAAGAGGGAAGTTCTAATATTTGCCTACCCATCCAGACCGTATCTCCAGCACTCACTTTTTTTCCTTCATAGTCGGGTTTATAAATAACAACGCCTGCTTTTGGTGCCAACATCGTCATTCTCTGAATACCTAATTGAATTAAGTCCACTTCTGATTGCAATCGTTCAACATCATTCTTTGCAATTGATAATTTAATGCTGTTTGACTCATTTGTTTTGTTCAAGGTACGTTCTAGTCGCTTGGATTCATTCTCAGATAATTGATATTGAATAGATAATTTTTTTGTATCTTGGCTGCTTTCTAAGCCCTTGGATTTTTCCCACTTTCTACTGGCTTTATCTTGTTTCATCAAAAGTTCTGCCCAGTGAAGTTTTTGCTTTTCTACTAAAGCGGTATTGGTAAGCTGTAGGTTTTCCAAAGTTTTTTTGGCGGTATTGAGTTCACTTTTTTTAAAAGATAGATTTTGCAGAAGTTGACTGGTATCAAAGTTAATAATAGGATCGCCTGCTGATACAGTTGTACCTTCAGCTGCCATAAAAGTGACTTTATATTTCCACATATTATGTACCGATGGCGGACCAATTACGGCGGTTTTTGTAGAAGCTAACTCACCATTAGCTTCTACAAATTGAGTTTGTTTCGTTAACTTATTATTGACTTCTTGTTTATCCGGTTGACAGGCACTGAGTAACAAGGCCATATTAAACGCCATGATCAACATACGCATTATTCATCCCGTCCTTTAGAAGCTATTTGATTTTCCATTTCCTGTGTCCAAATAACATTCGCCTCATCAGCTTTCCTCTCGTCACTTGTATCTACAATCATTTCGGTACTTACAACGACCCTGACACTCATCCCAGGGACCAATGTCACCTTAGGTTTTTGTGTGATTTCTATAGAAACATCATAATAATTTGAGTTTCCCCATTCCTCTTTCGACTGGGCTTGCATGGCGATATGGTTGATTATCCCTGTAAATTTTTGATCTTGGTAAGCATCTAAGGATAGAGAAACCTGCTTCCCGGTTTTGATTTTTGGCCAGTCCACCTCATTTACCCAAGCTTCCACAGACTCATTCCCACGGCCAGGGATCGAGGCAACCATCCATGAAGTTTGTACATTTTGCCCTTCTGTTATCTTAGAGCCATCCCAAGGGTGCATGGCATGGATAACGGTGCCACTCCGTTCCGCTTTAAGTTGCAATAATGCGAGTTCGCTTTCTTTTTTGGTTAATGTTTCTCCAATTCGTTTTACTTCTAAAATTTGCTTTTGTGTTTCTGAGTCCAGTTCATTTTGAGCCGTTTTCAGATCTGTGGTCGCTCGTTCTAAGGTTTTCTGTGCTTTAATATATTCAAAAGCGATGTTATCTTTTTCTAAATTTGAACGATATTGTATGGGCACATCTGCAGCCAGTTTTGCTAATTGATATTCGAGCTTTGCTTTAATCAGATCATGCTCCGCATCAATTATTTTTTGTTCTAATTCCAACGTCTTCTGTTGAGCGGTATTTTTTGATTGTCTTAATTTGACTTTTTCTTGTTCGATCTCACTATCCAAATTGGCTGTATCGAATAACACCACTAAATCTCCTTTTTCTACAGACTCCCCCTCTGGTTTCATCCATTTTATCTGAAGTCTATAGCTTGAGGACCAAGGCGTGATAAATGATTGCACATCTCCTGGCTTTATTTTACCCGTTAGAATCACAAAATTAGACTCACTAGGTTCCTGGCTAGTAGCTTGCTGCATGAGTCCTAAGAGGAGTAAACAACTAACAATAAGAGTACGCATGCATTCTCTCCTCTAAAATTAGGCCATCTTTCAAAATCACCACTCTTTGCGCATGTTGCGCGATGTCATCCTCATGAGTCACTACCACAACAGTTTGTCCCTCGTTATGTAATTGGTGAAACAGCTGCATAATTTCATCCGAGGTCTTGCTATCCAAATTCCCTGTGGGTTCATCTGCTAAAATAATAGCTGGGTTGTTAATTAATGCTCGGGCAATAGCCACTCGTTGTCTTTGTCCTCCTGACATTTCAGAGGGACGGTGATGAAATCTATCACCCAGACCTACGCACATTAGCATATTGATGGCTCTTTCTCTCGCCTCTTTTTTGGAACAATTTGAAAATCTGAGTGGCAGCATGACATTTTCAAGGGCACTGCGTCTTGCTTGTAGATTAAAAGTTTGAAAAACAAAGCCTATCGATCGATTTCTGACAGCGGCTAATTGATCATCATTCAAGGTTGAGACTTCTTGCTCAGATAATAGATAATTCCCTTTTGTGGGCTGATCCAGGCAACCCAAAATATTCATCAGAGTGGATTTTCCCGAGCCTGAAGGCCCCATGATGGCAATGAATTGATTTTTAGGAATATGTAAGTCAATACCTTTCAATGCATTTACTTCAATATTCCCCATAGAATAAGATTTTGACAGGTTTGAAACACGAATCATCTAAAGGCCCATTTAGCAAAAGTCAAAAAACCCTCAATATACTGCATTCATGGCCATTAGTGAAGGTCAGTGCTTTGGTATTTCAATAAAAATTGACTCCCTTAAATTCTGTATTTTGAGGTGATGCGGGTATATAATCCAAGCAAACCTTTATGAATTGGATCTTAAAAGTGTCGCATAACTATTTGTGGTTATTACTTTTTTTTAGCGTCTGCCTAACAGGTTGTGGGCAAAAAGGCAGTCTCTATTTACCAGCAAAAGTAAAACCTGAATCCACACAAAAAAAAGAGGCCGCTAAGCAACAACAAGAGCCAAAGAAGACGACTGCATCCGAACACAAAACGGCAGCACAACCCAATCTATGAATAGACTCAGAATTCCTTTTTCTAAAATGCAGGGGTTGGGTAACGATTTTGTAGTGATTGATCAGGTAACAAATCCTCAATATCTCAATACCAAACAAATCCAAAAACTGGCAGATCGCCATTATGGAATAGGTTGTGATCAGTTAATCTATGTGGAGGCTCCCATGCGTCCCGATGTTGATTTTCATTACCGCGTTTTTAATGCTGACGGCCATGAAGTGGAACATTGTGGGAATGGAGCCCGTTGCTTTTATCGTTTTGTCAGAGAGCACCAACTCTCCTGGAAAGGTCGTTTAAGAGTATCCACCGAAACTGGATCTGTGTTAGAGATGACTCAAGGCCCCAATGGGATGGTTTGTGTAGAGATGGACGAACCTCAATTCAATACCAAACAAATACCTGTGACTCAACAAAAGCAACAACTTAACTACAAGCTCAAAGTCGCCGATGAAATCATTAGCGTTGGACTAGTTTCCATGGGCAATCCTCATTGTGTTATATTGGTTAACGACATAGAAAAAGCGCCTGTTTCCGAATTGGGCCCAGTGATAGGTCAACATCCTTGGTTTCCTGAGGGTGTTAATGTCGGATTTATGGAGGTGCTTAATCCTGTTAGGATTAAATTGCGCGTTTTTGAACGTGGTTCCGGCGAAACTCAAGCCTGCGGCACTGGCGCTTGCGCGGCTCTAGCAATAGGACGCCAACATGGTTGGTTAGATGAAAGAGTTCGCATTGAACAACCGGGTGGTAATCTTCAGCTCAATTGGAAAGGGGCTGGACACCGACTTAAAATGACCGGTTCAGCGGTAACGGTATTTGAAGGTATCATTGAATTATGACAACAAATCAAGACATCCAAACTCAAAACGCAGAAACGATTAGTTATTATTTACGCCACCACCCTGACTTTTTTGTCAGACATCCCCAATTGCTACCTATTTTAGAGATCCCCCATGCCTCAGGCTCTGCGGTCTCATTGGTTGAGCGTCAGGTAAAAGCGCTAAGAGAGGAAAACCGTCGTATTCAAGGCCAGCTGATTGATGTTTTAAGAACAGCACAACGCAACGAAAACCTGTATCAACAGTGTAATGAACTTGTCAACCGTTGGTTATTAATAACCGATCAAGCGACATTGCTTGATCAGGTCAGTAGCGATATGCAGCAATTATTTGATATTGATGCGACAGCAGTGATGACCAATGAATCCCAACAGGCTCAAGAAATATGTGATCACTATGAAATGAAATTTCCCGACAACCAACCTTTATGCGGCGCTGTTGAAAGCAAAATTATCGAACAGGTTTTTCCTGAATCTCATTTTCCTGAACAAAAAGCACTCAAATCCATGGCGATTATACCCTTAGGTCAACATGCACAATTTGGCTTATTAATCTTAGCCAGTAGACACATTGATGGTTTTAGTGCCACTATGGGTACTCTATTTTTAGAACAAATCGCAGCGGTATTAAAAACCTTATTAAATAAATTCAATACCTGATTTTTGCGATCTGTTTTTTTTGACTTCTTATTGAGAAGACTTATCTATGCAACCTGAACAGTGGATTTCTTGCTACATTGAAAACCTGAAAACACAAAAAGGTTACTCGATACATACGCTTAAAAACTATCAACGCCAACTCGAAGCCACGGCAATGACCCTTTGGTCTGGTTCAACACCTAAATGGCCCATGCTATTGCCCGCAGAAATTCAACACTTGGTAGCAAGATGGCATCAGTCGGGTTTATCCTCTCGCTCTATCAACACGCGTCTTTCTGCAATACGCGGGTTTTATCATTATTTGATCAAACAAAAATGGGTTCAGATGAATCCAGCCAAATCTATTCAAGCCCCCAAGGTCCACAAAAGACTCCCAAAACAGGTGGATGCGGAAACTCTCTCCGACTTTTTACATCAAATCCCCCAAGAAACTGCCATAGAAGCGAGAGATCGCGCCATTATGGAGTTGTTTTATAGTTCGGGTCTGCGACTTTCTGAGCTGGCGAGTTTGGATGTTTCTCATTTACCCCAGGACGATGCCCTATTAAAAGTAGTGGGTAAAGGCGCTAAACAACGTTACGTGCCGATTGGTTCAAAAGCGCACCAAGCACTGAATATCTGGTTAAACAAACGCATAGATTTCCACCAAGAACGCAATCCCCAAGAAGCGCTATTTCTATCGAAAAATGGCCATAGGCTATCGGTAAGAAGCATCCAAACCAGACTCAATTTCTGGGCACTCAAATTAGGTTTGCCTTCGCACCTTCATCCTCATATGCTGCGCCATTCTTGCGCTACTCATTTATTGGAAAATTCTCATAATTTACGCGCAGTTCAAGAATTATTGGGTCACGCCAGCTTAGCGACAACACAAATTTATACCCATGTTGATTTCAGCCATTTAGCCAAAATATACGATGCCGCGCACCCCAGAGCTTTAATGCATCCAGATAAAAAGGAAAAAATGGATGATTAAAGTACTCAGTTTCGATCTGGATGATACCTTGTGGGACAACCATCAGGCTATAGCGCGCGCCAAACAAAAACTCTATAATCACCTTGTTGAACAATATCCACAAATCAGTACGCTCTATGATCAAAAAGCCTTTGAGGATTTAGGATGGGCCATCATCCAAGCCAATCCCAACAACCCCAATATTGCCTCACTGAAACAACAACAAATTGAAAAAGTTTTAGCGCAGTTTGATATCCCCTTGCAAGCGGCTGATTATTTTTTTGACTATTATTATGAGTGGCGCAATCGCGTTGAGTTATTTCCAGAAGTTATCAGCTGTCTAAATGCTTTAAAATCTAACTACCAGTTAGTTTCAGCCACCAATGGTAATATAAACCTCAAGAGCATTGGATTGGATCACTTTTTCGACTATTCAGTTTGTGCTGCAGATGTACAGGCCAAAAAGCCTGATCAAAAGATTTATCAAAGCATTTTAAAAAAGCTAAAAGTCGATGCAGAGCAGGTTATTCATATAGGGGATAGTTTCGAAAATGATGTGCTCGGCTCGCTTCATTGTGGTATGAAGGCTCTATGGTACAACCCAAACCGATTGGCACAACCCATGATCCCAACGGATTTTTCAACTCAGTACTTGGGATCAATCAGCCATCATGCTCAAATTGCAGAAATGATGAAATATATTCAACACTTGTAGGAAAGCTTATGTCAGTCTCTTTAAAACCAGCTTTATACAGGCTCTTATCAGGCCCTTGTTTGAGTCCAGCGCCAGCAACAGAAACGTCCAGCTCATCATCCGTTGATCGATCCGTTAATATTGAACTCTCTTTTCCCAACGATAATAATATCCAACCCAATAAAAGTGATTTTAAAGTGGTGAATTATGTGATTATGAGTAGTTGAACTAGCGAGCACTGTTTCTTTTACAGATACCCAATTCATCCCAAAGATCATCAATACGCGATTTAACTTGGGCATCCATTGCAATGGGATGTCCCCATTCGCGTTGTGTCTCACCAGGCCACTTATTGGTTGCGTCCATTCCCATTTTAGAACCTAATCCTGCTACAGGTGAAGCAAAATCAAGATAATCAATGGGGGTATTTTCAATGAGGACGGTATCACGCGCTGGATCCATTCGGGTTGTCATTGCCCAGATCACGTCTTTCCAATCTCTTGCGTTGACATCATCATCGGTAACAATCACAAACTTTGTGTACATAAATTGACGCAAAAAAGACCAAACCCCCATCATCACCCGCTTGGCATGACCGGGATATTGCTTTTTGATGGTCACAATGGCTAAACGATAAGAACACCCTTCTGGTGGCAAATAAAAATCGACTATTTCTGGAAATTGTTTTTGTAAAATAGGGATAAACACTTCATTCAGGGCTTCACCCAAAATGGCAGGTTCATCAGGAGGCCTTCCTGTATGAGTCGAATGGTAAATCGGTTGTTGTCTATGGGTAATTTTTTCTATGGTAAAGACAGGGAAAGACTCCACCTCATTATAGTAACCAGTATGATCACCATAAGGCCCCTCGGATGCCATTTCATGGGGGGAGATATAACCTTCTAAAACAAATTCGGCACTGGCAGGTACTTGCAAATCATTACTGAGGCATTTCACCACATCGGTTTTAGAACCACGCAATAATCCCGCAAAGGCATATTCAGACAAGGTATCTGGAACTGGTGTTACTGCGGCTAAAATAGTCGCCGGATCAGCACCAAGCGCTACTGAGATAGGAAAGTTTTCTCCAGGATGCTGTTGTTTCCAAGAGCGAAAATCCAAAGCCCCACCACGATGGGACAACCAACGCATAATGACTTTATTTTTTGCAATAACCTGCTGTCTATAAATACCTAAATTTTGCCGAGGCTTATCAGGCCCTTTAGTCACCACTAAACCCCAAGTAATCAAAGGAGCCACATCACCAGGCCAACAAGTTTGTATGGGTAATTTTCCCAAATCCACATCGTCCCCTTTGATAACGACCTGTTGACAGGGTGCTTTACTCAAAACCTTGGGAGACATATTGAGAACTTGTTTGAAAACAGGCCATTTCTCAATGGCATCAAGAAATCCTTCTGGAGGTTCGGGTTCCTTCAGATAGGCCAGTAGCTTTCCAACCTCTCTTAAAGATTGAACAGACTCTTGACCCATACCTAATGCGACTCTTTCTGGGGTTCCAAATAAATTAGCCAGAACAGGAATCGAATAACCTTTTGGATTCTCAAACAATAATGCCGGTCCGCCCATTCTTAATGTGCGGTCCGCAATTTCAGTGATTTCTAAAATAGGATCAACGGGAATAGAAATACGCTTTAATTGACCTTTTTTTTCCAAAAGCTGGATAAAATCGCGCAAGTCTTTGTATTTCATACGCATAGACAGTTTCTTTTATGGAAGTTTTTATTGACGCACTTATTGACGTTTCATGGAGTCAAAAAACTCATCATTGGTTTTAGTCATGGCTAAACGATCGATTAAAAACTCAATACCATCAATCTCATCCATGGGATGAATGATTTTTCTTAAAATCCACATTTTTTGCAGTTCATCTGGTGTGGTTAATAGATCTTCCTTTCTGGTACCAGAACGATTGACGTTGATGGCTGGGTAGACTCTTTTCTCAGCGATGCGGCGATCTAAATGAAGTTCCATGTTGCCAGTTCCTTTGAATTCTTCATAGATCACCTCATCCATTTTAGAACCGGTATCTACCAAGGCTGTCGCAATAATAGTAATAGAACCACCTTCTTCGATATTTCTAGCGGCGCCAAAAAATCTTTTAGGCTTGTGTAATGCATGGGCGTCAACACCACCCGTTAGCACTTTACCCGATGAAGGAATAACCGTGTTATAAGCACGAGCTAAACGGGTAATTGAATCGAGAAGAATAATCACATCTTTCTTATGTTCAGCAAGTCTTTTAGCTTTTTCAATAACCATTTCTGCCACTTGAACATGGCGACTTGCAGGCTCATCAAAAGTAGAAGCAACCACTTCGCCACGAACCGTTCGGCTCATTTCTGTCACTTCTTCCGGGCGCTCATCAATCAACAAGACCAGCAAAACACATTCTGGGTTATTGAATGAAATAGATTGAGCGATGTTCTGCAACATCATGGTTTTACCTGCTTTGGGAGGCGACACAATGAGACCACGCTGCCCTTTACCGATTGGTGCTGTTAAATCAATGATTCTGGCGGTCACATCTTCGGTACTGCCATTACCACGTTCCATGCGCATTCTTTGATTAGGATGAAGTGGTGTTAGGTTTTCAAATAAAATTTTTCCTTTGGCCTGCTCTGGAGATTCAAAGTTAATCTCATTCACACGCAATAGGGCAAAATAGCGCTCACCTTCTTTAGGTGGACGAATTTTACCTTCAACAGTATCTCCCGTTCTTAAATTAAAACGGCGGATCTGACTAGGAGAGACATAAATATCATCTGGTCCTGCCAAATAAGAGTCATCGGCAGATCGTAAAAAGCCGAAGCCATCCGGTAGAATTTCTAACACACCATCGCCGAAAATATCTTCTCCGCTTTTAGCATGTTTTTTAAGTACCGCAAAAATAACATCTTGTTTGCGAGTACGGCCGATATTTTCTAACCCCATTTCTTGGGCTAGAGCGATAAGATCATTGATTGGTTTTTTTTTGAGTTCGGTAAGATTCATGTAATGACTTTCTATAGGTGTATTGAAACCATGGGAGGTTTGTTGGCAAAAAATTTCCGTGAATTGAGAATATTTTTATGGTTTTTTTGATTTTTGTTTAATTGATCAACCTGGGCAAGGGAAACGATTGTCTCTGCAGGTTGCGTATTAAGGTAGCACTGCTCAGCGCTCAGGTCAAATTTTAATTCACATTAATACTATATTTCAAAAAAAGCACCCCGATTTCTCAATAAAAAACAGGGTGCCTCGAATATTACAGGCTGCTATCTAAAAATGCTGCCAACTGAGATTTTGATAAAGCACCCACTTTAGTGGCATGAACCGCGCCGTCTTTAAATAAAATTAAAGTGGGAATACCACGGATCCCAAACTGAGGAGGCGTTGCTGAGTTCTCATCAATATTGAGTTTGGCCACCTTAATTTTGCCTGTATATTCTGTGGCAATTTCTTCAAGAATGGGGGCGATCATTTTACATGGCCCGCACCATTCCGCCCAAAAATCCACCAAAACAGGGGTGTCTGACTTAAGGACATCAACCTCAAATGAGGCATCTGAAACATGGGCAATTTTATCGTTCATTGAATTATGCTCCTACTTTAAAACGCCCTTATTTGGGGCAATGGGGTATATTAATCGGTACAACTAAATTTTGCCACAACAAAAGCGGCGAATAATTATATTATGGAGACTGGTTTAGATTATTCAACCTTTACAGAACAAAATGCCCTAACTTAACCTCAACTCTGGATAAGAAAATTTCCACCACAGAGAACACAGAGATGACAGCCATTAAATTTGAACATTGATCATTAGCTCAAGAAATAAACATAATAGAGCCTTTATCAAGCCAAACTTTTCTTTCTCTGTGCTCTCTGTGCTCTCTGTGATAAGTATTTTTATTTTTTATCCAGAATTGAGGTTAACTTATGTCTATATACCCTCTAAGATGACTTACCCGTCATTTTGTTGCATCGGACTGCATTCTTACTTTTTTTAATGATAGGAGTTTCTAACAGATAGTATGGGTTCGTGGTATAGTAGCCTAGTTTATTCAATAATTGGATAAACTACAAATTATAATGAGATAAAACACATGACAAACAAGCACTTAACCGATGTGGTTTTTGCACAGTTAGGGTTAGAAACAGCGCTGGTTAAAGCCGTTAATGACTTAGGGTTTACTCACTGCACGCCCATTCAAGCCAGAACCTTACCCTTGGCACTCACTGGACAAAGTATTGCAGGACAAGCGCAGACAGGAACTGGGAAAACCGCTGCATTTCTACTCGCGGCCCTTAATGATTTACTCACCATTGAACCGATTGAAGGACGCCGCCCCAACGAACCCAGAGTATTGATTATTGCTCCCACTCGAGAATTGGTACAGCAGATTTACCAAGATGCAAAACTATTATCTAAATACACTTCATTAAAAATCGCACTCGCCTTTGGCGGTGTTGATTATGAGGAACAACGCTCGACCATCCAAAATGGCGTGGATATTTTGATTGGCACCACTGGACGGTTAATTGATTTTTATAAACAAGATGTTTTTGGTTTAGATGCCATAGACGTGATGATCATGGATGAGGCAGATCGTATGTTTGATCTCGGTT
>Ga0210032_1001636_pt1 | contig 11861 bp, 7 predicted proteins | sample CryGeyCG2114_250_2_FD_185458 | JGI IMG/M metagenome (GOLD analysis project Ga0210032, IMG submission 185458) | Groundwater microbial communities from aquifer - Crystal Geyser CG13_big_fil_rev_8/21/14_2.50 (SPAdes) (version 2) | ecosystem: Environmental > Aquatic > Deep subsurface > Groundwater ... | reverse complement strand
CATTCAGCGCTTGTTGAATATGGACAAAGTTCACTTTAAGCACATCAGATTCAATGACATTCAGGCATGGGTCGGCGCGCAGGCGCTGCGCCAGGTCCCGGTCCAGCTCGATCATGGTCAAGCGGTCGATGTGTTGCAGCAAAGGCTGGGTCAACGCCGCCAGCCCGGGGCCGATCTCCACCATGGCTTGCCCGGGTTGTGGTGCGATGGCGGCAACGATGTCGTCAATGACCGCGCCATCGACCAGAAAGTGCTGCCCGAAACGCCGTCGCGCGATGTGACCACCAGTGCGGCCCGCGCTGCGTAGGCGTCGGGGTTCTGGCGCGCTCACAGGGGCGGTTCGCGCAGTTCGACGTAGGCGCGTGCGCGCACATCCTGCGCCCAGGTTTGATACACCTGCTCTGACTTTTTCTCGCGCAACATGGCGCGTACGGCTTCGCGTTGCTGCTCGGGCGTCAGGCTGGCTTTGCGCCGCTCCAGCAACTGGATCAAGTGGATGCCAAAGCGCGTTAGCAGCGGGTCGCTGACCTCGCCCGGTGCCAGCCGGTTCATGACCGTTTCGAACTCGGGCACAAACATGCCCGGGCTGCTCCAGCCAAGATCGCCCCCCTTGGCGGCACTGCCGTCCTTGGAATGCTCACGCGCCAGCGCGGCAAAGTCGGCTTTGCCGTTGACCACCAGTTTTTTGAACTCACTCAACTTTTCTCGCGCAGCGGCTTCACTCAAGGTGGGGCCGGGTATGAGCAGAATGTGGCGCGCATGGCTTTGCGTGACGGCCACGGTGGGCATTTTTGGGTTGATCTTTTCAACGACCTTGAGCACATGAAAGCCAGCCGCAGAGCGCACCAACTCTGCCACGTCGCCCACGGCCAGGGCTTGGGTGGCCGCCACAAACAGGTCAGGGTAGCGGCTGGCGGTACGCAACCCCAACTGGCCACCGGTACTGAGGTCGGTAGCGTCAGAAAACTCGCGTACCAGTGCGGCAAAGTCTTCCCCCTTGCGCGCACGCTCCAGCGCGCGCTGCGCCCGCGCCTTGAGGGCGTCCACCTGGGTTGGTGTCGCCGCTTCGGGCACAGTCACCAAAATCTGTGCTAGGTTGAGTTCGATGTCGCCCGACGGCGCTGCCGTCTGCTGGTCGCGCAGGTATTGCTCGACCTCCGCGTCGGATACGCGGATGCGCGGTTGCACTTCACGCTCGATCAGGCGCTGCATCAGGATCTGGTCGTGCAGTTGTGCGCGAAACTGCACCACGCTTTGTCCGTCGCGCTCCAGGCGGCGATGCAGCTCTACCACGTCAATCTGGTTTTGCAGCGCAATGGATGCCTCGGCCTCGTCCAGCGCCGCGTCTTCCACCCGCAGTCCCGTGTCACGCGCCAGCTGCAATTGCGCTTTCTGGTTGATCAGATCGTCCAACACTTGCGGCGCCAGCAGGGCCAGGTCAGGGGTGGGGCGGCGCTGGGCGGCAAGTTGCTGCACCACCCGTTCCAGCTGGCGGCGCACCTCGTGGTTGGTGATGGGCTCTGAATTGACCACGGCGACGATGAAGTCCGCCGCGTTACTGGAGCGTGCTGGCGCAGTAGCGGCCAGGGGCGTCAGCGTCATGGGTGAATCAGGTGCGCGCAATCCCTGCGCGTTTGCAGCAGGTCCCGACAACAGTGCCAACGCTAACAGGCCAAATGGGAAATAACGGTCAAGCATGATGGGTCAATCGTAACGGTCAAAGCGGCTGGGCGTAACGGGAGATTCCCGCAACGTGCGGTACCCCTGGATATTGTCTTGCAAGGTTTTCAATGGGCTCACGCCTAGGCGCGAGAAGCCAACAAATTCCAGCTGGAACATCACGCGCTGGGTTGCGCTGGCGGTACTGGTCTGCAAGCGCTCCAGCACAATGCGGCCCAGCCAGCAGCCGGCATCGTATTCAAAGCCCAGCACCGAATTCACCAGTTTGCGGTCGGCAAGGCTGTAGTTCAGTCGCCCCACGCTGTACCAGCGGCTGCCCGGTACCCCGGCATCTGCTGTGGCTATTTGCGGGAACGAGAGCGGCCATTGCCAGCTCAGATCGAGCTGTTCACTGGCGTTGCGCTGAAACCGGTACGCCGCCGACACGGTGCGGTAGCTGCCGGGGCGGTAACTGGCGCTCAATGCCGACCGCACGGTGGACTCGGTGTCGGGATTGAACTGGAAGCTGCCGTCAAAGCTCCAGCGCGGGCTCCAGTGAATTGCCCCCCCCACCAGAATGTCGCTGATGCGATCGGTTGCAGGGGTGCCGCCGGGCAGGGTGACGTTTTGGTTTTGAAACCGCAGGCGCTGTGCCACCCCTAGCCGTGCAGCCTCGGCGCCGGTTTGCGGGTCGAGCAAGCGGCTGGTCACACCCAGCGTCAGCAGGTTGCTATCAGAGATGCGGTCGTTGCCGACAAAGGCGTTTTCGGTAAAGATGGTGGACAGGTTGAAGTCGTTGGCGCCCGAGTCGTAGTTGGGCAGCAGGCTTTGATCGCGGTAAGGCGTGTTGACGTAAAAAGCGCGCGGCTCCAGCGTCTGGCGCAAGCTGCGGCCAAAAAACGAGGTGTCGCGCTCAAACACCACCGTGCCGTCCAGACTCAGGCTTGGCACCACCCGGTTGGCCTGCTGCTGACCACTGCCAAGCGGCGTGTCAAACTGGTATCGCGTGGCGTGCAATTGCAGTCGGGGTGTGAGTGAACCAGCCGCACCACTCCAGGGGCGCTCTATTTGCAAGAGCGAAAAAAGTCTGCCAGCATTGGGCTGACCGGTCAGACTGGCATTGGATTGAAACTGCGTGTAATCCGCTTCCAGCGACAGGTTTACATCCGTGCCGACCAGCTGTGCGTAACGCGTGGTGATCTGCGGCAGGCGGTCGTATGGTGGCACGATGGGTGCGGTCACGTCCTGTAGCGTCTGCCATCTCAGTGCGCGCGCACTGTTGCTGAAGGCGCCGCTTTGCCACTGTAGCGCCAGTTCATTGGAAAGCAGGCGCTGCGTCAGAGACGCGTTGGTCCGGGTGAAATCACGCCAGTAGTTGTCGTCGCTGACGCGGTTCAGGCCCACGTTCAGCCCGATGCCGCTGTCGGTCCAGCGGCTGGCGAAGTGGGCCTGGTGGTCCAGGTTCAAACCCCAGCGCGTGGTGTCGCGTAGCCGGTCGGCGGGCATCCAGTCCAGCTTCACACTGCCGGCATAGTCTGACTCAAGGTAGCGAAACTGCGTGCCCAGGTTCACGCCACGCTTGGTCATCACCGTGGGCGTGAGAGTGGCATCGCGGTTGGGCGCAATGTTCCAGTAGTACGGTTGTGCCAACTCAAAACCGGTCACGTTGTCCAGCCCGACCGTGGGCGGTAAAAAACCCGATTTGCGCTGGTCACTCAGCGGGAACGTCAGGTAGGGCACTGGCAGCAGCGGCACGCCCTTGAAGCTCAGGACAGCCAGTTGGGCGCTGCCAACGTTTTCTTCATTATCAAGACTGATGGTGCCGGCGCGCAAAATCCAGTCTGGTGCCCAGTCCGGCACCGGTAGACGCTTGCAAGTGGTGAACGTGGCGTTGCGGATCACGGCACGCTGATGGTCCAGAAAATCCACCCGATCGGCCTGGCCGTGTCCGCCGTTGCGCAGAAACTGGTAGCTGGGTTGGTTGAAAAAACCCTCAAACGCGTCCACGCGCAGTTCAAGCAAGGGTCCTTCATAGACATTGCCGGCGCGGTTGACGTGCACGTTGCCAAGCGCGCGCGCCAGATCATTGGGTTGGTAGTAATCCAGATGGTCAGCTTGAATCACCATGTCGCCCTTGCGCAGCATGGCCGCACCTTGCACCGATGTTTCCAGGTCTGTACGACCGGTGATGCTCTGGCCACTGATAAAAATAGGCAACTGGGCGCGCACCGCCGGATCAATTTCTTCTTGCAGGCTGGTGCTGATGCCTAGCTCCAAATCGCCTCTTGGCTGCGCCAGCACCGGGGTCGCCAACCACGCCGACACCAACACGACAGCGCAGCGGCGCGTGGCGACTGCGTCCGTCAAAACGGCAAGGTTCAGGAAATTCATCAGGCAAACAATGGGTGCGCGCAAAAATGTCGGGGGTGAGCCAGAAGGCGGATTTGTAGAATGGATTATCCATGAGCCCATCACCCCTGCCCCCCTCCTCTGCGCTTTCGGCTGCGTCTGTCATCCACTGGGCCGATGCACAGCGCGCCAACGCTTTCACAAACTGGCTGCAAGGCGTCGCTGCCCAACACAACTTGCGCAGCGACAGCTTGCGCCCGGCCAGCGCCGATGCCAGCTTTCGCCGCTATTTGCGCATCGACGCGGGCGCAGGCAGCTTCATCATCATGGACGCGCCCCCGCAGCATGAAAACTGCCAGCCCTTTGTGACCGTGGCGCAGCTGATGCAGGGTGCGGGCCTGCGTGTGCCCGAGGTCTTGGCGTGGGACCAGGCCAACGGTTTCATGTTGCTCACCGACCTGGGGGGCCAGACCCTGATGCAATGCATTGACCCCGCCAACTCACAGGCCAACCTGCCGCTCTACCTGCAAGCGGTGCAGGTGCTGATCAACTGGCAGCGCGCGTCGCGCCCCGGTGTGCTGCCACCCTACGACCAGGCGCTGCTGCGGCGCGAACTGGAACTGTTCCCCGAGTGGTATCTGGCCAAACATCGCGGGGTGGTGGTGGATACCGCGCTGCGCGCCACGCTGGAGCGCGTGTTTGAACGCATCATCGCCCAGAACCTGGCGCAACCGCAGGTGTATGTGCACCGCGACTTCATGCCACGCAATCTGATGGCCACTGCATCGCCGGGACAGCCGCTGGGCGTGCTGGATTTTCAGGACGCGGTGTACGGCCCCATCACCTACGACATTGCCAGCCTGATGCGTGACGCCTTTTTGAGCTGGGACGAAGAGTTTTGCCTGGACGTGACCGTGCGTTACTGGGAGCAGGCGCGTCAGGCGGGTTTGCCGGTGGGCGAAGATTTTGGTGAGTTTTACCGCGCGGTGGAATGGATGGGCCTGCAGCGCCATCTGAAAGTGGCGGGGCCCGCCTCACCTTGCGCGACGGCAAACCCCAGTACCTGGCCGATACGCCGCGTTTTATCCGCTATATCCGTGCCACCTGCGCGCGCTACCGTGAGCTCACGCCCCTGCTGCGGCTGGTGGATAAGGTGGAAGGCATTGTCGAGCCCCCGGTGCTGGTCATGGGACGGTAGAGAGCAGTGGCTTTCAATGTGCCGTCAAGCATGCACCACGGCACGAGAAGCGAATAAAATAACAGCGTATAACGTTCAGCCGCATGTTCCAAAAGCTATCATTGCTGTAGCGTTTTTTGTTTGCTGACGACCAATTCATTCAGTCATCTCACCCCGTATTCCTCAGCCCCGCCGCAATGCCGTTGATGGAGATATGAATGCCGCGCTTGAGCCTGTCATCCGTTTGACCAGCACGGTAGCGCCGTACCAATTCCACTTGCAGGTGGTGCAGCGGGTCGATGTACGGAAAGCGGTGGCGGATGGAGCGTTGCAGCGCGACGTTGTGGGCCAAGCGCTGGCTGTCGCCGGTGATCAGCGTCAACGCTTGTGCCGTCAGGTGCCACTCGGTTTCAATGGCGACAAAGATTCTCTTGCGCAGTTTTTTGTCTGCCACCAACTCGGCGTAACGCGAGGCCAGCGCCAGGTCGCTCTTGGCCAGCACCATGTCGATGTTGGACAGCAAGGTTTTGAAGAATGGCCACTGCTGCTCCATTTGGCGCAGCAGGGACAGACGCTGTTTGTGCGTCTTGGCGGGAGTTTTGTCACCCACTGGATGCACAAACCGATCTACCGCAGAGCCAAATCCGTACCAGCCTGGCAGCGTCAGGCGGCACTGTCCCCAGCTAAAGCCCCACGGGATGGCGCGCAGGTCTTCAATGGCTTGTGTGGCCTTGCGTGAGGCCGGACGCGAGCCGATGTTGAGTTCGGCAATCTCGCGGATCGGCGTGGCGGCAAAGAAGTAGTCGGTAAAGCCCGGGGTCTCATAGACCAGCGCCCGGTAGGCGGCCATGCTGTCGTGGGACAAGTTGGCAGCAGCTTGCAGAAATTCGGGCGCGGCCGAACGCGTGCGGTTGAGCAGCGTGGCTTCCAGTGTGGCGGCAACCAGCGTTTCCAGGTTGCGTCGGCCGATCTCCGGGTTGGCGTATTTGGAGCCGATCACCTCGCCCTGCTCGGTCAGACGAATTTGCCCGCGCACGGTGCCCGGGGGCTGCGCCAGAATGGCCTCAAAGCTGGGGCCACCGCCGCGCCCCACCGTGCCGCCGCGGCCGTGGAACATGCGCATCTGCACAAAGCGTGTGTCACCCGGGTTGGGGTGGCCCTGGTTGATCTGGTTGAACACGTTGACCAGTGCAATTTCGGCTTGGTACAGCTCCCAGTTGCTGGTGAAGATGCCGCCGTCCTTGTTGCTGTCAGAGTAGCCCAGCATGATGTCTTGCTCGCCATATTGGTCGCGGTCGCCGCGCTGCACCAGCGCCAGAATGCCGGGCAGGGCGTAATACGCCTGCATGATGGGCGCGGCATTGCGCAGGTCGTCGATGGTCTCGAAGAGCGGCGTCACGATCAGGTCGGCCTGGGCTGCCTGGTCCAGTGTGCCGTGCAGCAGCCCCACTTCTTTTTGCAGCAGCAGCACCTCCAGCAGGTCGCTCACGGTTTCGGTGTGGCTGATGATGTAGTGGCGAATGGCTTGCGTGCCAAACTGCTCGCGCATCTGTTTGGCGGTCTCAAACACGCCGATTTCGCTCTGTGTGAGAGCGCTGTAGTTGGCACCCATCACGCGCAGTGGCCGTGCTTCGCACAGCAGGCTCAGCAGCAGCGTGCATTTGGCGGCTTCGTCCAGTGTGGCGTAGTTTGGCGTCATGCGTGCGGTTTTGAGTAGCTCCGCCAACACCGCTTCATGTTGGTCGGAGCTTTGGCGTAGATCCACCGTGGCCAGGTGAAAGCCAAAAACCTCCACAGCGCGAATCAGTGGCGCTAGCCGTTGCGCGACCAGCGCCTGCGCGTGGTGGGTTTGCAGTGACGCTTCAATCACACGCAGGTCGCACAGCAGCTCTTGCGGCGTCAGGTACGGATTCTGCGGCGCAACGGCGTGGCGCGCTGCGTCGCCGCCCGTCAGTACCTTGAGCGTAGCGGCCAGGCGCGCATAGACCCCGATCAGCGCGCGCCGGTAAGGTTCGTCCCTGCGATGCTCGTTGCTGTCGGGTGAGCGCTCTGCCAGCGCCAACATATTGGGGCCAAAGCGCACCAGCAGGGCAGACAGCGACAGCTCGCCACCCAGGTAATGCACCTCGGTCAGGTAGTGGCGTAGCGCTACGTCGGCTTGGCGGCGCAGCGCGTAAGACAAGGTCTGGGCGTTGACGTTGGGGTTGCCGTCGCGATCACCGCCAATCCACTGGCCCATGCGCAAAAAAGTGGCTACGGGTTGGCCGCCCAGCGCAGTTTGCAGGTTGGCGTAGATGCGTGGTATTTCGCGTAGAAATGTCGATTCGTAATAGCTTAGCGCGTTTTCCACCTCGTCGGTCACCGTTAGTTTGGTAAATCGCAGCAACCGCGTTTGCCACAGTTGCAGCACGCGTGCGCGCAGGTGTTGCTCGTTGACGGCCAGCTCGCGCGGGGTCAACGCGTCGCCAGACGCCTGGTAAGCAGCGGCCTGCGCGAGGATGTCGTCGCGCGCAATCAGCAGCAGGGCGATGTCGCGCTCGGCGTCGAGAATGCTCTTGCGCTGCACCTCGGTGGGGTGCGCGGTGAGCACGGGCGAGACGTAACTGTGGTTGAGCATGTCGCTGATGGCTTGCAAAGGGATGGCGGCGTCGTGCAGGCGCTGCAGCGTCATATCGATATTGCCCTCACGCAGACGACCTGCGCGCTCATAGTGGTCACGTCGGCGAATGTGGTGGCGGTCTTCGGCCAGGTTGGCCAGATGGCTGAAGTAGGTAAAAGCGCGCACCACGCTCACGGTCTGGTCGCCACTGAGCGAATTCAGCAGCTTGCTCAGCGCCCGGTTGGCCGCGTGGTCGGCATCGCGCCGAAACGCTACCGACAGTTGGCGGATATTCTCGATCAAGGCAAACGCCGCGTCGCCTTCTTGTTCACGGATCACATCGCCCAGAATGCGTCCCAGCAGTCGGATGTCGTCCACCAGCGGCTGCTCGGAGTTGCCGTTGCGACGTGGGTTCGAGCGAGGTTGTTTTTCTTGAGTGTGTTTCATGATGTGGGTCAAAGCCGCGATAGGGGTTTAAAGCAAGAGTCATGCTAGCATCCTCAGCCAATTCAAATTACTCCCAAGTTACGGCTTGGTTCCCCAAAATATATGAGCAAATTCACTATCGCTACCCGAGAAAGTCGCCTGGCCATGTGGCAGGCTGAACACGTGCAGTCGTTGTTGCGCGGCATGGGCCACGCCGTCGATCTGCTGGGGATGACCACGCAGGGTGACCAGATTCTGGACCGCGCGCTCAGTCAAGTGGGAGGCAAGGGCCTGTTCGTCAAAGAGCTTGAAGTGGCGCTTGAGTTGGGCAAGGCTGACCTGGCGGTGCATTCGCTCAAAGACGTGCCAATGGAATTACCCGAGGGTTTTGCGCTGGCCTGCGTGATGCAGCGTGAAGACCCGCGTGACGCGTTTGTCTCCAACAAGTTTGCCAGCCTAGACATCTTGCCGCAAGGCGCCGTGGTGGGTACCAGTAGTCTGCGGCGCGTGGCCTTGCTGCGTTCGTTACGCCCAGACCTGAAGATCGAGGCGCTGCGCGGCAATCTGGATACGCGTTTGCGCAAGTTGGACGAAGGCCAGTACGACGCCATTGTGCTGGCTGCGGCCGGCCTCAAGCGGCTGGGCTTGTCGCAACGCATTCGCGCCATTTTTGAGCCAGCGCAGATGCTGCCCGCAGCCGGACAGGGTGCCCTGGGCATTGAAGTGCGCAGCGCACGCCACGATGTGGTGCAAGCTCTGTCACCGTTGGTGCATCAAACCACCTGGCTGGCGGTGGCGGCCGAGCGCGCGGTCAGCAAGGCCATGGGCGGCAGTTGCTCGATGCCGCTGGCGGCCTATGCGACGTTGCTGGGTGACCAGTTGTCGATCGAAGCGGCCTGGGGCGACACCGACAACAAGCTGCCGCTGGTGCGGGTGCGTCAGCAGGCAGCGGTGACCGACCTCACCAGTGCAGCTGCATTGGGGCAGCGGGCGGCCGCTTCGCTGCGCGAAGCGGTGTATGCGCAAGGCGGGCGACTCGCGCATCTGGAATAAACCGCCGACGCCCTGGGATCATGCGCGTCATCGTTACCCGGGTGCAGCCGCAGGCGGATAGCTGGGTCAAACAGCTCTCGGACCGTTTTGACGCCGTGGCGCTGCCGCTGCTGGTCGTGACCGCTGCACAAGATGTACAGCCGGTGCTGGACGCAGGACGGCGCTGGCCTGGCTACACCGCCGTGATGTTTGTCAGCAGCCACGCAGTGCATTATTTCTTTGAACAAAATAAGGCGCTAGCCCCTGATATAAAAGTGCGAGATGCTTCATTAACAAGAGCGTGGGCGACCGGCCCAGGCACCCGCGCAGCCTTGCTCAGGCAGGGGGTGCCGCCTGCGTTGGTGGATACGCCAGCGCTTGATGCCGGTCAGTTCGACTCCGAGGCGTTGTGGCACACGGTGCAGCCTCAGATCAAACCGGGCGCGCGGGTGTTGATCGTGCGTGGCGATACGTCCGTAGCGCATGGGGGTACGGATGACACCGAAGGCAATGCGGGTGTCGGGCGCGACTGGTTGGCCCAGCAACTGCGGCAAGCGGGTGCAACGGTGGATTTTGTGGTGGCGTACCAGCGCGGCGCGCCACACTGGAGCGCAACACAGCGCGCACTGGCGCAAACAGCGGCCTGCGATGGGTCGGTCTGGTTATTCAGCAGCGCCGAGGCGCTACAGTATCTACAAGGGCTGCTGCCCGCGCAAGATTGGTCGCGCGCGCGCGCCGTGGCCACACATGAGCGCATTGCCCAGACCACGCGCGCGCTTGGCTTTGGCGTTGTTCGGCAAACGCGGCCCACGCTGACCGATGTGGTGGCCTCGCTAGAATCTTTGGCATGACCGCCGCCCCTGCCACAGACAGCACCGCCCCCCAGGATGTCGTGCCTGGCCAAGTCGGTGAACCCGCTGCTCCCCAAGCCTCTGATGCCGTGCGTGCAAGCAGCGTGCTGCCGCGCGCCGGGCTAGTGGTGCTTGCGGTCCTGGCGACGGTCGCATTGGTGACGACGCTTCTGCTGTGGCAAAAAGTGGTCAACATGCAAGAGCAATTGGCGCGCCAGAGCGCAGAGGCGCAGTCGGTGTCGCTGGAAGCACGGGCAATGGCCCGGCAGGCGGTAGAAGTCACGCAGCAGACCACAGCGCGTGCCGCCGTGCTCGAGGCGCGTCTGGGTGAGGTGGCGCTGCAACGCAGCCAGCTTGACGAGTTGATGCAAAGTCTGTCGCGCTCGCGCGACGAAAACCTGGTGGTGGATATCGAGGCTGCCTTGCGACTGGCGCAACAGCAGGCGCAACTCACCGGCAGTGTGGAACCGCTGTTGGCGTCGCTCAAGAGCGCTGAGCAGCGTGTGGCGCGGGCTGCCCAGCCGCGACTTGGGCTGTTGCAACGGGCGTTGGCGCGTGACATTGACCGGGTCAAATCAGCGTCGGTGAGCGATACACCCAGCATGCTGGTCAAGTTGGACGAACTGGTGCGCCTGACAGATGACCTGGCACTGGCCAATGCAGCGCAGCCCGTGCGCAGCCGTACCGAAAAGCCCCGGGCCGCAGCCTCGGTCCCGCAAAAGGCTTGGCAAAGCCTGCTGGGGATGGCGCTGAACGAAGCGCGCAACCTGGTCAGGGTGAGTGAGATTACTGCGCCAGAAGCGGTGTTGCTGTCGCCGCAGCAGTCTTTCTTTTTGCGCGAAAACCTCAAGCTCACGCTGCTCAATGCGCGTCTGACTCTGCTGTCGAGACAAATGGAGGCCGCGCGTGCTGATTTGCGCAGTGCCGAGGAGATGCTCAAGAAGTATTTTGACGCGCAGTCGCGCAAGACCCAAACGGCGCTGGCGCTGTTGCAGCAATTGCAGCAGCAGACACGCAATTTGCAGCTGCCGCGCGTGGATGACACGCTGGCGGTCTTGGCCACGGCCGCCGCCGGGCGGTAAGCACCATGCGCGTTGCCTTGTGGTTTCTTGGCTTGTTTGGCGTGGCCGTTGCGCTGGCGTTGTTTGCCAGCGGCAACGAAAGTACGGTCACCTTTTTCTGGCCGCCGCATCGCGTCGATGTGGCACTCAATTTTTTTGTTCTGCTGCTGGGCTTGCTCTTTGCGCTGCTGTATCTGGCGCTGCGCGCGCTGTCGGCGTTGTTTGCGATGCCTGGTCATGCGCGCCAGTGGCGCTTGCGCAATCAGGAGCGAGTGATGACGGCTGCGCTGCTGGACGCGTTGTCGCATCTGATGGCCGGGCGCTTTATTCGCGCGCGCAAGGCCGCAGAGTTGGTGATTTCCCGCGAGGCAGCGTTGACGCGCGCCGGTGAAGCCTGGTCGGAGGCTGCCCGGCTGCGTGTGCTGGCGCATTTGCTGGCCGCCGAGAGTGCGCAGGCGTTGCAGGATCGTGGCGCGCGTGAGATGCATTTTGGGCAGGCGCTTGAGCAATCCGCGTTGCGGGACGCGGCTGGCACGCGTGACGGAGTCCAACTGCGCGCGGTGCGCTGGTCGCTGGAAGATCGCGACGCCGACCGGGCGTTGCAGTGGCTGGGTGACTTGCCTGCGGGTGTGGCCCGGCGCACGCTGGCGCTGCGGCTGCGCCTGAAGGTGGCGCGCATGGCGGGGCGCAACGATTTGGCATTGGAA
>Ga0210032_1001633_pt1 | contig 11874 bp, 10 predicted proteins | sample CryGeyCG2114_250_2_FD_185458 | JGI IMG/M metagenome (GOLD analysis project Ga0210032, IMG submission 185458) | Groundwater microbial communities from aquifer - Crystal Geyser CG13_big_fil_rev_8/21/14_2.50 (SPAdes) (version 2) | ecosystem: Environmental > Aquatic > Deep subsurface > Groundwater ... | reverse complement strand
GTTTATAGAGCAAGGTTTATGCCATACGGATTATGATAAGAGAAAACTAGGTGCTGTGAAGATAATAGTACCAATACTCATCCAAAGCCCAAAACGATGAATACGCTGACCACTACCTTGGATTTGTTGACCCAGACGCTTTGTTAAAGGCAGACGATTGAAATCGAATCCCATAATTTCAAGCCACACTCTAAAACAAGCTAAGGCAAGGATGGACGCCGTTATAAGATCATTGCTCTCACCTAAAGTGATGTTTAAAATGTTCATACGACCTCCTTTATTATCAACTATGGGAAGAAAGTATTGAAATCATCAGATTCAATCCCTTTCATTGATTTAATCGGTGATAGTGATGAAAATTTTTACCAATTAGGGCTTAAAGACGCTGAAGCGGCTAAGCTTTCCCTACGTCACACTGAAAACCTGATAAAAACACCATGGAACTCGCTTGATTCTAGCTTACGCTTTTTGGCCGAGTCGATGTTTAAGAATTCCAAGTCTTGGAAAGCGCGATTCGCACCTTGGACCAAGGCTTACGCTGAAGGCTTAGGCATCAGTCATGAGAAATTTCTCTTAGTTTTGCTTGTTCCTGAACTCACGGCCTGTTTTTCCAAATGGATGCCAAGACTACCTAAGGCCTTACTTGGTTGCTCGTCTTTATTTTATCGAAACGAAGATTCTGATTTAGTTCACTTAAGAACATTAGACTTACCACTTGGACAAAACTTTGCTGAAAACGAACGATTTTTAAGAACTCAATTTAAAGATCAACCAACAATTGTCTCCTATGGTAGTGCTGGCTTTCCCTACCCTTCGCTAACTGCAACAACGAGCGAAGGTATAACTCTAGCACTTCATCAAAAATTTAGTGATCAATTTGACGCTAACGGTACTCCGATCTTTGAGCTTGCCAATGAAATGCTCATTCGTTGCGGTGATCTTAAGACTTGCCTGGGCTTTCTTAGAAAATCTAAAAGTCTTACGACCTGGGCCTTTCATTTGGGTTTTAAAGATGGTCAAGTTTTAGAAGCTGATTTGAGTGGAAGCGAATTACAGTACCAAACTTATAATATCGATGATCATCAATCACTTTATTTTAATAATCGCTTAATTGACGAAAAAAAGATGGCCAAAGATTTAGCTCCACTGAACTTTGAGTTTTATAACTCTTCGAGAAACCAAAGTGCAAAAAGAAAACTTAAAAAAATTACTACTAATGAGCAGATTCATACAAAAGATCTATTAAAAGTTTGGACGGCACTGGAAAATCGAAAATCTTATGGATTGGATGTTTTAACTCCATCAAGCTTACACGTCGCTGCGATGATACCGGCCAAAGCATCGATTCACGCTGTGATGGGAGATGCTCCAAAAACCTGGAAAGGTCTTGTTCAAATTGAAAGTGGTCTTTGGGGAAATGAAAAATACAAATCTCAAGTCATTGGTAAAGAAAAAGAGCTGAGTTCTCATGACAAAGCCTGGAACCATATGATGCTTGCACAGTCTTATCATGACAATGGTGATATCCATAAGCTTCATCATCATTTGCAGCTAGCACTTAGAAAAATGAAAGGTCATGGGCTTGAAAATACCATTAGACTTTTTCATCTCATTTTTAGTTTCATACACGAAACCAATCCAAAAGCTCTATCCCAAATTGCCAGCGATACTGTTGAGCTTATTCCTAGTTTAGACAAAACCATCGTCGATCATGCGTGGCTTTTGGTCTTTAGAATCGAAAAAATATTAGATCTTCCATTAAGTGTCTACGCTGCTCAAATTCATCACCCCTCTCTGGCTCGATTAATTGACATCGAAAGCTCTATTCCAACTATCGTTTTTAAAAGAACGATTAGAAGCATGATCTTTCCTAGAATTGAACTTTTAGACATCTTTTATCTTCATCAGCGAATAGAGTCTTAAAATTGCCAATTTAAAATGGCATTAAGTTTCACCGCTAACTAACCAATTTTTTAAAGATTTCAGTATCTTAGTAATCTAGTCAATTTTAAGTTAATAGCTTGCCCCTAAATGCCGATAAACTAGCTGAAAGGATTTAATTTATGCTTAGATCGCTAGTTTTATTTAGCCTAATTTTCAATACGATAACAGCTTATTCAAAAGTTGAGACGGTTAAATTAAAACGCGTCAACCTAGGTCTTGATGTTCCCAAAGATTGGTTTGTTAAAGTTGGATTAATGGGAATACCACTGGTTTTAATTTCAAAAACTATAAATAATCAAAAAGCTAGTCTTAGTTTTACTCCTACTAAACATGAAAAAGTTCTGCCATCTACTATTAACGATTTGCGTGGACAATTTGAGCAATATAAATCTGGTCGCGAAGTTTGGATGAATAAGCGTTACGCTAAACTTGTAAAATTCATTGATCCAAAAATTGTAGAAAACAAAGAGAACTCTGCAGCCGTTGTAGGTTTTGAATATATTATGGATGATAGGAAGTTTGCAGAATATAGCATCAATATATTTTGTAAGGATCGATATATTTTTTCAAAACTTCTTTATGAAGTAGGCTCTCATCCAAATGCTTATAGCCAAGCGATGAAAACGGTTAGTTCACTTAATTGTAAGGAGTGGAAATAATGAAATCCGCTCAATTACGATTAATCACTACTTTTATTATTCTTTTTTCATTTTATGGAAATTCACTAGCTCAAGTCATAGATCCAGTTGATCCATTTTCAGATTTAGAGCCGGCACAACAAATTAAAATTGAAGATCCGGAATATTTAGCAGCACTCGAATCAGTGAGTGAAGAAGATCTTCAACAGGAAGTTTTGCAAAGAATGCTGATGTTTCAAGCTCAGCAGTGTATGGATGATAAAGGAAATATTCCTTATAATAAGACTGTTACAATAAACCGCGAAGGCTCTGATCATGATGAGATTATTAATTGTAATGATATCGCAGCAATGCAGTACCAAATCATGGTGGCCGATCAAGGCTTAAGCGAGCGCCAAGCAATATCTTGTGTTACCTCTGGTTGGCACGCGGAAGATCGTCTCTCTTTTGTCAGAGACCTAGAAATTCCTGTTGAAGAAGCTTTGGCTTGTCCTGGAAAAAATACTAGTTCATTAAAATGTATGGGTGAATTTGTTTGCGGTGCTTACGCAGGTATCGCTGGCATGGTTCCCGTTGGTGGAGCAGCTCTTCAAGATTGGATGAGTGGTTGGGCCAAAAATACATTCGATATGAATTGTTCTGCAGGCAAGACTCTTAGTACTATTGGAAATTGTTTAACTGAAGTTGTTTGGGGTGTAATTAAAAATATCGTTGGTAATCTTGAATTTGTAGCCGATGGTATTCGATGGGTTGGTAATGCTATAGCTGACGGAGCTCGATCGGTCGGTAGGGCATTATGTTTTTGGTGTGAAGACGAACACGAAGATGTTTCAAGTGATCAACAACACCTTATCAACTCATCGGAAGAAATCCGAGAGCAAAATACTCGCCAAGCTAATAAAGCTGAAGAAGAATCTGGAAATGCCTTTACAAGATTCTTTTCAAATATTGGTGGTTTTCTTAATGACATGATTGCAGAGCCTGCCGGTAGGAACTTTGGTTGTGCAAAATGGGAAGGAAATCGTTTCACCAATACAACAAATTTAGGCCTTGACAGCGTCATGGGCAACGATGACAACTCAAATGCCGTTCGCTGTGCTGAACCAATGGCGAGTTGGGAATGCGCGAGTTGTTCTCAAAGGGCCCAGCTTGTTTGTGGAGTTGTTGGTTTTCTAGGCGGAGAGGCAATTACGACATTACTTACAGGTGGAGCCGCTAGACTTGCAAAACTTGGCGCAACTGCCTTAAAAGGAACTAAGACTGCAGCAAGAGTTGGTGAAGTGGCCTCTGGAATTGCGAGATCAACCTCTCGTGGCCTAACGTCTTATGCAGGTCGAGGTTTCTCTTTAGTTAAAAATACACGCATGGGTAGTATGTTTTTTCAACTTGGAGATAAGGCCGTCAATGTCGGTGGACGTTTTCGTAACTCTCTCGTTGAAGGATTTCAAAGTTTAAGACAAGCAAAAATAGCTGGTAAGTCGGTTGATGAAATCGCCCGAGCAAGTATCAATGGTACTTTAGATGGAGTCAGCGCAGCAGGTGGCTGGGCTTCTCGACAAGGTATTAGAGCGAAACGAGCACTATTTGGAAAGTACAGTCCACTATCACCGGTTAAGGGATACTTTAATCTACTCGACGATGCCTTCGCTCTAGGAGCAGGTGGTAAAGCTGGACTACTAGCAGCTAGAGCGGCCAGAACACAATCACAAGTTAGAAACTCAATGGTTCTAGCTAGAAGTTCTATGCCTAAAGGCTCAAAGATGAGTGCAGATCTTGTTAAAGCTCAATCACGTGTTGATGATGTGCTAGGCAAGATTAAAAGTCTCACAGATGAAGCAAAAAATACGAAGATAAGTCCAGCCAGAAAAGCACAAATTAACAATCAGATGACTAGTCTGTCTCGAGAATACAACGCCGTTACAAAAGGTTTTGAAGACGCCTATCGAACTGCAAGAACTGAGCTTACGGCGCAAAGAACAGCGGCAAAAGAATTAGCCCAACGTCAGGCCAGAGAGTTAGCAGAACAACAAGCGAGAGCGGCACGAGAAGCTGCAACGAATTCGAGACAATCGAATGCACTTGTACCGTACCAAACAAATAATCCTCCAGCATTGCAGAGGACTGTCTCAAGAAATTCAAACACTATTGCTCCAACAACAACTCGATCGATTACAAACACTAACCAGTCAGTTGTAACGCCGATATCTAGAAATTTAGATACAGTTCCAAGAAATACTAGAACAATTAACCAAGCTCTACCTAGTGGTTGGAATCCTGTTACATCGGGCAGAAACTTAAGCGGCAGCGAAGTCGCTCGTGTTACATCGAATCTCGAAGAAGGTTTAGAAGCTGGAAGTATTCTTCGCTACAATGTCCGCCGTGCAAATGGAAGCGACACTTGGCTCTACAATGCAAAAACTAATCCTGTTACAGGTGAAATATCAGGTAACTTAGGTCGATCTACCAATAGAAATGTTACAACTTTTAAGTTAGAAGAAGTGGAATTATTACAAGCAAAGGTTGATATGCCTATTGATGGCGTAGCTCGTATCGGTGGTAATTCTCGTACAATCCCTTTAAACTTTAAGGCCGTAACTGATCCAGATGTTGCCAAAGTTATACGACAAGCAGGAAACGCAACTTCTCCTCAAGCCGTCAGAGAACTTGAAGGCTTAATGAAAGGTATGAAACCTGATCAAATCAGACAAATTGGTGCTGAAGCCATAAGAAACTTGCAAGCGGGTAGAGCTGCAAGTCCTGGACAAGTTGCTGCTTATTTAAAATCAATGCCGGGCTATCGTACACTTGATAATATTCCTCACTTAGATGATGCTGTAAGGGCCATGAATGCTGGCAGTATCGATGACGCGATGGAAATTATTGATAATGCGGTTAGAGGTAGCAGTCCGCAAACAGCAATGATTAGAGATAGCTTAAAGGATGCAATCGCAACCACGATGATTTTAAGAACTCCGACTGGCGCAATTGCAGCAGGAAATATGGGTTATCAAGCTGTCAGAGAGACAAACGTCACCACTCTCCCATCAACACAAGTCATTACAGATCCTGCAAGACTTTTACCTGCTCCAAGTAGCACTGCCCTTGTACCCACATCAACAACTGCAGTTGTGCCGACATCAACAACTGCCTTAACAACTACTGGCAGAACTGGCGTTGTAGGAGTAGTCACAAACGGTGAAGTCACTGGAGCTGTGGTTCGAAATATTGATGAAGTTACAGACGGAGTCAGAGGCACAGTTGGCGCAGGTGTAAGAACTGGTGACGATATCATCTATGTCGATGCTGTTGGTAATGCCTCAAGAAATCTTGACGATCTTCCACTAACTAACACTAACAATGCTTTAAGAAGTGGGACACGCAATGTAAGTGATAATACTGTAGGGTTAGGTAGTTCTAGAAGAGGAGCACGAATTCCTCCAACAGTTGGAGGAAGAGTTATTGCTGGCGGAACAGTAGTAGGTGCAGTGCTTAATAATAATACTGAGCCAGATCTTTATACAGGTATAACGAGCAATAATGAATCTCAAAAGCAGTGTCATATCGATATTTATAAATCCGCAGAGCTTTTAACTGATCCTGAATTAGCTCGAACAAATATTACTTATGAGTGGCTAAAAGAAGATGAATCAGTGATTAGTGGTTGTTCAACAAAGGCATGCGACTATCCTGCTGGTACTTCAAAAATGTTTGTACGTTTTAAAATTAATAATGAGACCTACATTAGCACTTGTAAAAGAGAAATATCTATTACAAACGGTGGAAATTCAACACTTCCTAACTATAGCTTGTCCGCTGTGTATGTCACAGGCTCACCAGCGACTTGTGAAGCAAAGGTTTCAAAAACACAAAATGAACAAAAGACAGAGCTAGATGCTTCTGCAATGGCAACGGATAAAATAACAATTAAATGGTTTAAAGAAGAAGCAGCGACTGCTGGTAGTGAAATTTGTGCGGGTTCGATCACGTGTGCTCTTCCGGCTAGCTCAGAGAAATTGTATCTACGAGCCTATAAAGACAATACTCAATTTGGAACGTCGACATGCCAAGAAGTTGGTTCCAGAAATCCAGCAGGTCCAAATATTACACGTCCGTATGATATTAAAGATGAAGAAGATGGAAATAGAAATGGCTCAGATATCGATATGGCGAGCCAGTTCTACGAACAACAGCGCTCACCTCCTCCATCATTGTTCCAGGCGGCACCTATTCCACGTCGCCCGACACATTATCTGCATAGCGGCTGGTACTAAAAACTAATCTCGACTAAGCTTAAAATATGTTAAAAAAATCAATGGTGAGTTTACTCACCATTTTTTTATTTCTACCGCTCCACCTATTGGCGCAGCAAATCACTAAAGCTCCTGCTTGGAGCTCTTTTGAATCATTTACCTTTGCTTCTGATCAAGACTTTTTAACCAATTCTTTACTCGTCGTAAAAGATGGTGAGGTTATTTACGAGAGATACCGTGAAGGTTTTCAAGCACAAACCAAACAACAAATCTGGTCCATGTCCAAATCTATCTCTGGCCTCATTATTGGTAAGGCCATCAATGATAAAATTATTGGCTTACAAGACTCAGTCTCGAAGTATTACCCTGAGGCACCTAAAGACGTCACTATTTCCCACTTGCTCAATATGGTCTCAGGATTAGAGTGGAACGAAGGCTATGAGTATAATCCTGTCGGCAGTGATGTCATTAATATGCTCTACACTGAAAACTATAAAGATATGGCAAGATTTACGGCAACTAAAGGCCTTGCTTATCCTGCAGGATCATTTTTCAAGTACAGCTCTGGATCAACGAATCTATTGATGGGGATTCTCTCAAAAGCAATGGGACCTAATGATTATGCTGACTACCCATGGCGATCATTTTTTAATCTATTAGATATTGATGACGTGACTTGGGAGAGAGATCATCGAGGAACATTTGTTGGTTCTTCCTATATTTTTATCAAGCCACGAGATTTAGTTAAAATTGGACAACTTTTTTTAGACCAAGGACGCTATAAAAATAAAGTCATTGTTGAAGCATCTTGGTTGGAACAATCAAGTACTCCCTATCCTTATTTCTACGTCAAAGAGAGGGACATAAAAAATAATGATGGTTTTGCTTATTCAAATCAGTGGTGGCTCAATGCCGCTCTTCCATACCCAGACGGAAGCCTTAAGAGTCGCTACCCTTCGCTTCCAGCCGATGCAATTTTGGCCTTAGGTCATTGGGGACAAATGCTAGTGATATTACCCGAGCAAAAAACTATCATTGTAAGAACTAGTCAGGATAAAAAAGGAAAACTTAATCGTGATGAGTTCTTTTCACTCTTCATGCGCGCTTATGAGCAGGCGTATCCTTGACGAATACTTTGCGCTCACGTTCTAATAAATAAAATACTTATCATTTAGGAGTTTCATGATGAAATCACTAGTCGTAGCAATAGCTCTACTTTTTAGCGCTAACCTCATGGCCCAATCTCGTGGTCAATTACTTGAAGACGTCAGACAAATCTCTTCTCTTGTAAAAGAAGAAACATATAATTCTCAAGCTAACTCTCAAAGCCTTCGCCAAGCTAGAGAACTTCTTGAAGAAGCTTATGAACTCGTTGGTGGAAGCCGTGGTGGTTCAGATATTCTTTGCGCTCGTGCTAATTTTGGTTATATTCCAACCAATACTGCCTCAGGTGTTAGCTACGGCGAAAATGTTTCTTCTATTGATGAATGTCAGCGTATGCTTCCACCTCGTGGAGCTAAAGCCCTTTGTGCTAAATCACGATTTGGTTTTCAACCTATGGCCATTGATCGCGCCTTATTTATCGGTGATGATTATTTTTCAAGTCTTGATGCTTGCTTGGAAGTGGCTCCAACATTTGGCCAAAATATTATGTGCGCTAAAGTTCGCTTTGGTTATTCGCCGTACAATATCGATCGTATGCTTCAAATGGGTGATTACGTTGCGACTGCTTCACAATGCCAAGAGATGCTACCAGTGCGTGGTTCACAACTTATGTGTATTAAAATTTCATTTGGATTTCAGGCGATCAATATCTCTTCAGGTAGAGCTTTTGGTCAAAGAACTTCAACCCTTGATCAGTGCCACCGTTTGATTAACCAATAAGAAGCTGAGGTTTCCTTGAAACGCATCAAGCTCATTTTAGTTGCTGGTTTTGGAATTTCAATACTAACAATTGGACTTGGGATTGGTGCGTGGCTTTGGACAAGTCCATTTGCTAGAGTTCTATCAGCGAATTACGCTAAAGAAATGTGTTCATGTCTTTTCGTCAGCGAACTCTCCCAAGACCACTGTGAAAACTACTCCACTCAATATGTTAAGCCTGCTGGTCGTGAGATCAATCTCAAGACCAAGGAAGTTCTAGCCTGGGGTTGGGGTAAAGAATCTAAAGCGTCTTGGATTTCACCGCGCGAGGGTTGTCGCCTCGATATTGCTTACAATACATCAAGCAACTGAGACTTATCTTTTTTTGAAATAATCTTGTCTTGAATCTGCTTCCAGGCATCCATGGCTTTTTCGCGACTGCCCTGATTGATATCGAACTCCTTACCGGTATCAGCGCCAGTTTGCGAGGTCGTCTCAAACACCGGAGGGGTAACCTCTTCGTGTCTTCGACTTGGAATGAGAGCCTTGATATTTAGCGCCATGCACCTATTTTACCTCAATTTCTACTCCTACATATTTACAGTGACTTATGGCGCATCACGTCTTCTTTTTATGCCAACCAAAGCAAATCCTGACTAACTATTTCGGCCCAAACATGATACCAACATCCCGAACTTAAAAGGATTTAGTCGGAGGACATATGCGCACAATTATCGCGGCCCTAATCTTGGTATTAGGACTTTCAGCTTGTCAAAAAGAGCAACCGCTTGGAAGCCAAGACAACCCTGTTAAACTTTATTTCACTCCATCGGTGGATTCAGAAACTATCACATCAACTTCTAAAGAATTTATTAAATTCCTTGAAGCTGAAACCGGCCTATATTTTGAATCTGGCATCCCTTCTAACTATGTTGCTGTAGTCGAAGCATTTGGTTCTAAAAGAGCTGATATTGCTGTGATGAACTCTTTTGGTTACCTGCTTGCTAACCAAAAATATAATGCTCACGCACGCCTTAGAGCTCTTCGTTACGGTGAAGATTCTTATAAAGGTCAAATTATTGCTCACGTTGATAGTGGTATTAATGAACTTAAAGACCTTGCTGGTAAGAAGTTTGCTTTTACTGATTCAAGTTCAACTTCTGGTTATATGTTCCCACTTAAAATCATCAAGGATGCGGGCGTTGAGCTTGGAAATACAACTTTTGCCATCAAGCATGACAGCGTTGTGACAATGATTTATCAAAAACAAGTTGATGCTGGCGCGACGTACTACTCACCTCCAGCAGAAGATGGAACCATTAGAGATGCACGCTCACGTGTTAAAACTCAATTTCCAGATGTTGAAGAAAAAATCAAAATCATTTCAATTACTGAACCAATTCCAAATGATCCATTCGTCTTTCGTGACGGTCTTCCTGAAGAAATTGCGACAAAGTTCATCGATGCTCTAAAAAAATATATTGCCACTCCAGATGGTCAACAATCATTTAAAAATATCTACAGCGTTGAAGGCGTTGTTGATACAACTGATGAAGCTTATGACGGTCTTCGCCAAATGATTAAAGCCATTGATGTAAATGTTGAAGAACAGCTTAAGAAATAAATAAACCTAAATAATGAGGAAGCCATGATCCAAATTGAAAATCTGGTCAAGACTTATCCCAACGGAACTCAAGCTCTTAAAGGTGTAAGTTTCGATGTAAAAAAAGGCGAATTTTTAGTCGTCATTGGTTTATCAGGTTCTGGTAAATCAACTCTCCTTCGCTGTATGAATCGTTTGCACGATCCAAGCTCAGGTAAGATCAACTTCGAAGGTGAAGAGATGACGGCGCTTAAAGGCAAAGCTCTTCGCATGGCCAGATCAAGAATTGGAATGATCTTCCAGCATTTCAATCTCGTTCCAAGAAAAACTGTCATGACCAACGTTCTAACAGGAACATTGGCCAGAACAGGTGTGCTTGCTTCTATCTTTGGCTGGTATTCAGAAGAAGATAAAAAGAAAGCAGCTGATTATATTAAAATCGTAGGACTTTCTGGCAAAGAAAATGTCCGCGCCGACAATCTTTCAGGTGGTCAGCAACAACGTGTAGCGATTGCTCGAGCACTTATGCAAAATCCAAAAGTGTTACTTGCGGATGAACCGGTAGCTTCTCTTGATCCGGCAACTTCTCACTCAGTTATGCAGTATCTTAAAAAAGTTAATGAAGAGCTAGGAGTCACGGTTATTTGTAACCTTCACTTTCTCTCTCTTGTTCGTCAGTACGCAAGTCGTGTTATCGCTCTTAAAGGCGGCAAGATGATTTATGAAGGTCAACCCCTGGACATTGACGAGCAGTGGTTTCAAACCATCTACGGTGAAGACGCTGTAGAAGTAACGATTAACTAGGATAGGTGATTAAAATGAGTACTGAAAATACACTACCTGCCAAGCACACACCGTCACTCGGTAATATGAAGAAAGTTATCTCTGCCCTTGCGATTGATACCTTTCTTTGGAGTTATACCGCTTTAGTTATTTATAAAATCATTTGGGAAAAGCTCATTAAAAATGTTCGCTATCCTGAATTTACATGGAATCAACCGCTAACCGCTTTGGCCGTTGGTTTTGGTATCTCTGTCGTTTTATTTTTTACAACAGCTTCACTTGGTCGTGCTTTTCAAGGTCTCTATGACTTTGATGAAAATGAAACAAAGCTTGGAAAGCCATTTGCGATCTGGGGCTATTTCGTTATCTTTTTAACGTTTATTGCTGGTCTGCATATGTCTCAAGTTTCGATGCGTGAGTTTTTATCCGACTCAGGTCTTGAAGGTGCTAGACGAATTTTTACAGCTCTCTTTAATCCGAACTGGAATATTATTGAAGACGCTCTTTTTGCTGCTGTAGAAACCATTTACATGGCCTTCATTGCGACAGCTTTTGCTATTCCTGTCGCCTTCATCATGGGCTTTTTTGCAGCAAGAAACTTAATGAGTTCAAATCGATTAATGTTTTCGATCTATACGCTCACTCGTTTCGTTCTCAATATGAGTCGCTCTATTGAGCCTCTTGTTTGGGCGATTATCTTTTCTGTTTGGGTTGGTATTGGCCCATTCTCAGGCATGCTTGCTCTTATGCTTCACTCTGTAGCCTCACTTTCAAAACTCTACTCAGAGCAGAT